>Ga0207689_10005573_pt1 | contig 11238 bp, 8 predicted proteins | sample KBSMisM52_FD_184312 | JGI IMG/M metagenome (GOLD analysis project Ga0207689, IMG submission 184312) | Miscanthus rhizosphere microbial communities from Kellogg Biological Station, Michigan, USA - KBS Miscanthus M5-2 (SPAdes) (version 2) | ecosystem: Host-associated > Plants > Roots > Rhizosphere... | reverse complement strand
GTCAGCGCCGAGCGCGTGCCCGACCGGCAGAAAGCGAGAAGCTTGCCGTCGCCCGTCTCGTGCATCGCTGTCTGCATCGCTTCGATGTCGGACGGACCGATGCCCCGAATGATCGGGATATGGCGATAGGCGATTCCCGCGGCCGCCGCAGCATCCTCAATATCGCCGGCGAGAGGCTGGCCGTCGTCTTCGCCGTCCGGGCGATTGTTGACCAGCATCGTAATGCCCTGCTCCGCCAGCCCGGCGACTTCATGAGGAGCGACCTGGCCGCTCACCAAGGTCTTGTCGTCGAGCTGGCGGATCATGAGCTTACCTTCCTCTTTCGCCCTTCCGCGGCGCAGGAGCGGGCGCTGGCGCCGGGGCGGTTGCCGGAGCAACGCTGGTCGCGCCTTCGCCGCCGTTCATGATCGTCACCGCACCCATGTACACCGACATCGCAACGGAAAGCGCGCCGCACAGGATCGCAAACGGGTTGAACAAATTGATGAAACTGCCGGTGTAAGTCGAGGTCAGATTCCAGCTGAAGTGGAACGGTACGCCGTTCAGGATGTTGCCGATCGCTGCGCCAAACACCAGCATCGGTAGAAAGCCGCTCACGAATAGCGTCCAGTCCCACGCATTGCGCCACTGGGGTGAAGCAAGCTTGCTGCGATACTCAAACCCCAGCGGCCGCATGATCATGCTCCAGAGCAGCAGGAGCATCACCACGTAGAAGCCGGAAAATGCCGTGGCATAGACCCAGGGCCACGCGGCGAAGATCGCGCCGCCGCCGAGAATGAACCAGACTTGATTACCCTCCCAATGCGGTCCCACGATGTTCAGTGCAACGCGGCGTTCGGTGTCTGTGCGTCCAACGTATCGCAGTATCGTGCCGACCCCCATGTCCATGCCCACCATGATTGCCAGCCCCATGAGCAGCACCCCGAGCAGCAGCCACCAGACCACTTTCAATATCAGATAGGCTTCCATCGTCCGTGTCCCCCGTCAGGTCGACCGAGCCAGATTGGCGAGCGGCTTGCCCGGATCGGGTTCATCCGCGTCCGGTCCTTGCCGCACCGCCCTCACCATCAGGTACATCTCGATCAAAATGAAGATCGAGTAGAGAAGCAGGAAGCCAGTCAAAGAGAACACCATGTAGGCGACGCTGTGCGTCGATGCCGACATCCACGTCGGCAGGACCTCGTAGACCGTCCAAGGTTGCCGCCCACTCTCCGCCACGATCCAACCCGTTTCGCAGGCGATGAACGGCACCGGTATGGCCCAGACGGCCGCCCACAAGAACATCCGCTTGTGCTCAACCTGATTGAACAATGTGTAGATCACCGCCAGAACGAAGTACGCCAGCATGAGCAGACCGAAGCCGACCATGATTCGAAACGACCAGAACACCGGCCATACCTCAGGCATGACGTCGGCCGCCGCTTTCTCGATATCGGCTTGGGTAGCCTTGGAGACATCCTGGTCTGCCGCATAACGCGTGACCAGAAAGCCGTAACCAAGGTCCTTCTCGTGTGCCTTGAACTGGCTCATCGCGTCGGCATCGTTTGGATCTACGCTCAACCGCTTGAGCGCCTCGACCGCGGGAATCCCGTCGCGTATTCGTTCGGCGGCGCGTTCCATCAGCACATCGGCTCCAGGGACAGCCCCGTCCAACGAGTGGGTCACGAGCAGTGACAGCGCCGCAGGGATCTGTATGGCACCGTAATTCTTGCGCTCACTTTGCGAAGGGAAGGCGATCGCGTTGAAGGCCATCGGCGGTGTCTCGCTCGTCCACAACGCCTCCATTGCAGCAAGCTTGGTCGGCTGTGCATGGGCACCGACAAAGCCCAGCGCGTCGCCCAGCGTGATCACGCCCGCAGTCGAGAGCACGCCGAACAGCGCGGCGATCCGGAACGAGCGCCGCGCCAGCTCCATATGACGATTGTTGAGCATGTAGTAGGCACTGATCCCCGCAACGAAGATGGCGGCGGTCACGTAGCCCGCAATGCTGGTGTGGACGAACTTCGATTGGGCATCCGGGCTGAATAGCATCGCCATGAAGCTGTCCAGTTCCAAGCGCATGGTCAAAGGATTGAAGTGGGCGCCACGCGGATCCTGCATGAAACTGTTGGCGATCAGGATCCACAGCGCGGACAGATTGGAGCCCAGTGCGACAAAATAGGTGACGATCAGATGCTGCGCTTTGGTTAAACGCTCCCAGCCGAAAATCATCAGACCGACGAATGTCGACTCCATGAAGAAAGCCATCAGACCTTCGATGGCGAGAGGTGCGCCGAATGTGTCTCCTACGAAGGTGGAGTAGAACGACCAGTTGGTGCCGAACTGAAACTCCATCGTCAGTCCGGTAGCCACACCGAGCGCGAAATTGATCAGGAAGAGCTTGCTCCAGAACCGGGTCATCTCCTTGTAGATTTGCCGATTGCTGACGAAGTACACCGTCTCCATCGCCGCGAGCAGGAACGACAGGCCCAGCGTGAGAGGCACGAACAGGAAGTGGTAGAGGGCGGTGGCGGCGAATTGCAGTCGAGACAGTTCGACCACTGTTTCGTTGATCATCGGGGAACTCCCTGGCTTCCATTGGTCATCGACGATCTCCTGGCCAGCCGGGGTACAGCCGCCATGCGAGCGCAGTGTACCAACTAATCTACGAACTGGCGTCCGGCGTTTTTGCCGCGAGCATTTCGCTCTTCGGCTCCGGTAGCGGCCAGATTCTCGACATGATCCAGCTCACCAGCAATCCCATCACACAACCCAGTGCGACTTCGCCCACCTTGTCGATGCCATGCTCGACGCCGGTCAGCTTGGAGTGGGACGTCAAACCCGCGGCGATAACGATCGCAGCGGTGATCGGGGCCTGTCGCCACATCGTCTGCACGCGCACCGCATAGGAGGACACCAGCACGGCCGCGGAGATGGCGAGAGGCAGCTTCCATTCACTGGGAGGTCCGACGACGAGGAATAGCAGTCCGACTACGCAGCCGACGAACGTGTTGATGATTCGAGCCCTGAACATCCGGACGGCGTTCTTTACGATCGGCTCGCTCGCCGCGATCATGGATGCGATCGCCCATATCGGATTCTTGTCTGCGATACCTCTCAGAATCAACCATAAGGCCGCGGTGCCGATGAAGACGTTGATGGCGAATCGAACACCGATCAGATCATCTTCAAAAAACCGCTCGAAAGCCTTCATCATCACTCATGCGCCTGCGGCGGATTCCCCTTGAGCCGATAGACCAGACCGGTCTTGGTGGTACCGAGCGACAGCCAATCGTGGCCGTCCTGCTGGAGGGAGATGAAGAACTGCTTGGCGCGTTCGATGGCCTTGTCGTGAAGGTCATCGCGGCGTTTGAACTTGCATTGAAATGCGAACTCTCCGCAAAGCGGTTTCTGCATGCCCCGTTCACGCCACAAAGCCAGATTGCAACCGGCGGTGAGGTCTTTGCCGAAATCGAGAGTTCCCAGGTCCTGCAGTACTTCCTCGACGATCGTATGATTGACGTACTCGACCTTCTCGGTTTTGAACTTCTTCAGGTCAGCGAGGCACGGGAATATTTCTCCGAGCTTCGGCAGCGATATGTGGTCCAGATCCGGCACCTGGCTCAGATTGAGCTCCACATTGTGCGAGTAGAGCAACCGATAGCCGCCCAGTTGATCCTTTAGCGGTAAAGCCTCCGCTTTGAATTTTATTTTATAGCTGCCCGCGATGTTCGGCCGCACGTCGAGCTCGGCAGCCTTCTGGATGTCCGGATGGCGAAACTTGAACACCATCTCGGGATCGCTCGTGGGGAAACCGTTTTCGTAGGCGATGCGACGCCGCAGGATGAACGCCTCGTTATAGAGCCTGAAATCCGCAGTGTCCAGGAACAGGACTTCCCTGATCTCTGGTTTTAGAACGATGCCCTTGGTGGAAAAGCCGACACCGAACTTCTTCGCCGTCCGACTGACCAGTTCCCCGTATTCCTGGAAGACCTTCGCCGAAGTGAAGCGATCGGGCTTGAGGATGAGCTTGCACTCGAGATACTGCACCTCGTCGAGCGGGTGTCCGTCGCAATATGTTCCGGGTTTGAGGTCCATCACCCGTCCCGGTTGCGGCTTGGTCGTCGATTCTGGTTGTTTCGCCATAGCCCGTTCCTCCCTATTTATTCTTCCCGAGAATGTCTTTTGCCATTGCCACGACTCGATCCGGTTCGAAGCCGAACTCCTTCTGCAGCTCCTTCAAGGGCGCGGATGCACCGAACGTATGCATACCGACGACCCTGCCCTCGCCACCGACATAGCGCTCCCAGCCGAACGTGGATGCCTGCTCGATTGCGATCCGCGCCTTCACCGCCGGCGGCAGTACGCTGTCGCGATACTCTTGCGGTTGCTGCTCGAAGATATCCCACGATGGCATGGACACGACACGGGAGCGGATGCCCAAAGCACCGAGTTTCTCATGCGCATTTGCGGCGAGGCTCACTTCGCTGCCAGTCGCAATCAAAATGACCTCGGGATTGCCGCCTGACGCATCGGCAAGCACGTAGGCTCCGCGTGCCACCCCCGAAGCCGGCGCGTACTTGGCGCGATCCAGCGTCGGAAGAGGTTGACGAGAGAGAACCAGAACAGCCGGGCGATGGCGCAATTGCATGATCACACGATACGCCTCTACGACTTCGTTGGCATCGCCCGGCCGGAGCAGCGTCAAACCCGGTATCGCGCGCAGTGAGGCGAGCTGCTCCACCGGCTGGTGCGTCGGACCGTCCTCGCCATCCCCCATAGCATCGTGCGTAAATACGAAGATCGTCGGAAGTTCCATCAGCGCCGACAACCGGATCGTGGGCCGCTGATAGTCGCTGAAGATGAAAAACGTCGCGCCGAACGGGCGCAACTTGGAGAGCGACATCCCGTTCAGAGCTGCGCCCATCGCGTGTTCACGGATGCCGAAGTGCAAGTTCTTACCTCCGGGCGTAGCGGCCTGGAGATCGCCGGCACCAGGAAAAGTCAGCGCCGTCTTGTTCGACGGTGCGAGATCCGCCGAGCCGCCGAGCAGCCACGGGATATTCTGCGCCAGCACGTTCAGCACTTTGCCGGAGGCGTCGCGGCCCGCCAGCCCTTTGGAATCCGCAGGGAACGTCGGTAGATTGCGATCCCATCCGGCGGGCAGTTCGCGACGTTGCATCTGATCTACCTGCGTCGCCAGTTCGGGATACTTCGCTCGATACGCAGCAAACAGCTTCGTCCAGGCGGTGTGCGCCGACGCTCCGCGCGCGCCGATCCCCGCGGCGAAGTGCTCACGCACCCCGTCGGGTACCAGAAACTGGGCATCCTCCGGCCATCCATAGGCACGCTTGGTGAGACGGACTTCGTCCGGACCGAGCGGCTCCCCATGGGCCGCGGCGGTGTCCTGCCGGTTCGGCGAGCCATAGCCGATGTGACTATCCAGGACAATCAGTGTGGGCCGTCCCTTGGTCAGCCGAAACACCTGCAGGGCGTGTTGGATGCGTTCGATGTCATTCGCATCACCTACGCGCAGGACATTCCAATCGTAGCCGAGGAATCGCGCCGTCACGTCCTCGGTGAAGGTAATGCGGGTATTGCCCTCGATGGAGATGTGATTGTTGTCATATACCCAGCACAGGTTGTCCAAGCCCAGATGCCCAGCCAAGGACGCTGCCTCCGAGCCGACGCCCTCCATCAGACAGCCATCTCCGCAAACGGCGTAGATGTCGTAGTCGAAGATGTCGAAGTCCGGCTTGTTGTAATGGCTCGCCAGCCACTTCTGCGCGATCGCCATGCCCACGCTGGTCGCGATACCCTGGCCGAGCGGGCCGGTCGTGGTCTCCACACCCGACACCCAGTGATACTCCGGGTGACCGGGCGCCTTGCTGCCAAGCTGACGAAACCGGCGAATGTCCTCCAGCGTCACGGACAACTGACCCAACCTCTCGTACTCGGCGTTGACCGCACGCGTTCCGGTCAGATGCAGTACCGACCACAACAGCATCGACGCGTGACCGTTCGACAAGACGAAGCGGTCGCGATTGGGCCAGATCGGGTCCAGCGGGTCGAACCGCATCACTCGATTCCAGATGGTGTAGACGAGTGGCGCAAGGGCCATCGGCGTGCCCGGATGGCCCGAGTTCGCCGCCTGCACGGCGTCGATCGACAGCGTGCGGATGGTGTTGATGGAGAGCTGGTCGAGTTCAGTGTCGGTCATGATCCTTCCTCATTTGTCGCAGCCGGTTTTGTCGCGGCTGGGCGCGTCCGTCCGCCGCCCGAGGATTTTGCCTGCGGCCGGCTGCGTGCCGTGCAGATGAGTATTACCACCGAACGCGGCTGGACCACGTAGGTCGACCCTTCCGCTGCGGCAGTATCGCTCCAGCCGCATATGTCCTTGGGTGTGTCCAAGGATGTATCCACATAGCGCCGCCACGGCAGGTGCGTACTGTCGAGAATGGGCACTTCGAATTCGAGCGGCTCCCAATAGGCGTTGTTCATCACATGCATAATGAGTTTTCCGCCCAGCACGCGACCGGTTCCAGCCAGCGAGTGCGAGTTATAGCCCCAGTCGGGCGCGTCGAGCTTCACGCCGTGCCATTGCACCGGCTCCTCGCGGAGCAACTCGCTCAGCGTCATGTCGAAGCGCTCTACCGGCAGTTCGCGCGCCAGGCGGAGAGCGGCCATTTGCTTGGTGAACCGGTGGATGTCGGCATGCTTGTCCAGCAAAGACCAGTCAAACCAGGATATCTCGTTGTTCTGGCAATACGCATTGTTATTGCCCCGTTGCGTCCGGCGTACTTCATCGCCCATCAGCAACATGGGCGTTCCCGTGGCGAGAAATGTGAGGGTCAGGAAGTTCTTGACCTGGCGATTGCGTAGTTTCTCCACCTTGGGATCCTCGGTCGGCCCCTCGATGCCGCAATTCCAGCTCAGGTTGTAGTCCGATCCGTCGCGATTGCCGTTGCCGTTGGCTTCGTTGTGTTTGTCGCTGTACGACACGAGGTCGTTGAGCGTGAAGCCGTCGTGGCAGGCCACGAAGTTGATGCTCTGCTCCGGTTCGCGCTGTTCGTGATCGTAGATGTCGGGGCTTCCTCGCAAGCGATACGCCAGCGCGCGGACGGTGTCCGCATCACCCTTGAAGAATGCGCGCACGTCGTCACGAAACTTTCCGTTCCACTCCTTCCAGCTATCGCCAGCGAAACCGCCGACCTGGTACAGCCCTGCCGCATCCCAGGCTTCCGCGATCAGCTTGACGTTGGCCAGTATCGGGTCGGATTCGATGTCCAGCAAAATCGGCGGCGATGCCATCGGACGACCCTGTGCGTCGCGCGACAAGATGGAAGCGAGATCGAAGCGGAACCCGTCTACGTGCATCTCGCTCACCCAGTAGCGCAGGCTGTCCAGAATCAGACGCCGAACGATGGGTTCATTGGCGTTGAGTGTGTTGCCAACGCCGCTATAGTTGAGGTAGGTGGATTTGTCTTCCCCGAGCAGATAGTAGGTTTCGTTCGCCAGTCCGCGGTGGCACAAGGTAGGCCCGTGCTCATCGCCCTCGGCCGTATGGTTATAGACAACATCCAGAATCACTTCGATGCCCGCCCGGTGCAGCGCCTTGACCATGTCTCGGAATTCATCGAGCGCGTCCAGAGCGCCGCGGCGCGAACTGTATCCCGGATGTGGCGCAAAGAATGTCACCGGCGAGTAACCCCAGTCGTTGACCAGGCCCGGTGGCGCGTCCTGCTCATCGAAGGCGAATATGGGCAACAACTCGACCGCGGTAATGCCCAGGTCCTGCAGGTAGGGAATCTTGTCGATCAGACCAGCAAAGGTGCCGCGCTTCGACGCCGGCACACCCGAATTGGGATGCCGCGTGAAGGCGCCCACGTGCATTTCGTACAAGATCGTTTTGGCAAACGGTCGGCACGGGGCCCTGTCGCCCCCCCAATCATAGATACTGGTATCGACCACTACGCTCTTCAGAGCCGACGCAGCGTTGTCTCCCTCGCGCCGGGCCGCATCACGGCTGCGCCTCGCAGGCCGCGCGATGCATTTGCCGTAAGGGTCCAGCAGCACTTTGTCACGGTCGAAGCGCATGCCCTTGTCCGGATCATGCGGTCCATCGGCACGGAACGCATAGACCTGTCCTGCCCCGATCCCGGCGACGAAAACATGCCAGTAGTGATAGGTCCGCTGAACGTGCGGGTCCAGTTCGATCACCCGCGAGGGCTTGGCATCGTTCACATGGTCGAACAGCAAAAGCTCGACGGAAGTGCTGTGCTTGGAGAACACGCTGAAGTTGACGCCGCCGGGACACAATGTGGCACCGAGCGGAAAGCTGCGACCCTGTGATGGATTCTGTAGCAGATCCGGTGGCGGCGAGACTACGGACGTCACGTCCGCTTTCGGGCTCCGTCGACGCTTAGTTGCGGCACTCGGTTTGACTGCCGCGCCGCCTTTGCCGAGCGACGCGGCGACTTTTCGGGCCGCCGGCTTACTTGAGGTTGGCCGCGGCGGCACGATCGGCCAGGACGAGCGCATTCTGCTGCCGCACACGCCCAGCAGGAATCGAGCGGTCGCCGTCACGTAGTCGCACGAGCATTGCGGCCTTCTCTTCTCCGGTTACTACCCACAGCAAGCGCCGTGCGTGGTTGAGTACCGGGTAAGTTAGAGTCATGCGGCGGCGACCCTGGTAGGGTCCGGACAGAGCAACCGTCGTGTCGTTCACATCCAGGACCGGGTCACCGGGTACCAGCGAAGCGGTATGTCCATCGGAGCCAAGGCCGAGATGGACAAGGTCGAGCACGGCCGGCGACCCGGCCACCTCGCGCACCGTCGCGGCGTAGTTGGATACGGCAGTCTCCAAGTCCTCCGCCTCCACCGGCATCGCATGGATCTGGTCGCGCCGCAGCGACGCATGCTTGAACAGGCTTGCACGCAGGTGCGTGAGATTGCGGTCGGGATCTCCAGCCGGCGCTACACGCTCATCCACCTGTAACACGTGCACGTTGTCCCATGGCACCCGTATGTCTGCTGCCAAGGCACGCAGCATCGCCCAGGGCGTTTGGCCCCCGCTTACGGCCAAGGAGAACTTACCTCGAGCCGCGACTGCGATCCGCGCGTCAGTGGCAATGATTGCAGCAGCTTCTTCGGCCACCGCGTCGGCGTCGTCCAGGATTTCGATCTTCATGCATTCACCTCGGGATTGCGCCATCCATCGGGAGGGACGAGCTTTTGCAGTGCCTCGCTCGGCCCCCAAGTACCGGGCTCGTACTCCGAGACCGGTGTGCCACTCTTCAAAACTGGATCGACGATTCTCCACGCCTCCTCGACGTAGTCCTCGCGTGCAAACAGCGTGGCATCGCCCTCCATGGCGTCGCCCAGCACGCGCTCGTACGCATCCATCTCGCCCGCTGCAGGGCGCTGGCCCGCAAGCAGTTCTAATTGTTGTCCAACGCTCTTGTCGTCGAGATCCATCACCGTTGCACCGATCGCGATGATCATGTCCGGACTGATGCGAAATCGCAGATGATTTGGCACCTCGGCACAGGTCGGGAAGATTTTCGGGGCACGACGCAAACGCACCGTGAGTTCGGTGCAGGTCACCGGCAGTGACTTTCCTGCGCGAATGTAAATGGGTACGCCTTGCCAGCGCCACGAGTCGATCTCCAGCTTCAGCGCGGCGAAAGTCTCGGTCTTCGAATCGGCAGCCACGCCGGGTTCCTTACGATACCCGCGAAACTGCCCCCGCACGAGGTTCTTCGCGTCGAGCGGCGGAATGGACTTCAGGACTTTGACCTTTTCATCCCGCACGGATTCGCTGTCCATGCGCGCAGGGGGCTCCATGGCAAGATTGGCCAGTACCTGAAACAGGTGGTTCTGGATCACATCCCGGACAGTACCTGTCTGATCGTAGAACGCCCCTCGCCCTTGCACACCGAAGTCCTCGGCCATGGTGATCTGCACGCTCTGGATGAATTTACTGTTCCAGAACGATTCGAGGAATGCATTGGCGAAACGAAAGAACACCATGTTGTGTACTGGCCGCTTGCCCAGATAATGATCGATGCGGAACACATGCGATTCGTCGAAGGTGCCGAGCAGAATCCGGTTGAGCGCTCGCGCCGACTCCAGGTCATGGCCGAAGGGTTTTTCGACGATCACGCGGGCGCCGTGGGTGCAACTGGCTTTGGCCAACTGCTCGACAACCAACCCGAATAGCGACGGCGGAATCGCCAGATAGTGCGCGGGTCGCTGCGCGGATCCGAGCTCTTTGCGGATGGCTTGAAAGGTTGCGGCGTCGGCATAGTCGCCGTCGACATAGCGCAGCAGACTGGAAAGCTTTTCGAATGCGGCGGAGTCGGCACCACCGCCGTGCTTCTCCACACTATCGTGGGCACGCGCCTTGAGCTGGTCGAGATTCCAGCCGGCCTTGGCGACCCCGATGACCGGCACGTTCAGATGGCCGCGCTTGAGCATGGCTTGCAGCGCGGGAAAAATCTTCTTGTAGGCCAGGTCGCCGGTGGCACCGAAAAACACGAGTGCGTCGGAATGCGGTTCGCTCATCTTGATTGCTCACTCATACTCTAAACAAAGGGCGATGCGCGCAGTGATCTGTCGCAATCAATAGTCCTCCTGTTGTCTTTTGCGTCCTCTACGTCGAGGTTTGTTCTATTTTCCGCTCGGCTTCTCCAAATGCCCTCCGAATTGATAGCGCATCGCCGAGAGCAGCTTGTTCTGGAAGTCCGCTTCGCCGCGGGAGCTGAAGCGCTCGTAGAGGGCTGCGGTGAGGACCGCCGCGGGCTGCGCTTCGTCGATAGCAGCCTTTATCGTCCAACGACCTTCGCCGGAATCGGACACACGGCCGCCGAACTTAGCCAGCGCTGGATCTTCCAGCAAGGCGCTCGCCGTCAGGTCCAGCAGCCAAGAGGCAATTACGCTTCCGCGCCGCCATACTTCGGCGACATCGGGAAGATTCAGATCGTACTGATAGTGCTCCGGATCTCTCAGGGGTGTCGTCTCCGCGTCGATCTCATGCGTCTGTTTGCCGACATTGGCAGCGCGCAAGATACCCAGCCCCTCGGCATAGGCAGCCATGATGCCGTACTCGATGCCATTGTGTACCATCTTGACGAAGTGGCCGGCACCATTCGGACCGCAGTGCAGGTACCCTTGCTCGGCGGTGCCTCCGACTTTGTCTCGCCCCGGGGTGCGCGGGATGTCACCGATGCCCGGTCCCAGCGTGGCGAAGATGGGATC
>Ga0207689_10005570_pt1 | contig 11244 bp, 10 predicted proteins | sample KBSMisM52_FD_184312 | JGI IMG/M metagenome (GOLD analysis project Ga0207689, IMG submission 184312) | Miscanthus rhizosphere microbial communities from Kellogg Biological Station, Michigan, USA - KBS Miscanthus M5-2 (SPAdes) (version 2) | ecosystem: Host-associated > Plants > Roots >... | reverse complement strand
ATGCCGGGCAGCCCAACGATGCCGCCACCGGCGCAGTCACCGTTCCGATCTATCAGACTTCGACCTTCGGCCAGATCGAGCCGGGCGTACATCGCGGCTTCGGCTATGCGAGAACGGCGCATCCGACGCGGCGCGCACTGGAAGAATGTCTGGCCTCGCTCGAGGGCGCGCGATACGGGCTCGCGTTTGCCAGCGGCATGGCCGCGATTCATAACGTCCTGTCGCTGCTGCGCCATGGCGATCACGTCGTATCCACGCAGGATCTCTACGGCGGCGCGTGGCGCATCTTCACGAAGTACTTCGCCAAGTTCGGTATCGACTTCACCTTTGTCGACAGCAGCGACCTGGCCGCGGTCGAGCGGGCCATTCGTCCCGAGACGCGGCTGCTCTGGCTGGAAACGCCCTCGAACCCGTTGCTGAAGACGACTGACATCGCCGCGTGTAGCGCGATCGCTCGGAGAAACGGAATCCGCACCGTGGTCGACAACACCTTCGCGACGCCCGTGCTCCAACAGCCGATCGCACTCGGCGCGGATATCGTTCTTCACTCGACGACGAAGTACATCAACGGTCACAGCGACGCTCTCGGCGGCGCGGTGATCACGGACGATGAATCGCTCTTCGCCGAATTGAAGTTCTTCCAGAACGCCATCGGAGCCGTGCCCGGACCGCAGGACTGTTTCCTCATCCTTCGCGGCGTGAAGACACTCGGGCTGCGGATGGCCAGACATTGCGAGAACGCAAGGGGAGTGGTCGACTACCTCCGTTCTCACGATCGCATCGCCCGCGTTCACTATCCCGAATTCGGCGCCATCGTTTCGTTCGAGCTCGAGGCCTCGGTCGATGACACCATCGAATTCTCCAAGCGCCTTCGGCTCTGGACGCTGGCCGAGAGCCTCGGCAGCGTGAAGAGCCTCTTCTGTCATCCGCCGACGATGACCCATGCCTCGGTCGAGCCCGAGGTGCGCCGGCGTGTCGGCATCGCCGACGGCCTGATCCGGCTGTCGGTCGGTCTCGAAGACGTGCGCGATCTGATCGACGATCTCGATCAGGCGCTGGCGGAAGTGGCATCGCCGAGGAGGGTGGCATGCGCAGGATAAACATCGGCCTCCTCGGGTGTGGCACCGTCGGCCGCGGCTTCGTCGATCTGCTCGCGCGGGAGCGCGAGCGGATCCGAGGTCGCGACGGTGTCGACATCGCAATCCGGAGCATCCTTGTGCGCGACGCGGACAAGCCGCGGCCCGGCATCAACTCGGATCTCATCAGTACCTCGGCCATCGACATCCTCGACGACGGCTGCGACATCATCGTCGAGCTGGTCGGCGGCGTTCACTCGGCCGGCGCGTTCGTGCGGCGAGCGCTGACAAACGGGCGCCACGTCGTTACCGCCAACAAAGCCTTGCTGGCCGACGCCGGTCGCGAATTGTTCGCCACGGCCAAGCGCAACAACGTCCGCATCGGATTCGAGGCCAGCGTCTGCGGCGGGATTCCGATCGTCCGCGCGCTGCGGCACGGGCTGGCCGGCGACCGCATCGAATCGATCAGCGGCATCCTCAACGGAACCTGCAACTACATCCTGACGCGCATGGAGCAGGACGACCTGGAGTTTGCTGACGCGCTGCGGCTGGCGCAGGAGCGCGGGTTCGCGGAGGCGGACCCGTCGCTCGACGTCGGCGGCGGCGATGCCGCCCAGAAGTTGAGAATTCTGGGCGAGCTGGCGTTCGGACCGCAGACCGTTCGGATGCGCGTGCACGGCATCGAGGACGTAACGCGCGCCGAAGTCGAACAGGCGCGGGCAAGGCGATGCGTGGTGCGGCATGTGGCCACCGCGCGGCGCGTCGCCGGCGGGATCGAGATGCGCGTCGAGCGCCGCGAGCTGCCGGAGTTTCATCCGCTGGCGGCTGTCCGCGACGAGAACAACGCCGTGGTCATTCGAGGCCGGGCGGTGGGCGAGATGATGTTTCAGGGAAAGGGAGCGGGCTCGCTTCCGACGGCGGCCGCCGTCCTGTCGGACGTCATCGAGATCGCCAGAGAGTCAAACCGTATGCATGATTTAACATAATCTATCTTACCGGACTCTGTGGAAACCTTTCTACGCACTGAGAATCCTGGAGCCAAGCCTGCACGTACAATCCTCGCCGACCGATGAAGATCCTCACGCGCTACATCTTCAAGGAGATGCTCGGGCCTACCGTCCTCGGCTTCGCCTTCTACACCTTCATCATCCTGATGAAGAATCTCTTCGACTTCGCCGGGATGATCATCAAGCGCTCCCTCCCGGCGTCGACCGTGGCGCGGCTGCTCTTTCTCTCGCTGCCGCACATCATCGTGCTGACGGTGCCGATGTCCCTGCTGTTCGGAATCCTGATCGCCGTCGGCCGGCTCTCGTCCGACTCCGAGATCATCGCCATGCGCGCCCTCGGCATCTCCACGCGCACCATCTACCGGCCGGTCTTCCTCTTCAGCTTCCTGATGTTTCTCATCAACCTCTATCTGATGAACTTCGTCCTGCCGCGCGGCAACGCCGAGTTTGCGGCGCTGCGGTCCGAGATCTTCACCTCACAGATCGAGAAAGAGCTCAAGCCCCGGGTCTTCTACGACGAGTACGAGAACCTCACCATCTACGTGAACGACGTCGATCCGAAGACGCTGCAGTGGAAAGGCGTCTTCGTGGCCGACAGCCGGACCGCCGACGAGACGCGTACCGGAACGAGCACCGGCCCGGTCACGATCGCCCAGCAGCTCCAGGCTGCACGCGCCGAGGCCGCGCAACCGCAATCGATCCTTCCGCAGCGCAGCAGCAACAAGATCATCATCGCCGAAAGCGGCAACCTCTCCATCCTCAAGCCCAGCAACCAGGTCTGGCTCAATCTCAAGAACGCCGAGACGCACCTCTGGGATCCGAAGAAACCCGATCGCTACGACCTGAACACCAACCTCGTGCAACGCATGCGGCTGCCGGACAAGTACGGCGACGCCAACGGCGGCTATCAGCGTTCGTTGCGCGAGATGAGCTTCCGCGAGCTGATGGAACAGGCCCGCTGGGCGCAGTACTCACACGATGCCGACGCCCGCGAGACCTACTGGGCGGCCAAGGTGGAGATGAACAAGATGTTCGCGATTCCGTTCGCCTGCATCGTGTTCGGGATTCTCGGCCTGCCGCTCGGCATCACCAACCGGCGCGGCGGCAAAAGCTCAGGCTTCTCTTTAAGTATCGCCATCATCCTCATCTACTACGTGATGATCAACAACGGCGAGCATCTGGCCGACACCGGCAAGATCGGCCCGGCCGTGGCCATGTGGACGCCAAACGTGGTGCTCCTGGCGATCGGCATCTACCTGCTGATCCGCGCCAATCGGGACACCGGAGCGCAGCGTTCCGAGGGCGGCATCGTCCGGCGGATCATCCAGGCCATCAAATCGAAGAAAGCCGCGGGGGCCGTCGTCGTCGATGAGCCGGCAATCCTCAGCCGGTTCGACATCACTTTCCCCAATACGCTCGACCGCTACATCCTGCGCGAGTTCCTCAAGATCCTGATGCTGGTGCTGGTGTCGACCGCGGCGCTCTTCGTCATCGTCGACTACACGGACCTCAGCGGCGATATCCGCACGAACCACATCGCCTTCCATACCGTGGCGTCGTACTACCGCTTCCTGATTTTCCAGATCCTCAACTACACGTTGCCGATCTCGGTGCTGGTGTCCACGCTGGTCACGTTCGGGATCTTCTCGAAGAACAACGAGGTCACGGCCTTCAAGTCCGGCGGGATGTCGCTCTACCGCGCGGCGCTGCCGATCATCGGCATCGCTCTGGCCATCAGCGTGCTGGCGTATCTGCAGCTCGACTACGTGCTTCCGTATTCGAATCAGCGCGTCGAAGAGCTGCGCAGCCGGATCAAGGCGAAAAAGACCATTCATGCGATTCCGACGCCGCACCAGCAGAAGCTGTGGTTTCTCGGCAAGGGGCGCTATCTCATCAACTTCCTCAACTACGACCGCGAGGAAAAAGAGCTGACGCAGGTTCAGGTTTTCGAGTTTCATCCGACGAAGTTCCGGCTGACCCGGCGCGTCTACGCGGACCACGCCAAGTGGGACGGCGTGGGATGGGCGTTCTCGAACGGCTGGATGCGCTCCTTCCCCGACGACGGCAGTTCGACGCTCTCACCGATCACGCGGCCGCTGCGGCTCTCGTACGCCGAACGGCCCGAAGACTTTGCCACCGAAGCCAGAGCGCCGGATCAGATGACCTTCGCCCAGTTGCGGCGCTACATCGAGACCATCCGCAAGTCCGGGTACGCCGCCGAAGAGCTGACGGTGAAGCTCTACACGAAGACGTCGTGGCCGTTCATCAGTCTGGTCATGGCGTTGATCGCGCTGCCATTCGCCTTCCGCATCGGAAAGCGCGGCGCGCTCTACGGGGTCGGCGTCGGCCTGATCCTCGGCATCTTCTACTGGATGATCTTCGCCGTCTTCACGAAGTTCGGTGAGGTGGGAAACCTGCCCGCGGTGCTGTCGGCGTGGAGCGCCAACATCCTGTTCGCGATCGCCGCGGTTTATATGTTCTTGAATGTGGAGACGTAGCTGATCTGTCATTCCGAGCCGCCGACACCCCGGAGGGGTCGAGGACGGCGAGGAATCCCCGGCTGAAACCCGGTTGGGCGGCGGCTACCGGCCGGGGATTCTTCACCGTCCTCAGCCCCTACCGGGGCATCGGCGGTTCAGAATGACAGGGCGATCAGAACCACTCGCTCCGCCGCCTTGCGCTCGCTTCGAGATGCGGCGAGGCGACGACGCTGGTCAGGACGAACCCCGCGGTCTGCATCAGACCGTCCGCGGCGCCGACCGAGATGGTGTTCCGGCCGCGGTCGAGGACGAGTTGCACGTTGCAGGTCGAGGCAAGACACTCGGCATGTTTCACTTCCGACAGCTCGCCTCGGGCATTTGCCACGGCGATTGCCAGACGCATCGGCGGCAGGGCCTCCGGAAGTTTGACCGCCAGCGCCACCGTGCACGTTCCGCCGTTGCAGGAAACATCGCCGGCGCGCACTTCGAAATCGAAATCGCTTGGTGATTGAAGCGCCAGGAGCGACGCCAGGACGCGGGAGTCGAGATCTGTAACCGTCCGCCGGCCATGCGCAGCGTGAACGCGCAGCTTACCGAGCATCGGACGACGTTCGACTGCGGCAGGAGCTTCGGGAGTGGGAACTGACGGGACAGCCGAGGAGTGATCGGCGCGCATGGGCGCCGCCAGGGTACTGACCAGGATCATTGCCGGAACGAACGCTCCGAATCGCATCCCATGTCCTCCGCTGTGTCGAAACAGTGGATAGAGTAAGGCGGGATCAGGCTTTTGTCGAGTTGACGTGGCAGTCTGATCAGTCGCCAATGGTGGCCGAGCCTTGGGCAACCAACGCTGCCGGCCGTGCCGGCTAAATCGCGTTCACGATCTCTTCGCTCAGACCCTTCCACTTGCGGAGGTAGGCGCGGCGGTCGGTGTTGTACTTCTCCACCAGCTGCTGATACTCCTCGCTCCTCCCCTGCCGCTCGTACATCTTTTTGGGCTGCAGGTAATCGGCGTCGTCCATCTCTGGAACTTCCGTGGCCACGAGATAGCCGAAGTCCGGGTCCTTCTCCCACTTGATGGTCCCCTCGGCGATCGCCTTCACCACCGCGGACGAATGCTGGATCTTCACCTTCTTCGAGCGCTCGTCCTTCTCATCGCCGCCGATGCGTCCCGTGTTCATCAGGTAGACGTCCATCGGACTTTCCTTCATCAGCTCAAGCATGCGATTGCCCTGGAACGCGTGCAGCAGTGGGAAGAACGGATTCGTTCCCGGCACGCGCAGCGACTTGCCCGCTTCGGCGGCGCCGCCGGCGCTGGTCCCCTTGGTCTCGCCGAGCATGAAATACGCCGCCGCCAGCGGCCCTTCCAGCTTGGCAACCGCCGGGATGATGTTCTCGTTGCGATTGAGGATGAGCAGGAAGTCGACGTTGTTCACCTCGCGCGCGTCGAACGCGCCGGCCACGTCATCCATCCGGATCACGGCGCGGCCGTTCGGTGTGTACGACGTATCGAAGTAATCGATCTTGCCGCCGTCGTCCTGCGACACATTCTCGAGGTACGCGTGCGGCGATGCGCAGGCGTGGTAGATCGTCGGCTCATCCTTCGGATTGAGGCCGAACGTCTTGGCGAAGCAGCCGTTCTCGGTCGCGTACACCTTGCCGCCCGGCATCAGCGCGCAGAAGTCGTCCTGCACCGGCTGCGAATTGTTCTGCTTCGTGAAAGTCGTCGTCGTCTTGCCGGTGCCCGAGAGGCCGACGATCAAGCCGACTTTGTTGCGCCCCTCGACCGGGATCACCTTGCAGCCGGCGTGCAGCGCCAGACCGCCCCGTTCGTAAACGATCTTGTTCCACATCCGCAGGCCGCCCTTCTTCGACTCGCCGAAATAATCGGAGTGGAAGACGCGGGTGATGTAGTTGTCGAGGTCGACCGCGATCAGCCGTTCCTCCGGATACCCCTCGGCCTTCAGATTCGGCGTGTAAATGACCGTGACCGCCGGTTCGAAGCTCTCCAACTCCGCCGGCGTGGCCGGGTAGTAGAGATGCTGTTGCATGCCGGCGATGTTCGCGTTGGCCTTCTCGATGATCAGCCGCGCCGGAATGCGGAACCGCGGATCGTTGCCGATGAACCCGTCGACCACGAGCATGTCGCGCGTCCGGATGTAATCGTTCTGCAGCCTGGCCATGCGCTCGTACTCGGCGCGGCTGATGGTCTGATCGGAGTGATTCTCGGGCGTGTCAGTGGCCACGAACGTCGAGCCCTTCGAGCGCGACACCACCTTGGTGGCCACGTTGACATTGCCAAACTCGGTCTTCCGGCAGTTCGGCATCTCTTCCGTGAAACGGCGCAGCTCCTCGGGCGAAGGATTCCAGGCCACCGACTTCGGCTCGACGGGAAGCGTCAGGATTTCGGTCATTGAGTTCGTCCTCTCGACGGATCAGATTGTGTGCCGGAACGGCAGCGGAGGAGCGGGATTTTACACGAAACCATAGAATGCGCAGCGGCCCCGGAAAAGGAGGTTTCGTATGTATCTCGTTCGCGACATCTTTCAGTGCAAACCCGGAAAAACGGGCGATCTCGTGGCGCGTTTCAAGAAGACCATCCCCTCGATGCAGACCGAGGACCGCTTCGTCAACTGCCGGGTAATGGTCGATGCAGTGGCCGGCTACTGGACCGTCGTCCTCGAATGCGAATTCGAGTCGCTGGCGGACTTCGAGCACCACATGGCCGAGTACTCCAAGCGCGATGCCGTGCGCGAAGCGATGGCCGGCTACATGGACCTCGTCGAAGGCGGGCGACGCGAGATTTTCAGGATCGTGTAGCGATGCGAATCGCAATCATCGGCGCCGGCGGCGTAGGCGGCTACTTCGGCGGCAAGCTCGCCCACGGCGGCGCAGACGTCGTCTTCATCGTCCGCGGTGCCACGCTCGACGCGATGCGGACGCACGGCCTGCGCGTCGACAGCATCAAGGGCGATTTCGTCATCGAGCATCCGAATGCGACGGACGACCCCGCCTCGGTCGGGAAAGTCGACGCCATCTTCGTCACCGTCAAGACCTGGCAGATCGAAGAAGTCGCCGCGCAGATCAAACCGATGATCGGTGAGGCCACCATGGTCATCCCGCTCGAGAACGGGATCGATGCCGCCGACCAGCTCGCGGCCATCGTCGGACGCGAGCACGTCCTCGGCGGGCTATGCGGCATCGTCAGTTTCATCGCCGCGCCTGGACACATCCGCCACGCCGGCGCCGAGCCATTCATCATGTTCGGCGAGCTCGACAACCGGCGTACCGCGCGCGCCGAACAGCTTCGCGATGAATGCCTGCGCGCCGGCGTGCAGGCCGATATTCCTTCCGACATTCACCACGCACTCTGGTCGAAGTTCGTCTTCATCGCCGCGATGAGCGGCGTCGGCGCGGCCACGCGCGTCCCCATCGGTGGCTGGCGCGCGATGCCGGAGACGCGCGATCTGGCCACGCGCGCCATCAGCGAGATCGTCGATCTCGCCCGCGCCCGCGGCGTCGACCTCGGCGCCGAGGCCGTCGACCGGACGCTTGCACGCTTCGACGCCCTCCCACCCGACGCCACCTCCTCGCTCCAGCGCGACATCATCGACGGCAAGCCCTCCGAGCTCGACGCCCAACTCGGCGCCGTCGTCCGCCTCGGCCGCGCCGCCGGAGTGCCTACGCCCGTGTGCGAGACGCTCTACAACATCCTCTTGCCGCAGGAAGGGAAAGCGCGAGCGTAGTGCAGGCATCCCTGCCTGCAACCGGCGGGCGTCCTCGCCCGACGGGGTTTCTGTGGCAAACCTGTACCTTTCACAAAGAAAACCACCGCCGGGCGAGGACGCCCGTCGGGAGCAGTCGAGACGACTGCTCTACGCTGTACGTTGCAGCGCCCCCGTACTACCATGCCCGGCGATGCCGAAGGCGCGGAAGTCCACCGCGATCCGTGACGCCAAGATTCATCCTGCCATCGCCGAGGCCAGGCGTGTGCTGGAAGTGGAATCGGCGGCCATCCTCGGCATCATCGACCACCTCGACAACACCTTCGTCGAGGTCGTCGAATTGATTAATGCCTCGTCCGGACGCGTTGTAACGATGGGTCTCGGCAAGTCGGGCATCATCTGCAAGAAAATCAGCGCCACGATGGCCTCGACCGGCACGCCGTCGTTTTTCCTCCATCCCGCCGAAGCGATTCACGGCGACCTCGGCATGATCGTTCGCGGAGACATCGTCCTGGCCATCTCCAACTCCGGCGAGACCGAAGAGCTGCTGCGGCTTCTGCCCAGCATCAAACGGATCGGCGCCGAGATCGTGGCGATCACCGGCAATCCGCAGTCGTCGCTAGCCAAGGGAGCCGACTACCACCTCTCCGCCGCCATTTCGAAAGAAGCCTGCCCGCTCGGCCTGGCTCCGACGGCCTCCACCACCGCCACGCTGGCCCTCGGCGACGCGCTTGCGATGACCTTGCTGCTGCGCAAAGGCTTTAAAGAGGAGGACTTCGCCTTCCTTCATCCTGGCGGAAAACTCGGCAAGCGCTTCCTGCGCGTGCGCGACCTCATGCACGCCGGCGCGCAAACGCCCATCGTTCCGCTGGCCACGCCGATGCACGACGTCATCTACGAGATGTCCGCTAAAGGCTTCGGCATCACCGCCGTTGTCGATGACGACGGCGTTCTCGCCGGTGCCATCTCTGACGGCGATCTTCGCCGCCTGCTGCAACGCGATACCGAAATCCTCAAGAAGACCGCGGCCGATTGCATGAAGCCGGACCCGGTCACGATCGACGGCAACGAGCTGGCCTCGGCCGCGCTGGAGCGGATGGAGGAGCGCAAGATCACCTCCATCTTCATCGCCGGTCCGTCGGGCCATGTCGAAGGTATCATTCACCTCCACGATCTCTGGGGGCTGGAACTCTTCTGATGGATTCAACGAAAACAGTCGTATTGCGCTATCGCGACGGACGAACCGAGCGGGCCACGCTCGTGGAGACCGACGTCGACCAACAGATCGTCCGCGTCAAACGCGACGATGGGACGAACGACGATGTGCCGTTTTCGACGCTGAAGGCGCTCTTCTTCCCGCGCACCGCCGAGGGTGAGCCCGAGCCGCCGTCGGGCAGCACGATTTCTGTCGAGTTCGCCGACGGCGAGATCATCCGGGGCGTGGCTCACTACAATCCCGAGCGCAACGGCTTTTTCCTCTTCCCGCCCGATCGGAGCAAGAACGACCGCATCTTCGTGGTCAATTCGGCGATCGTTTCGATCGAAGTCGAAAGGTTGTAGCGCCCCGGTTGCTGAGTTGCTTGGTTGCTTAGTTGCAAGGTAACCGCACCGAACCATGAAAATCACAACACTCCTGCTCACGCTCACTCTCGCCACCGCCGCGTCCGCCGCGGAAATCGACCTCGCCGCCGCCGCTCTGGCCGGCACCGAGGCCCAGTTCACGCAGCGGTTCACACCGAAGGGATTCAAAACCAGCCAGGTCGACAGCGGCAGCGTCGTCTTCGGAACCCTTCCGATGATGCGCTGGACCTATTCGCGGCCCGAACAGAAGGTCTTCGTCTTCGACGGCAGCCACTCCTGGTTCTATCTCCCCGCGGAAAAACAGGTGACGATGACCACCATCGACGACCAGCGCCGCAGCGAGCTGCCGTTTCTCCTCATCGGCGATCCCTCGGCGCGCGAACGGCACTTCATCGTCAAAGAGACCACGCGCGGCGCAACGGTGGTCACCACGCTCCAGCCGCGCAGCGCCTCGGCGATGATTCGCAATGTCACCATCACCATCGCCCCGGCCACGCACGCCATCCAGCGCGTCTCCTACTCCGATCGCGACGGAAACGAGACCACCTTCGACTTCTCCGGTTTCAACAGGCGGGCCGTCACACCCGATCTCTTTCACTTCACGCCGCCCGCCGGCGTGGAAGTCGTGCAGCAGTAAACGGAGGTACGCATGCCCCAGGATTTTTCATTCGACATCGTGTCGAAGACCGACACACAGGAAGTCTCGAACGCCGTGCAGCAGGCGCAGAAGGAGCTGGCGCAGCGCTTCGATTTCAAAGGGAGCAAGAGCTCCATCGAGCTCACCGCCGAGGAGATCGTCCTGGTCAGCGATGACGAGGGGAAACTGCGCAGCGTGAAAGACATCCTCGAAACGAAGCTCGTCAAGCGCGGCGTCTCCCTCAAGGCCCTCGACTACGGCAAGATCGAGCCGGCCGCGGGCGGCACGGTGCGCCAGAAAGCGAAGATCGTCCAGGGCATCGAGAGCGAGAAAGCCAAGGCGATCGTGCGCACGATCAAGGACGCGAAGCTGAAAGTGCAGGCCTCGATCCAGAGCGACCAGGTGCGCGTCACCGGCCGCAACAAGGACGATCTGCAGAAGGCCATCGCCCTGATCAAGGAGAAAGACTTCGGCGTTCCGATCCAGTTCACGAACTACCGCGGTTGAGCGGCACCGACCTATCGGTTATTCTTCCATCCGTGACGGCCCCCACCGGCAGCGGCACTCTTCCCGAACAGACGGCGCGCGCCGAGCGTCTGCTCGAGCTCATCGCGCCGAAGCTGCAGCTGGTGGAGGAGGAGCTCCGCCGCAACTTCCAGTCGCACATCAAGACCATCTCCGACGTCGGAGAGCACATCCTGCTCGGCGGCGGCACGCGCCTCCGCCCCGCCCTGCTCC
>Ga0207689_10005569_pt1 | contig 11244 bp, 11 predicted proteins | sample KBSMisM52_FD_184312 | JGI IMG/M metagenome (GOLD analysis project Ga0207689, IMG submission 184312) | Miscanthus rhizosphere microbial communities from Kellogg Biological Station, Michigan, USA - KBS Miscanthus M5-2 (SPAdes) (version 2) | ecosystem: Host-associated > Plants > Roots >... | reverse complement strand
GTGGCGCCGATCGGGGGCGAGGACGCTGGCGCGGTGGCGGTCTTCAAGGATGCGCAGACCGCGCTGGCCGACATCCGCCGGATCAAGGCGATGGAAAAGCGCGCCGTGAAGTCGGTCATCGAGCGCGCCGAGCTGCCGCGGACGCTCGAAGGGCTCACGCCGGCGGCCCGGGACTTTCAGGCGGCCACCCACATCCGCGCGCTGACCTTCGACCACGGCCCGACAAACCCATGTCCATGTCAATCTCCTGGGATCTACACCCGTAGACTTAGCTGATGTATACAGACGTAGACTCCGTACTTTCTATTCCCTAGCGTCGAGGCATGACGCCGACGCCGCACCGACCCCGTAACGCCGCCGCCACCCGTGGCGCAATCCTCCAATCGGCGGTCCGGAACTTCGCCCGCGCCGGCTACGACGGCGTCGGCGTGCGTGAGATCGCCAGCGACGCCGGGGTCACCGCAATGATGGTGAACAGGTATTTCGGGTCAAAGGAGCAACTGTTCGCCGAGGCCGTCGAGGTCTCGTTCGCGCCTCCGACCGTGATCGCCGCCGATTCGGAGTCCCTCGCGCATGACGCCGCCGTCGCGCTCGTCGCGCGCACCGACCCGGACGCCGACCCACTCGAGCCGTTCCTGATCATGCTGCGGTCCGTGTCGAGTCCGGCCGCCGTCGAGATCGTGCGCGACGCGATCGAGCGCCACGTCGGGCGGCGACTGGCCCGGCAACTTCCCGAGTCCGGTCGCCAGATCCGCAACGAAGTCATGTTGTCGGTCATCGCCGGGGTTCTCCTGATGCGACGGGTGATCGCCACCCGCGCACTAAACGAGGCCGACCGCGACCAGCTGGTGGACATACTCGAGGCGGTGTTCGCGGCAATCGTCGAAACGCCTTTGGCATGATGGCCCGCATGCCCGAACTGAGCCGCCGCGCGATTCTGCGCCTTGGTGTCGGCGCGGCGGCCGGAGCGGCAGGCGCGTACGCATTGGGGTCCGCGCTGCACACGCAAGGCGCGTCCGTGGCCGGGCCGCCGGTGTCGATGACGAGCGCCGGTGCGCCTCTCGCTCCTCCGCCGCCACTGGAGCCCGCGCCTGCCGCCATGCAGCCGACCTACGTCGACGGCGCGCTCGTCTCGGCGGCGCGCGGCGGCGTGGCGACGAACTGGGCGATCGCCCGCCCACCCGGCCAGACTGCGCCGCTGCGTCCGGTGATCGCGCTGCACGGCAAGGGCCAGGACGCCGCGGGCGTGATGGCCGGCGGGGTGGAGCAGGGCTTGGCGCAGGCCGTCGCGGCTGGGATTCCGCCGTTCGCGGTCGTCGCGGTCGACGGCGGCGGCGGCTACTGGCACAAGCGGGCGTCGGGCGAGGACTCCGGCGCGATGGTGCTGGACGAACTCGTCCCAATGCTCGGCTCGCAAGGACTCGACACCACACGGGTCGGGTTTCTCGGCTGGTCGATGGGCGGCTATGGCGCGCTGCTGCTCGGCGCGAGGCTCGGCCCGGCCCGCACCGCGGCGATCTGCGCGGTGAGCCCGGCGCTGTGGACGTCGTCCGGTGCGGCCGCGCCCGGTTCGTTCGACGGCGCCGACGACTACGCGGCCAACAGCGTGTGGGGCCTGCCGCAGCTGGGCCAGATCCCGATCCGGATCGATTGCGGCAACAGCGATCCGTTCTATTCGGCGACGAAGCAGTTCATCGCCCAGCTGCCCAGCCCGCCGCCGGGTGGCTTCTCACCCGGCGGACACGACGGCGGGTTCTGGAGCTCGCAGCTGCCTGCGGAGATCACCTGGATGGCTCCGCTGCTGACGGCTTAGAGGCTGATGCGTCCCTCGGCAGCCGCCAACCCGATATCGCTGCGGAAGTGGCTGCCCGGCAAGCGAATCGACTTGATCAGCGTATAGGCTGCTTCTCGGGCGGCCACCAGGTCACGGGCGGTCCCGACGACCGACAGCACCCTGCCGCCCGAGGATACGATCGCGCCGTCGTCGCGTCGCGCGGTACCGGCATGCAGCACGCCGTCGGCTTCGGCGCCGACGATGACGTCGCCCACCCGCGGCCGACCCGGATAGTTCTCCGCGGCCACTACCACCGTCACCGCGGAGCCGTCACGCCAACGCAGCGGGGGCTGGTCGGCCAGTTGCCCCGTCGCGGCGGCGCGCAGCAATTGCCCGAGCGGGGTTTCCAGCAGCGCCAGCACGGACTGTGTCTCCGGATCGCCGAAGCGACAGTTGAATTCGACCACGGCAGGCCCCCGCGACGTGATCGCCAGCCCGGCGTAGAGCAGACCTGAGAACGGGCTGCCTCGCTGAACCATCTCCGCCGCAACGGGTTTCACGACGCCGTTGACAATCTGCCAGACCACGTCGTCGGGCAGCCACGGCAGCGGCGAGTATGCACCCATGCCGCCCGTGTTGGGGCCGGTGTCGTTGTCGCCGACCCGCTTGAAATCCTGCGCCGGCAGCAGCGGCACCACGGTCTCGCCGTCGACGATGCTGAACAACGACACCTCGGGTCCGTCGAGAAACGATTCGAGCAACACCGGGTGGCCGGCGTCGAGCAGGCTGGCGGCATGCGCCCTGGCTGCGTCGCGGTCGGCGGTGACAACCACGCCCTTGCCCGCGGCCAGCCCGTCGTCCTTGACCACCCACGCTTGATCGCCTGACGGCGGCCCGAACCGGTCGAGCGCCGCGTCGAGGTGCGCAGGGTTGTCGACGATCTCACTGGTCGCGGTCCGCACACCGGCGGCGGTCATCACGTCCTTGGCGAACGACTTCGATCCCTCGATGCGCGCGGCATCCTTCGACGGCCCGAAGCACGCGATGCCGGCTGCACGTACCGCGTCGGCGACACCGAGGACCAGCGGCACCTCAGGTCCGATGACCACCAGGTCGGCGCCGATGCGCTGGGCCAGCTGCGCGACGGCGTCGCCTGAGGTGACGTCGACGTCGTACTGGTCAGCGATGATCGCGGTCCCGGCGTTGCCAGGGGCGACGGCCAGCTCCTCCACCTCGGGGTCTCGACGCAGCGCCAGCAGCAACGCATGTTCACGGGCACCGGATCCGATCACGAGGACACGCACAGGCTCACCCTAACCGGCCGATGACGTGACGCCCGTCAGGCTCAGATGCCTCTGAGGCGAACCGAAAGGCACGTGACGCACCCCTCGAGCTTTTCGAACTCGCCGATGTCGACGAGCACCGGTTCGTAGCCGCGTGCCTGCAGCAGGGCGGCGGTCTCCGGTGCGCCCGAGGACATCAGCAGCTTTCCGTCGCCGAGCAGGACAACGTGGGCGCCAGGCTCCTCCGGTACCGGTAGAAACATCGGGAAGACCGTCGGGTCGTCCACCACGGGCTCGTATCCGATGATGGTGCCGTCCGGCAACGCAGTCACCGCGGATTTGAGATGTAGGGCCTTGGTCAGGGGGACCGCAATCACCGTCGCGCCGAACGGCGCCAAGTACTCGGTCAATTGGCGGATCCCGTCGGCATTGGTGCGGCCGGACCGTCCCACGTAGACCGTGCCCGCGTGCTTCAGTACATCGCCGCCATCTAGCACGCCTGGTGTCTCGATATGTGCGATGCGGTAACCGAGTTCAGCGACCGCTTTCTCGGTGCCTGAGGTTTCCGACCTCCGCTCGACGGCTCCGGATCGCGCGATGACGGCGAGATCGCCGTACACCACGACGGTGTCTTCGACGAACACGCTGTCGGGGCACTCGGGCACGGGCTCGACCTCGGTGACCCGCCAGCCGGCACCGACGAAGGCCCCAACATAGCCCTCCCACTGCTTCGCCGCACTGGTCGCGTCGACGGACGATCGCTCGATGTGGGTGAGCAGCCCGTCGGCCAGACGCGGGCTGGGCCGCCGCACCAATGCCTTGTTGGCGTGCACGGTTCGATCGTACGGTCAGCCACCAGCGAGAGGACCATACACTTGACGATGCAGTGTATGGTCATCGTATGACGCAGACCACATGTCCGTTCGGACACGGCGCTGCCGGTCCCCAAGGCGCCGTGCGCCTGCCCCAGGGGTATGACTTCACCGACCCTGATGTCCTGCTCGAGGGCATCCCCGTCACCGAGTTCGCCGAGCTGCGCAAGACCGCGCCGGTGTGGTGGAACGAGCAGACCGACACGCTCTTCGACGACGGCGGCTACTGGGTGATCAGCCGTCACGAGGACATCAAGTCGATCTCGCGCAACAGCGACCTGTGGTCCACCAATCGCAAGGGCGTGGTGATGCGATTGCCCGACGGCACCACACCCGACCAACTCGAGCTGACCAAGGCGCTGCTGATCAACCATGACGCGCCCGAGCACACCCGGCTGCGAAAGCTGGTTTCCCGACTGTTCACACCGCGGGCCGTCGCCACGCTCGAGGACAAACTCGCGGTCGCTGCCCGCGAAATCGTCTCCGCCGCAGCCGAAAAGGAGTCAGGCAACTTCGTCGACGACATCGCGATGTGCCTGCCGCTGCTGGCCATCGCCGATCTCATCGGTGTACCCGAGGCCGATCGCGAGCAGCTGTTCGGTTGGACCAACTCGATCATGAACACCGACGATCCGGACTTCGAGACAGACTATGCCGCCGCCAACGCCGAGTTGATGGGCTACGCCTACAGCATGGCCGAGGAGCGCCGCCGTCCCGCGCAAGCGGGTGGCCCCCCAGCTTGCGAGGGGAGTGCCCCCAGCCGTCAAGACGACATCGTCACCCGGCTGATCGAGGCCGACATCGACGGCGAATCCCTTGACGATGTCGAGTTCGCGTTCTTCGTAATCCTGCTCGCCGTCGCGGGCAACGAGACCACCCGCAATGCCATGACGCATGGCATGAACGCGTTCTTCCAAAACCCCGACCAGTGGGAGTTGTTCAAGCGAGAGCGGCCGCAGACGGCGGCCGACGAGATCGTCCGCTGGGCCACACCGGTGCACTGCTTCCAGCGAACGGCGTTGGCCGACACCGAACTCGGCGGCGTCACCATCCGCGAGGGCCAGCGCGCCGGCCTGTTCTACAGTTCGGCCAACTACGACGAGAATGTCTTCGAATATCCCTTCCGATTCGATATCCTGCGCGAACCCAACCCGCATCTCGGCTTCGGCGGCAACGGAGCACACTTCTGCATCGGCGCCAATCTGGCCCGCATGGAGATCAAGCTGATCTTCAACGAGATCGCCGACCAGCTGCCCAACATCGCCAAACTGTCCGAACCCCAACGGCTTCGGTCGGGGTGGATCAACGGGGTCAAGGAGCTTCAGGTCTCCTACCGGGGCTGACCACGCGGCATCCTCTTCGCCGAAATCGCGGTGTACGTCGGCTGAACGGCGAAGGATTGACCGATGATCGAGATCAATTACCAGCGTCGGGACAGAATCGCTTACATCACATTGAACCGGCCGGAGGCGAAAAACGCGATCACCCCGGAAATGCACGAGGAGATATGTCGCATCTGGGCGGACTTCCGCGACAACGACGACGCCGATGTCGCGATCTTGACCGGCACCGGCGACGCGTTTTGTGCGGGTGCGGATCTCTCGACATACGTGCCGATCAACTACGTGGATGCGGCGCCGAACCGCGTTCGTAAGATCGTCGACCTGGGCTTCGGGGGCATCACCCGCGGGATGCACCGGATCACAAAACCGACGATCGCCGCGGTTAACGGCTGGGCACTGGCCGGTGGGCTCGAACTCGCGCTGGCGTGCGATCTGCGCGTGGCATCCGACCGCGCCGCGTTCGGATCGTTCGAGGCACGTCGGGGGTTTCATCACGGCGACGGCGGAATCACCCGACTGGTCAACACGTGCGGCGTCGGCGTGGCGATGCAGATGGTCCTTACCGCCGAGCCGATCGACGCACACCAGGCTCTGCAGTGCAACATGGTGACCAAAGTTGTTCCACACGAGCAGCTTGCGGAACAGGCCGAGTTGTTGGCGCGGCAGATCCTGCGCAACTCCACGCGAGCAGTGCGTTCGGCGAAGGAGACCATCCTCGAGGTGATCGGTAAGCCGCTCGACGATCAGTTGCGGATTGAGGGGTGGAATTCCTACACATGCGTCGATCAGGACGAGGCTCGTACATTGTTGAGTCGGTTCTTCGAAAAGACGGATGTCGGTCGAGCGGGGACGTCGGCGTCTCCGTAGTTCAACCCGCCATGGGCCCTATGATCTGTGCATGGTCCGGCTGGGTCTTCTTCGGGACACCGGCTAGTGCGCACCCACGGCTGGTCCGGATCGGCACCCGCAACCGACGAGGAAGCCATCGCCCGGATCCTCGACGCCGCAGGCAAGGCGATCGACGCGCACGGCGCCGACTTCTCCATCGCCGACGTCGCCCGCACGCTTGGCGTCACCCGGCAGACCGTCTACCGGTATTTTCCGAGCACCGACGCCCTGCTCGTCGCGGCGGCCGTGCATGCCGCCAGCGGCTTCCTTGACCGATTGACCGTTCACCTGCAGGGCATCACCGATTCGGTCGACGCCGTTGCGGAAGCCGTCGCCACCGCCCTGGAATGGTTGCCGGAGGACAAACACCTCGGCTTGCTCATTTCTCCGGGGCGACCGAACCCCCATACCGAGTCGGTGACATCTGACGTCGCGCTGGATTTCGCCCACTCGATGGTTCGCCGATTCGATGTGGACTGGGGCGGGCTTGGCTTCACCGATACCGACCTCGACGACCTCGCCGAGCACCTGCTGCGGATCATCCAGTCGTTCGTGATCGACCCGGGCCGACCGCCGCGCAAGGGTGGCGAATTCCGGGATTACCTGCGGCGCTGGGTCGGCTCGGCTGTCACACCACCGTCAGCGGAAGCGACTTCCGAGGCTCGAATACAAACGCCGGGCCGCCGCTGAACCTGACAACCGAAACTTCACGCAATTCCTCTGCCGCCGTGTCGGTCTCGATCACCCGTGCCGTCCAGTCCGTGTCGGTACCTGTCACCTCCACGTCGAGGTGCGGGTCCACTGCGGCGACCACCGCATGCAATGGGCGCTGCTCGCCCGGAGTCACCAGCGAGATCCATGCCCCGTCCTCACGCGCGGGTGAGTTGCGGACCTCGACGGTTTCCGGCCCGAAGTCGGCCGTCACATACGCCGCCGGGTTTAACATCGGGTGCAGTTCTAGTGTGCGGATCGCACCCTCGATCCCGCCTGGCAGATCAAGCGCACGATGAATGCGTTCGGCGGCGATGCCCGCGATGCCGATCAGCTGCTTCGTGCAGATCTTCTTCGCGAGCCCGGTGTTGTTGCCCGCGCGCGTGCTCACGGCGATGCCGAAGGACACATTCAGCATGTGCATCTGCAGGCAGACCTCGTCGGCGACGCGCACCAGAGCAGAGTGCGAGAACGCGGTGAAGTCGAAATCCGAAACCAGCGCCCCGGAGTAGTCTGCCAGGCCTTCGTCAAACCCATCGATCGGGTCGAGTTCCGTTCTGGCGGCGCGGGTTCGGCGAAGCACGTCGACTACCGGGTGGTCGGCGATTTCCGGATACGACTCGTCGATGGTCACGGTCCATGCGCAGTGCGGGTGCCGATCGGTGGGTATCCGCGGCGGCCGGTGGATCGGGCGTATCTGCGCCTTACGGTTGGTGGCCACCGCCGTCGCGTCGAACGTGGGATCCTCGATGTCGTGGCACATCCCTCGGACGTAGTCCTCACCCATCGGCTCGTTATCCAGTAGCGCTCCACAGTGGTCGAGTTGGAACTCGCCGTGCCACCGGTCGTGCACGGTGTAGCGGAAGTCCATGAACTGCGGTGGGGCGCCGATGTCGAGCTGCAGGCCCTTGAAGATTGTCACGACGTCGTCGCCCTCGAACTTCAAGGCCTTCTGCATACGCTTCGTGTACACCGGGCTCGCACCCATCCACTCCTCGATCGCGATCTGCAGCATCTCTGGATGACCGAACGGTTTGATGCACCAACCCATTCCGGAGCGATCGATGAGCTGTCCGATCAGCAGCAGCTCCGGAACCAGGACCGCCAGCTGCTCACGCGAGTAGTCCGCGTACCTACTTGTCATGAATGTTCCTGCCGACGTGCATCTGGACGGCGTCGTTGACGTTGGCTCGCCTTGCTTCGGGCGTGTCACCGCCATGGCCCTTCTCCTCGGCCTTCTTGCGTCTGGCCAGCACCCGTTTGAAAGCGCCGTCGACCTTTGAGCCCAACGGGAACCCGACGTAGTGCGTGATGAAGATCGCAATCTCGCGCAGTTCCTCCCGCGTCATCTCCTCGTTGTGAAGGATCGCGTTGGCCTGCACTTCCATCAGCTCTTCCATGCCCTGGGCGGCGAGCACGCCGAGCAGCATCATCCGCCGGTCACGCATCGACAGCCCAGGGCGGCTCCAGATGGTGCCGAAGAGGTGGTCGACAGTCAGTGCGAAGTACTCGCCAGGCATGTCCGGCATCTCCCAGCCGTACACCTCGTTCATCTTGGCGAGGCCCTTGCGGCGCAGTTCGTCCATGATCACTCCTTTGTGTGCGGCACGCCGAGTCCGGCTGCCAGATTCTTCAGCGCCACCTTGGCCAGCGGGAGGTCGACATCGGTCGCTTCACCCAGCGCCAGCGCCAAGCTCAAGTCCTTTTCGCCGAGCCCCCGCGCGTGCAGAAAAGGCTGGTACAGGAAGTGATCCGGGGTAAGGGGTTTCATGTCGTCGCGAAACATGATCGAGCCGGCACCCCCGGTGATCGCGTCGGTGTGCCGCACAACGTTGCCGAGGTCCTGCAGGTTGATTCCCGCCGCCTCGGCGAGTTTCGACGCCTCACACGCGGCGGCAAACGAGATGAAGTGCAGCATGTTGCGCGCCAGCTTCATCCGGGTGCCCGCACCCGGTTCGCCGGCGTGAATTATCAGCGATGCCCACTTCGAGAATGGTTCCTTGATCAGACCGAATGCCTCATCCGTGGCACCGACCATGGTCGCGAGCTCACCCTTGTTCGCCGCCCGCCCGCTGCCGCTCACGGGTGCGTCTACGACGTGAATGCCCTGCGGCTCCAGCTGTTCGGCCAGTTCCACCGCAGTCCCGGGGCTGATCGTCGAATGGATCGCGATCACGGTGCCAGGCTTCGCGTTGGCCGCGAGCTCCCCGACCACCTCACGCACCTGCGCGTCGTCGAGCACTGCAACGCTGATGATGCCGGCGGCCGCGACGTCGGCCACACTGTCGGCCAGCGACGCGCCGGCCTCCGCCAAGGGTGTCATCGCCTCGGCGCGCACATCAAAAACGGTCACTCCGCCTGGCCAATCGACCCAGCGCTTGGCCATCGGCGCACCCATCTTGCCCAACCCGATGTAGCCGAGCTTCACGTTCTCACTCATGATCGGATGATCTGCCCTCCGTCGACATTGAAGATCTGGCCGGTTATCCACTTCGCCTGATCCGACAACAGGAACAGGCACATGCCGACGAGGTCATCGGGTTCACCCATGCGGGACAACGGAATTCCCTTGACGATGTCGGCGACCATCTCCTGGGGCGTGGTGGTCCGGTTCGCCTCGGTATCGATCGGTCCCGGTGCGATCGCATTGATCCGGATGTTCATCCCGCCCAACTCGCGTGACAGCTGCTGGGTCAGGCCGTTGACGCCGACCTTGGCCAGGCCGTAGAAGTTCGCGTACATCCACGCCGCGGTCGACGACTGGTTGACGATCGCGCCGCCGCCGCGCTTGGCCATCTTGCGGTACACCGCACGGGTGCACACCAGCGCGCCATCGAGATTCACGCTCATGAACTTTTTGTAGTAGTCCCAGTCGACGGTCAGCAGCAGGTCCAGCTTCATGCCGCCGAAGATCGCCGCGTTGTTGACCAGATAGTCGATGCCACCGAACTCGGCGAGCGTGCGGCCTGCCATCGCCCTGGCCGAGTCGATGTCCGACACATCCACCGGCACGCTGATCGCCGTTCCCCCGTCGGCGATGATCTGCTTGGCCACCCGCTCGGCGCCTTCACCGTTGATATCGGCCACCACCACCGCGGCGCCGTCACGGGCTAACGCCTCGGCGTAGGCCTGGCCGATCCCACCACCCGACCCGGTGACGATCGCGACCTTCTCGTCGAACTGCCCCATCTCCATCCTTCCTTTGTGCCGAGTGTCGGGATATGACACGCTTTTTCGTGTTGTCGCATGCGCTAACCCAACACTCGACGCGATCAGACCCCAGTGGCAACGGCTTTGGTTTCCAGGTACTCCTCGAAGCCCGCGAGTCCCATTTCCCGGCCGATGCCGGATTGCTTGTATCCGCCGAACGGCATGTCGGCCGAGTACCAGACACCGCCGTTGACGTTGACCGTGCCGACACGCATCCGCGCCGCGATGTCAGCGGCACGGTCGGGATCGCCCGAGAAAACCGTGCCCGACAGTCCGTACGGCGAATCGTTGGCGATTCGCACAGCGTCGTCGTCGCCGTCGTGCGCGATCACCGTCAGCACCGGTCCGAAGATCTCCTCACGCGCGACCTTGGCGTTGTTGTCGAGGCCCGCAATGACGGTCGGCTCGATGAAGAAGCCGGTATCGCGGTCCGCGGGCCGGCCACCGCCCGCCGCGAATGTGCCTCCCTCTGCAACAGCCGAATCCAGGTAGTCCTGAACCCGATCCCGTTGGCGCGCCGAGATCAGCGGACCACAGACCGTGCGTGCGTCGTTCGGGTCGCCGGGCTTCAGCGAGGCCATTGTCGCCGCCGCTGCCTCGACGGCTTCGTCGTAGCGGGCCCGCGGCACCACCAGTCGGGTGGTGATCGCGCAGCCTTGGCCGGCGTGCATGGATGCGGTGAACGCGGACATCGAGCATGCCTCCGCCACATCCGCATCGTCGAGCACCAGGAAGGCCGACTTGCCCCCGAGTTCGAGGAAGACCTTTTTCAGCGTGGCGGACCCGTCGGCCATCACCGCGCGCCCCGTCGCCGTCGAACCGGTGAACGAAACCATGTCCACCCGTGGGTCTTTCGACAACAAAGTGCCGACGCCGTGGTCGCTGGAGGTGACGATGTTGAGCACACCGGGCGGGAGGTCGGTGTGCTCGACGATGAGCTCACCGAGGACGGCCGCGCACCACGGGGTATCCGGCGCCGGTTTGAGAACGACGGTGTTGCCCGCCGCCAGCGCCGGGCCGAGCTTGGCCAGGTTGATCTGGTGCGGAAAGTTCCACGGGGTGATCGCGCCGACGACGCCGACCGCCTCCCGGACGACGGTGCGACGAGTCTTTATACCCATCGGCTCGGCGATTCCGAAGTCGGTGGTCCACGCATACGACTC
>Ga0207689_10005568_pt1 | contig 11246 bp, 7 predicted proteins | sample KBSMisM52_FD_184312 | JGI IMG/M metagenome (GOLD analysis project Ga0207689, IMG submission 184312) | Miscanthus rhizosphere microbial communities from Kellogg Biological Station, Michigan, USA - KBS Miscanthus M5-2 (SPAdes) (version 2) | ecosystem: Host-associated > Plants > Roots > Rhizosphere... | reverse complement strand
TTTTTACGCCTTCAATCACGTATTCACTTAATGCACGGTACATGGTATCGATCGCTTCGTTTCTTGTACGGGCTATGGTGATAAGTTTACCGATCATAGAATCATAATAAGGAGGAATGACATAACCAGCATACGCATGGCTGTCAACCCGAACCCCGTGTCCTCCCGGCTGATTTAATGATGTGATACGACCAGGAGATGGGCGGAAATCATTGTAAGGATCTTCAGCATTAATGCGGCATTCAATGGAATGCATTTGCGGGAAATAATCTTCGCCGGTTATCTTTTCGCCCGTAGCGATCTTTATTTGCTCTTTGATGAGATCGTAATTGATCACTTCTTCTGTAACGCAATGTTCTACCTGGATACGCGTGTTCATTTCCATGAAATAAAAATTGCGATCCTTGTCAACCAGGAATTCTACAGTTCCCACACTTTCGTAATTGATCGCTGAAGCTGCTTTTTTTGCAGCCTCTCCCATTTTATAGCGAAGTTCCTCCGTCATAAATGGCGATGGAGATTCTTCCACCAATTTTTGATGACGACGCTGAATGGAACAATCTCTTTCACTCAAATGACAGACATTTCCATATTGATCACCCGCAACCTGTATTTCAATATGCCGTGGCTCCTCGACAAACTTTTCCATGTAAATACCATCATTCTTAAATGCTGCCGCAGCTTCAGCTTTGGCTGTGTTATAGGCCCTCTCCATTTCGTCTTCTTCCCAAACGATACGCATTCCCTTGCCACCACCACCGGCCGTCGCTTTAAGAATGACCGGATAGGTCATGTCACTGGCAATTCTTTTTGCTTCATCCAAACTTTGCAGCAGGCCTTCACCTCCCGGCACTACCGGCACCCCGGCCTTGATCATTGTTTCCTTGGCAGTGATCTTATCGCCCATGGAATTGATCATGTCTGCAGTAGGACCGATAAATTTTATGTCGTGCTCATTACATATCTGTGCGAATCTTGAATTCTCCGCCAAAAATCCATAACCCGGATGGACAGCGTCTGCGTTGGTAATTTCAACAGCAGCCATGATATGAGCAATGTTGAGATAGGAGTCACTGCTCTGTGGTTTGCCGATACAAACTGCTTCATCAGCAAATTTTACATGAAGACTATCACGATCAGCCGTGGAATAAACAGCAACCGTTTTAATTCCCATTTCACGACAAGTGCGGATAACTCTTAAAGCAATTTCGCCGCGATTAGCTATGAGGACTTTTTTAAACACAGGTAATAATTAAAAATTAAAAAATCAAAATTCAAAATGAGAGCCTTCTTTTGAATTTTTACTTTTGCCTTTTGGCTTGATTATGCAGGCTCAACAAGAAACAGCGGCTGATCATATTCAACAGGCGAAGCATCTTCTACCAGTATCTTCACAACCTTTCCTTTCACTTCGCTTTCAATTTCATTAAACAGTTTCATAGCTTCAATGATACAAACCACTTTACCGGGAGTGATCTCATCACCTACTTCAACAAAGTTTGGTTTATCAGGTCCGGACTTGCGATAGAATGTACCGATCATTGGACTTCTGACTGTGATAACATTACTTGCAGCAGCCAGTGCTTCTTTGGTTGTTTCAGTGGAAGTGGTTGGTTGTATAGCTGGACCACCCGGAGATGTATGTGCAGGTACATGATGAATTTGCGGAGTAACAGGTGCTGTTTGTACCGGGGCACTCATCACATGTTGTATCCTGTCTTCTTTTTGTTTTATAGTTACTCTGAAATCTTTCAATTCCACAGTTACTTCACCAATATTTGATTTGTTGACCATTTTGATCAACTCCTGAATCTGCTTGAAGTCCATGTTTTTCAAATTAAAGTTGGTTTGGTCCGAAACTTCTTCGGAGGTGAATTAAGGGACGGCTAAGATAGGGAAATCAAATCCGCAACGCTCTTGATTTTGGCAAGTTTTGGGCAAAATCGGGTCAAAATCATATAAAAATGCCCAAAACCATGACGATTTTAGGCAAATTCCAAAGATTTTAAATTTACTCTTTTACCCTATCAACATACTCGCCTGTTTTTGTATTTATTCGAATGCGTTCGCCCTCATTTACAAAAAGAGGAACACCAACAGTAACGCCGGTTTCAAGAGTTGCCTGTTTTAAAGTTCTTGTAGCAGTATCGCCACGAACACCCGGTTCGCAATAAGTGATCAGTAAAGTTATTTTATCAGGAAGTTCAGCGCCAAGCACCTGGTCGTTTTCAGTATTGATCAAAATACCAACTTCCTGTCCTTCTTTAAGGTATTGCGGAGCATCGATGGTTTCTGGTTGCAAAGCGATCTGTTCAAAAGTCTCACTATCCATGAAATTATAACCAGTATCATCTTTGTATAAGAACTGGTAAGTCCTTCTTTCTACACGTACAGGGTAAATATTGTCGCCTGAGTTCCAGGTTTTTTCAATGCTTCGGCTATTATCCACGCCTTTCAGTTTAGCCCAGACTTTTGCAGCGGCACGGGCAGTTTTATTTTCGCCAAATTCCACTACACTGTAAAGACTGCCTTCAAGGTTCAGGATCATTCCGCGACTGATATCTGATGTATTTGCCATAATTTTTTTTGAGGCGGCAAAGATAAGGTTGTATAGCCTTATAGCAAAGTGTGAATGGAAAGTTATCTACTGGTTCAAAATCGATATAATTATGAATAATAAAGTTTCTTTGCAGGATGAAAACTGTAATTACTCTTTTTGTTTTTATACAAGTTTCGATAATTGCCTTTGCGCAGCAACCTGATCCACCATATAAAAGATTTCCAACAGCACCGCCTCTTAAATTGCTATTGACGGATAGTTCAACAATTTTTACAGACAAGCAACTCAAGAAGAATACACCACTATTCTTTATTTTATTTAGTCCTGATTGTGAACATTGTAAAAAAGAAACGGAAGAGCTAATTGATAAGATAGATAGTTTTAAAAATATTCAAATAGTGATGGCAACCTTTATGCCTTTTGATCAAATGAAAGTCTTTTATGATAATTACAAACTAAACCGGTTCTCTAATATCACAGTTGGGTATGATACGCAACATATTCTTTCAACTTACTACAGGATCAGTTATACTCCATTTCTTGCTTTTTATGATAAGAAAGGAAACCTGATCGAAGGAGTTCAGGGAGCATTGCCATTAACAAAAGTGCTGGAGTATTTTAAAGAATAAATATGGCTCGTCTAACGTGGCGTAATTATTGCCCATTGTGTTCCACCTGATTTCCAGCCTTTTATTTTCTCTATTACATATTGGCAAGATTTTTTTAGGGTAAGATATCATGACTAATGTGCCCATAATAAACCAAGCAACTTTTTATAAGTATTTACTGGTATTTCCTTTCTTTTTGTGTCCATTTTTTGCTTTTCCACAATTGCAATCGAATACGAGTGAGGATACTTCAAGCTATAAGATCATTGCGGCCAGTACACAATACGACCAGGACCTTTCTTATCAAAAAAAATGGGGAACACATTACCGAAAAGAATGGGCAACACCGGTAAAAGTCAAGATCGTAAATCTTGATACGCTGGCTGGCGGATTAATTCCTTATCAAAGCGGTGGCGGAAGACAAAGCAAAAGTCTGCGATTAAAAGATAAAGATGGAAGAGAATATGTTTTAAGAAGTGTTGATAAAAGTTTTGGTAAAGCATTACCTGAAATTTACCAGGGAACTTTTATTGAATCCATCATTAATGACCAGGTTACAATTGGCCATCCTTATGCACCATTAACGATTCCAATATTAGCAGATGCAGCCGGTGTATATCACACCAATCCTGAAATAGTTTTTATCCCTGAACAACCAGCACTTGATTCTTTTAATAAAGATTTTGGCAACCAGCTTTACATGCTTGAACAACGTCCCGATGAAAATTGGGAAACAGCTGCAAACTTTGGCAATTCAAAGAATATTATTGGTACAGAAAAAATGCTGGATGAGCTTCTTGAAGACAATGATCATAGGGTTGATCAGCTTGCTTATGTAAGAGCCCGATTGTTTGATTTTTTTATTGGTGACTGGGGCCGGCATGAAGATCAGTGGCGATGGGCAAGTTTTTCTCAAAAGAATCCCTCTGGAAAAAAAGATGAAGAGAAAATTTTTAAACCAATTCCCCGCGACAGGGACCAGGCATTTACAATATTTGATGGTAGTTGGTTAAAAGCGGCGATCGGTGTTGCTGACCTCAACCATTTGCAATCATTTGATAATACAATTAAAGACGTAACGACCTATGGTTTCACTGCACGGAACCTTGACAGGCGAATTGCCAATGAGCCCTCTTTGAAGCAATGGATAGATATTGCAAAAAGTCTCCAACATTCTTTAACTGATGCGGTAATTGAACAAGCGATCAAACAAATGCCTGCTGAAGTATTTGCTATTTCCGGGAAAGATATTATTGAAAAATTAAAATCCCGACGCAGTCACCTTATTGAATATGCTACTACTTATTATAAATTCCTGGCAAAAGGAGTTGACATTGTTGGTTCTGATAAAAAAGAGTTATTCCAGGTAAACAGGTTAAATGATAATGAGACCATAGTAAAAGTTTATAAACTTAAATTAGAAGGAGATTCAACTGACAAACTGATCTATGAAAGAAAATTTTATGCAACAGAAACAAACGAAATAAGGTTATACGGCATGAAGGATGATGATGTTTTTATTTTAAAAGGAAATACTGACAAAGGAATTTTGATCCGCATTATTGGAGGCGGTGGAGATGATCTTCTTGAAGACAGTTCAGTCGTAGCCGGAAGAAGAAAATTAACGCAGGTGTATGACAATGAGAAAAACAGTTTTGAACCTGCTTTTGAAACCCGTCTACACATTAGCAATGATTCTGTATTGAACAATTACCAATACAATTCATTTAAGTATGACAAAAAAGGATTCCGGTTGGAGCCGGGTTTTGTTTCACTCACGTTAGGTTATGGAATGATAAAACATAAATGGCAAAAAGATCCTGCTGGAATGGATCAAAGTTTCAAGATAAAATACTCAATAAACAGAGGCGCGGCTCTGATTGATTACCGGGCTAATTTTTACCAGGTGTTTGGCAAATGGAATGCATTTATTGGTGCAGGTGCTGGGGTACCTAATGTTGTCAACTTTTTTGGTATTGGAAATGAAAGCAGCTTTGAAAGCTATACAAGGAAATATTATCGACTCCGCAGCCAGGAATTTTATGGAAGATTTGGTATCAACCGCAGTATTGGCCATTCACAGGTAGAGGTTGGTGGGCTTTATCAAACAATTCGTATTATGGCAGACTCGAATCGTTTTGTTACAACTGTTAAGGATGGCGGCAACGGTTTGGATCTTGAAAGAAAACATTTTGTTAGCGGAAATATAACTTACAGATATCAAAAAACTGATCATCCAATTATTCCCGAGAAAGGATTTCGTTTTTTAAGCAGTGCAGCTTATATCTATAACTTCAATGAACCGGATCATTCTTTTACAAGACTCACTTCTGATGCAGCAGTCTACATCCCGGTATGGAAATTTATTTCATTAGCTGTTCGTGCAGGTGGTGCCGCCAATATCGGTGATGCAGAATTTTATCAATTAAATATTCTAGGAAGTCAAGATAACCTGAGAGGTTTTCGGAAATATCGTTTTTACGGTAAACAAAGTTTTTACAACAACAATGAATTGCGATTCATCTTTAATGCAAAAAATAGAATTTTCAATGGTAAGTATGGCTTGGTAGGCTTTTTTGACAATGGTCGTGTATGGTATCCTGGTGAAAATTCAAATACATGGCATACAGGATACGGAATCGGCGCTTTTCTCTCATTATTTAACAAGTTTGTTGTTAGTGGTGCTTATGGCATTTCAAAAGAAGACCGGGTAGCTTCGGTCTATTTTGGATTCTACTTCTAACGATCAAAAAAATAGAATTCGCTCAGTACAAATCTAAGGTCACACGCCTATCTTCGCAGCTCAAAATATTTTTTTACAAAACTCATACTGATCATGAAAGTAACTGTAGTTGGCGCTGGTGCAGTTGGTGCAACTTGTGCTGATAATATTGCGAGAAAAGAACTTTGCGAAGAACTTGTTTTACTGGATATAAAAGAAGGTATTGCAGAAGGTAAGGCACAAGACATGATGCAAACTGCAGCCCTCCTTGGATTTGATACTAAAATAACTGGCAGTACAAATGATTATTCGAAAACTGCAGGTAGCGATGTTGTTGTAATTACGTCCGGTTTACCACGCAAACCGGGAATGACCCGTGAAGAATTGATCGGTGTAAATGCAGGGATAGTAAAAGGAGTTTGCGAAAATATTTTGAAACATTCACCAAATGCCATCATCATTGTTATCAGCAACCCAATGGATACAATGACTTACCTCGCATTGACATCAACAGGTTTACCAAAAAATAGAATTATAGGAATGGGTGGCGCATTAGATAGTAGCCGTTTCAAATACCAGTTAAGTCAACATCTTGGTTGTAGCCCGGCTGATCTGAATGCAGTTGTTGTTGGTGGGCATGGTGATACTACAATGATCCCATTAATTCGTCTCGCAACATGGAACAGTGTACCGGTAACAAAGTTCTTGAATGAAGACCAACAAAAACAAATTGTAAATGACACTATGGTTGGTGGCGCTACACTTACAAAACTGATCGGCACTTCTGCATGGTATGCACCCGGTGCTGCAGGTGCTGCAATGGTTGAAGCAATAGTTCGTGATGAGAAAAAATTATTTACTTGTTGTGTTGCATTGAATGGCGAGTATGGGCAAAAAGATATTTGTCTTGGCGTGCCGGTTGTGATCGGAAAAAATGGCTGGGAAAAAATTCTTGACTTTGGTTTGAATGCCGAAGAACAGGCTGCATTTAATAAAAGCGCCGATGCTGTAAGAAGCATGAACGATGTACTGAAAACTTTATAAGATCATAAACTTTATTTTGCAGGCGAACATCCTGTTCGCCTTTTTTATTTAATGGCAAACTCAAATTTATCTTTGCATCATGCATTACGTTTCAGTTGAAGGATTGACAAAAAGTTTTGGGATCAAACCGTTATTTTCAAACATCTCTTTTCACATTGAAGAAGGAGACAAGATTGCATTGGTAGCAAGAAATGGTTCAGGTAAAACAACCTTGCTCAAAATACTTGCAAGCCAGGAAACCGGTGATGAAGGAAAGGTTTGGATCAATAAAGATGTTGATGTGGTATTGTTTGAACAAGATCCAATTTTCACTGAAAACGAGACGGTTCTTAATAATATTTTCTTCCATAACCACCCGATCATAAATGCAATAAAAGAATACGAAGCTGCAGATGATGAAGGAAGTGAAGAAAAACTCAATTCCGCCATTATAAAGATGGATGAGCTTGGCGCCTGGAACTTTGAAACCAAAGTGAAACAGGTGTTGGGTAAATTAAATATTCATCATCTACAACAAAATATTTCTACGCTTAGCGGGGGCCAACGCAAAAGAGTGGCGCTTGCAAAAACATTAATTGATATCGGCTTTGAGCATAAACATGTTCTATTAATAATGGATGAACCCACCAATCATCTTGATGTGGAAATGGTGGAATGGCTGGAAAATTATTTAAGCAGTCAGAACACTACATTGCTCCTTGTAACACACGACAGATATTTTCTTGATACCGTATGCGATGAGATTTGGGAAATGGACGAGGACAAGCTTTATGTTTACAAAGGGGATTATGGAAATTATTTAGAGAAAAAAGCTGCACGATTGGAAAGTGACACTGCGAGTATAGAAAAAGCAAGAAATACTTACCGCAAAGAATTAGAATGGATGCGAAAACAACCGCGAGCAAGAACAACTAAAAGTAAAAGCCGCCAGGATAATTTTTATGTAGTAGAGAAAAAAGCAAAGCAACAGATCGTTGATGAGCAACTGCAATTAGAAATGAAGATGAACAGGCTTGGAGGTAAAATCGCAGAGTTGAAAAAAGTTTACAAGAATTATGGTGACCGAATAATTTTAAAAGGCTTTGATTACACATTTAAAAAAGGTGATCGAATAGGTATTGTCGGTAAGAACGGAACTGGCAAAACAACTTTTTTAAATATTCTGCAAGGCTTAGAAAAACCAGATAGCGGAAAAGTAAATATTGGTGACACAGTAATATTCGGAAATTATTCGCAACAAGGATTGCAGGTAAAAGAAGATGTAAGAGTAATTGAGTATGTAAAATCGATCGCTGAAAATTTTCCTCTTGCTAAAGGTGGCTCATTAAGCGCAGCTCAATTCCTCGAATTATTTCTGTTCCCTCCGGACAAACAATACACTTATTTATCAATGCTAAGTGGTGGTGAAAAGAAACGATTGCAATTACTCACTATTTTATTCCGCAATCCAAATTTTTTGATACTTGATGAACCAACCAATGATCTTGATCTGCCGACCCTGGGAGTTCTTGAAAACTTTTTGGCAGAATTCCAGGGATGCCTGGTATTAGTTTCACATGATCGTTATTTTATGGATCGATTGGTGGATCATCTTTTCGTTTTTGAAGGAGATGGAGTTATAAAAGATTTTCCGGGAAATTATTCACAATTCAGAGAGTCGATAGCCAACGGTCAACAGTCGACAGAAAAAGAAAACGACCAGAAACAAACGGCTGTTAACCGTGAACAATTGACCGCAGACAAGAAACGCCAACTGACTTTCAAAGAAAAAAGAGAATTTGAAACATTAGAAAAAGAGATCGCTAATCTTACAAAAGAAAAAGAATCAGTAGATCTACGTTTAAACAGCGGTCTTGAATCCTTTGAGGAATTACAAAAACTATCAAATCGTATTGGTGAAATAGCCGAATTACTCGATGAAAAGGAACTTCGTTGGTTAGAATTAAGCGAACTGATCCAATAAAAAAATTTACTTAGATAAGTCTTGCAAAATCAAATAAGCGGTTCTACATTTGCGTCAAATCCCCTCCCTATATAATTCCAGAGTTTAATTAGTACCGCACCCTTCTATTATTTAACCAAAAAAGTTTGCGTATGAAAAAACTCAACACTTATTTGCATAAGCCTGATGTTCAGGGTGCAATCATTATCAGTTTTATTTTTCTTGCAATTGCAGTTGTTACATTATTGACCTGGGGAAAATAATTTTACCGATCACAACATTTGTTTGACGGATGCAGTAATTGCATCCGTTTTTATTTGATTCATACATTTGAAATGCCCCCGGGGACATTTAGCATAACCTATTTTGCTACAGGGACGGCATCGAAGCCCATTTATTTCAAATTGGGAATTTTGGGCCTGGGCATTGCCATAATAAGGAAACATTCCAAATTCTGGAACAGTATTTCCCCAAATAGAAATTATCTTTTTCTTAAAGGCGGCAGCTATATGCATCAGGCCCGTATCATGAGTAATAATAAGTTTTGATTTTTTTACAAGATCAGCGCTTTCATTCAAATTGAATTTACCACATGCATTGTAAATTTTAATTGGATCGACTGATGCGATCTGTTTTGCATTTTCATTGTCTTCTTTCCCGCCTAATAAAATAATTGGATGATCTAATTTACTGCACAAATCTTTTAGTTTTTCAACTGGTAATTTTTTTGTGTTATGAGCTGCACCGATCACTAATCCAATATAACCCAGGTGATGTGATACAGGAATATCTTTTTGTTTTACCTCATCTTTTGCAGGGATAAAATAATCAAGGCCCTCTCCATCATTTGTTACTCCAAACGATTCAACAGTCTTCATATAACGATCTACAATATGAAGATCAGGCATCAGGTTCCATTTCAAGTTTGTATAGATCCATTTCTGAATATTTAATTTATTGAATGGAAAAGATTTGATGCCAAGATCTTTTTTTAATCGTAACGTTCGCAGGTTGTGATGTAGGTCGATTATGTAATCATAATTCTCCTGTTTCAATTCATGCACAACTGTTTCCCAGCTATGAGCAAGCAAATGAACTTTATCGATGTAGGGGTTATTTTCAACAATAGTTCCGAAAGATTGTTTTGTAAGAAAATGAATTTCAGAACCCGCTAATTGATTTTTTAAACAACGAACAACAGGCGTTGTAAGCACTATATCACCGATGGAGGAAAATCTTATTATCAGAAATTTCATTTGATAGAATTAATAATTATTAATTGCTAATTATTAATCATTGTTTCAAGGCACCATTTCTTCAGGTTCCACATAATTCAGGTCCTTATGAAAAGTTTCTTCAGTAAAATAAGCAGCGATCAATGTAATAGCCATCACAATTATCCCGGTATAGATCGCACTTTTAATAATATCCCATCCATTAATCTTCTGGAACCAGTTTACAAACATCAGGTTGATCAATGGCAATGAACCACGAACCATATTAGGAATTGTAGTAGCAGCGGTTGCTCTTAAGTTGGTACCAAACTGCTCTGCTCCCATTGTTACAAAGATTGCCCAAAAGCCCGTACTAAAACCAAGCGCCGCACAAGCAGCATACATTGTTGCATCATTTTTTATATTGCCACTAAAGAAATAAATACCGGAAATGATCGCAAAAAAATAAAACAGGTACAAAGCCTTCTTCCTGCTTTTGAAATATTGACTGATAAAGCCAATCAGTATGTCGCCAATAGCTATCGCTGCATATGCATACATAATTGCACGACCCGATTCAATCTTATTTCCATCATAAAATTTATTGGCGAACTGGTTGCTTAAGTTTACCAACACTCCAATTACAAACCATGTTGGCAAGCCGATTAAAATTGCAAGAATATATTTTCTGAAACGCTTTGCATCCTGGAAAAACATAAAAAAATTTCCCCGAACAATATTTGCCTTTTGTTGCACATGCTTGAACATTCCACTTTCAGCAACTGAAATTCTTAAAAACAATAACAAGACACCAAGGCCAGCGCCAATCTTATAACACAATCGCCAGTCACCGGTAATTTTAAAAGTAAAATAAGCAGCTACGGCACCAAACAGACCAATGCCTGCCACCATTGAAGTACCAACACCACGTTTTGATTTAGGCAATAATTCACTCACTAATGTAATACCAGCGCCTAATTCTCCTGCTAACCCAACACCGGCAACAAATCTTGCTATAGCATATTGTTGAACATCCTGAACAAAGCTGGTAAAAAAATTTGCAACTGAATACAGAATGATCGAACCAAATAAAACACTTAACCTTCCTTTCTTATCTCCCATAACACCCCATATGATGCCGCCGATCAGCATGCCC
>Ga0207689_10005567_pt1 | contig 11247 bp, 11 predicted proteins | sample KBSMisM52_FD_184312 | JGI IMG/M metagenome (GOLD analysis project Ga0207689, IMG submission 184312) | Miscanthus rhizosphere microbial communities from Kellogg Biological Station, Michigan, USA - KBS Miscanthus M5-2 (SPAdes) (version 2) | ecosystem: Host-associated > Plants > Roots >... | reverse complement strand
ATCGCACCGACCGCGAATCCGCCATGCGCTTCGTCAACGAGCCCGCGGACCGGCTGACGGTCGGCGTCCTCTACTCTGCACCGCGCGCCTCGTTACTCGACGAGATCATCGACATTCGCGAGCGAGCATCCGGAGTGTCGATGCCGCCGGGGAGGGGGGAGATATTGCAGGCGTTCGCGTAGAGAGGCGGTTGACATCGATGAGGTATCGTTTTCAATCGTGAGCTATTTGAGTAAGTTTGGCATCTCAACGGAGCGAATGGAATCCGAGGAGTCAGATCCTCGAATCACCGGGTTCCAAGCAGATGGCTGAATCATCCAACCACAGAGCCGCAGAGGGCACAGAGAAATCTCTGTGCTCTCTGAGCCTCTGTGGTGAATGACTTTTGCGATGTCATCGCCCCTCAAGGGTCTCTTTCACGCATCCGAGTCCTGAGGCAACTCCGGAAGCCTTTTCAACATCTTTGCGTAGCGTGCTGGATCGTGCTCATTCTGATGAGAGAGCATGTAGAAGATCTCGGCGGCGAGAACTGCTGCGATCAATTCCACAGCCTCGGCGTCGGAGTACCCTTCGTGCTTCAGCCGGCGGTACGCCTGTTCCGTTTCGGGAGGCTCTTTGCTGCGAATCTGTGTTCTCACCACGCGGCGGATTTCTTCTCCCGCGAGGCGTCCGTCTGGTGGGTCGTCATATTGCTTCGGCATGACGGCCAGTGTATCGGAAGGTCCTGGTCGAAACGGCAGAGTCATCCAACACGGAGACACAGAGTGGCAGAGAAATTTCTGTGTTCTTCTCTCTTCAGGCGGCAAGTCGTTCAGAAGCTCAGCGATTCGGAGTACCTGGAGTTACAAGTCGCGTTGATTCTTCAGCCGGAGCTCGGCGATCTCATCCCGGATTCCGGTGGCTGCGAAAGCTGCGTTGGGGCGAGTCGCGCCGTGGCAAAGGCAAGCGCGGTGGTGGTACGCATCATCTATTATTACTGGTATTCACCTGCATCACTCATCTACTTTTTGGTCCTGTACTCAAAGGCTGATCGAGACGACCTGTCAGCTGAAGAGAAGAAGGCCTTCGCAAGCTGATTCGCGCGGAGTTCCAATGAAGAAAGAACTATTCAACGATCTCGTTGCGAGCATCAAGGAAGCAGGCAAGATCCACCGCGGCGAAATGCGAGCTTCTCGCGAGTTCATCTTCGATCTTGAAGACGTCCGTGCGATCAGAGAGAAGCTTCATCAATCCCAATCGCAGTTTGCGCGCATGATCGGCGTGAGTATCTCGACCCTTCAAAGCTGGGAGCAGGGTCGCCGGCAGCCGCATGGGCCGGCGCGCGCATTGCTCCTGGTCGCATCCAAAGCGCCGAGCGTCGTAGCAAAGGCGCTCTCGCAACCGGTGCGGCGCGGCACCTAACTGAGAAGAACGTGGGTGGGGGCGGGCCGCAATGGCACCGGAAACGATCGAGGTGCTTGTGGACACAATGGTCCATTGTGGTCAATCCGACGCCATCCATCGTCTGGACGCCGCTGACGCTCACCTTCCAGGCCGCCGGCTCGAGCACCACCCTCTCTGTGCTCTCTGAGCCTCTGTGAGTGCTGGCTGTTGTCAAAATAACAACGGCCAACGCTCTTTCGCAACATTTTGATTGTGTTTGTAAAAACCCGGTGGTAGCATTTGCGTGGGTCCGGAAACAAACAGTTCCATTCCAACGGCAATCAATCATCCTCGGAGGTCTCCGTGCTGATCAGACATCGACGTCTGGGAGGTGGGTGGGGGCGGGGAGTGGCGGCTGCGCTGGCGATTCTTCTATCGCCTTTAGCGCTTTGCGCGAGTACACTTTTCTTGAAGCCGTTGCATCTCGTACGCCGCGTCGACGATCCCATTTCGAAGACGACCGCTACGATCGATGAATATTGTCTTGGCAATCGCGTGGTCACTATCCACGGTTCGAAAGTGGTCATTGCCGATTATGAGGCCCAGGAGCTGACCGAGATCGATCATGCCGCGCAGACGTGGAGCGTTACTCCATTCGCGGATATCGCCAAATCGCGCACGGACCTTGACGCGCGCATGAGCAACGGCGCCGCACCACACAGCGCAAGACTCACGGCATTAGGGCGCAGAACGTCCGGTGCTGTCGACGCCTTCGTGGCCGACGATACGCACCGTCGTCTGGAAATTGGATTCAATCGCAGCGTGACCCTCTCCCGGGCCGCGGCCGAAGTTCTTATCGGTGCCGCCTATCCCAACACCAGGGGAGAAGAATCGGATGCCATTCTCGACGCCGCGGCCAATCGCAGCAGTCTTTCTGCGTTGAGCGCCGGTACGCCGAGCGAGCCGTCTTATGGACTGCTGGTGGAACGAACGCTCACCATCGTCGACGGCGCTTCCACGCTTGTCTCCCACAATACGGTCGTCCGTGTCGGCGACGAGATGCCGCCGGCGGAGGCCATGCTCATCGATCCAGGCGCGAAGCGCATCGAGTCGCGGTTGACGCGGCTTGCCCGCGAGCTGCGCGCGGTCGACTCCCTCCCCTCGGCGCACTGAGAGAAATGGCCTGCCGATGAACTGCATCCGAGGGAGATTTGTCGTCGCTGCATTCGCGGCGATGGTGTATCTCGGCGGGATTGCCTTCGGCGGCGACATCGATCGCAAAGACCTGATGATCCTTGGGCTGTCGCTGGAAGTCGATCCGGCCACCGTGGTTGCCAATGTCGGCATTCCGGCGGCCGTTCAGACGAAATTCGGCGGCAGGATCAACGACGACGCGCCACCCGACAATGGACTGACCGCGGTGGGTGAATTGAGCGGGCCTGGAATTGATACTCCGATCCATCTGGTCACAAAACCGGGTCATCTGTTTCAACTGCCGGCGCTCAATGAAAAAGGAGATTACATCCTCCGAAACATCCGGCTGCTCTCCGCGGATGGAAAAGTGCTGCAGACGGCGGTTCCGTCGTTTGCCAACATCTCGGTGGTGCAGGCGCTCGACACGAAGATCAGCGTTCGCCACCTCACTCTCGACGAATTGCGGGCGCGCGGCATTACACTGGACTCCAATAATTACGACGTCTATGTGGTCTTATACCGTCTTGCTCGATGAGGGTTCTGGTACATATTACCTTGAAGTGCTTTGCGGTGGCGCGGTACTGTACGAGGTTCGAGTACGTCTCACACCTGAGGAGGTACAAGATACGAATGGACGTTGGGAGTCACTGGACGCCTTGGCACTGAAGATCTGTCGAAACTCGGACGCTTTTGAACATCGAATAGAGTATTTGTAGTCGGCGCGAAAGCGCAGCCGTTGTGATGTTGTGCGAAAAAAAACCTCTTATAGTGCTTAAACTTGACCGAGTTTTCTTTCCGTGGAGACCTTGATCGATGGCTCGTTTCCACTTCCGACTGTTCCTTGGCAGCCGTGATCTCGGTATCGTCACACACAATGTCGACAGCTTCCCGCAGCACGAAGGGACCTTCAACCCTCGGAAGCATTCGAAACAGTTCGTCCTTCGTTTGAGCGTGAAATCCAGCTACTCGAGACGGAAGGCGTGACATTGGCTTGGCGGCATTTGCGTGACGAGATCGAGGCAGCTGGCGTGCGTCTACAGTCATACGAGCGGGTGGGCAAAACGATCATGAACCCGCGTATTCACATTCTGGGCAACAAGGTATGGTGGCGATGGGAATGATCAGAGGTTACGTGAACCATATGCTGAAATGGATGCCAAGACTTTCTTAGTAAGTTTTTCGAAAGTGCTACCAGTGATTGCGACCGTCGGGGGGGGGCGGTCTTGATGGCTTCCGGTCGAGCGCAAGAGACGTGGGACGCCTGGGATCAGCTGATAGCCGTGAAAGCTCTTGCCGGCCCCGGTTCGACAGCGGGACCTCCGGAACGGTTGGCCGAAGAGCATTTCCTCTATTCGACGTATGGCCGGCCTAGGGGCACTTCGAAGAGCCTTACGGATTCGGCATTTGTGTCCACGCGAAGCCAATTCCTGTTGGGCGGTCAGACCGAGCTCGTTCGCATCGGGGCCACAGCAGATTCTGACGCCAATCTCGGGGCGTCAACGGTGCTGCGGACAACGAGACTCGAGCGCGACAGCGCCGGTCGTGTGATCTCGCAGCGTATGGGCGAAGGACAGTTCTCGCAGGAGTTGCCGGCCTCCAGCACGTTCGGAGGGATGAACGTCACCTCCTTCCTCGGCGACATGCCGCACACGGTCGAGACAGTGGAGCCGATCGCCGGTGCTGCCAAGTACGTCACCTCGACACTGTTCGACGGGCTGGGACGGGTCAAACAGATCGACGAAACGAACGGCACTACATCTCGACGAGCGACTACGACGAAGCCGGCAACGTGGTCAGGTCCCAGCCTGCCGGGTACAAAGTGCCGTGGACGCGGAGCTACGACGCTCGAGGCTTGCTGACCGAAGAGCGGGCGCCGGAGGGGACGACCATCGGGCGGCAATACGATGCGCGCGGCATCCTGCGCCTCTACCACGACGAAGCGGGGAAGGACACTCTGTACGACACGGACGATCTCGGCCGCGTGACCACGGTGACGTATGCCGACAACACCCGAGAAGATGGTCTACGAGAATCAGATCGGCGCGCTTGCCGCGGGCAAGGATCGCAAGGACCAGTGGTTCCCGTATTTCTACGACGGCGGACGGATCAGCGACGTTCGCCTGGGCAGTCGAGAGACCCGAATCCGGCCACCGAACCCGCCGGCACGCCGTACCTGAAATACACCTACGACCTTGGCGGCCGTCTCCTCCGGTAGACTGCCGGGCCATGATCGAACGTGCGCAGTGCTCGAATTGTGGGGCGGATGGGACAGATGTCTATTGCCCGCGCTGCGGGGAGAGACAGCCGGGGCATCATGACCTCAGCGTCCGGCACTTCGCTCATGAAGTCTTCCATGAGCTGGCGCACGTCGACTCGAAGCTCTTCAGCACCCTTGGCGATCTGCTCATCAAGCCTGGATTTCTGACGCAGGAGTACTTCGCCGGGCGGAAGTCGCGATATATCGCACCGTTGCGCCTCTTCCTGATCCTCTTCGCCCTGCAGTTCCTTGCCTTCACCTTCTATGCGCCGGCGGCGCTGTACAGCGTGAAGTCGATGAAGAGGTTCGATACGTCCGGCGCGCTCACGACGCTGATGGAGAGGAGGGCGCTCAAGCGTCATCTGACCGTCGAACAGCTCGAGGAGCGGCTCGACGAGCGGTGGCACAAGAATTACTCCCTGCTGCAGCTCGCCAACATCCTCGGCGTGGCGATCGTGCTGAAGGTGCTGCACCACCGGCGCTACTTCGCCGAACACCTCGTCTTCGCCGCACACCTCCTGGCGTTTTCCTACATCGTGACGATGGTCGTCGACTGGCCGGTCTACGCCATCGCCGGATTCAAGCCGGGGCCGGTGCACCGGATCGTCCAGGCCATCACCATCGTCATCCAGCTGGTCTACCTCTTCCTCGCGCAGCGGCGCTTCTATGGCGACGGTCCCGGGCCGGCGGGGTTCAAGACCGTGCTGCTGTGGTGCGGACGCTTCGTGGTCACGGTGGCGCTCATCGCCGGCTCGCTGATCGCGGCGATCGTGATGGTGCATTGACGCCGACCGGCGCCGCTTCCTCGGAAGTGCTGCCGGAGGCGTAGATCTGCGTCCATCGGCGGATGAACCAGGCCTCGCTCCGAACGAACCTTTGCGCGAAGTGCTCGTACCGGCGATGAGGTGACCGTCGCGCGCGGAATGTCCCCTTTCCCGGCCGGGTTACCCGCCCTTGACCGCGGGAAAGCGTCACGCTATCTTGCGCGTCCCCACCACTCTGGCGCATTCGTCTAGGGGTCCAGGACGCCGCCCTCTCACGGCGGTAACACGGGTTCAAATCCCGTATGCGCTACCAAATCCTTCCCAGAACTGCAGAATGGCTACGAGCGCGCGCTCCGGCGATGACTTCATCGAGCGTCCGGATCAACGCGGCGTTCGTGAAGCGGTGCGGCACAACGAACTTGCCGCGAACGGAGACGGGCTCCGCTTTCTCGATCCGGGCCATCGGCAAACGGTGCGAGGTTGAGATCTCCCACGACGGCGAGGCGCATGGCGCGCACCGCCCAAGCCATGTTCACCTCATTTCTTGTGCCGGGGTTGCGGCACTACATACTCTTTGCTGGGTTGCTTCGGCGGCGGCTCTTCTTTCGCCAGCTCGGCCGGTTTGGCTTCCTCACGATGCCGTTCACGTATCTGTTCGACATGGATGTTGGCCGGACCGCCCTCGACGACACATTTACGCTCGGGACGTTCGTACTGCTGACGCTCCTCATCGTCTAACTTCTGTAGGTAGTCGGAGCGGTTCGATCCCGCGCAGCGGAGCGCGGAGGTCGTGTAGACGCCGGTCACGTCGAGGCTGCGCGGGCTCTGGATGATCGCAAAACCCTCGAGCAGCGCTTCATTGGAATTCGTCAGCGTCATCCGGCGGCGCAGATCCATGCAGTCGAGCCTGAGTGCCTCGTCGTACAGCAGACCATCGACCGCCACGGGCAGCACACGGCCCGGCTTTTGATCGCGCTCGGTCAGCGCAACCTTCTTGAAGAAGTGCACCTTCTCGTCGTTTGGGTTGTGAATGTTGATCGCCGTCGCGTATTGACCTTGCGCGAGCGTGAGATCTTGCGACGCCGTCTGCCGGCCGCAGATGAACTTGGCGGCATATTCGTAGCGCGCACACAGGATCTGCGTCGATGTCGACGCCTCGTTGTTCTGCGGATTCGAATCGGGCCCCGGCACATTCAGCACGTGCGCGTGGTTATCCACCGCCAGGAACTGGTCCGCGGCCTTGCACGGAAGATCGACCGGAATGTGCAGGCGTGCTTCGAGATCGCGCTGCTCACCCACCCGCATCTCGCCGAGCTCGCACTTCAACACGCCGGCGGAATCCACCGCGCAGGGCGGCGTGACGCCGAGCAGCACGAGATATTTCGGCAGCGGATCGATCAGCACTACCCGGCGCGCGACGCGCGGTCCGGCGTTCTTCACCGTGAATCGATAGACGATTTCCTGGCCGGCGACCGGCACGTCCGCGAGCGCCGCTATCGTCAGCACCAGATCGGTGGTGTTCAGTTCCTCCGCTTGTCGCTTCCTGTCATCCAGGGTCGGTTCGAGCGTCTTTTCCGGATTGACCGCAGAGTTGGCGGAGTCCAGGAAGAAGCGCAAATTCAACGAGAGAAATTTCCAGTCGTTGAATCCGACGAGCGTTTCGACGAGCGAGTTGGTGCAGGCAGGCGGCCTGCCATTCGTACCCGAGGTATTGATATTAAGTGCCGTCGTCGGAGTGGCGCCGTCGCCCGCCCAATCGATGCCCTGGTTCAGCGGAAGGGGGAACTTCCCGGCCGCGCCCCGGGTGTAGATGAACTGATTCGCGGCGTCGGTCGAATCGAGCACGATGCCATCGGAAAGTGATGACTCGATCAGTGTCGCAATTGGCGCGTTGCCTCGGCCGGTAGGAGTACGCGGCGGGGAGTAATCGATGATTTCGAGCGTGCCGTCGGCGTTCAGGTCCTGGCCCTGTCCGCTGCCGGGATTCTGTGGAATGCCGAACTGCAGATCGTAATTCATGACGCTGATGTAGTTAGGCTTGCAATTTGTGACGTCGCCGCCGCCGTGCTGCAGGTTCAGGTTGTGTCCGAGCTCATGCATCAATGTGCCGGGATCGTGATTGAACTCAATGTAGTCATTGCCGCCGATCTCACCCTGCCCACCGGTGGGGCTGATCGAATAGGTAGATGTCTTGTCAGGGATCGGCGACCACGGACCGGTGACCACGAGCTGCTTTGCGCTGTTCGACACGATTTTCTGCACCTGGCCCACGCCGGTCCCGCCGGTGATGGTGACGGTCCGGGGAAGCGAAGACCATTCGTTCACCAGCCAGTTCTGCGCGGTGTCATTCAACGTCGTCGTTGAATTGCTTCCGGACGACGTGCCGCTGATGTTGGCAGGCCCTGCCGCGCTCAACGCGTAGTGAAATACTCGTGCACGGTTCGAATTGAAATTCGCCGGATTGTTCTTGATGAAATAGAAGTTGGAGGTGAGCCCGGAGACATTCAAAGTCGCCACCTGATTGCCACCGGTCGTGGAATCACCGGGGATGTTGAAGCCGGTGAAGTTGTCGCCCACCAGCTGCGGGCCCGTGCGGCATTTGGAATCGTTCGCATCGGTGAAGCCATCGAGATCATTGTCGATACCGTCGCTGCAGGTGTTAGGTCCCGCCAAGCCTTCGCTCCCCGCGGGATTCGTATCGAGCAGCTTGCCGGTGTCGACCCAAAGACGAATGCCAGGAGTGCCGTCAGGATTCGCGATGCTGGTGAAGGTCGGCGGATTTATCGTCGGGTCGTCGATCCGTCCGGCGTCGATCGGTGCAGCGGCGAACGCAGCCTTCCATGTCTGAATGGTCTGCCGCGTCGGCGCGTTGCCCGCCATCCAGTCCAGTTCGACAAACAGATCTTTGTGATCCGGCGTCGCGCCGTACTTGTTCAGTGGGACGTCGATCTTGCCGTCTCGATTCGCATCGAGGCCATTGATCTCCCAATCGTCGAGCAGGCCATCGCCATCCGAATCTGCGAAGCCACCGACTTCGATGCACACCTCCACGGCCGGTTCGCCGCCCGGATTACCGCCGTGCGCGCATTTCTCAGGCCAATTGATCTCGCCGCTCCACTGACCGGTGACCGCGTCGACGTCGAAATCGAGATTGTTCTTGCCGGAGACCGGGCTTGCGTCGCCCAAGTCGTCGCCCGACGTCGAGTCGTGATCCCAGATCTGGATCGTCACGTGAAAACTCTTCTTTGTTGTCGGGATATTTGCGTTGATCACCCAGTTCGGATGGATTTCATCCTGGTCTTCGTCTCCGCGGGGGGTGATCGTCTCCACGCCGTCGATGCTCACCTTGGCGTAGAAATCGGCGGCACTTTCGCCTGCCGATTCGAGACCGGTGTTGCGGCAGTCGTCGATGCATTTCACCTTCGTGATGATCACCGACACGGGTTGGGCGACAGCTGAAAGCGCCCAGAGGCTCGTGAGCATCGTGCAGGCCGCGAGTGCCGAATGCCGCGACGCGCGACGCCCCGAAGAGGTCCGTCTCGTATTCATGTTCCTGTCCTTTGTCACTGGAATGAGTTCGTCGCCAAGCTCATTGCCATTGGCGAATGGCGGCGATGTCGACGACTTTTGTTGGTTCGACTGCGCGGGATGCGTTCGCTACCTATACACCTGCAGCTTCCCGGGTTTCTTTCACACGTCTAGGTGGACAGAATGAACGACCGCCTGATAGAGAGGTGGAATGCTACCGCAGCGCGAGTGGGTAAGTCAAAAAATCGGGCAGTTGTTCAGGTCCGGCTAGGCGGACCTGCTTCTCCGGCGGATCGCCGGGCAGCCACTTGCGAGGGCGTCGACCCCGTACGCCGCAGCGACAGCGAGGAGAACTGCGGCAGCCGCCGCAATCGGATGGTGAATAAGCAGTTCGAAGTCATAGGTGACCTTCGGTTGTCGTTTCCGCGACTCCAGAGCTGTTTGTTCCACTCGCAAAACCACTCGCATACTAGGCCACGGAGACGCCCAGCCCCGCATGTTTCGGTGGACACACGAAACGAGCGCTTCGCGCTAAGTGCGTTGAATCAGATAGATATAGCTCCGCCACAGTAGCCCTCTCACGGCGGTAACACGGGTTCAAATCCCGTATGCGCTACCAACACTGGCAGATGCGGCACGCGTCGTCGGGAGTCTTCGTACTGGGTGCCGGGCGGCTTAAAATCCGCGGCGCGATGAATGGCTGCTCAGTCACGAGGTGGGGTCAGGTCGAAAGCCGAAAGTGAATCCGCGCGGATCGGCCTTTCTTCCGAATGTGACTTTCGACTTTCGACCTGACCCCACTTTGCGCGAACGAGGATCAGGACTTGTGATTGCCCAATGTCCCGGCCAGCATGAACGCGACGGCACTGTCCTGAAGCGCTTGAAAGCCGCGCGAGACCTCGCTGACAGTGTGCGTGTTGATGGCGAGGGGGATGTGGACCAGGAAGACCCAGCTGAAGAGCATGATTCCCGACAGCGTGGCGGCCAGGCGGGCCGTTTTCGGCACGTTGAGGCCGATCCCTCCGGCGATCAGGGCGATGGCGGCGAAGTAGGTCCAGAACATGTGCGCCGGAATCCACGGCGGGATCAGGGCGGCGACGTACCTGGCGAGCGGGAAGTGCAGGATGCCGCACCAGGCCAGGAAGGCGCCGAGGGCCAGCGGAGTGAAGCGCTCGAGCGTCTCGAAGATGCGATCGAGGGAACTGCCGGGTGATCCGTGGCGCGGAACCACGGCCAGGCCGACACCACCGAGGAGTGCCAGGATCATCAGAGGATCGACCCAGACGTAGCCCGTCGAGGCATTCTTGATCGCCACGGGCAGGCCGAATCCGAAGAACAAGACGAGCAGGAGCACCGCGAGCGCAACGGCGGCCGCGGTCACCGTTTTTCTTAGGAGCAAGCCGATGCCGACGAGGATCAAGAGCACGCCGAGCAGGAGGGGTTGCCAGGCGGGTGGAAGCGTAGTGAGGCTCACCGGGATGAGATTCACGTAGCGGCCCGTCGCGAGTTGGTAGATCCCGGACGCGATGACGGAGAGTGCGAAGAGGAGCCTGCCGATCCGCAGTTGTAGCGGGGGTGTTCCCGGAGAGTCGAGCTCGCGCATCGGGAAAACCTAGCATGGCGGCAATCTCGCCTTGAGGCGAAGCTGTGACGGTTGCCGGGGAGGCAATCAGGCGCGTGGCCCAGCCCTCTCAGGGGGATGAGGGCCTGTCCTCCACTGGATACTGCTACCAGACCCGCACGCGCGCCGCGGGCGCGAGATAGAGCCGTTGGCCTGGCCGCACGTCGAACGCGTCGTACCAGGCGTCGAGGTTGCGGACGGTGGCGGCGCGGTAGTCCTCCGGGGCGTGGTCGTTCGTCGATATCTGCTTGCGCATGGCGGCCTCGCTGATCTTCCGCCGCTGGGTCTGGGCGTAGGCGAGGAAGAACTCCCGGTCCTGCGCCCGTACGTAGTCCTTATTCGACGCGCGGCTGCCGAGCGTCTTGCGGTAGGCGTCGAACGCGGCGGCGAGGCCGCCGAGGTCGGCGATGTTCTCGGTGAGGGTCAGCTTGCCGTTGATCGCGAGGCCGGGGAGGGGCTGGTACGCCGAGAACTGATCGGCCAGCGGCTGCGTGAGCACGCCGAACCGCTGCGCATCCTCG
>Ga0207689_10005565_pt1 | contig 11250 bp, 11 predicted proteins | sample KBSMisM52_FD_184312 | JGI IMG/M metagenome (GOLD analysis project Ga0207689, IMG submission 184312) | Miscanthus rhizosphere microbial communities from Kellogg Biological Station, Michigan, USA - KBS Miscanthus M5-2 (SPAdes) (version 2) | ecosystem: Host-associated > Plants > Roots >... | reverse complement strand
CACGGCGGTGATCGAGGCGCTCAATGCCGGTGTCGATCTGCTGCTGGTCGCCTTCGACGGGGCGCAGTTCTACCGCATCTTTAGCTGCGCCGTGGCGGCGTCGGCTGAGGGAAGGCTCGACGTCGCCATGTTGGGCGACAGTGAAATGCGGCTGAAGGGGGCCGTCCTTGGGGAGCGCCAAAACCCGCGATATTCTACCACATCGCACACTGTCGTTCCGGGAGCGTTATCCCGCTCGATGACCGATTGATCGCGCAGGTCGGTCGGCATTTCGCGCCATAGGCAAATCAGAAAAACGGAGCTGGTCAGCGCATCGAGAACGCATTCTTCAACTGCACCAGGAATGTCACCAGCCATGCACACGCAAACATGCCCGCGAGACCAAGCGCCGTTCTGCGATCAATCAAGGACAGGCTTGTCCACCACCATATCCGGTAAAGCCATATTCCCGTCGTGGCCACGCCAAGCAAGCAGACCAGCATCTTGAGAAAGGACGAGTTCGCGACACCTAAAGCGCCAAACAAGAGCGTTGCCGGAACGAGAAACATCGTACAGGCGGATATCAAAGTCTCGTTCATGGGCCCTCAAGGCATCTACGAATCGCAAGGCTACCCATGCAGTTTGCAGCAACCTGTACTTTTCCGGAAGGGACACCGATGCGACGCATCCTCGGCTTGCGCCGCCCAAGACCTCGTTTCGTCTCGGCGTCAGGGGTTACTACTAGTCAGGAATGGTGCCGGGTTGGGCTCATGAGGGTTGAACGAGTCGGCACCGCGGGATTGACCAACTTCCACCGGACAAAGCGGTGGCGCGAATTATTTGGCCAACCGGCCTTCTTCCGGTAGCCCGGTGATTGGCTGGGGCCGGAATGCGGGCTTGTGATCCTGCTGTTTGGACCACGACACGTAGTAGGCCACACCCGTCATGATCGAAATCCCGGCAAAGCTGACCAGGACGTGCATGGCGAGCGAATCCGGGCCCGTGATCAGGACAAGGTGTCCGGCAAATGAAAGAAACACCCCGGCGCAAAACACCGCCAGCCACTCCTGGCCGCATTTGATGACCGGCTGCAACGTCTGCCATCGGAAACCGGACCAGTCTCGCGGCACCATGTAGGTAAACAGAAAAGCCAGCGCGAGAAAGTGGAGCACCCTGTGAGGGGCGAGGTTTTCCCTGTCGGGAAGCAAGGCATCGCGCAGGAGATCCGGGACGATGCCGGCTTGGGGAAATTTTCCTGCCACCGTCACCGCCAGCGCGAAGAGCAGGTACAGCCCCGCCGCGGCGCGCAGGACCACGAGTTCCTGAAGCTTATGTATCGCGCGGATTTGATTGGCGCCGCTCAATGCAAGCCAGGCGCCGAGCGCAAACAGGAGTTGCCAGCAGAACGGGTTGAGGGACCACTTTCCGTCCGGAAACGAAGATAAGTTCCAGTCGAAGTGACGGGCTGCGAGGTAAAGACCAAGCGACCCCACTATGGTGACATTCGGCCGGCGGACCATGCCGAACAGAACAAACGGGAAGGCCGCCATCAATACGATGAAGAGTTGCAGCACATCGAGGTTCAGCGGCTTGGCCTGAAGCAGCAGGCCGTGAATCAGTGTCCGGATCGTATGGTCAACGATCCCCGCAACATTGAACTCGCCAATGAGTTCGGGCGCACGGGACTTGCGCGCGACATATCCGATCAGGTCGATATAGATCACGAATAGGACGATATAGGCGGCGTATAGCTGCCACAGCCGCTTGAAGATACGGGTTGCCGTCACGACGAACCCGCGCTCCAGCATCATCCTTCCATAGAGAATTGCGGCGGTATAACCGCCGACGAATACGAACAGGTCGGCGGCGCCGCTGAACCCGAAATTGCGCATGGTCAGCAGGCCGACCGCATTGTGCGGGATGTGATCCAGAAAGAGGAACCAGGCCGCGATACCAAGCAGCAGGCAGAGCCGGAGATCGCCGTCGCGCGAAGCGAGCTCAGCCTTCATTGACGGATACATTAGGGTTAAGAACTTTGCAGGTCGGAGGAATCGAATCGGGAATCTACCGCGATTGTCCGCACCGTCCGAATAGACTTTGCGTGAAGAATAATTAAGCAAGCTCTCGGCGATTAAAGCCGGTCATGGATCACAATTTTTTGAGGGAATAGGCAAGCTCATGCCCGCTCGTGTTTGCGCAAATCGCGGATGTGATCGAACTGGCTGGCTTGCAAATCGGTGCCCGCTGCGCCGAGGTCGGGCAGGGCCGCCTCGCTGAGGATGTCGGCGGTGATGTCCTCGACGGAGCAATCCGCGATTTCATGGATGAAGCTGATATTGCTGTATTCACCCGACGCGACCCGTGAGATGACCTCGCGCCTTGTGATTTCCGGATCGACGATGGCCTCGCGACCGCGGCGGCCATAATCGATCATCACGACGAAATACTGCATGCTGGCGATCTGACCTCATCCCGCGCACCGGAAACGACGATGGCAGTATTTCCGAAAAACGGAAATAAGTCAAGTAAAAATTCGGAAAAACAGAAATTGCGGAGGGCGAGCGGCGAGGCACTCACGGGCATCGATAGAATCAGCCGATTCGGAAATCGCAACCTCGATGGCTATTTGTCCGGCGTGCGGCTGCCTGCTGACCTTGTCGCCTTGCGTGCCCGGGCCGCCGCCTTGTTGCGCAACCGCTCGATCTGGCCTCGGGGCAGCGTGACGCAGATCTCCCCGATCCATTCCAGCTTTACGCCCGTGATCGGCTTGGCATTGAAGCTCGTGAGGTTGACCGAGGTCGGAGATTTTCCGCGCTCGATCGTTTTCAGATAACGCTCGCCGGTCTTCAGGCGTACGGCGGCTTCCTCGCCGTAGAAGCTCGACAGCGGATGGCGCTGTTCGCGATAGACCACGATGATATCGCCATTCTCGTATTTCGGCAGCATGGAATCGCCGGCTACCTCGAAGGCAATGGTCTCTTCGGCGATGGGGAAGGGCAACTCGACCTCGCCGAGGCCTTCCGGCGGCACCTGCTCATGTTCCGGCTCGATCGAGGCGCCGGCGCCGACGCGGCCCATGATCGGCACCGAGTTCAGTTCGAGATATTCGATGATCGGCGCGATTTCAGAAGCCTTGATCAGGCGTATCCCCGACAGGATTTCGGAAACCGCGCCGGGACGAACGCCCATCGCCGTCGCCAGCCCGCCCTTGGTCTTGCCCGGCTTTTCCAGGCCCCGTTCGATCAATCTGATATCCAGCATAGGTCAAACCTTTCCGAATCCCAGAAATGATAGCAGTTCCGATTATCCGAAATCAAGCTTGACTTTCATTTCGGAATATCAGAAATTGATTGCCGACGTCGGGCGGCGTTGACAGAGCAAGGACAGCAAATGGAACCGTCGAACTGGGCGCCCGAGCACTCGGACGCGCTGCGGGAATTTATTACCAAAGGCATGAGCTTTTCGGAGGCCGCGCGAGCTATCAATTCGCGATTCAACACGTCCTACTCTCGCAATGCGGCGCTCGGACGCGCCCGGCGCCTGGGACTCACGGGGGACGATCGGCAGAAACCCTCGATGCCCACCGAGCCTGCGGAGCCGCACGATACCGGCAAACCGCGTGCCGGCGGTTTCAGGACGTTTGCGCTGCCCTGGCCAGTGCCGGTGTTCAAGGAGACCAAGCCGGTCAAGCTGCGCTGCGTGGCGATCGAACCGCGGCATCTCTCGCTGATCGAGCTGGAGCGCGGCGACTGCCGCTACCCCTACGGTGGCGATGAAGAGGGCGAGGCCATCACCTTCTGTGGGCATCCGCGCCGCCCGGGTTCGAGTTATTGCACGCCGCATTTTCATTTGAGCCGCAATCCGATCGAGCCGCCCGAACGCGCGGTAAGCGCGGTTTCGCTGCGGGTGGTGGAGGCGGCATGAATAACGCGACTGTCACATGCATGGCCGACAGGCTGAAACCGCTGTCGCGCCGCCATCGGATCGCTCATCTGCGCGCGCTGATCGGACTTCAGCCGGAGGGCTGCGGCCGCCGGGACGAATTGTCCAAATTGCTGCGCGCCGAGATATCGGACGTTTCAAGCGAATAGATCTTCCGATCGAAACTGAATTCTACTGTCTTCAAGGAGCCCGTCAGATGCCGAGAGCCAAACGCCGAAAGCCGCACAATCCCGCCAAAGCGCATGACCGAAGGACCCGCGATCTGCTACGCAACGCCGAAGTTGCAACCGTCGAGGTCGATAATCCCCTGGCCTTGGAGCCGGGCGAGAAGATCATTGTCCTGCGCTCGATTCGCAACGATCCGCTCGCGCGCCTGCATTCCCACCGCCAGATCGACGAGGCGCAGTACGAGGCCGGGCGTGCGTTCCAGAGCGACTGGGAGAAGGCGGAACGCGGGCCGCGCGCGGTCGATCCGACCCGGGAATATGTCGATGGGGGGCAGAGCCGCGAACCGATCACCGAGGGCCAGCGCAAGGCCGTGCTGCGGTTGAATCGGGCTGAACGCGAACTTGGCGCGGACGGTTCAGCGCTGGTGCATGACGTGCTGGTCCAGGGCCTGACCATGGAGCAGATCGGCCAGCGGCGGGGCCTGTGTACCAAGCGTTGGAGCGACTATTTTTCAAGGCGGTTCCGCGAGTGCCTCGACCGGCTGGCGCTGTTGTATGGGTTTGCGACGGAGCACCCGGTTCCCGTCAAAACCCTCCCGCGCTGAAACGCAGAGGCTGCACGACGTCGTAGGCAGCCTTGCTCAGCGGTACGGCGTAGTCGACGGTCAATGCGCCGAACGGGGAGGCCCAGGTCAGGCCTGCGCCGATCGACGAGCGCACGACATTCTTGTTGGCGACCTGAAGCCCTGCCGTCGATCCGCTATAGCGAAATACGCTGCCGGCATCGACGAAGGCCGTGGCTCTGAGGCCGTATTCGTTGGGTACGCCGGGGATCGCGCTCTGCAGCTCGGCGGTCGTTGCCCAATACGCGCTGCCGCCGACATTATCCATCGTGGTGCCCGGCGTCAGGTCACGTGGGCCGAATCCGTTAGGGGCAAATCCACGCACCATGGTCGGGCCGCCAAAGAAATTGTTCATCAGCGGCACCTGCTGGCCGCCCCAACCAGTCACGTATCCGCCTTGGGCTCGTACCATGCCAACGAGATCGCTACTGAGCGATTTGTAGTAGCGCACGTCTTCGGTCGTCTTCAGAAATTTTACGTCGCCGCCAAGCCCGGCCAGATCCTGGCTAAGCTGCGACTTGATTCCACTGGTTGGACTCTTTGCGTTGTCCAGCGTGCTGTAGGTGGTCGTACTGCCGGGCGCGGAGACCCAGGTCGGACCGGCGGCAGCCGCCTGACGGACAGCCAGCGAAGGTGTCAGGCCCGAAGCGTTCGGCGAAAGCGTGATGTCCTGATTGTAGATCGAGTAGCGCCACTGCACGCCGAGTTCTTCGTTGATCGGCGTACCCAGCTGCAGTCTCGCGCCGTAGGTGGTGGTGCCGTAGGATTGGTAGCTGTTGGCGTCGCTTTGGCGGCCGAACAGTTCGATTCCCGCCGCGACCTTGGTGCCAAGAAAATAGGGTTCAGATGCAGCCAGGTCGATCCCGCGCGCATATTGGCCGTAGGTGAAGGCGGCCTGGACGTTCTTGCCCGTACCATAGAAATTGCGGTCACCGACTTTGACCTCGACGAGCGCGCCGTCGGTGGTCGAGTAGCCGCCGGCGACGTTGAAATCGCCAGTCGCCTGGTCGACCGTTTCGACATCGAGGATGACATGGTCTGGCGCCGAGCCCGGCCTGCTCGATATCTTCACCGTTTTGAAATAGTTCAGATTCTTCAGGCGTCGTTCGGCCCGGTCTATCAGCGTCTTGTTGTAAGCGTCGCCTTCAGCGATGTCGAACTCGCGCCGGATCACGTATTCGCGGGTGCGCGTGTTGCCATGAATCTCAATCCGTTCGACATAGGTGCGAGGGCCCTGTTCGATCACGAAGGCGACGTCGATACGTTGCGCGGCAGCATCGCGCGTGAGCCGAGGGGTCGCCTGAGCAAAGGGATAGCCAAGCTTTGCCATTTCGATCGCCAGCAGTTCGGTGGTCTTGTCCAGGGCGTTGCCGTCGAACACCGCGCCAGGGTGCGCAGTGGGGAGCGCACGAAGCTTGTCGCAATCCATGCCCGGGATGTTGCAGGCGACGCTGACTTCCCGGAAGTGATAGAGCGGGCCTTCGTCAATTGCGAAGCTCAGCGTAAAACCCTTCACCGCCGGATCATACTCGGCCTTTGCCGATGAGACGTTGATATCGGCATAACCCTTGCTGCGGTAGTAAAGCCGTAGCTGTTCCCGGTCTTGCGCGATGCGGTCGGGATCGTAGACGTCACCGCCGGTCAGAAAACTCAGCATATGGGTGGCGGAGGTCTTGATCACGGCGCTGAGCTGCCGTTTGCCGAAGGCCTTGTTGCCGGTGAAGTCGATCTGCCGCACCGGTGTTTTTGCTCCCTCCGTTATGGCGTAGACAAGGTCGACCCGGCCATTGCCGCGGTCGATGATCTGCGGATCGACCCGAACCTCGGCGCGGCCGGCACGCTGGTATGCCTCGATGATGCGGCCGACGTCGGCCTGCACGGTGGCGCGTTGCAGCGAGCCGCGCGGCTTTGCTTCGACGGCGGCGGCAAGGTCGGCGTCCTTGACCTTTTTGTTGCCTTCGAATGCGACGCGGTCGAGCACAGGCGCTTCGGACACATGCACCACAAGCCGCTCGCCGGAGCGCTCGATGGCAACCTTGTCGAACAGGCCCGTTGCAATCAGCGCTTTCAGCGCGGCATCACGCGCGGCTTCGTCGAAATGTCCGTCGGGGCCTGTATGAAAGTAGGAACGCACGGTCTCGGCGTCGACGCGGCGATTGCCTTCGACGATCACCGATGCTTGCGACGGCGAGGCGATTTCTGCGGCGACCGGTGTCGCGAAAATCAATCCGAGGGCGCCGGCAAGCCGAAGAGCGGCTCGGTTGCGTTGCGTGATGCGTCTAATCTCTCTGATCCCCGCATTCCGCGGGTCTCCTATTGATCGGCTGAGATCGAATTGCCAGCGCGGGGCAAAAAAATGTCTGGGATAAGGTGAGTTGCGGGCGATACGCCACAATTTGAACGCCTTCTCTTAACCTGCACTTTCTCAGAATTGTCGCAATGCACGCTTCATGCTTCGCCATCGAGAGAGCTCAAGACGCTCGCGCACGGAACCGCGCACGCGTCAACGCTCGCAGGAGCATCACATGCGTTATGCAGCTTTCGTTGCCGCCGCGCTCATGCTGGTTCAGCCCGCCTATGCAGAGAAGACGCCGGAGGTCGATCCGCGCGCTTCGCTCGGCGTGGTCCAGCAATGGATCTATAATTACAGAGCCAAGCCGGACTATGCCCACGTCCCGGCAGCCGTGCGCGTGCTGTTTCATTCGCAGACGTTCAAGGAACCGGAGAATGCCGGAATCTATCTCGGCTTCATCGCCGGTGCGATCGGCTCAAATCCTGCCAAGGCCGAGCAGCTCATTGCCGGTTTCTTTCCGATCCGACCGGAAGACGAATGGGTGATCGTTCGCGCCATCGCCTATTCGGGGTTGCCCGACTGGAGAAATGTTCTGCGCCGGGTCGCACCACGAATGCCGGGCCGGCAGGTCATGGTCGACGGCTACCTCGCGGGCAAGCTGCCGACCTTGACCGACATCCCGCTGGAGGAAATGAAGCCCGGCGTGATGGACAAGCTGCGCGGGGCATTCACCAAGAATCCCTTCGCCAAGGACGAGCGGAAGCTGAACACGACGCTCACGTTTGCGAGCAACCAGGATTTGCTGGATACGCTGTGGGGCTACTATTTTGCGACCGGCTCGCATGCACCTATCCAGCGCATCACCCAGATGCTGCCGTGGAGCAAGAGCCGCGACACGGTCGACAAGCTGACGGTCGGAAGCATGGCGCGCTATACGCTCGCGAGCTACGCGATACGCGATGCCAGTTTGCGCGAGTATCTCCGCAGCGAACTTGCCAGACAGCCGGCGGCGGTCAAGGCGCCGCTCGCCGAAGTCGTCGAGGCGGCGGACACGGTGCAGATCGCAGCCCTTCGCAAGGATGCGCTCGCCGCCGTGGATGAACTCAAGATCAAGGGATCGGATAGCCGCCGCGACCTCAGCTTCTGGGGGCAGGTCGGTGTCGGCGCGGTCGCGCTCGGTTGCGTCTCTGCGGCTGCGCTGGGGCAGATCGCGGTCGGCATTCCCTGTGTGATCGGCGGTTCGGCCTCGCAGGGGTTCCTGTCATTCTGGGAAAAGCAGCAGTAATCCAGGACCAGAGCCTTATCGGTTCTGATTGAATCAGAATCGGGCTCTGGCCTTCTGTCTTGACGCGTTTTCTTCACGCGAACCGGGATCCACTTCGCTCGAAAACGCTATGGCCGCCGCAGCTCATTCCAGCCCGGCGCGGCGAAAACCTTCCAGATAGTGCTCGCGATCGGCATCGTGCTTCCAGGGCAACTGCGTCGCGATCCAGGCGAGCGAAATGTTGGGCTGGGTTCGGCGCAACTCAGCAAGCGCGCTCCGGGCAAGTTCGATCTGGCCGGTCATGCCGGCTGCGACCGTCAGCACCCGATAGGCGCCGGTGAGGTCGCCGCGCTGACGGGTCGCTTCGCGCGCCAGTGCAATCGCTTCCTGATAATTCCTTCCGACGAACTGGGCATAGGCCGCAACGCCGTAATAGATCGCCAAAGAAGGATCACGCGGGCTCTGGCGGATGGCGCGTTGCGTCGCCGCATAGGCATCCATCCACCGCCCGGCATAGCACAGCGCCAGGGCGTAGTACCCGTGCGCCAGGGAGAAGTTCGGGTTGAGCTGGAGCGCGAGTTCGAACTCGGCCAGCGAATGGTCGAGCCGGCGGGTGGAGAAATACACGCTGCCGAGCGCCGTATGCGCCCAGGCATCCTCGCTATCGGCGGCAATCGCCGCCAATGCCGCTTGCTCAGCGGCAGGCGCTGCGGTTGCAAGATCCCTCCAGCCCAGATGCACGCCGAACATATGGTTGGTCGCGAACAGGGCCAACGCCTGGCCGTAGTGCGGATCGATCGCAATCGCGCGTTCCAGCAGCGCCTGCGCGGCGAGGCTGTCGGGCCGTGTCACTCGCCAGTGGTGCGACAGCGCCCGCATCACCAGGTCCCACGCGTCCACGCTGTTGGGTGGCTTGCGCCGGCTGCGAAAGTTCTCCGCCGCGTAAATCTGCGGCTCGATCGCTGTGACGATGGCGTCGGTGATCTCGTCCTGCATGGCGAATACGTCGGTCAGCTCGCGATCGTAATGCTCCGCCCAGATATGACTGCCGGTCGCGGTGTCATTGAGCTGCGCAGTGATGCGGACGCGATCGCCGCTCCTTCTCACGCTGCCTTCGACCACGTAGCGCACCCCGAGCTCGGCGGCGACCTGCCTCATGTGCACCGGCTTGCCCTTGTAGGTGAACGACGAGTTGCGCGCGATCACGAAAAACCAACGCAATTTCGACAGCGCGGTGATGATGTCTTCGCTGATTCCGTCGGAGAAATAGTCCTGCTCACGATCGCCGCTCATATTGTCGAACGGCAGTACGGCTATTGCCGGCCGGTCAGGCAGCGATAGCGCCGGACGCGGTTGTTCTGCTTCTACCGGCGAGGCGGCCTGTGCATCGCATGGCCCATTCACGGCGCCGACGAAGCGAATCCCCTTGCGCGGAATAGTGCGAATGAGCCGCTGTTCCTTGCCGTTGTCGCCGATCGCGCTTCGAGCGGCGTTGATCCGGCTGTCCAGCGTCGAGTCCGAGACGATCCGTCCTCCCCACACCAGCGCAATGAGATCGTCCCGGCTGACGACGCGGTCGCGGTGTTTCAACAGGTGAATCAGCAGGTCGAATACTTGCGGTTGCATCGCCACCAGTTCGCTGCCACGGCGCAACTCACGACGATCGGTGTCCAGGATGTGGTTATCGAAGTTGAATTTCACTTGTCCCATCGCATTATTTCTCAAGAAACAATCAAGTCAGTCTCATGAAGAGGTCAAGCGTCAGGCAAAGTCCTGTCGCCGGTGGCCGTGCATGCTGTCAAAATCGGGAGTTTCAATCCATTGCCGGTAGCGGAGTCAATTTCATGACGGAAACCCAAGTCATCCGCCCGGCGATACCGGGCAATCGGATGCTAAGATTCACTGCATTTTTGTTCGGCGGTGTGGCCTATCTCACATTTCTGTTCACGATTCTGTACGCCATCGGCTTCGTATCGGGGCTCATGGTGCCGAAGACGATCGATACCGGCGCGAATTCGGGGATATTCGAGGCAATTATCGTCAATCTCGCCCTGATGTCGTTATTTGCTATCCAACATAGCGTCATGGCGCGTAAATCGTTCAAACACTGGTGGACGCAGTTTATTCCGAAGTCTGTCGAGCGCAGCACCTATGTGCTGTGCGCAAGCCTGACGCTTCTGCTACTCTTCTGGCAATGGCGTCCAATGCCGGCCGTGATCTGGAATGTCCAGGAGCCCGAAATGGCCATGGTAATTGCCACACTGTCGTTCATCGGTTGGGTGATCGTGTTCACGAGCACCTTCCTGATCAATCATTTCGAGCTGTTCGGATTGCATCAGGTCGCCAACAATCTCGTAGGCCGCGAGATGCCGGCGCCCATCTTCCGGACGCCGTTCTTCTATCGTTTTGTCCGGCATCCGATCTATCTCGGCTTCATCATCGCCTTCTGGGCGGCCCCGACGATGAGCGCGGGGCATCTGCTGTTTGCGGCGGTGACGACGGCTTACATCTTCGTCGGCATAATGCTCGAAGAGCGTGATCTCGTCGGTATGTTCGGAGACGAGTATCGCCGTTATCGGGAGCACGTTTCGATGCTGTTCCCTTGGCGCAAACTGAACTGACCATTTCTCAATTGTCTGTAAGGAGACGGAAATCATGAAGCATACCGGAAGCTGTTTTTGCGGTGCGGTCGAAGTGCAGGTCACGGGTACGCCGGAAGGAATGGGTTATTGCCATTGCCGTTCCTGCCGTTCGTGGTCCGGGGGGCCGGTAAACGCGTTCACCCTGTGGAAGCCGGAAGCGGTACAGATCACGGCCGGGACGCAAGATGTCGCGACGTTCGAGAAGACGCCGATGAGCCAGCGCAAGTACTGCGCGAAGTGCGGCGGTCACCTGATGACCAATCATCCGACGCTCGGGCTGGTCGATGTTTTCGCGGCAACTCTCCCGACACTTCCCTTCACGCCCGGCGTGCACGTCAAT
>Ga0207689_10005563_pt1 | contig 11251 bp, 4 predicted proteins | sample KBSMisM52_FD_184312 | JGI IMG/M metagenome (GOLD analysis project Ga0207689, IMG submission 184312) | Miscanthus rhizosphere microbial communities from Kellogg Biological Station, Michigan, USA - KBS Miscanthus M5-2 (SPAdes) (version 2) | ecosystem: Host-associated > Plants > Roots > Rhizosphere... | reverse complement strand
CCGGTATTTCCGTAATGAAGTTTAATTTAGCTTTACTTAATTATTATATATGGAAAGAGCAGCAACAATAAAAGACATTGCCCGGAAACTAAATGTTTCTATTTCTACAGTTTCCCGTGCTATGCGTGGTGCTCCTGATGTAAGCGCCGATACAAAAAGAACAGTGATGGCATTGGCTGACGAGTTGAATTACCAGCCTAATCTTTTAGCGCTTAGTTTAAAAAGAAAACAAACACATACTATAGGTGTATTGGTTCCTAATCTCGATTATGTTTTATCTACAATGGTAAAAGGAATTGATGAAGTTGCTCTTGAAGCAGGTTATACGGTTATGGTTTGTCAAAGCAATGAATCTTTTGGAAGAGAAATTGTAAATACAAAAAGATTATTGGATAGTTTGGTGGATGGTTTTATTGTTTCTGTATCCAGTGAAACAAAGGTCTTTGATCATTTAAAAAAGATACAGGATAAAAAAATGCCGATGGTGGTGTTTGATCGTGTTACTCCTTTTTTAAAAGCGCCGGGTGTAAGAATTGATAATGAAGGTGGAGGTTTTCAGGGAACTGAACATTTGATACAACAGGGATATAAACGAATCGCTCATCTTGCCGGCCCGCAATGGGTGCAGACATTTCAAAACAGGTTGCGGGGATATAATGATGCACTGAAGGCTTACAATTATAAGACGGATGATTCACTTATTTATACCGGCGATATTTCCATAGAGAAAGGCAAAAAAGCAGCTGATTATTTCCTTGAATTAGCGGAACCGCCGGACGCCGTTTTTGCGGTGGAAGATTTTTCTGCATTAGGATTAATCAAGCAGTTTAAAGAAAAGGATATAAAAATTCCGGACAATGTTGGAATAATCGGTTTTGCCAATGAGGATTTCGGCGAGCACATATCACCTACGCTGTCGTCTATCGATCAGCAGACGGTGCAAATGGGTCGTGAAGCGTTCAGTATGTTGATGGATTTGATTAAATCCGGGGAAAAGCAATATGATGTTACGCCCAAAGTCGTTTTAGACCCAATTCCTTTTTATAGAGAATCCTCCATGAAGGAGTATTCAAAAAAAAGGGAAAAACTTACCGTTGATACAACAGGAACAAATTCATAACACCCGGCATCATACACCGGTCATTGCCTTTTTGAGAAAGCGCTCAGGAAAGGTGTAAAAGAAACGAAACTTACCGCTTAAGCGATACGAGCCAATCAACCTTAAACAACATACGGAAGCCTATTCCTTTTTGCAGAGAGTAATCTCACGAAAAGGCGTACCCGAAAACTGTAAAAACATACCACTAAGGCGATAACCAATTTTTAAAAGCAAAACCAACATTGTCATGGTAATTACTTCAGCCAGGGACGGCTAATTCTGTTCCCAAGTTGTGTAAACGTTTACGCAAAACAAAGAAAACCAACACTCGCTCAATTGCTTAATTAATTCAATTATGAACACACTTAACTTCCAGGTAAGATCAAAACTGCCAAATCATGGTCTTGCCATTCTATTACTTTTAAGTGTCAGCATTCTTGCAGTGAACACCAACGTGTATGCAAAAATGCCTGGCTATTTTCAATCAAAAGATATCAGCGGTAAGGTGACAGATGACAAAGGGGAAGGATTGGCCAACGTTTCTGTTTCCGTAAAAGGAACAACACGCGGAACAGTAACCAAACCGGATGGATCATTTACGATCAACGCCAATCCCGGTGAAACGATTGTTTTTTCAATGATAGGATATACTGCTCATTCTGTTACATTGAAAAATGAATCTTCTCTCAATGTTTTACTCACAGCGGAGAGCAATTCTTCAATGGGTGAAGTAGTCGTTGTAGGCTATGCCACGCAGAAAAAAGTGACTGTATCCGGCGCCGTAGCACAGATTAAAGGCTCAGATTTACAGAAATCTCCTTCGGTAAACTTATCAAACTCGCTGGCCGGAAGACTGCCCGGTGTGGTAGCCACCAACAGCAGCGGGGAACCCGGTTATGATGGTTCTACTATTCACATTCGTGGAGTAAACTCATTGGGAAATAATGACGCACTCATCGTTATTGATGGTGTGCCGGCAAGAGCCGGCGGGCTTGAACGCCTGAACCCGGCGGATGTCGAAAGCATGTCTGTGTTGAAGGATGCATCTGCAGCAATCTATGGTGCACGTGCTGCCAACGGTGTTATTCTCATAACGACCCGGCACGGAAAGTCAGGAAAGCCTCAGTTATCCTACAGCTTCAACCAGGGCTGGGGTCAGCCAACAATAATTCCGAAAGTATTGAACGCAACGGAGTATGCAACAATGGCCAATGAAATAGAGATTTACAAGCTCGACCCTTCTGAATGGGCCGCTGCTTCTGCTGCGTTTAAATCAACAGGTTCGTACACCGGTCCCACGGGTGCTACTTCAACAGCACCGTTTCAACCTTCCGATATTCAAAAATATAAAGACGGTTCAGATCCATGGGGACATCCTAATACAGATTGGTTTAAAGCAACATTGAAACCATGGTCTCCTCAATCGCGTCACAACCTGCAATTATCCGGCGGTTCTGAAACTGTAAAGTATCTCGCTTCCGTGGGCTACGAAGACCAGGATGCTTACTACCGGAATTCAGCAACCGGGTATAAGCAATATGATTTCCGGATAAACCTGGATGCAAAAGTCAATAAATATATTAACGCGTCGGTCGGTGTAACGGGACGTCAGGAAAATCGCTTCTTTCCAACTAAATCTGCAGGATCGATATTCAGAATGCTGATGCGCGGTTATCCGTACAAGCCTGCTTACTGGCCCAATGGTCTTCCCGGTCCGGATATTGAAAACGGAGAACAGCCGGTAGTAATTACGACTAACCAAACGGGTTATGACAGGGATACGCGTTATTACCTGCAATCAAACGGAAAGATTGAAATCAATATTCCCGGTGTGGAAGGACTGAAACTCATTGGAAACGTAGCGCTGGATAAATACATTCAGCAAGGTAAAACATGGACAACGCCCTGGTATATCTATTCTTGGGATTACACGAGTTATGAAGCAGATGGCGTAACACCTCTTTTGGTAAAAACACAAAAAGGTCCAACACCGCAGCCAACGCTTAACGAATATTCGCAGGACCAGTTAAACTCGATGCTCGAAGGTATATTATCGTATGACCGGAAGTTTGGCGATCACCAGGCTATATTTCTTGCAGGTGTAACGAAAGAAAAATCGAACAATAATTACTTTAACGCCTTTCGCCAGTATTTCCCTTCTGCAGCGATTGACCAGTTGAATGCCGGAGGTCCGGTAAATCAACAGGCAGGCGGTAGTGCATGGGAAAGGGCCCGCTTAAATTATTTCGGCCGTGTAGGTTATAACTATAAAGAAAAATACATTGCCGAATTTTTGTGGCGTTATGATGGTTCCTACAATTTCCCGCCGGCTAAACGGTTTGGATTTTTTCCGGGCGTAACTGCTGCATGGAGATTATCGCAGGAGGATTTCCTGAAGGATGTAACATTCTTAAACGATTTAAAGCTTCGCGGTTCATGGGGAAAATTGGGTAATGATGCGGTGTATTTCTTATATAACCTGCGTGAATATGATTACCTGTCTACCTATGTTAATGGAGATGTTGATTCGTACGGAAATCATCACGACGGCGTTGGGGGAAGTTCTACTTATGGTTATGTCATCAACAACCAGGTGGCTCCAACCTATTATGAAAACGGCGTACCCAATCCGAATATAACATGGGAAATAGCTAATAACTACAATGTTGGTCTTGACGGTGTATTATGGAATAACCGGATAACCTTTGAACTGGATTACTTCCAGAATCACCGCTCCAGCATCTTATGGAAAAGAAATGCTTCAATTCCGCAAACAGCAGGATTTACCTTGCCGGCAGAAAATATAGGTAAGGTAGCCAACAAAGGCTGGGAATTTAAAGTGGGATATAATGAACGGTTTGGCGATGTTCGTTTGAACGTCAGCGTTAATGGCGGATATGCCAGGAATAAGATCACGTACTGGGATGAAGTGCCCGGCCGTCCCGATTACCAGAAATCAACAGGCGCTCCGATACCAACAGATATAAATTATCCTGATGACATGTTGCTGTACCAGTATGATGGTGTATTCCGTGATCAGAAAGACGTTGATGCGAATACGTTAGATTATAGCGGCGTAGGTGGTGCCGGTAAACTTTTCCCGGGCAGTATGAAGTTTAAAGACGTGAACGGTGATGGTAAAATAACACCTGATGACAGGGTAAGAAGCAAGAAGACAAATATACCTACGTTCCAGGGAGGTCTTAACATTGGTGTGCAGTACAAAAATTTTGATCTCACCATTTTGTTCCAGAATGCGATGGGTGCTGAGATTTTCCTGCAAACTGAATCAGGAACAATCGGCAACTACCTGCAATACACATACGATCATCGCTGGACAATCGACAATCCAAGCTCAACTGATCCGCGTACGGTGGACAGGAACAACCAATATTTTTCCAACCGGAACACTTACTACATGATGAACACAAATTATGTTCGTCTGAAGAATTTTGAGATAGGTTATACACTTCCGTCGGGTATCGGTAAAAAAGTGGGGATTAATAATTTAAGGATCTATGCCAACGGTCTGAACCTGTTTACCTGGGCCAAGCAGGACATTTTTGACCCCGAGTCAATAAACAGCAGCCTTCAATATTACCCGCAGGCAAGAGTACTTAATACCGGAGTTACTGTAACCTTTTAAAAATGATACAAATGAAAAATATAATTAAAAATATTTTCCGGATCACCGCAGCGGGCATTTTATTCACCGCCTGCAAGAAGGATTTTTTAAATACGCTGCCATTGGATAAGCCGCCGGCATCAACCGTCTGGACCGATCCCGCTTTAACAGAAGCATTTGTGACAGACATTTACAATGTATACCATGACGGCATACTCAACCAGGAAAGTATGGATTGCATTAGTGACAATGCGTTGTACAATTTTGGAAGAGCTGATATCATGGAAGCCAATATAAGTCCCGGTGCAACAGGATGGGTGAATAACACCTACGAATGGGGCGAAATGTATTTTCGTATCAGGGCGACAAACCTTGCACTCGAGCAACTGGCGTCTGTTACATGGGATCCAACTATCGCAGAGCGGTTAAAGGGAGAAACTTATTTTCTCCGGGCGCATTGTTATAACCAGTTGTTACGCTATTATGGAGGTGTTCCTCTTATTAAATCTACCTACCAGTTAGCCTCACCCGATTTTTCAATAGCAAGAAATACGTACGAGGAATGTGTAAACAGTATTGTCAGCGACCTGGATTCTGCAGCATTATTGCTCGATGGAAAAACATTGGGATTGGGCCGTGCAACGAAGGATGCGGCAATGGCACTGAAGGCCCGCGTTTTATTGTATGCGGCCAGTGATTTGCACGATATACCAACGGCTTCGGCAAAGTCTCCGCTGATCGCCGGCTATGCACACCCGGAATTGCTGGGATATGTTAGTGGTGATCGCGTTGAACGTTGGACGAAGGCCCGGGATGCCGCGAAAGCAGTGATAGATCTTGGCACATATGGTTATAAACTTGACCTGACAGCTCCATCGACAAAAGACGATGCGATTGCCGACTACAAGAATGTTTACTTATCACGCAATGGCGGGGAGAAAGAAACGATCCTTGCCAAATATTATGTCAATGCATCACCGGATGACTGGGGTTCATGGTATCCAAGAAACAATACGACGAACGGCTATCACGGCTGGACATCCAGCGAACCAACTCAAAACCTCGTAGATAATTATGAGTATATGGATAGCACTTCTGTCGGAGGCCCGAAAGCAGTAAAGTTTGATTGGACCAACGCGGTTCAGGCTGCTGCGCCGTATGAAAACAGGGATCCCCGTTTTTACGCCTCAATTTTATATGATGGCGTTCCCTGGAAACCCCGTACAACAGACGCTGCAGGTACAGATCCCTATGGTGAAATTCAATTTGGAACATATGAAGTAGGAACTGCCGGTACTGCATCCACCTATTTTGGATTAGATACAAGAAACAGTTCCATTGAAAACTGGAACGGTACCCGTACCGGCTATTCTATACGGAAATTTACAAATGACGATATGAGTCTTGTAGATATGAACCAACGGCAGCAGGTGCCTTCTATACAGATCAGGTATACAGAGGTGGTCTTTAACTATATTGAAGCACTACTTGAGCTGGGTGATGAGCCGACTGCAAAAGAATGGCTGAATAAAATACGGTTCCGTGCGGGTATGCCGGCGATCGATGAGACCGGACCTGCACTTATCGCACACTATCAGAATGAGCGGAACATCGAAATGCTTTTTGAAGAGCAACGCTTTTATGATACACGGCGCTGGATGATAGCCCCGCAGACACAGGGTCAAAAAGTCCAGGTTATGATCGTAACAGGTAAATTGAAACCGGGTAAAACGGTTACTGTGTACCGTTATAGCAAGGATAATTATGATTATACTTATAAGGTGCAGAATATAGAAGCCGGTGTGGAAAACCGTTCATGGGATGATAAGCTGTATTTCCCACCCATCAAGCTGGACGAAATGAATAAAAATAATAAGCTTGTTCAAAATCCGGGGTATTAAAGAACCGGGTGTTTTTTCGACAATGAAATCTATGCCGGTAAAATGATGTACCGGCATAGATTTTTTTTAACTTACGCATTTTTATATAGCTGAATAAAATGAACCGGTGTGCCTGCAGAATTGCCGGTGTTTATTATTTAAATTTTTAAACCCGCAACTTGTACCAGTTTAAAATTTTATCGCAATTCCTGTTTGTTTTTGGCCTGTTTGCTTTTTTACCCGGTTGTAAGAACAACCTCGATAGCCCATCTTCCCAAACTGATCAGGGAAAACCTTCAGATAAATTATTTACATTATTGACACCGGGGCAAACGCACATTGATTTTAACAACACGCTTGTTGAAAATCTCAATGCCAATGTAATGATGTATGAATACATTTATAATGGCGGGGGAGTGGCCGTAGGCGATGTAAACGGAGATGGCATGGAGGATATTTATTTTACTGGGAACATGACGGACAACAAGCTTTATCTGAACAAAGGCAAAATGCAGTTTGAAGATGTTACAAAAACTGCCGGTGTGGAAGGAAGGCCGGGGCCCTGGAAAACCGGTGTTACAATGGTGGATATAAACGGCGATGGCAGAGAAGATATTTATGTATGCCATTCAGGAAAACTTGCCGGACCAAAAAGAATGAATGAACTGTTTATAAACGAGGGTAACAATGCAACAGGTATTCCTCATTTTACAGAGCAGGCGGAAAAGTATGGACTTGCAGATTCAGCATATAGTACGCAGGCTGTTTTTTTTGATTACGATCGTGATGGCGATCTTGATATGTTTTTATTAAATCATAGCCCAAAATTATTACCCATACTGGACGAGGAGACAACGGCGGGGATATTGAAGCAGCCAAACCCGATGAATGGTGTCAGATTATTTAATAACACGGGAGGCCACTTTACAGATGTAACAGAGAAGGCGGGTATCAGCAGTTCGTCGCTTACATATGGCTTAGGCGCCGGTATTGCAGACCTGGATAAAGATGGCTGGCCGGATATCTATGTTTCGAATGATTATGGAGTGCCCGACTACCTTTATATCAATAATAAGAATGGAACATTTACAAATAAGATCCAGGAGTCCGTTGGGCATACATCCAATTTTTCAATGGGCAATGATGTGGCTGATATTAATAATGATGCCCTGCCGGATATCATGACGCTGGATATGTTGCCGGAGGATAATAAACGGCAAAAGCTTCTTTTTGCACCGGATAACTATGAAAAGTTTGATCTCAGTTTTCGTTCCGGTTTCTATTATCCTTACATGCGCAATATGCTGCATCTTAACAATGGTAATGGAACGTTTAGTGAAATCGGTCAGCTGGCGGGTGTATCCAATACGGACTGGAGCTGGGCGCCGTTGTTTGCCGATTATGATAATGATGGCTGGAAGGATCTGTACATCACAAACGGTTACCTGCGCGATTATACCAACATGGATTTTTTAAAGTACATGGGTGATTTCTTAAAAGATCGCCAGGTCATGCGAAAGGATTTGCTGGAACTGGTGCAGCATATTCCGTCTTCGCATATAAAAAATTATATGTTCCATAATAATGGTGACATCACATTTACCAATACAGGGAATACCTGGGGATTTGATTCAACTTCCAATAGTAACGGTGCCGCTTATGCGGACCTGGATAATGACGGTGATCTTGACCTGGTGGTAAACAACATCAATCAACCTGCATTTATTTACGAAAACGAAAGCAATAAGAAAAATGCAAACCATTACCTGCAGGTAAAGCTGGAAGGTGAAAAATTGAACACATATGGAATAGGCGCCAGGATAACTATCTACAGTGCCGGCAAACAACAATACCTGGAGCAAATGCCAACACGCGGTTTTCAATCCAGTGTCTCATCGTTGCTGCACTTTGGTACAGGAAATAATGCGGCGATAGATTCCCTGCGTATCGTTTGGCAAGGTGGCAAACAACAAGTGCTTAAAAATATTTCAACGAATCAGCAGATCACGCTGAAAGAAAAGGATGCAATCACTTATCATGTTAACGGGGTGCACCCAAAGAAAATATTTTCCGAAATAAAATCTCCGCTGGCATGGCATGCGGCAACAAATTCTATAAATGACTTTAAACGTCAGCCGCTGCTGGTGAATCCCCTGTCATTTTCCGGTCCATGCATGGTAAAAGCGGATGTGAATGGAGACAAGCTGGAAGATATATTTGTAGGGGGCGGCAGCGGACAGGTTGCTGCTTTGTTTATTCAGCAAAAGAATGGACAGTTTATACAAAAGCAGGAAGCCGCATTTGAAACCGATAAAAATAGTGAGGATGCAGATGCGTTGATCACCGATCTGAACGGAGATGGTTTCCCGGATCTATATGTTGTAAGCGGTGGCTATCATAATTACGCGTCGGATGATGCTTTATTGCAGGACCGGTTATATATGAATGACGGCAAAGGAAATTTTACAAAGGCCGCAGATGCACTACCGGTGATGCACATGAGCAAAAGTTGCGTACGTTCCGCCGATATAAACGGGGATGGTTTCCCGGATTTATTTATCGGTGGCAGATCAATACCCGGCCGTTATCCCGAAACGCCGTCGAGTTATGTATTGATGAATGATGGCAAAGGCCATTTTAAGGATGAAACCGTTTCCGTTTCACCATCCATACAAAAGATAGGAATGGTAACCGATGCGGCCTGGTTTGATGTAAACGGTGATAATAAAAAAGACCTTGTGCTTGTTGGTGAGTGGATGCCGGTATCTGTTTTTATTAATGTAAACGGGAGACTGGAAAATAAAACGAAAGATTATTTTGACAAAGAGTATAGCGGATGGTGGAATAAGATCATGGTAGATGATTTAAACGGCGATAACAAGCCGGATCTTTTAATCGGTAACAACGGCAACAATTCGCAATGTAAAGCAAGCGATAAGGAGCCTGCTGAACTGTTTTTCAAAGACTTTGATGACAACGGTTCGGTGGACCCGGTGCTTTGTTTTTATATACAGGGTAAAAGTTATCCTTACGTAACACGTGATGAGCTGCTCGATCAGCTCAGTATGATGCGTACCCGCTTTACAGATTATAAGAGTTATGCAGATGCCGGTTTGAAAGACATCTTCACTGCTGACGAGCTAAAAGATGTAAAACATTTGCAGGCCACCGATCTTGAAACAAGTTTTTTTGAATTTGGGACCGACAACAGGTTTCACAAAAAGAAATTACCATTGCAAGCGCAGTTCGCACCCGTCTTTACCATCAATGAAGTGGATTATAATAAAGATGGTAATAAGGATATCCTGCTGTGTGGCAATATAAATCATGCAAGGCTCCGGTTTGGAAAATGTGATGCGAACTATGGCATATTGCTGGAAGGTGATGGAAAAGGAAATTTCAATTATATAACGCAGCCGCAGTCGGGGTTCGATGTATGGGGCGATGTGCGCAGTGTAATCTCTTTAGGAAATTATTTATTCTTTGGCATCAATCAAAAAGAAATAAAAGCATATCAACTCAACAGGAAATGAGAAACCCGGCATTTAATATTTTTTGTGTTATACTTTTTTCATTTTTCAGTTGCCGGCAATCCGCGAACCGTTTACCGGTGTTAACGGGCAATGAGATCAGTAAGGTTATAACAAAAATGACCGAACTGATGGTACATGATGTTACAAACCCTCCCCTGGCCGCCCGTTTTTTTTCATATGCCTGCCTTGCTGGTTATGAAATAACAGCGCAGAACGACAGCACGATGAAATCAATGTATGGCATCCTGAATAAGTACCCGTCCGTTCAAAAGCCGGATTCGATAAAAGGATATGATTATCGTCTTGCCGCATTGCTGGCTATGCTTGAAACGGCAAAGAAAATGCAGCCATCAGGAAGTTTGTTGTCTGCTTATGAAGATAGTTTTCTTGATTCATGTAAAAGCGCCGGATATCCTGTTGACGTAATCGACAATTCAAAAAAATACGCAGTCGCCATCAGTCGCCAGGTATTGACCTATGCCAAAGCAGACGGTTATAATAAGATCAGCAATTTTCCGCGCTATACACCAATCGGTAAAGAAGGATACTGGTATCCCACACCACCGGCTTATATATCGGCAGTGGAACCTTATTTTAAAACAGTCCGTCCATTCACGCTGGATTCATCTTCTCAATTTCAACCGGCTCTTCCCGTTTCGTTTTCCGTGGATAAAAAATCTGAGTTTTATAAGCTGGTTTTAATGAATTATAATGAAGGACTGAACCCGTCTGATTCACATCGGGTCATTGCCGGGTTTTGGGATTGCAATCCATTTGCGGTGGAAGATGAAGGTCATTTATCCGTCGGGCTTAAAAAGATATCACCGGGTGCACATTGGTTGGGCATTACCGGTATCGCCTGCGCAAAAGCAAAGAAAAGTTTTGCAGAAACCATGAAGATAAATACGATAGTTGCTATCGGGTTAATGGATAGTTTTATTTGTTGCTGGGATGAAAAATACCGGAGCAACCGCATAAGACCCGAAACTGCTATAAGAAAATATATAGACATAAACTGGAAGCCATTGTTACAAACACCTCCGTTTCCCGAATACTTAAGCGGGCATTCCTGTATTTCCGCCACAAGTGCGGCAATTCTCACTGATTATTTTGG
>Ga0207689_10005561_pt1 | contig 11253 bp, 10 predicted proteins | sample KBSMisM52_FD_184312 | JGI IMG/M metagenome (GOLD analysis project Ga0207689, IMG submission 184312) | Miscanthus rhizosphere microbial communities from Kellogg Biological Station, Michigan, USA - KBS Miscanthus M5-2 (SPAdes) (version 2) | ecosystem: Host-associated > Plants > Roots >... | reverse complement strand
CGTGCCCGTCGCTGACCAAGGGCGTCTACGCCTACGACTTCGGCGACACCGCCGGCATGGCGCCATTGATGAAGATGCACACGCTCGGCCACGACTTCGTCCCCGACCCGATCCACGCCGGTGGCCTGCGCTACCACGGGATGTCGCCGCTGATCTCGCACGTGTACGAGTTGGGCCTGATCGAGGCGGTCGCGAAGACCCAGACCGAGTGCTTCGAGGCCGGCATCCGGTTCGCCCGCACCGAGGGCATCGTGCCGGCGCCGGAGCCGACGCACGCGCTGGCCGCCTGCATCGAGGAGGCGCTGCGCTGCAAGGAGACCGGCGAGGCCAAGGTGATCCTGACGGCGTTGTGCGGTCACGGTCACCTCGATATGGCCGCGTACGGCAGCTACCTGGCCGGTCAGATGGTCGACCACGAACTGAGCGACGAGGCCCTGCAAGCCGCGGCCGCCGCCCTGCCGAAGGTCCCCGCCTGATCCCGCGCGATCTTGGACTCCTGTCGGTGCTACGGCACTGAGAGGAGTCCAAGATCGCGGAAAGTCACGAGACCAGCTTCACCAGCTCCACCCGCGAGCGGACGCCGAGCTTCGAGAAGATGTTCCGCATGTGGTACTCGACCGTGCGCCGGCTCAGGAACAGCCGCCCGGCCACCTCCTGATTCGTGGCGCCGTCGGCGACCATCCGGGCGATCTGCATCTGCTGCGCCGTCAATGCTGAAACCGGCGCCGACGCCGGACGCGTGTCCACGTCGCCGATCGTGCGCAGCGTCGCGGCGGCGCGCTCCCGCCACGGGCGCGCCTCCTCCAGGTCGAAGGTCTCCAGCGCGCTGCGCAGATGCTGCCGCGCCTCGCCGGGGCGCCGGCGCCGCAGCCGCTGCCCGAGCAGCAGTTGGGTGCGGGCCCGCTCGAACCCGGAGCCGTCCGCGATGTGGTGGCTCAGCGCCGCCCGGAAGTGCTCGGCCGCCTCGTGGTCGTCGTCGGCCGCCAGCGCCCGGCTGCGGGCCGCGAGCGCCAACCACCCGGCCTTGCCCGTGCTGGTGGCCCACGGGTCGAACAGGGCCAGCGCGCCGCGGGCCGCGGCCCGGTCGCCGCACCGCGCGGCCGCCTCGATCAGGTGCGGCGCGGCCGCCACCCGCACCACGAGCGGGCCGCGCCCCCCGCGCACCACCCGGTTCAGCCGCGCCAGCGCCGACGCCGGCCGCTCCTCGAACAGATCGAGCACGCCCAGCGCCCACTCGAGGGTCGCGCCGCGCCGGCCGGCCGCCGCCTCGCCCACCCGCAGCAGGCACGTCTCCCGGTCGCCGCCGATCGCGGCGAGCACAGCGAGCGTCGCGAGCTTCGAGCTGACCAGCCGCCCCTGCCCGGACTCGCGGGCCGCCCGCAGCCCGTCGAGCAGCGTGGCCGTCGCCGCGTCGTGCCGGCCGAGCGCGAACTCGGCGACCGCCGCCAACTCCAGCGCCTGCGGCAGGATCGCCGCGTTGCCCGTCTGCCGGGCCACCTCGGCCGCGCGGTTCGCCAACTGGCCGGCGCGGGCGTCGTCGCCGAGCAGGATCGCCGCGCTGCTGGCGGCGGTGAGCGTGGCGGCGTCGTCGAGGGCGGCGGCCAGCGTGAACACGCGCCGCAACGGCTGGACGGCGGCCGCGTGCCGACCCCGGAACAGCGCCGCCTGGCCGGCGAACAGCTCGAAGATCAGCTCCAGCGCCGGCGGCTCGTCCGGCTGGCGCAGCGCCAGGGCCCGGCGCGCGATGTCCGGGTATGCCGCATAGTCGCCGGCCGCGCACGTCGCCTCGCCGGCCCGCTGCAACGCGAGCAGCGCCAGGCGACGGTCGCGCGGCGTGAGCCGGGCCGCCGCGCGCAGCAGCACCGCCCGCGCCTGCCGGGTCGCGCCGGTGCGCAACTCGATCTCGCCCGCCAGTAGGTCGGCCTCCGGCTCCGCAGACCGCGCCCGCGCCAGCAACAGGCGGGCTCGGTGCGGCTCGCCGCCCAACCACGCGTGCCGCGCCGCCGCGATCAGCCGCCGGCTCCCGGCTGACGGCTCGCGCGTCAGCGCCGCGGCGCGCTCCAGCGCCAGCCACGCCGGCCCGTGCGCCGCGCCGGGCGCGGCCGCCGCGCGCTCCAGCGCCCCCGCGAGGGCGGCGTCCGCGCCGGTCGCGGCCGCGGCCAGGTGCAGGTGACGCCGCAGCTGCGAACCCGACGACGTCAGCACGCCGGCCAGCGTCCGGTGTGCGGCCCGGCGGGTGGCGAGGTCGGCGCCGTGATAGGCGACGGTGCGCGCCAGCGGCTCGGGGAACGTGACTGTCGCGTCGACGGCGATCAGCCCCGCCGCCTCGGCCGGCTCCAACGCCGAGATGTCCACGCCGGAGCTGTCCGCGGCCCGGGTCAGCTCGTGCGGGTCGAGCTCACGGTCGGCCGCGGCCAGCAGCAGGAGCCAGCGCGCCGGGCCGGGCAGGGTCGCCGTCCTGGCCTGGTACTCGCACCACAGTCGGCTGTCCCGGGGCAGCGTGACCGGCGGCGGCGCCGCTGCGCAGAGCTGCGCCGGCGTGAGCGATCGGGCCAGGTCCACGAGGGCGCGCGGGTTGCCCTCGGCAATCGTCGCCAGAACGGCGGCCAGGTCACCGGCCGGCACGACGTCGTCGATCACCTGGCGGGCGGCGTCCGGGTCGAGCGGGTCGAGCCGGCGCACCGGTACGCCGGCGAGAACCTGCTCGCGTGCCGCGACGAGCACGGCGATCCGCTCGACGTACAGCCGGCGGGCGAGGAATCCCAGCACCTCGAGCGTCTCGCGGTCCAGGTCGTGCGCGTCATCCACGCAGATCAGCACCGGCTGGCGGGCCGCGACCGCGCGGAGCGCGCCGAGCACGGCCACCGACCTGGTGAAGATCGAATCACCGGGATGCGGCGGCAGGTCGACGTCGAGCCGGCACAGCAACGCGTGGAGGCCACCGAACGGCCTGCTCTCGGCGTCGGCGGGAAGCAGCGTGACCACGACGAAGCCGGCGGCCTCCCCGGCGGCCATGCGCAGGACGGCGCTGCGGCCGATGCCCGGGTCGCCGGTGTAGAGCCGGGCGCCGCCGCGGCCGGCGGCGGCACCGGCGAGCAGGGCGGAAATGTCGTCCCGTTCGGGGGTCCGACCGCGGATTATGATTTTCTGCACTGGGGATGCATTAATCATTCTGACAGTGTTACGTCGGAGTAACGTCTTGGGAAGACGTGGCCCCGAGGAGGCATCGATGGGCGAGGCGTTTCTCGTCGCCGGACTGCGCACCCCGATCGGCCGGTACGGCGGCGCGCTCGCCGCGGTGCGGCCCGACGACCTCGCCGCGCACACGATCCGCTCGCTGACCGAGGCGCTGCCGTCGGTCGACTGGGCGGCCGTCGACGACGTGATCCTCGGCTGCGCCAACCAGGCCGGCGAAGACAACCGGAACGTGGCGCGCATGGCGCTGCTGCTCGGCGGGCTGCCCGAGCACGTGTCCGGCAGCACCGTCAACCGGCTCTGCGGCTCCGGACTGGACGCGGTGGCCTCCGCGGCCCGCCTGATCCGCACGGGCGAGGCCGACCTGGTGATCGCCGGCGGCGTCGAGAGCATGAGCCGCGCGCCGTTCGTCATGCCGAAATCGGAGACGGCGTACGGGCGCTCGCCCGAGATCTACGACACGACGCTCGGTTGGCGCCTGGTCAACCCGGCGATGAAGGACGGCTGGGGCACGGACTCCATGGGCGAGACGGCCGAGAACGTCGCCGCCGAGTTCGGCGTCGGCCGGGAAGACCAGGACGAGTTCGCGTTCCGGTCCCAGCAGCGCGCGGCGAAGGCCCAGGCCGGCGGCCGGCTCGACGCGGAGATCGTCCCGGTGACGGTGCCCGTGCGGCGCGGCGACCCGGTGCGGGTGACCCGCGACGAGCACCCGCGCGAGACGTCGATCGAGAAGCTCGCGGCGCTGAAGGCGGCGTTCCGCCCCGGCGGCACGGTGACGGCGGGCAACGCGGCCGGCATCAACGACGGCGCGGCGGCGCTGCTGCTCGCCTCTTCGGCCGCGGTCTCACGCTACGGATTGACGCCGCTGGCGCGGGTGGTCGGGGCGGCGACGGCGGGGGTGCCGCCCCGGATCATGGGGATCGGCCCGGTGCCGGCGAGCCGCAAGCTGCTGGACCGGCTCGGCGTGTCCATCGGCGACGTCGACGTGGTCGAGCTGAACGAGGCGTTCGCCGCGCAGGCGCTGGCCGTGCTGCGCGAGCTGGGCCTGCCCGACGACGCCGAGCACGTCAACCCGAACGGCGGCGCCATCGCGCTCGGGCACCCGTTGGGGATGAGCGGGGCGCGGCTGGCCCTGACCGCGGCGCACGAACTGGCCCAGCGCGACGCGACCACCGCCCTGTGCACGATGTGCATCGGCGTCGGCCAGGGCATCTCCGTCCTCCTCCGTCGGGACTAGCTCACCCGGAGGTCGGCCTCGATCCTCGCCGCCGCGGCGCGCAGCTTCGGCACCAGCTCGCGCCGGATCTTCTCCATCGACGACCGGCTGGCGTGCGACGACACGTTGATCGCCGCCACCGTCGCGCCCGCCTTGTCCCGCACCGGTGCCGCGACCGCCCGCAGGCCGCCCTCCAGCTCCTGGTCGACGATCGCGTAGCCCTGGGCCCGCACCCGGAAAAGCTCCGCCCGCAGCGCGTCCGGCGAGGTGGTGGTGCGGGGAGCGAGCCGGTGCAGTTCCACCCGGTCGAGGTACTCCTCCAGCGCCTTGTCCGGCAGGGCCGCCAGCAGCACCCGTCCCATCGACGTGGCGTACGCCGGGAACCGCGTACCCACGTTGATGGCCACCGTCATGATCCGGGCCATCGGCACCCGTGCCACGTAGACGATGTCGTCGCCGTCCAGCACCGACATCGACGACGACTCGTGCACCTCCTCCACCAGCCGCTCCAGGTGCGGCGAGGCCACCTCGGGCAGGGACAGGCTGGACAGGTACGCGTACCCGAGCTCCAGCACCCGCGGGGTCAGCCGGAACAGCCGTCCGTCTGTGCGCACGTAGCCGAGGTCGGCGAGCGTCAGCAGGAAGCGGCAGGCGGCCGCGCGGGTGAGGTCGCAGTGCCGGGCCACCTCGCTCAGCGTCAGCTCGGGCCGCTGCGCGTCGAACGCCCGGATCACGGCCAGGCCGCGCTCCAGCGACTGGACGAAGTGCGCGTCGCGCTCAGGTGGATTCATCGCGTTCTTCGCTCAACACCTGCTGGGCGACGGCGAACGCCGAGTTGGCCGCCGGCACACCCGCGTAGACGGCCGTGTGCAGCAGCACCTCACCGATCTCGGCGGCGGTCAACCCGTTGCGCCGGGCCGCCCGCACGTGCATCGCCAACTCCTCCTGCCGGCCCAGCGCGGTCAGCACGGCAAGCGTCACCATACTGCGGGCGCGGCGGTCGAGGCCGTCGCGTCCCCACACCTCGCCCCACGCCATCTTCGTGATGAACTCCTGGAACGGCGCGGTGAACGGCGTCGTGTTCTCGATGGCCCGGTCGACGTGCTCGTCGCCGAGCACCTCGCGGCGCACCGCCATTCCGCGCTCGTACGCGTTCATCGACCCTCCAGGAAGAGCGTGAGCAACCCCGTCACCGCCGCCGGTCGTTCCAACGGGGCCAGGTGCGCGGCCTCGGGAATCTCCACAAAGGACGCTCCCCGGATCGCGGCGGCCAGTTCCTCGCCGCGCTCCGGCGGGCTCGCCGGGTCCTCCGCCCCGGAGACGACGATCGTCGGCGCCCGCACGGCGCCGAGGAACGGGCGCATGTCGGCCACCGCGAGCACCTCGCAGCACGCGGCGTAGCCCTCCGCCGGCGTCGCCGCGATCATCGACCGGGCCGCCGCCACCCGCTCGGGCTCGCGCGCGGCGAAGCCGGCCGTGAACCAGCGCGCCACGACGGCGTCGGCCACCGCCTGGACACCGCCCTCCCGTACCTGGGCCGCCCGCTGCGCCCACGTCTGCGCCGTCGGGAAGTTGGGCGCCGTGCACACCAGCGCGAGCCGGTCGACGCGGGTGGCGGCGTGGGTAGCCAACCACATCCCGAGCAGGCCGCCGAGCGACACGCCGGCGACGTGCGCCCGCCCGACGCCCAGCGAGTCCAGCAGGGCGAGCACGTCGGCACCCAGGTCGTCCACTGTGTACGGTCCGGCCGGGACGGGCGAGCGGCCGTGCCCCCGGGTGTCGCACCGGATCACCCGGAACCGCTGCGACAGCACGCCGAGCTGACCGTCCCACATGGACAGATCGCTACCGAGCGAGTTGAGCAGCAGCAGCGGCGGCGCGTCGGCCGGGCCGGAGATCTCGTGGTGCAGTACGACGGGGGCGGGCAGCCGGGCGCGCAGCGCCCTGTCGATGAGCGCCGGTGTGCTGCCGAGGTAGTCGGCCGGGTCGAGGTCCTCGTCGGGGTCGTAGCGCCCGACCAGTTCGCGCAGCGACCGATTCCCGGTGACCGTTTCCCGCACCAGGTCGCGCGCCTTCGCCGTCCCGACGTGCGCGGCCAGCACCGCGCCGGCCCGCTCCGCCATCAGCGCGTCGTGGGCCCCGGCGACGTTGTCGCGCATCCGGTCCGCGTGCACCACCAGGTTGTCGAGGCAGTCGCGCAGCCAGTGCGCCGCCGACCCGGTGGCCTCCAGCAGCGAGCGCAGCGGGCGCCACTCGGCGTGCCAGGCGCCGGCTGCCCGCTGGAACTCGTGCGGCATCGCGGCGAGCAGCGTCGCGACGAGCCCGGGTGCCTGCGCGGCGCCGGCCGCGGCCGCGACCGCCGCGACCGGGTTGCGCTTCTGCGGCAGCGTCGACGAGCCACCGCGGTCGGCGCCGTCGGTCAACTCGCCGAGTTCGGCCTGCGAGTAGAGCGCGACGTCGCGCGCCACCTTCGCGACGGCACCGGCGGCCGTGCCGAGCGCACCGGCGACCTCGCCGACGCGCGTGCGGTCGGTGTGCCACGGTCCGGCCGGCGCGACGAGGCCGAGTTCGGCTGCGAGCGCGTCGGCCACGGCGACGCCGTCGTCGCCGAGTGCGGCCAACGTGCCGGCCGCGCCGCCGAACTGGACGGCGAGCCTGGTGTTGCGCACGTTGTGGAGCGCGGCGGCGCTCTCGTGCAGCGCGGTCAGCCAGCCGGCGGCCACCAGCCCGAAGGTGGTCGGGAGCGCGGGCTGTAGCAGCGTCCGTCCACTGAGGATGGTGTGCCGGTGGGTCGCGGCGAGATCCGCCGCCGTTGCGGCGGCGGCGGCGAGATCCTCGAGAAGCAGCCCGGTGGCCTCCCGCACCACGAGCATCGCGGCGGTGTCGACGATGTCCTGACTCGTCGCTCCCTTGTGGACGTGCGGGGCCGCGTTCTCCGGCAGCGCCGCCCGCAGCGCACGCACGAGGGGCTCGGCCGGGTTGCCGGTGGCCGTCGGGTCGAGCGCGGCCGGGTCAACGCCGGCCCGGCAGGCGGCGACGATAGCCTCGGCGGCGTCGGTGGGAAGCAGGCCGAGGCGGCCCTGCACCGTCGCGAGCGCGGCCTCGACGGCGAGCATCGCGCGCACCCACGCCGGCCCCGCGACAGCCGCAGCGACGGGACCCGCGGCCAGCACGCCGGCGAACGGATCAGATTGCGAAGAAGACGGTTTCATGGGCGCCCTGCAACCGCACGTCGAACCGGTACCCGCCCTCGGCCGGCTCGGCGATCAGCGTCGCGCGCCGCTCGGCCGGCACCGAGTTCAGCACCGGGTCGGCCGCGTTGGCCACGTCCTCCTCGGGAAAGTAGATGCGGGTGATCACGCGGTTCAGCAGCCCGCGCGCGAACACCGACACGTCGATGTGCGGCGCCTGCGGCGTCCCGTCGGCCGTCGGCACCGGGCCCGGTCTGCGGGTCACGATGTGGTAGGTGCCGTCGGCGCCTGTGGGGCACCGGCCGAACCCGCGGAAATCCGGGCCGCCAGGGGGCGCAGCGGAGCGGAGCCCCCGGTCAAGCGGCCCCTCAAGCGGGACAGTGGGCTTATCGCGCGGGTCGTCGGGGTGGTTGAAGTAGCCGTCCGGGTCGGCCTGCCAGGTCTCGACGAGCGCGTCACCCACCGGGACCCCGGAACCGTCGTAGACGACGCCGAAGATGCGGATCGCGTCCGGGTCGGACTCCTCGACCACGAACGGGCCGTCCGGCCAGGGCAGCACCAGCGACAGGAACGGCCCGACGGTCTGCGACGGGGTGAGTCCACCGGTCATGACGGGTTCTCCATCGGCGTCGCGTCCCGGCCTCTCAGCACGATGTCCCACTCGTAGGCGAGCGCCCACGAGTCCACAGTGGAGTCCATGTCGTACCGGGCCGTCAACCGGTCCCGGATCTCGGGAGTCTGCACCGACTTCATGATGGGGTCGTACGGGAACAGCGGATCGCCGGGGAAGTACATCTGGGTCACCAGGCGCTGGGTGAACGCGCGGCCGAACAGCGAGAAGTGGATGTGCGCCGGCCGCCAGGCGTTGGGGTGGTTGCCCCACGGGTAGGCGCCCGGCCGGATGGTGACGAACCGGTACCGGCCCTCGGCGTCGGTCAGCGTGCGGCCGGCGCCGGTGAAGTTCGGGTCGATCGGCGCGTCGTGCTGGTCGTTCTTGTGCAGGTACCGGCCGGCCGCGTTGGCCTGCCACACCTCCACCAGCGTGTGCGGCACCGACCGGCCGTCCTCGTCGCGGACCTGCCCGTGCACGATGATGCGCTGCCCCTGCGCCTCCCCCACCACGGCTCCGCCGGAGTAGCGGCAGGTCAGGTCGGCGTCGGCCGCGGTCACCCGGCCCTCGCCGAGCAGCGGACCGGTCAGCTCGGTCAGCGAGTGGCGCAGCACCACAAGCGGCTGGGCGGGCGCGCGCAGGACCGTCGACTTGTACGGCGGCCACAGCAACGGCGGGTGCACGGTGCCGTCGTCGCGCCGGTAGGGCTGCGGCATCAGGCCTCCTCTCGGGACGCGGCTTCGAGTTCGCGCAGCACGGCCAACTCGGTCGCGGTGGGTGGCTCGGTCGTGTCGAGATCATCGGCGACGCGCAACGCCCACCCGGTGGCCGCGCGGATGTCCGCGACGTCGACGCCGGGGTGGCGGCGCACGAGGGTCAGCTCGCAGGTCGTCTGGTCCGGCTCCAGCACGCCGAGGTCGGTGATCACCTGCACCGGGCCGCGCCCGGTGAGCCCGAGCCGCTCGCGGGCGCCCGGGCCGTCGCCGTACCCGACGGACGTGATGAAGTCGAGCCGCTCGACGAACGTCCGCAGGCTCTGCTGGACCACGACGATCACCTCGCGGCACGACGCGGCGATCTCCGGGGCGCCGCCGGCGCCCGGCAGGCGGACCTTCGGGTCCCGGTAGTCGCCGATGACAGTCGTGTTGATGTTGCCGAAGCGGTCGATCTGGGCGGCGCCGAGGAACCCGACGTCGATGCGGCCGGGCTGCAGCCAGTAGTTGAAGATCTCCGGGACGGAGACGACGGAGTCGGCGGTCTCGGCCAGGATCCCGTCGCCGATCGACAGCGGCAGCCGGCCGGGCTTCGCGCCGATCGTCCCGGACTCGTAGATGAGCACCAGGTCGGGCGCCGACGTGCGGCGGGCCAGGTTGGCCGCGGCGCTCGGGCGCCCGATCCCGACGAAGCACCGGATGCCCGGCCGCAGCGCCCGCGCCGCGGCGACCGTCATCATCTCGGCCGACGTGTAGTTCATGCGTAGACGTTCCCGTCGAGCCACGAGTTGAAGGTGTCGCGGTCCCGGCTGATCGCGTCCCACTCCTGGTAGAACCGGTTGTCGCGATCGGTGTAGCCGAGCGCGTAGGACGGGTAGGTCCCGCCGGGTGCGGGCGCGACGTAGGTGGTGGTCCAGGTCGGCAGCGTCACCCCGCCGGCGACCGGAGTCAGTTCGGGCACGATCTCCTCGACCGTCACCAGGCTGCGCCGCGAGGCCAGCACCACCTCCTTCTGGACGCCGGTGATGCCCCACATCTGCACGTTGCCGGCCCGGTCGGCGCGCTGGGCGTGGATGATGCCGACGTCGGGGTTCAGCGCCGGCACCGCGGTGAGCACCTCGCCGGTGAACGGGCAGGTGATGGGCTTGATCGTGTCGGTGTGGCGGGCCAGGTCGGTGCCGGTGTAGCCGCGCAGCACGGCGAACGGAAGGCCGGCCGCGCCGGCGGCGAAGCGGTTGGCCATCCCGGCGTGACTGTGCTCTTCGATCTCCAGCGGAACCGGCCAGCCGCGCTGGACGGCGTCCCGGAAGCGGTGCAGCGAGCCGACGCCCGGATTACCGGCCCAGGAGAAGACGAGCTTCCGCGCGCAGCCGGCGCCGATCATCTGGTCGTAGACGATGTCGGGGGTCATCCGCACCAGCGTGAGGTCGCGACGGCGCTGCCTGATGATCTCGTGCCCGGCCGCCGTGGGGATCAGGTGCGTGAAACCTTCCAGCGCCACGGTGACACCGTCGGTGACGAGTGCGGCGATGGCGCCCTGGAGCGTGGTGACCTCGCCCATGCACCCCTCCGTGTTCGTCATCCGAACGCTGGTACGCAAGGCGAACCTACGATCGCGGGTCGGAGGCTGTCAACGCTCGCGTTTGGTTCCCATGGCCACTCGGGTATCACCCTGCCGCCTTGGCCCCACCCCCCACCGACGAACAGGAGCCTGCAGTGCGTACGGGATCGATAGGCGGAGTGATCATTCTGATCTGGCTGATCATCGGCGCGATCGCCGCCGGACAGCGCGGCTACTTCAACAACGACGACAACACCAACTGCGCCGAGGCGGGCACCGTCGCCGTCACGATCATCGCCGGACCGCTGAACTACCTCGGCGTCAACCCGAAGGTCAACTGCGACCTGCCCGAGCCGTCGAAGTAGGCCCTCCCGCCCGCGATCTTGGACGTGTGCTACGGCCGTGGCCGCAGCACACGTCCAAGATCGCGGAGTGCTTTATCCGGGCTTTCCCCGATGGCAGGGCTTGCGCGGGCGAGCCAGGCTGGGATGTTCTTGTACGTCCCGGTGATCTGATGGCCGCCCTGCGTCAGCGTGAGGTCCTCCAGGGTGCCGATCGCAGGCTGGCCATCTTCCATGAGGCCCATGTTGGCGACATGGCCCAACTTGAGCCTCGGGGTCTTCACCGCGGCGTCGCCCTGGGAGGACACGATGTCCGCCAGATCGTCCTTGGTGAATGTCCTGGGACCCGAAGCCAGTGGGTACTTCAGCCCCGTCTGGACGACTTCCACGTCCTCGACATCGCCAAGTTCTGCAAGGTCGATCTTC
>Ga0207689_10005558_pt1 | contig 11256 bp, 7 predicted proteins | sample KBSMisM52_FD_184312 | JGI IMG/M metagenome (GOLD analysis project Ga0207689, IMG submission 184312) | Miscanthus rhizosphere microbial communities from Kellogg Biological Station, Michigan, USA - KBS Miscanthus M5-2 (SPAdes) (version 2) | ecosystem: Host-associated > Plants > Roots > Rhizosphere... | reverse complement strand
AGGTATCCCGATTAAGGATTCTGCCAGCAATGAGTTATTTTACTGGATCCGGGATGCAGTAAGTGCATTTTCCGGAAAGAAAATTAATTACCTGGTTAAAGGGGATAACAATGCAAAATATCCCGCATTCAAAGAGATATTGAACTCTTTTAAGAGGAATGATATTTACAAATTCCAGTTAATTACAGCAGTGGAAGATGTTCCTGTAGGCTCGGAATTATATAAAGAAAGAGCTGCTCAGGAAGCCAAAGGAAAAAAGTAAACAATATTTGATAATCACAAATTCTTAAAACTATGGCAAGTATTGAAGAAAGCGGCGATAGTGGGCATAAAAAAGGCCCGGGAGTGAAGAAGGCGAAAAAGCTTTCTACCCGCGTAGATATGACGCCAATGGTGGATCTGGGATTTCTGCTCATTACATTTTTCATTTTTACGACCACAATGAGCACCCCTTCGACCCTGGATTTGTTCATGCCAAAGGATACAGACAAGGATGAGGATCAGAATAAGGCGAAGGAATCAGGTGCATTGACAATAATGTTGGGTAAGAATAATGCGGTCTATTATTACGAAGGCCAGTTATTGCCAGACGCATCTAATTTTCAGTCTACTAATTTTTCAAAAATCCGGGATGAGATCATAAACAAAAGAAAGGCTGTGATCGCCAGTCATCAGCATGATGCAAACTGCGAAAAAATATGGGCAAAAAACGGCGGCGATAAGAATTCTTGCCTGGACAGGGACTTTGTTGTAGTCATCAAACCAGATCCGGATGCAACCTACAAAAACACGGTTGATATTCTGGATGAAATGACTATCAATGGAGTAAAGCGTTTTGCAATGGTTGACCTTTTTCCGCAGGAACTGGAGCTGATTCAAAAAACAGAAGGAACTTTTGTAGCTCCTCCGGCAGCGGCAGCACCTGCTAAATAGGCATAATCATTATTATGGAATGGTGCAGCTTTTGCATCTAAATTCTAAATAAAACTGTAAAATGGAAGCAAACAAAATACTGAACGCGGATATCCTTGACCTGGTGTTTGAGGGTCGCAATAAAGAGTATGGTGCTTATGAGTTACGGAAAACATATAATAGCCGTATCACAAGAGCGCTGATTATTACTGCTTCTATTGCGCTGATAGCATTGGGCGGGTCGTTTCTGGCTAATAGCCTGAAATCGAAGGATAGCGGCAAGCTGAACGTAAAAGACGTGGTGCTTGAAGATATCAAGCAGGAGGAAGAAAAGAAACCTGAACCTCCGCCCCCTCCGCCGCCAAAGCAAGAACCTCCAAAGGTGGAAATGACGAAATTCACCCCTCCAAAGATTGTAAAAGATGAAGAGGTGAAAAAAGATGAAATACCGCCTGAAACAAAACAGTTGGAAGATACTAAAATCGACGTGGTAAGCCAGGAAGGTGTAAAAGATGAAGGTCTTGCTGTACCTGACCAGGGTAAGCAGGTTATCGAAGAAAAGAAAGAAGATGATGAGAATAAGATATTTGAAAAAGTGGAAATTGAAGCCGCTTTCCCCGGTGGCGAAAGTGCATGGCGTAAATATCTTGAAAGAAACCTGAATGCGAATACCCCTGTTGATAATGGTGCACCCGAAGGTTCCTATACTGTATGGGTACAGTTCATCGTGGATAAAGAAGGAAATATCAGTGATGTAAAACCATTAACAAGCCATGGATATGGCATGGAAGATGAAGCTGCGAAAATCATTAAGAAAGGACCGAAGTGGACACCTGCCCAGCAGAATGGCCGCCAGGTAAAAGCATATCGTAAACAGCCTATTACTTTCGTGGTTCAGGCAGAATAAAATTTTGAAAATAATTAAGTGCATCCCCTGTGGTTATTTGTAACACAGGGGATGTTTATTTTTGGGATATAATGACAGAAAAAATCAAAGACTGGGATGATACGATTGTCGCGCTGGCAACCCCTGCAGGGATTGGCGCAATAGGTGTAATCAGACTAAGCGGAAAAAATTCATTTGCCATCACGGACAAATTATTTCCATCAAAAAGAATATCCGATCAGTTATCACACACTCTTCATGTAGGTTATTTAAAAGAAGATGAAAAAGTAATTGATGAAGTGGTTATATCAATTTATAAGTCCCCGACATCTTATACCGGCGAAGATGTTATAGAGATAAGTGGACACGGTTCTCCGTTTGTTCAGCAACAGATAGTAGAAGCATGCATCCGCAAAGGAGCGAGACTGGCAAAGCCCGGTGAATTTACACAAAGGGCATTCCTGAATGGTAAACTCGACCTGGCACAAGCGGAGGCAGTAGCCGACCTTATAGCCAGTAATACATCCGCATCCCAGCGAACCGCTTTACATGCAATGCGGGGAGGGTTTTCTCAAAAATTAAATGAACTGCGTGAGCGGCTGATCCGCTTTTCCGCATTAATTGAATTAGAGCTGGATTTTTCACAGGAAGATGTAGAGTTTGCGGATCGGAAACAGTTTTATGAATTAATCAACGAGTTAACACAATCTACTCAGCAATTAATCAATTCTTTTCAGTTAGGGAATGTAATAAAGAATGGAGTAAGTGTTGCCATTGTTGGCAAACCTAATGCAGGCAAATCAACTCTGTTGAATACTTTATTAAATGAGAACAGGGCGATTGTAAGCGATATACCCGGCACAACAAGGGATACGATTGAAGAAGTAATAAATATTGACGGTATTTTATTCCGGTTGATTGATACAGCCGGCATTCGTCAGCATACTGCGGATACAATAGAAAGTGAAGGCGTAAGCAGGAGCCTGGAAAAAATGAAACAAGCTGATTTAGTTATTTACCTGTTTGATGTAAAAGATGATGTCCGGGAAATAGGAAAACAGAAATCAGAAATGGACAAGCAAGGCATGAATTACCTGCTTGTCGCCAATAAGATTGACGCCAGGGAAGAAGCAAAGGAAATATTTTCTTCAATTGAAAAAGTAATTTTTATTTCTGCGAAACAAAACCTGCATACAGAAGTGTTAAAGGAGCGAATGGCCGATACTGTTTTGAAAGGGAAAGTGCAAACGGAAGATACGGTTATTACCAATGCAAGGCATTACCACGCATTAAATGAAGTGCAGAAATCATTGACCGATATTCAATCCGGCCTGGATAATAAATTGCCCGGTGACTTACTGGCATTGGATATCCGCAGATGCCTTCACTATTTAGGAGAAATTACAGGTGAAATAAGTAATGAAGATATGCTGGATTATATTTTCAGTAAGTTTTGTATCGGGAAGTAAATTTCTTTCTTTTGTTTGTCCAGTATTTTCTTTTGTTAGATTTTATTTGATTTGTACGGCTTTTTCTTTCTTTTGTTTGTTACCTAACTGTTATTTCTTATCGAGTTTTTGTTGCCCAAAAAGAATTGAATCACTTATTTGCGACTGATTCGTTCTGTCTAAAATTGATTGATTTTTAAGTCTTGGTAGTTATTTACTTTGTCTAAATATATCTTTTTGTATAGCATTAATGCTTCAGGCATATTGGCTTTTTGCCTATGGCTGAGCATGGAAATGTTTGCTGTCTTCCACAATCAAAACCGAACGGCCAATGTCCGCTTTCGTTACAGTCAAAGCAGTACGCTCTATATAATCTTCTATATATTAATGTAGTGGAAATTTGGAATAGCGATTGGGCTAGTACCTTTAATTGAAAGAATATACTTTACATACTAACGCGTATGATCTGCTCTTTGTTGGAGCAATATTTATTGGGCTCACGTTTATCCTGCTATTGCTAGTCACCAAATCGAAACACAAGCGGGCAAACCGGTGTCTGGCAATGGCACTGGCAACCGTTGTTTTGCAGATGGTCTGGGTTGTCGGATCCGATACCCACCGCAGCGACTATTATCCACGCTGGAGTTTGTTTTCGCTGGCAACCGGTCCGCTGATTTTCTTTTATGTGCTTAGATTAACCCAACCGGATTATATATTCCGGTTGAAGCATTTACTTCATTTTGGTCCATTACTCCTGGGGCTGGTAATGGAAATATCCGAAGTGAGCAATGGCATAAAAACTGTCGCCATTTATTATACATCCTTCTTTCAGCGATTACCCATTTTATTACAACTGTTAACGTTTCTCTCGTTAATTATTTATTTCTACTGGTCTCACAGATTGATAGAACGCTTTTATCACGAGCAGCAGTTAAATGGAGTTGACCGGTACCGTTATGAGTTCAGGTGGCTGCACAATCTCGTGCTTCGGTTTGGCTGGCTATTGCTGGTATGGCTTCCACTCGAAGTTATAAGTTATTACAAGCCAGGTAGAGAGGCCTCGTACTTTTCTTATCTGCTCTTAGCGGTACTGACCATTTGGATAGCAGCAGTAGCGCACTCAAGGTCGGGGACAGTAATGGAAACTGATACACCTTCATTTCTTAAGCCGCCATTACCAGTTGAACTGAGACAAAAAGCCTCCCGGTTGAAGACAGCTATGCGGGAAGGCGGACATTATAAAGACCCGGAACTCACCTTAAGCTCACTTGCTCAGAAATTAAATTTGAGCCCTCATGAGCTGTCGCGCATTATCAATACAGCTTTAAAAAAGAAGTTCAATGATTTCGTCAATGAGTACCGCGTTGCAGAGGTGATTAAGAAAATGCAGGAACCGGCAAATGATAATATCACCCTCGTGGGCATTGCAACTGATTCCGGTTTCAATTCAAAAAGCACTTTCAACCGCATTTTTAAAGAAATGACCGGAAAAAGTCCGGCGGAGTATAAAGCTGACGATAAAAAAGAGCTCCCAACTTATAACATGGGACGCCAAACTGGACAACATCCAGGTTTCACAGCGGTAATTTCGGGACATAACGCCACAACTGAGTTGCGGCAGGCAGTAAAAATTTCATACTGGATATTTATGTTCAAGACCTTTTTTAAAACTGCTGTTCGCACAATGTTGCGCAATAAAACGTTTACATTTATTAATACACTTGGACTTGCGGCCGGACTGACAACCTGCCTGCTGATTGTTTTTTATGTAAAAGATGAGTTGGGTTATGATAAATACAATGTAAAAGCGGACAGGATATATCGTGCGGATGTAGAAGTGAAATTCGGTAGCAATGCGAACACCTATTCCGCGGCGGCCGCACCTGTTGGTGGAGAGATGAAAAAGGATTTTCCGGAAGTGGAGGAGGTGGCGCGGCTACGGGCTGCATTTGAACAGCCCGCAGGGTTTGTGGTAAAAAAAGGCAATACAGCATTCATTGAAAATAACGTGATCTATGCAGACGCAAGCCTGTTTGCTGTATTTACCTTCCCGATAATTGAAGGCAACCCGCGGACGGCACTGGCTTTGCCTAACTCTGTTGTGATTACTGAAAGCACCGCGAAAAAGTATTTTAATAGTACGAAAGTTATTGGTCAAACGCTGATTTTTAATGATACCAGCCAATACAAAATAACGGGAGTGATAAAAGATATTCCCCGGCAAAGCCATTTCCGGTTTGATATCTTTATCTCGATGGAAACAGTACCCGATAGCCGTGACAACGGCTGGGGCGGTGGCGGGTTCAACACATATATTTTATTGAAACCGGGTGCTGCCGCTATCCAACCACTGGAAACGAAAATCAGCAGCCTTGCAATGCAAAAAAACAGTGACTGGCTTGGCAAAGGGGATTATGTGAGAATAACGTTGAGGCCGCTTACATCCATCCACCTGCATTCTAATGTGCAGCAGGAACTCGGCCACAATAACAGTATCCAGTATGTATATATATTCTCCGCGATTGCCGTTTTTATCCTTCTTATTGCCTGTGTCAACTTTATGAACTTGTCTACTGCACGTTCTTCCAACCGGGCCCGGGAGGTAGGCGTACGCAAAGTGCTTGGTTCGCCCCGCAACAACTTAATCGCGCAATTTTTAACTGAATCACTGCTTGTCACGTTAGTGGCAACGGCTGCGGCCATAATTATGGCATGGCTTTTACTGCCTTTGTTTGACCAGGTATCCGGAAAAGAACTTGCCTTTACAAGGCAAACATTTACCTGGCTTGCACCTGCGGCAATTATTTTGGTAATAATAGTTAGTCTAATAGCGGGCGCATACCCTGCATTTTTTCTTTCCGCATTCCGGCCGGTAGACGTGTTAAAAGGTAAACTGTCCACCGGTTTTAAAGGCCGGAGCCTGCGTAGTATGCTAGTGGTATTCCAGTTCTCCATTTCGATTTTCCTGATCATTGGTACGATGATAATTTATAATCAACTTCATTTTATACAATCAAGAAACCTCGGGTATAACCGCGAACAGGTATTGATTATAAAAAACACAGATGTACTTAAAACAGGTGCAAAAATATTAAAGCAAGAGCTACAGGAGTTGCCAGGTATATCGGGTGCAACGATGGGCTTGTACGTGCCGACAGGTGGCCGCAGCCTTCCAACTGCACTCTTTCCCAATACAGCTTTCATCAACAAAGAATCTATGCTTACAGAATTCTGGCCTGTAGATGCCGATTATGTAAAAACATTAGGCATGCAAATAATATCCGGACGAGATTTTCTTAGCAATATGCAAACAGATTCATCGGCCATTATTATTAATGAAGCGGCCGCTAAATTTCTTGGCTGGAGCGACCCTTTGAACAAGACCGTGTACACCGACAGCTATAGCGTGGAACCAAACCGTGCTTTTCATATTGTGGGAGTTATAAAAGATTTTCACTTTAAGTCTCTGCGGGAAAATATTACTCCGGTTGTGTTTTATTTGAAAGAAGATAGGCGTGCATTGAGCGTGAAAATAAGTTCGACCGATATTACAAACACAATGCAAGAAATAAAGAAAAAATGGAAAGCACTTGCACCAGATCAGCAACTGGAGTATTCATTTATGGATGCAGACTTTGAGGCCGCTTTCCGGGCCGAATCACGGATAGGCACCGTATTTATCGCATTCACGATCCTGGCGATCTGTATTGCCTGCCTGGGCTTGTTTGGTCTCGTTGCGTATGCTGCGGAACAACGCATAAAGGAGATCGGCATCCGCAAAGTACTGGGTGCAGATGTACCCACATTGGTCGGATTGCTATCAAAAGACTTTATAGTGTTGGTTTTTATTTCGATCATCATCGCATCACCGTTGGCCTGGCTCGCTATGCATAAATGGTTGCAGGGATATAGTTACAGAACAACAATTAGCTGGATTACCTTTGCTGCATCGGCGGTTTTGGCCATATTAATTGCATTAATGACGACAAGCTTCCATGCAATCAAAGCTGCGGTAGCAAATCCGGTAAAGAGTTTGCGAACGGAATAGTTGCTATGACGCAACACCTGCCAATCCGGGGTTTCTCGTCGGGAAAAATAAAATTACTTTTTATTAAACTTATACATTTGTTGGTGATCAACCTTCAGGCACTTTACTTTAACACTATTCATCAACAAGTGATTCAGGATACATTTTTCGTGAAGACGTTATGGTCGAATGATATTTGCGATAAAGTTGTCTATGATAGCTTTATTATCTCTTTGCAATAATCCAGTCTTCTATCTCTTCCATTTTAACAGTGTGGCGAAAGATTTATATAAATACTTACGATATTTCTATTTGAAAACTTTTCTGTATTTATTTTCTTTTATTTGTTTTTTCTTGTTGTCTTCTTGATGCCATTGATTTGTAGTTAATTGTATTTCAATTGTAAGCATACAATGTATAGGGAAATGACCCGCTTGCACTAAATACGGATTCTACAAATCAGGGCAGTATCTTTTAATAAAATCATCGGCAGCTAATTTCCGCCTCAGGGGGCAGTGAGCATTCCTGAGGCCGTGGTAGTAAATGAAGAACTCCCATCCGAACCGGTCAACGATACAGCGCAAAAAGTTACCTGAAGTTTGCCATTCACATGTGATACATATACTTTACCTGAACCAGCCTGGAAGAAAATACCCGAGTACAAAGAACTGATGTAAACAGTGTATGGAGGATATTCATTGGTAGCCGACATAGTGGTAACGGAGTATTCACCATCTTCAGGTTCTGTTGTATCCCAGAATGTATTGAAGTAGATATTAAAATCGGGATAACCGTATGCTCCGTCAGCAGCCAATACCCGGCGATTCCAGGTCGTGTTGTATGACCAGTCAACTGTTGCCGGGCTGATGTCGGGGATCGAGGAAAAAGTTACTGTATTGTTAGTGGGGATACATGGTGCCGTTGCCGGTTTATTTTTAACGGATATATATATACTGTCAAGATGAGTCTCACAGTCGGAATAACTAACATTCAGGTAGTACCATCCTTCATCACTTTTTTCAGCATAATTAATATCCACATCTACATCACTGGATATCATGTTCGGACTATTATCATGTGTCCAAATAAATAAGGCAATGTCAGGCATTTCGTTTATCCGCAAATGAATTTCGTCGCCCACCGAGAAGCTGGTTTTTTCAGCTACTATCTTTACCTGTTTTATTTTAGCGCAATTCTGATCCATGGGCGAATCTGTTTCGCCGTTTTTTTGACAACCGCTAAAAAAAACTGTCACTGAAACAAAAGCTAAATAACAAAATTTCATTAGAGCAGGATTTTAATAACGCTAAAAATATATATTGTTTGGTATAAATCATAATAAAATGCAGTTTTTATAGCCCATGCGGATATCCCGTTCTCTTTAGTTTGGCTTGTATTTAAAGAAAGTATAAAATTTGTTCCATTTTTTGTCGAAAGATATTTTTTCAGAACTATAAGGCTGATGCATGCGTCAGACTATGATAAAACTCTACTTTGTTCGTTAATCAGTTTTCATTGCCTGGCGCAACTCATTATATTACTTTTACGTCGGCATTATTAATCTTTTATTTATGGAATATTTTTACCTTATTTGTGCCTTGAACATTGAGGTGCAAAATTTGAGGGTTAATCCATTTTTATTTTGCGCTTAAATACTCTTAATGATATTAAACGCTCCTCAATAAGTTCAAAAATTCAAGTACAGAGGATTTGTCAACATTGTGGTAATGAGTTCACGGTACCGAAGGCATTGACATTTACAGGTGAATAGATTATTGTTGTTCTCCTAATTGCACATTAGCTTTTTATTCCTGCAAATTTCTATTTCTTTTCAATAAGGATGAAAAATGAACTATCAACAGAAGTATGCAATACATACTTTTTGAATTACCTCACTTTAATATGTGAAATAACGAAGGTGATTTTGATTTTCGGTTTCACTGTTGTTAGCGTAGTTGGTGTGATGAAACACCAACTACGGCATCAATTACTTGCTCAATTCAAGATCATTCCATGCGGATCGATCACAAATTTCTTCGCGGCTCCTTTGTCGAAATCCTTGTATCCTTTCGGAGCCTCCTTCAGGCTGATCACGGCAACATTAACAGCTTTTGCAATCTGAATTTTATCATACAGGATAGCATTCATCAATTGCCGGTGATATTTCATAACAGGACATTGACCGGTAGTAAAGCAATGTGATTTAGCCCAGCCCAACCCAATACGTATGCTGAGGCTTCCTTCCTTCGCGGCTGCATCAGCAGCACCGGGATCTCCGGTAACATAAAGTCCGGGAATTCCAATAGCCCCACCAGCCCTGGTTACCGCCATCGCCGTATTCAATACAGTGGCTGGTTGTTCCACTGAAGCGTTATGACCATGTCCTCTTGCTTCGAATCCTACGCAATCCACAAAGCTATCCACTTCAGGTACTCCGAGAATTGCAGCAATTGCCTGTTCGAGTGGAACATCCTTGCGAAGATCAATCACTTCGCAGCCAAAACTTTTTGCCTGTTCGAGCCTCTCCGTGATCATATCTCCAACGATCACCACCGCCGCTCCAAGCAAATGACAGGAAGCCGCGCAGGCAAGACCCACCGGACCTGCTCCTGCTACATAAACAGTCGAGCCTGGTCCTACTCCTGCTGAGACCGCTCCGTGATAACCTGTCGGAAAAATATCTGAAAGCAGCGTGAGGTCTTTGATCTTCGCCATGGCCTGGTCTTTATCGGGGAATTTCAACAGGTTAAAATCTGCATAAGGAACCATTACATATTCAGCCTGTCCTCCTACCCATCCTCCCATATCCACATATCCATATGCCGCGCCGGGACGTGATGGGTTTACATTCAGACAAATCCCTGTTTGCCCTGCTTTACAATTTCTGCATCTGCCACAGGCGATATTAAAAGGAACAGAGACCAGGTCTCCCACTTTGATGAATTCCACATCACGTCCCGCTTCTATTACGAGGCCCGTGATTTCATGGCCGAGTATCAGGCCCGAAGGAGCCGTTGTACGTCCGCGGACCATGTGCTGGTCACTGCCACAAATATTGGTGGAAACAATTTTAAGGATAACACCGTGCTCGCATTTCCTGTTGCCAATTGCGAGTTTGGGATAATCGATTGGCTGAACTTCAACCTCACCGGTTTTGATATAGGCGACGCCGTGATTTTGACTCATACTATATGGATTGATGGTGAATAATCTGCTGCAAGAGTTATTAAGGTAACAAAATTATTTTGATTAGGATTTTTTTGCTTTTGTTATGGTAGCTATACAGGACACAAAAAGCAGATGGACTTACACTGCTGACTTCTATAACACATCCAAAATTGTTACTTATTTCAGTTTTAGCCGCTGGAATCAACACATTTCATTTTTGTATCGGGAAGCAAAATAAGACTAGGTTAAGAAGCGTAAAGCTGATTGAAAAAAAAATTATCACAAGATGAACATGAAAGAGAAATCACCTAATTTAAAAGAAAAGCAGAGCCCAGGCATTCCTGACATCCGAATTATAATTGAAGAGGTATCAGTTTTTACAACTCTTAGTGTAAGAATGTTAGATCAGCTAATGAAAGATGAGAGTTTTCCAAAGCTAAAAATTGGAAAACGACTTGTATTTAATATGGAAGCAGTGATAGCATATTTAACTCATAAGTATGGCCGCTCTTCCGGGCTATAAGGGGCGAGGGTAAAAATTCATCAGTGAGTATAAGACCAATCCCGCTGTAGTGAAAATGGTTTTTCGTATCATTCTTTGTATATAGATTATGTCTGTGTAAGACTGTTTCTCTTGGTGTTGTAATTTAAAAGATAAGCTCTCTTTGTCGCCTCGTTTAAGAAAGACCGGGTTATTAAAATTTCTACTTTTTTCTGCTTCAAGATAAATGGGTCTATTAGTTTCTGCGCTCGCCTGTTTTCGATTCCAATTCTTCGCGCAAACTCCAAAAAATCTTCCTGCCCCCGGTGATGTG
>Ga0207689_10005555_pt1 | contig 11258 bp, 6 predicted proteins | sample KBSMisM52_FD_184312 | JGI IMG/M metagenome (GOLD analysis project Ga0207689, IMG submission 184312) | Miscanthus rhizosphere microbial communities from Kellogg Biological Station, Michigan, USA - KBS Miscanthus M5-2 (SPAdes) (version 2) | ecosystem: Host-associated > Plants > Roots > Rhizosphere... | reverse complement strand
TCGTCTTTCTCCTCAACGACCTGAATGCCCAACTCCCATTCCGGATAATCGCCGTTCTCAATTGCTTCCCACAGATCGCGCCGGTGAAAATCCGGATCCTTTCCCGAGATTTTCTGTGCCTCGTCCCAGAGAACTGCGTGCAGCCCCAGCAATGGTTTCCAGTGAAATTTCACAAAGCGCGCCTTGCCTCGCTCGTTGATGAAGCGGAAGGTGTGCACACCGAACCCTTCCATCATGCGCAAACTTCTGGGTATTGCCCGATCTGACATAACCCACATGACCATGTGCATCGATTCCGGCATCAGGGAGATAAAATCCCAGAAGGTATCGTGGGCCGAAGCAGCTTGCGGAATTTCGTTGTGCGGTTCCGGCTTCACCGCATGGACTAGATCAGGAAACTTCATCGCGTCCTGAATAAAGAACACCGGTATGTTGTTGCCGACCAGGTCATAATTCCCTTCCTGGGTGTAGAACTTCACTGCAAAGCCGCGCACGTCCCGCGCTAAATCGGTTGAACCGCGAGATCCCGCTACAGTTGAGAAGCGTACGAATACCGGAGTCTTAAGCGATGGATCTTGTAAGAAATTTGCTTTCGTGTATTCAGCCATGGATTCATACACTTGGAAGAACCCATGGGCGGCCGAACCTCGGGCATGCACAACCCGTTCGGGAATGCGTTCGTGATCGAAGTGGGTGATCTTTTCGCGCAGAATGAAATCTTCCAAAAGAGTGGGGCCGCGATCACCGGCCTTGAGCGAGTTCTGATTGTCGTTTACGCGAACGCCTTGATTCGTTGTCAGGAATTCGCCGGCACTGTCCTCAGCATTCCTGGCGAGATCATCCCCTTTCGGATCATTGGCGCCGTATCCCGCATTAACCGGTAAGTCGGCAGCACTGGCTTTGGCCCTGGCAGACTTGTTTTCGTGCTTTCCCTTGTTCATTTCTATCCCTTTCACTTTTAGTGTTACGCGGAATTCGGTGGCAGACCTGGCGTGTCGAAGCTATTTGATTCCGGGCAAACTGATATTTTATCCGTACCGAGCCTAGCGAGCGCCCGCTTTCCGGGCTTTTGCCTTTGGCGCTCGGGACTTTTTAGCCTTCGCAGCCTCGATAGCGCTCTCGACCTTCTTCACTTCTTCGGGGGGAGGTAGAACTGCCGGCATTCCCAGAGCTTGAATCCAAAGTTCACGCGTCCAGCCAGCAGTGTGATAGAGGTGCTCATCTTCTTCTTCTTCAACTTGCTCATAGGCCGGCTTTAAGAGTTCAGCATCAGTCTTCTTTGCCAGCTCCCCGATCAACTCCCAATTGAGATGGTCCTTGGTTTCAGCCAGGACAACACATTCAGCGGCGACAATCTGAGCCGCCTGGGGATCGGCGCACCGCAATGCCAACTCCATTGCCTTCACTAGCGAAGTTCCTATAAACCGGACCACTTTACGCCCGGGAGTTTCCCCATTTGGGTCGAGGCCCAGCGCTCGCAGAATGTCCGTAACTACTTGCACGTGGTTCTTGGTTTGTTCCAGGTACTTGTTCCACTCTTCTCGCAAGTCCGGGTTAAGGGCACACCGCAAAGCGGTCGAATAAATCTGCACTCCGCCCTTCTCGGTCTCCAGCGCCTGGTAAAGCAAGTCGACTGGAATGTTCCCTAATAGAATATCGTTCGGCATGTTTAATTCTCCTTGTATGATCTGCGACCGGACTTACACCGAGCATGCACCTCTGAAACGTATTTCCGAACAGCGCCAACGAAGTTTCTCGTCAGCTAGCAAGACTGATACCGTTCTTAAAACACGTCAGCAACACCTGACCAGAAATCCTGAGCATTGCTAATGGCGTGCGTCTCGATGGCCTTATGTGTTGAGTTTCATGGCTTCAATCGATCAGATCTGACTGCGCAAAGGATGGGTGAGTTGTTTGTGGCGATCACAAAGCTCTGAGTTAGTCGTCTTGATTTGCCGCCACTACTTGTGAGGGTGCATATTAAGCATACGCTGCCTTCAGCTCGTCTCACTCAGTTGAGCTACGAACTCCTAATCGAAAAGAGAAGTACTGGCGAAATGTGGTGGAAGCGCAGAGCTTGGGCTAGATTAGAAACACGGCTCTTTACCAGCGTATGGATTTAAACCTACGACCCTTAGTTCCTGGTGTAGCCCTCCCAACAGTGGCAGGGGTGCGATCGTCGCGCTGGTGATCGTTGGGCGATCCGTTCAGACTGCGTTATGGGCAAAGAAAAAGGTGGCGAGTCCCTAGAGACTCGTCACCTAATTTGTTAATACTCCGGAAGGAATCAGTCAGATGCTGACTGAGCTACACAATCGCGGCGACACGGCCCGCCGGGTCACCATTGGTTGAATAAAACAGTCTGGCAAGCACTCTTTCCATCTCTTCGGTCTTGACTGGTTTCGAGATGTAATCATCCATCCCGGCCTCGATGCATTTCTCCCGTTCACCTTCCAAAGCATGGGCCGTCATAGCGACAATTGGCGTTCGCTTAGTCGCGCCTTCCAGCCGGCGTATTTCAATGGTCGCAGCGTATCCGTCCATTTCAGGCATCTGGCAATCCATCAACACCAGAGCGTACGGGATGCGACCCAGAGCTTCGATTGCCTCGCGCCCATTAGCCACCGCATCGGCGCGAAAGCCCAGCTTCTTTAGTTGCCTGACAGCAACCTTCTGATTCACGATGTTGTCTTCCGCGACCAGTATTAGTTCGTCGGATATTTTCGCTTCGTGCTGCCTGACACCGCGTCTTTCGCGCCTGGGAAGCGACAACGATTTACTTGTTGTCGCTGACTCAACGGCGTCGCTCATCGCGGTGGTCAAAGTTTCGAACAACTTGGATTGACGGACGGGCTTGGTAAGATAAGCCGCAATGCCGATTTCCTGGGCTACTGAATTGTGGCGGCGCTCCCCGAAGGAGGTCAGAAGAACTAAGGGCAGGTAAGCAATTTCCGGCGTTGCTTTGATCGCGCGGGCAAGATCAAAACCGTCCATCTCCGGCATCATCAGATCAAGTATGGCCAGATCATAAGCGGCGCCCTCGGCCACCGCGGCAGTCAGAAGTGTTAAGGCCTCTCGCGCTGACTCCGTCTCGGTTGGCACCATGCCCCAACACCTTGATTGATGACAAAGAATCCGTCGATTGGTGGCATTGTCATCCACAATCAGAACATGCAATTTATCAAGGTCCTTCTTAACCAGCGCGACCTCAACGGCCTTTGGCGACTGTTTGCCGAATTTGGCCGTGAACCAGAAGGTTGAACCCTTTCCCGGCGTGCTCGTGACTCCAATTTCGCCATCCATTAGCTCAACGAGTTGTCTTGATATGCACAGACCCAGACCTGTGCCGCCATACTTGCGCGTGGTTGAGCCGTCAGCCTGCACGAAGGCTTCGAACAAATTCTTCTCCGCCACAGGACTGATTCCGATTCCGGTATCGCTTACGGTGAAACGGACCGTTATGGAAGTATCGGTTTCAACCTCATTCGTCGCTCGCACGATCACTTCGCCCCGGTGAGTAAACTTGACAGCATTGCCAATAAGATTTGTCAGTACCTGGCGGAGTCTGCCTGGGTCGCCCAGCAAAGCTGTGGGGAAGTTGCACGGGATCAGTGAAGCCAATTCGATATCCTTCGCCAACGCCCGGTCAGCCAGAAGCTCGACGGCATCTTCGACGGCGCTGCGCAGGTCGAATTCAAGAGTTTCGAACTGGAGTTTGCCCGCCTCTATTTTAGAAAAATCCAGAATGTCATTGATGATAGTCAACAGCGAGTCAGCGCTGGAGCGAATAGTTTCGGCACAATCCCGTTGATCCGCATCCAGTTCAGAATCGAGGAGCACTCCGGTCATGCCGATCACTCCATTCATTGGCGTGCGAATCTCGTGGCTCATGTTCGCCAGAAACTCGGACTTGAGCCGCCCTGATTCGAGGGCTGCATCGCGCGCTTGCCTTAACTCCTCTTCCATCCGCTTGCGCTCAGTAGTATCGCGAAAGGTAATAACCGTGCCGATACGCTGGTTGTTTTCGCGATTCGGCGTGCTCGTATATTCGACGGGAAAACTTGTGCCGTCCTTTCGCCAAAACACTTCATCAGTGACCTGGTGATCAGTGCCTTCTTTAGGCGCTGCGTAAAACGGAGATTCGTCGGGTGGATAGGGAGTTCCATCCTCTCTGGTGTGTTGCAGGGTGGCATGTGCCGGCTTGCCGATCAGTTCGGACTCAGCATAACCAAGCAATCGGCAGGTCGCTGCGTTCACCGTCACAATGAGGCCGGCTGATGAAGTTACCAGCAATGCATCCCCCATCGACTTAATGATTCCATCGACGTAGCCTTTGGAAACTGTTGTCTGGCTCAGGTCGTCGGCCATTTTGTTGAAGACTCGACCGAGCTGCCCAATCTCATCACGGGATGTGGTCTGAATCCTCGATTGAAGATTACCTTTGCCAATCTCCTTCGCGGCGTCTGTGAGTTTCCCCAACGGTAGAGAGATGGAGCGTGACAGAAATACAGCCATCAGAATGGCGAATAAGAGCGCGCCAAGCGCAGAGCCTCCCACCAGGCGGCTCAGCTGGTTTACATGCTGCTCCATTCCCGTTGCTTTCGTTGAAGTCTCCTCGTACCTCTTGCCGGTATAACTCTGGAACAAGGGAGCCAGTACCTCTTCGTACTGATGATGGACATCGTTCCTGAGGATCTCGTCCGCACGATCCGGCCTGCCATCGGTGGCGGCCAAATACTCATCCAGGAATTGGTGATATCGGAGGGTTTGCACGCGAATCTCGTCTATGGCTCTGAGTTCCTCAGACTCATCGGCCGCAGCGCTCTCATTCCGGGCCTGGCTGTATTCATTCAAGCTGCCCTGCGTTGTCTCAGTGAGAACGTCGAGGATTTCACCAACCTTCGCTTTGCTCTCGAGGATTGTTTTTCGCGCGTTTCTGATATCTCGTTCGGCAAGGTCTTTTTCTTCTGGCTCCAGCAACCCACGGCGCTGCGCGGCCAAGAGTTCCTGCGCAGCCCTCTGTCCATTGACAAAAGCTACGGGTAATTGGGCAATGCTACTTTGCAGTTTTGTCTCATAGTGCGCTATCTCCCGGGCATCGCCTTCCATTACCTTGTTAGTAATAATCAAGAAGATTGCAGCGCCCGCGAAGATTACGGGAATGCCCACCAGACCAACGAATAACTTGGTACGGATTTTCATTTCATTTCTTTCTCTTGCACTGGAGCTTCATTAGGGCGAAATCCTATTCCCGGCCCCGCGCGCCGCCGAACTCGTAGACAACATGAGCGATTATCCGAAAGGGTTCCGCATCGCGAGTTAGGCCAATTGGCATACCGGCACCAACCTCGAGGTCCCGCGGAAGTTTCCAAACAAGGCCCGGAGTTAGATAGAGATGGCATTCATCTGAACTCTTGCTCCAGCTGATCTCGCTTGTGAAGCGCGCTCTGCGATATGGAACAAACATGCCTCCACTCCATTCAACGGTCGTTTCATTCCGATCATTTTCGTCGGACATGGATCCACTGATCGAGTGCGCAAAGCTGAGTCCCAGTTGACTGAACAATTGCATTCGCGACAGGCTGGGAAAATCCTTTGCGACGATAACGAATGGCTCATATTCGATTTTGCCCTCGGAGATTCCCCTGCTCGCGCTGGCGCCGGGTAAACCAAGCTCGAAGCCAACGGCGCTGTGGAAATTTGAGCCGCGCACGTTCATGAAGCTGTATTTGGTGCCGAGTCGCAGGTCTCCTGAGCCACGCAAAATTTGACCGTCGAATGACTTTTTCCGGGCAAATGATTGCCATTCCAGATCAACCTGCCAGGAGGGTGTCAGGCCATACTCGAGCGTGAGATCGTTGGAGAACTCGTGGTTCGCTTTGCTGAACGTGAAAGACGAAGTAAGTTGAAGAGCGCCCTTTTCCTGCGGATAGACTAGTTCAGTTTGAAAAACTTCCTGGAGCGGTTCCTCGTCATTTGTTTGCGCGACCGAGCGTGCTGTTTGGCCTAAAGAAAGAGCAAGAATGACTGCTGAGAAAATTGCTTTCTTCAATCGGTTCTCCTGACTGATGTCGAGTTCTGAAGTTGGAGGTGCGGTCGGTTGCAGTCCGGCGATCGAGCTGGTTCAGAGACTCAGCCGGGAAGATGGGAAGCAGTCGACCAATCAGGCAGACTTTGGACCATAGGCGACTTCTAATATCGGGTGCGAACTATTCGGAAGGACCAGGAGTTAGCTCCTGCGTGGGGCGAAAAGGGCACGGCTTGAATAATCCGCCCGTGCCAAGTGCCCCTTTTTCCTGGAACAGCCCGTGAAAGCGCCGTCGGAGTAGACTCCATGCATGGAGCGTGCCTGCGGTCCAGGTGCGATAGGCGCGCTAGTGTCCAACGAATTTCTCCAGCTCTTTCGCCGCTCTCTCGGCGGTGCGCTGGGCCTCTGCCAACGCCTTCGCTGCCGCTTCTAACTCGACTGCGATACCTTGCGCGCGCTGGATCGCATCTTCTGAGGCAAGTCGCGCCTTTTCAAAGCGTGCTTCGGCTTCGCCCTTTTGCTTCTCAGTTTCCTTAACAGCTACGTTGGCTTTTTTCTGCGCGGTCTCCAAACTTTGGGCCCTGGCCTTCGCTTTACTCAATAAGCTCCTGGCATCCTGCAACGAAACCTTTGCTGCGGCTACGCTTGCCTGACGCGTCTGTTCAACCCGGCTCGTCTTGCCGGCCGACTCCGACTTTGGCCGCGTGATCGCAGCATCCCCTGGTTTCTGTGAAGAGGTGACCCGCCCAGCTTCCTTTTTCATCTGCGTCATGCCCGCCGCTGGCATCAATGACGCGAAGGACTCGAAACCAGGAGGATCCACGTCCCGATTCAAACGCCCGGGGCGTTGCGCATCGGGAAGCGAGGCATAGGCAGACATTCCCTCGAGAGTGGTACTGATGCGGTGGATCATTTCCGGAGTTGCGCTGCTACCCGCATCAGTAAGCAGTGCAGCGGCCAAATCTGAAAGACGCAGGAGCGCCTTGCGTCGCGCGTCAAGCGCTTCCCGCATGTCCGCGATCTTCCCGGCACGACCTGAGGTTTGGGCTTGACGAAATCGCTGCCCCGTCGCCATCAGCTGGTCGAATGCCTCACGATGCTGCCAGTAAAGCTGATTCACGGCCCACGCCGAGACCGAAGGCTTGACCAGCGTCATAACGTACTGTGCGTCGTCTTTGCGTCCGCTCTTCTTCAGCTCCGCGGCAAGGGTCTTACGCCCAGAGATGAACTCTGACAAAGGAAGCTTGAACAAAGCATCAAGGTCATTATCAAGCTTGCCCTTCGGCTCGCTCACTTTAGGTTTTCCATTCGCGAGTTGCTTTCCATTTTTCGCCATTCATTTTGTCTCTCATCCCTTAGCGGAAAGGTTCATCTGCTGCGCAAGAACTTCCGTTAATTGGCGTTAGTCTTCTGCGGATCAAGACCACCGAATTCCTGCCGGTACTTTTCCCACTGGACTTTTTGATCACTCATGAATTGGATGAATTCAGATGTTTGTCGAATTCGATCCAAAAAGGGCTCGTGCAAGAAAAGAGGATAGTCGGGAAACCCAGATGCCGAGGTCTCCTTGAGCCATTTGACGGCGTCGCTGCTATGACCTGCGAGGCCGTAGATGCAGGCAGCGTCGTAGGTTCTGTGATGACGCTGTTGATCGTTCCGCTGCTCAGCAGCAAGAATCTCCGCAGCTCTCGATTCTGCATCGCGAAAATCTCCTCTCAAAGCAAGCAGCAGCGCTTTTTGCATCAAGAGATCCTTGTTACCCGGATTGTCTGGGAGTAGCTGATCGAGTGCTTTTTGTGCCTCTTCCAGGTTCCCCTTGCGCAAAAAATACCATGGAATGTGCCGGTCTGCCGTCGGGTAGACTTGCCGGCGCGCGCTCAACCAGTCATCTGCGCTGCCCGCCAGGTAAGGTAGGATCACGGTCAAATCTCTGAGACTCTGGCTCGTGGGATTAATCTCCAGATCTCGCTTTAACTCCCGCGCCGCCAAATCATCAAGCCCCACGTGTCCGTACAACGCGGCCAGGTCGGGGCTGCTACTATTCGGATTTAGCTGCTTTGCCAGCAGCAGTTCACGAATAGCTTCGGCGTTTTGGTAGCCTTCATACGCGCTCCAAAGAAGCACCGCGTGAGCAAGATGAGTCTCCGCAAGATTGGGATTGAGATCATGAGCTCGCGCAATTTCTTCCCGCGCAAGATCCGCCCATTTTGTATTCTCGGGTTCGATGAAGATAGCGGTCCACACATAGGCGAACGCCAATTGAGCGTGTGCCAAGGCATACTTCGGATCGATCTCAATAGCCTGTTTGAAAAAGTCGATTGTGATTTCCATCTTCGGCAGCGACCCTTCCCCATAACCCCGTTCATCAAGGCTGAAAATTCCTTTTATGTAAGCTTCATACGCTCTCGGATCGGTTGGGTACTTGTTGTTTAACTGCGATTGCTGGGTGGGATCCAAATGAAGCTGTAACCGCGACGCCACCTGCTGAGCTACCTTGTCCTGAATGGCGAAAATGTCAGCCGTGGTCAGGTCAAAACTGTCGGCCCACAGCGACACCCCATCGCTCGTTCGCAAAAGGTTAACAGTCACCCGCAAGCGGTCGCCCGCTCGCTGAACGGTGCCTTCAAGAATCGCGTCCGCGTTCAATTGACGGGCGACCGCCAGACTATCAGTGTCCTCCTTGATGTACTTAAGGACTGCACTAGTCGGCCTGACGGTTACTCCACCGTTCTGACTAATCCTGCGGATGACCGCATCAGCGATGCCCACCCCCAGAAAGTTCTCACCGGAGTCAAGAGATTTGAGTGGTAGAACGGCGAGCGATTTGATTTCAGAATGCGCGTGGGCAACCGCCTGCGGCCGCGCCCGCGAGTAAAGGAGTACCGCTGCAGTGACTGCAATCAACACTATGCCGGACACCAGCGCAACTCCCCGTTTGTGACTGCTGACCTGATTGACGAGGTACTCTGCGCTGGAAACCGATGGCCGCCCGGCTGTCTTTTCATCCATCACCAGCTTGCTTGACTTCAGGTTTGTTTCGGCGGAGTGGACTGCCGGTTTTTCGGATCCTGTCTGGCGCTCCTCGCCGGCTCCTTGTTCCAGGGTTTGTTTCAACCTCTTCAAGTCGGTTAGCAGGTCCTTACTGGTTTGATAGCGCTGGTCAGGGTGCTTCGCAAGAGCCTTCCCGACGATATTCACCAACCCTTCGGGCACGGCCTGCAAATATCGAGTGAGGGCCGGTGGCGGTGTTTGCGACAAGATGCCTGAAATGATTTCGTTGGACGTTGCCGCGACGAAGGGAGTGCAGCCGACGATCATTTCGTAAAGCACCACGCCCAAACTCCAAATATCCGTACGCTCATCAACCGCATCTCCGCGAGCTTGTTCGGGCGACATGTACGCTACCGTGCCCATTACCACGCCTGGTGCCGTGTTCTCCCGAAAGGATGGTTTGTTGTCTTCGTCCAGGGACTTTGCTGTTACACGCGGCGCCGCCACTTTAGCCAGACCAAAGTCGAGTACCTTCACCAATCCATCGTCACGGCGAATCATGATGTTCTCTGGCTTGATATCACGGTGAACAATGTTGACTCGATGTGCCGCTACCAAAGCCGATGCAACCTGACTTGCGACCTCAATGGCATCGTTAAGATCGAATCTTGCTCGCAGGCGGTCTCGCAGCGTTTGGCCCTCGATAAATTCAGTGGCAATAAAACTGCGGCCGTCAACTTCGCTAATTCCATGTATCGTCAGAATGTTCGGATGGTTGAGGGCTGAGGTAGCCCGAGCTTCCTGCTCGAACCTTCGCAGGCGTTCGTGATCCTTTACAAATTTGGCCGAAAGAAACTTTAGCGACACGCGGCGATGCAGCTTAGTGTCGTCGGCAAGATAAACTCTGCCCATACCACCTTCGCCAAGCAGAGAAACAATCTCATAATGATCAACGACCTGCCCAGGTTTGAATTCGGCGCCATCGACCAGCATTTCCGCAGCCGCCTGGTATGCGGGCTTGTCTATGAAATTATCTGTTTCTTCGTGAGACTTAAGCAGCGACTCGACGGCGTGGCGCAAACCAAGATCACCGTCGGTCACTTGTTCGAGGTAGGATGCGCGATCGTTTGGCGGCAACTCCAACGCCGCATGAAATATTTCCTTTAGATTTTCCCATTTGAAGTCAGACATGGCTGGCGAGTTAACTAAGGAATTCTATGCGCCGTTCATCTCGTTGCGCAGCCAGGCCCGCGCGAATGTCCAGTCGCGCATCACGGTGCCAGGCGATACCTTCAAAATATCCGCAGTTTCTTCAATACTCAGCCCGCCAAAGAAGCGCAACTCCACAATTTCGCTTTGACGCGGGTCAATTGTTTCCAGTGTCTTCAACGCTTCGTCCAGCGCCGCCACGTTTGTTGCTTGCTCCTGTGCCACCGTGGCTGCTTCATCCAACGGCACCTGAATCAGAGTGCCGCCGCGCTTCTTCGAATTTCGTCTGCGCGCTTCGTCTACCAAGATGCGCCGCATCAATCGGGCCGCGATGCCGAAGAAATGGCCCCGGTTCTCCCACTTGATAAGCGGCTGATCTACCAACCGGAGGTACGCCTCGTTGATTAGCGCCGAGGTTTGCAGTATATGCCCTGGTTTCTCGTACCTCAGGTGCTGATGCGCCAGACGATGAAGCTCTTCATACACCAACGGCGCCAACTGCTCCAACGCCGTTCCGTCCCCTTCACTCCATTTCTTTAAAAGCGTTGTGACCTGGCTCTGGGCAGCTGTCATTAGAGGTTTCCTACGCGATTTGCGCATTACAAAGTGGAGCAAAGAATAACAGCAGGGGCGCCGGAGATGCCACTTTCAGGCTCTGTTGAGTGCTCGCCGTTCCCGCAATAGGTTTGGGGTTTATCGTTAGTTAGTTTATTTCAATAAGAACCGCCGGCCTCTGATGGCGGGTAGGGAGAGAATCAAAATGAATGCCACTCTCTTTGGTAGATTGCTGAGATGTAGCGTCCTCGTTATGACGTTTGTTTCGTATGGGGTTGCGATCGATAAAGCGCAAGGGGTTCCACCTTCAAGTGCGAATCAGTATTTGGTTGAGTTCCGGGGTTCACAATTACCCGGGGCCCTCCAGGACAGGTTGGCAGCATTGGACGCCAGAATTGTGGACACTTTCCCAAAGATCAAGGTAGCCATTATTGCCGGTTTGACTGATCAGGCGGCTGCCACTCTTGCCTCGCAG
>Ga0207689_10005552_pt1 | contig 11261 bp, 4 predicted proteins | sample KBSMisM52_FD_184312 | JGI IMG/M metagenome (GOLD analysis project Ga0207689, IMG submission 184312) | Miscanthus rhizosphere microbial communities from Kellogg Biological Station, Michigan, USA - KBS Miscanthus M5-2 (SPAdes) (version 2) | ecosystem: Host-associated > Plants > Roots > Rhizosphere... | reverse complement strand
CTCCATTGTTTGTCGTAGATGGCGTTCCGTTCGATGGCGGAAATAATGCTACAGAGAGCTTTCAATATGGAAGTGGCGCTACCACAGCAAGCCGTTTTCTGGATTTGGATCCTAACAATATTGAAAGCATAAACGTATTGAAAGGGTTAAGTGCTGCGACACTTTATGGTGAAGCTGCCAGAAACGGAGTAATACTTGTAACAACAAAAAATGGCTCGGGTGGAAAACTGAATAAGAAAAAAGAAATTACAGTAAGCCAGTCATTATTTGCTAACCAGGTGGCCAATCTTCCCGATTACCAGCATCACTATGGCGGTGGATTTGATCTTGCTCCATCTGCAGCTTTCAGTAACTGGGGAGCAAAGTTTACAGACCCTCCTCTACAGGTTGCTTATTCTCCTTCTTTACAGGCGGCTTATCCGGAACTTTATGGCGCTGGTAAAACGCAGGATTACCGTGACTATGGCAACCAGGCTAAAGATTTTTTCAGAACAGGGATGGTAAGCACTACCTCTATCAATATTGCGGGTGGCAATGATAAAGCTTCTTTTAATGGAAACTATTCTTATATGGATGACCAGGGTTTTACGCCTGGCAACAGAGTATATAAAAATAACTTTGGCGTAGGAGGTACTGCTAAACTAAGTAACAAGTTTACATTCAATTCTGTCTTTAATTTTTCGATTACCGATTTTCAGACGCCGGTTGTGGGCGCAGCAAGTGGTGGTGGAGGCCCTGATGTTACATCCGTATTTGCCTATCTTTTGTTTACACCACGCAGCATAAACCTGATGGGTCTTCCATACGAAAACCCGTTAACGCATGAGTCTATATATTATCGCGGTGGTAATGATATTGAAAACCCAAGATGGACCGCAGCCAATGCGAAAAATACCGATAAGACCTATCGCTCATTTGGATCAGTAGGATTAAAATTTGATGTGAATAAAACATTAAGCATTAATTATAGATTGGGATACGATGTTTATAGTGAACAGACCTCATTGCAGGTAAATAAGGGTGGTAAAAACGGAGGACCAGGGTATGTAAACGGCCTTTACCGTTCTTCAACTCATTTTAATACAATTATTAACCATCTGTTGTACGCAACTTATATGGGAAGGCTGAGCACAAATTTCAGCCTGGAGGCAAACGGTGGACTTGACTGGAGACAGGATAAATATAACAGGGATGGATTAAAGAGTACATACCAGACAGTGTATGGTCTTTTTAATCATGGCAACTTTACCAGCCATGATATATATAGTGAAAGCAATCTGCTTATTCAATACAACCAGGAAAAAGTCAGAACAGGTGCTTATTTCCATGCAGCTGTAGGATATCGTGATTATTTATACCTGAACGTAGACGGAAGAAATGACTGGATATCAACTTTGGAAAAATCCAACAGAACTCTTTTCTATCCCGGAGTCAGCGCTTCATTTATTCCTACTACTGCTATTTCTGCATTGAAAGGCTCAAGAGCAATTAATTATTTAAAATTAAGAGTAGGTTTTTCAACTTCTGCACATTTCCCGGACCCGTACAATACAAGACCATCTTTGTCAATATCAACAAATGCGTTTGTTGATGCAGGCGGAAGTGTATTCAACGTAGGTTCTATTCCGAATTTATTACCCAATCCAAACCTGAAACCAGAGTTGCTTGAAGAAACTGAAGCAGGGATTGAAGGTAAATTTTTTGATAACCGCATCAGCCTTGACCTTACCGGTTATTTCAGAACATCAACTGACCAGATTCTTTTGAGACAATTAGACCCGTCTACCGGTTATACAGCTGTACAAACCAACGCGGGTTCTGTTGATAACAAAGGTATCGAAGCCGCTTTAGGTGTTACAGTGGTACGTAACAGGGATTGGACCTGGGACCTGAACGGAGTATTTACCCTGAACAGAAGCAAAGTGCATGATATACCCGATGATATTAAACAGATCGTAATTGCGGGCTTCACCAATCTCGGAACATTTGCTATGAACGGACAGCCCTTAGGCATTTTACAAGGCAACTACAGGCAGGTAGATGAAAAAACAGGAAAGTATATTGTTGATGACAACGGTTACTACCTGGGTTCTGCTGGCATTGGCATCATTGGTGATCCAAATCCTAAATATAAACTGACAGGAATAAGCACACTGACCTATAAGAATATTTCTTTCAGAATGCAGTGGGACTACACACATGGTGGGGTAATGTTTTCAAATACAGTCCGCACATTGCTGGCAAGAGGTTTAACAAAGGATACAGATGTAGACAGAAAATTGCCTTTTATTTTACCGAATACAGTTAAGCAGGACGGAACTCCAAATGATTACCAGCAGAGCTTTAATAATATCTATTTTAATGCAATTGGTTTCGGACCAGCAGATATAACTGTTTGGGATGCTACCCTGATCAGGTTGCGTGAAATATCACTGTCTTTTTCAGTACCAACTAAGGTGCTTGAAAAAACTCCTTTTGGTTCGGTTTCCCTTGTATTAACCGGCAACAACCTGTTTTTCCTGGCGCCGAATTTTCCAAAGTATATGAATTTCGATCCTGAGAGCAATAGCCTGGGAGTTTCTAATTCAAAAGGACTGGATTTCTTTGCCGGCCCTTCTGCACGTCGCTACGGTGGCAGTATCAGGATTACTTTTTAATACTTAAAATTTTTAAAAATGAGAAAACTAATAATATCACTTACTGTCTTATCGGTTATTGTATCGGTTGGCTGTAAGAAATTCAATGATAAGTTCGACAGTTTACTTACCAACCCGAATCAGCCAAGCCTTACCGCTGCCGATGCAGATCTTTATCTGAACAATGTGATCCTGAATTTTGAAACATTTCATCGTAATGCATCGGATTTAACAGATCCTCTCGTAAGACAGGAGACAATGTTTGGCCCGACTTATTTTAATGCGTTCGGTCCAACCAGTTTTGATTTTATATGGAATGTTGCCTATACTTCAGTGTTGAAGTCTGCAAATACCTTAATTCCTCTTGCAGAAGAAAAAGAGCAGTTTGTTCATTCAGGTATTGCCAAAGTATTAAAAGCCTATACGCTTTTTACACTGGTAGATCTTTTCGGAGATGTTCCTTATTCTGAAGCAAACCTTGGAGTTGAGAATACAAACCCGAAAGCAGACCCGGGCGCAGATATCTATGCTGCAGCAATAGGAATTCTTGATGATGCCATAACAACTCTTGGCAAAGACGCAAGCTCAAAACCAACCAATGATATATTTTACAGTGGTGATGCAGCGAAGTGGATCACTTTTGCTAAAACACTAAAATTGCGGGCTTATGTCCAGACAAGACTTGTTGATTCAGGAGTAAAAGACAAAATTAATGCACTGATTGCAGAGGGAGACCTGGTAGCCGATGCAAGTAGCGATTTCACATTTCAATATGGTTCAAAGAACGCAGCTCCTGATAGCCGCGATGGAAGATATGTAGGTAACTATGGTACTGACAATGGCGCCGGAGGTTATTTGGGAACTTATGCTTTGTGGGTTTTAGCAGAAGAAAAAGGATTTATGGACCCAAGGACCCGCTACTATTTTTACCGTCAATGTCTTCATCCAACTGATTATTCAGACTCGCGTTTACCCGATCAAACTACTCTTCAGTTTGCATTAGCATGTTATTACCGGGCAACACCGCCGTGGTATCCTGCAAGTTCACCTTATTGCGTACTGGATGGTGGCTGGTGGGGCCGCGATCATGGCAATAATGAAGGTACAGGTCCGGATCTGTTGGTGAAAACCACATGGGGTGTGTACCCTGCAGGTGGTGCATTCGATTATGATCAGAATACTTCTGTTGGTCAAAGCTCAGGCAGAGAGTTGGGCGCCAAAGGCGTTGGAATGGAACCTATTTTCCTAAGCTCATTTAATTACTTTTTGCAGGCTGAAGCAGCACTTACTTTAGGTACAACCGGTGATCCTTTAGATCTTTTGGTTAGTGGCATCAGCGAGTCTTTTGATAAAGTAGCAGCTTACCCTGCGAGCATAGGTTATGGACCAACAAGTGATACTGCTTTCCTGATTACACCTTTCAAAAAAACTAAGTATATAAATTATGTAAAGGCACAGTATGCAGCAGCGGCATCAGACGATGCTAAATTGAACATTATCGAAAAAGAATTTTATATAGCTGCATGGGGTACAGGTATTGAACCCTATAACACGTACAGAAGAACTGCTAAACCGGATAATTTCCAGCTTGCCGCAAACGTAGCAGATCCGGGAGCCTTTATTCGTTCTTTCTTTTATCCTGCGGTTTATGTAAATCTTAATAAGAATGTTACTCAGAAGACAGTAACGGATGTGAAAGTATTTTGGGATAACAACACCACTCCTTTACATTAATAAATTAAAATACTTAGGAAATGAAAAAATTTATTTCAATACTATCAGGATTAGCCCTTATCGGTTTTGGGTTGAACTCCTGTAAAAAAGACAATATAAACGGGGACTATGCCGATTTACCGATCGGATCCTATATAACCCTGGAGAAAGTAAATAATACAAACCTGAATTTCAGCGATCCTGCTGCTACTGTTTCCATTGATGTAGCCGAATATGGATCGCCGGTAGCAAGTGTGAATATTTACCTCGCAACGGGCTCAAATACCTTTGATCCCGCAGGCTGGAAGTTAATCAAGAATATTCCTTATTCAGGCAGTGTCACTACGTTAACTGTAACGACCGCTGAAATTGCAGCCGCGCTGGCGCCAGATCCAATTGAACCAGGTAATCAGTACACGTTGCAGAATGAGGTGGTAACAAAAGACGGACGAAAATTTTCTAATGCAAATACACCCACTACCTTTCAGTCTTTCCCGGCTTATAACATGGCGTTGAACTGGGATGCAACTGCTGTTTGCGCATTTGATGCCACAGCATCTGCAGGTACATATAAAGTTGTTACGGATAGTTGGGTGGATTATAATCCTGGTGACCTGATTACGGTTACTGCCGGCCCGGGAGCAAATCAGCTTAGCTTTCTTACTTATCCGTCTACAGGGATTGGAGAAAGTACGGACAATGTACCCACTGTAGTAGATGTTGATCCAATTACAGGTGCTGCTACAATTGCCAACCAAACAACCGGACATTATGGAAGTGGCGCTGAAACCCAGGTTGAAGGTTCCGGTTTTGTGTTCTCGTGCACAGGTGGAATAAGCCTGAGTATTGATGTTTTTTATGCAGGAGATAAATATGCTGCGCAAGATTTTGTGTTGCAAAAGCAGTAAACTGAATTTCTATTTTCATTTAAAGGGCTGTATCTGTTGATGCAGCCCTTTTTGTTTTTAAATCAAATTAAATGTTTGCAGCATTTAGAATTATCATGTTGTCCTTTTTAAAAAATCGCTTGACTGTAATCAAAAATGTACTGCTGATGCAAAAAATTTATGTTTTTCTTTACATATAACTTTAAATTTATAAGGACGGTAACTGCCATTTCATTTTAAAAACCAAACACATGAGAAAATTGACATTGCTCTTGCTGGGCATTTGTTTTCTTTTTGCCCGGCAATCGTTGGCTCAAAACAATGTAACCGGACAGGTTACAGACGCAAACGGAATCCCTGTTCCGGGAGCATCAATCAAAATCAAAAATTCAAAATCGGGAACCACGGCCGGTATAGATGGTTCATTCAAAATCAGCGCACCATCAAATGCTGTATTAATAATAAGTGGTGTAGGTTTTGAAACAAAAGAAGTGCCGGTTGGCGGCTTATCTGTTGTAAATGCTTCACTCAAATTATTAGATCAGTCACTAAGTGAAGTTGTTGTTACCGCTCTTGGTATCAAAAGGGAGAAAAAAGCGCTCGGTTATGCTGTCGCTACAGTTGGTAAAGAATCCCTGGAGTTACGGCCCGAGGGAGATATCGCCAGGGTGCTGAATGGTAAGGCCCCGGGATTAAATATCTTAAATACGAGCGGCTTAAGTGGTAGTGGTACAAACATTACGATCAGGGGCATCAGTACAATTACCGGTACTTCGCAACCGCTTTTCATTGTTGATGGTGTGCCATTTGATGCAAGCACAAATGCACAATCAGATTTTACATATGGTCACCAGACATCAAGCCGCTTCCTCGATCTGGATCCGAATAATATTGAAAACATCAGTATCCTGAAAGGATTAAGTGCAACAACATTATACGGTGAAGAAGGAAGAAATGGTGTGATATTGATTACCACAAAAAATGGGTCTACACAAAAAACACGCAGCAAAAATGAAGTAACCGTATCTCAATCAGTATTTGCTACCAAAGCTGTATTACCCGACTATAACCAAAGCTACGGTGGTGGTTTTGACCTGAGCCTTGGATTACTTTTTTTTAGTAACTGGGGCGCAAAGTTTACCAATCCACCTGCAATGGTCGCACATCCTTATGACAAGGATTGGTTGAATACGGCCTTTCCCCAATTTAAAGGAGCGGAATATCCCTATAAGTTTTACAACAGCGTGCATGATTATTTTCGTACGGGCGTAATGAGCAACACATCTATTAATGTTGCCGGATCTTCACCGGCCGTTAACTATAATATGAACTATAGTTATACGGATGACCAGGGTTATCTTCCGGGCAATGGTTTATATAAAAATGCTATCGGCATGGGTGGTACAGCCAAACTAACCAATAAAATAACGGTTACGGGTACTGTAAATTATGTATCTACGAATGTAAAATCCCCGCCTACAAGTAATAGTTACGGAAACAATGCTGTTAATACTTCAGTGTTTGGTAACGTAATGTATACGCCAACAGCCATCGACCTGATGAACCTTCCTTACGAAAGCCCGCTGGATCATTCATCGGTTTACTATCGTAATGGTAATGATATTCAAAATCCCCGCTGGACTTTGTACAATTCTTTTACGCAGGATAATGTAAAGAGAGTATTCGGCCAGATGCAGGCAAGATACGATATCGTAAAAGGTTTAAATCTTGCTTACAGGGTAGGTTACGATAGCTACACAGAATTTCAAAGCTATTCTCAGAACAAAGGAGGTATTTCAACACCTAAAGGTATTTTCCGTGAATCGAACGGAAACAATACTATCTGGGACCATACGCTGTTCTTAAATTATAATCATGGCATCGGCAAAGATTTTTCATTGAATGTAGACGCAGGTGCAAGCCGCAGAAAATATGAATACAGCCAGACAGGTATGACCAGCCAGGAACAATTAGTATATGGAATATTTAACCATGATAATTTTGTTTCCCATTCTCCATACAGCGAAAACGGCATTTCAAGATTGAACTACATAACCAATCGGCTTGAAACAGGTGTATTCGCACAAGGCCAGTTAGGCTACCGCGACTTTACGTATCTAACTGTTGGCGGACGTAATAGCTGGTCATCAACTGTTGAAGAGAAAAACAGGAGTATCTTTTATCCCAGTGTAAGTTTATCGTTCATTCCTACTTCAGCATTTGAAAGTTTGAAGAATAATCCAACCCTCAATTACCTGAAATTGCGTGTAGGATATTCTACCAGTGCAAACTTTCCGCCTCCTTATTCAACAAGGCCATACCTGTTTACATCAACAAGAGTGTTCTTAACAAATTCGGGTCAATCCGTAAATGTAAATGCAATCTCTTCACAATTACCAAATCCGGATTTGAAACCTGAATTGTTGAGAGAAACCGAAGCAGGCCTGGAAGCCAAGTTGTTTAAGAATATGATATCTCTTGACTTTACAGTTTACCAGAGAGTAGCAAACGACCAGATATTAAACCGTTTCCTCGATCCTGCAAGCGGTTATCTGAGCCAGCAGATCAATGCCGGTAAAGTAACCAATAAGGGTATGGAAATCGCATTGGGCATAACGCCAATTGCGAATAAAGACTGGAGATTGCAGTTAGATGGTTTGTTCGCCATGAACAGAAGCAAAGTTTCCGGTTTGCCTGATGATCAGAAATCTGTAAATATTTCCGGGTACTCCAATGAAGGAACGTTTGCTATCAATGGACAACCTTTGGGTGTGGTGATGGCCAGCGCTTACCAGAAAGACCCTAAAACAGGTGAAAGAGTAGTAGGAAGCGACGGTAACTATATCGCTGCGAATGATATCGCAATCATTGCAGACCCGAACCCGAAATACAAACTAACGGGTATCGGTACACTGGGATATAAAGGTTTTAGTTTCAGAATGCAATGGGATTATACACACGGTGGAACCATGTTTTCCGGTACCGCCGGCGCATTGCTGGGAAGAGGTGTAACAAAGGATACAGAATTTGACAGGGCCGGGGCAGTAATTCTTCCGGGTGTAGGCGAAGACGGCGAGCCAAATAAAGTACAACTTTCTGCAACAGGTGCTTACTATAATAATAGTATTACAAATGGTGCACCTGATGAAGGCGCTGTATTTGATCAGACATGTATCCGCTTAAGAGAAGCATCATTATCATACAGCGTTCCTGCCAAACTGTTAGGCAAATTACCAATCGGGTCTTTGTCGATCAGTGTTTCCGGAACAAACCTTTGGTATTATGCTCCTAATTTTCCCAAATACATTCACTTCGATCCTGAAGCATCGGGATTGGGTGTAGGCAACGGCAGAGGCCTGGAGTTTCTTACAGGTCCATCAGCACGTCGTATGGGTGCAAGCTTAAGAGTTACATTCTAAACCTTTAAAGAAATTATATCATGAAATATAGAAAGATTTATATAATGCTAACCATTGCTTTTCTTGCGGCATTCCCCAGCTGTAAAAAAGAGTTCAATGGTTACCTCACCAATCCCAATAGCCCGAGCCCCACAACGGCTGACGTGGATTTATATTTAAACCAGGTCCAACTTAGTTTCAGTGCATTCTGGACCAGGGCATCCGACCTCGGTGCACAATTGACCCGCGAGCAATATTGGGTAGGGCCCTTTTACCGGAATGGTTATACGCCCGCCAGCTTTGATGGTGAATGGACAAGCGCATATACAGGCGTGTTTGCAAATGCAAACGCTTTAATTCCGCTGGCACAGAGCCAGAAGAAATATGTGCAATCAGGCATTGCCCGCACTTTGCTGGCGTTTACATTAGGAACACTGGTTGATGATTTTGGTGACGTTCCTTATTCTGAATCTGTGTTAGGAAATGAAAATACAAATCCCGGAGTGGATGGAGGTGCTGCTGTATATGCAGGCGTTCAAACTTTATTAGACAGTGCTATTTCAGATTTTCAAAAAGACGGAGCGGCAGCCGGTCCTCCTATTGATTTATTTTATGGCGGCGATGCGGATGCATGGATAACTTTTGTAAAGACATTGAAGCTGAAATTTTACATGCAAACACGCCTTGTTGATGCCGGTGCGACCGCTAAGATTGAAGAATTACTTACTGAAGATGACCTGATCAATGATCCTTCACAGGATTTCGTTTTTCAATACGGAACTAATATAAGCGCACCCGACAGCAGGCATCCGCAATACGCGGCAAACTATGTTGATGCCGGCGGTCCCGGTTATCTCAGTAATTTCTATATGTGGATGATCGCATCACAGAAGTATAACGGCAACGTAAACTTTAATGGTGATCCCCGTCTTCGTTATTATTTTTACAGAGCTTCATTAAACTATGGCTGGGCTAATAGCTCTACTTGTCCCTGTTACGCCCGTTCTATATTCGCGACTTCCGCACCTCCCGCATGGTACCCAAGTGTACCGGATGAAACTCCTTACTGCGTAATTGGCAAGGGATATCTGGGAAGAGATCATGGTGATGCAAGCGGTGGACCTCCCGATGGTTCTTTCCGTTCTACGTATGGTGTTTATCCTGCAGGCGGAGCATTCGATGCAGACGAGGCAGATGCTATTACATCTGGCATGGGTGGTAAAGGCGCTGGTATAGATCCTATCTGGTTGTCATCGTATACGGAATTCTTAAAAGCGGAAGCAGTGCTGACACTGGGAATTACAGCACCCGGAACAGCAAGGGCCCTTTTACAAGCTGGTGTGGCCACTTCAATAGACAGGGTGATGGGCTTCCCGGCAAAAATCGGGTACACTGTACCGTCAGATAAAGTGCCGGCACCAACCCAGGTTACCAACTATATCAACCTGGTACTTTCAAAATATGATGCAGCAACAACAGATGCGCAGCGGTTAAATGTTATTATGACAGAGTACTACCTCGCAGCATGGGGTAATGGAGTAGAGCCGTACAACAACTACAGGCGTACGGGTATGCCAAATAACATGCAGCCACCTGCTGCTGTTCCGGAACCCGGATTATTTATGCGCTCATTCTTCTATCCTTCTGTTTTTGTAAACAGGAATGTAAATGCGCCGGCTCAGAAAAATCCGGGCAATGCCGCGGATAAAGTGTTTTGGGACAATAACCCGGATGATTTTGTTAAATAAATTAAACTGCAATCATGAAGAAACTACTCTATATACTAACGGCGGTCACAATGGTCATCGCCATTAATGCATGTAAGAAAAAAGGAGGGGATATAAATCCCTTATCCGACAGAAGCCATCTTGGCCAGGGTTCTTACATAACGTTAGACGAAAATGTGAATTTAAATTTAGACTACTCCCAGATAGCAACATCTTCGGTAGGCATAAAGGTGAGCCAGTATCCAAACGGGCAGGCCATCGATCATATTCTTTTATATGCTACAGACAATGCATCGTATGATACTACAGAATGGCATTTTGTAAAATCAGTTCCTTATACCGGCGCCGGCACAGAGTTAAGTGTAACCGGAACAGAATTGGCAGCCTCCTTTGCAATAGCTCCGGGAGATTTGACCCCCGGTGGTGCATACACGTTTTATACCCGCATTGTAACAACAGAGGGATATAGCTTTGATGTAAACACAACTGGTGATAATGGCGGCGGCGGATTAGTGACAGGACCTTATTATAACGCTGCTTTTTCTTTTACAGCTTATATCGTTTGTCCGTTTGTCGGGCCTGTTGGAGGAACATATAAAATTGTGAGAGATGATTGGGTTGACTGGGTACCAGGTGATTTGGTTCAGGTAACAGACGGACCTGGAACAAATCAAATCGATCTTAGTGCCGTATGGCCAAATCCAGCTTACGGAAATATTGTTAACCATTTAATAGTTGACATAGACCCCGCAACAGGAACTGCTACAGTACCTGAAGTTGTTTTTGGTCACTACAGTGCAGATTATACAGCTGTAGGCGCCGGCGCCGGTGAACACGGACCTGCCGGTCGGCAGCGAGACGATCCTGGTCGTCGAAGACGACGATCACACGCGGGAACTG
>Ga0207689_10005551_pt1 | contig 11261 bp, 9 predicted proteins | sample KBSMisM52_FD_184312 | JGI IMG/M metagenome (GOLD analysis project Ga0207689, IMG submission 184312) | Miscanthus rhizosphere microbial communities from Kellogg Biological Station, Michigan, USA - KBS Miscanthus M5-2 (SPAdes) (version 2) | ecosystem: Host-associated > Plants > Roots > Rhizosphere... | reverse complement strand
GCCCGTTCCGAGGACGACCTGCATGAGCGCTACGCCAAGCGCTTCGGCCGCGACCTGCAGCGCGCGGCGATCCCTGAGCCGCTGCGCCGCGAGGTGCACGCCGCCCTCGCCGGCCAGGGCGTGCGCAACCCGCACGTCGATCTGGGCGACGCCACCGAGCTGGAAGAAGCGGTGAGGAAGGCGCTGGAGAGCATCCCGGTCGGCGAAGTGCGGACCTACTCGTGGGTGGCGCGGCAGGTCGGGCGGCCGAAAGCGGTCCGCGCCGTGGCCAGCTACTGCGCCAAGAACGTGGTGCCGTTCGTGGTGCCGTGCCATCGCGTGGTGCCGTCCAGCGGCGGCATCGGCAACTACGCCTACGGCAGCCGGATGAAGCGCGAGCTGTTGGCGCGCGAAGGCGTCGACGTCGACGCGCTCGACGCGCTGAGCCGCGAGGGCGTCCGCTACATCGGATCGAAGACCACGAAGATCTACTGCTTCCCTACCTGCAAGGACGCGCGCCGCATCCGGGAGGAGAACCGCGTCCCTTTTCGGGGAACGGAGGAAGCGAGAGAGAAAGGATTCCGCCCATGTCAGCGATGCCGTCCGGCAGCAGCAGCGTAATCGCCTTCCCGCAGCTGGCTCTTTTTCCGGCGCGCGCCAGACGGCGCGGCACGTACGACGTGCAGGCGTTCTCGCGGCCGGCGCGCGCCTTCACCGGCGACTTCTATTTCACGCATCGCCACGACGACAGAATGTGGTTCGCCGTCGGCGACGTGTCGGGCAAGGGGATCAACGCCGCGGTGGTGATGGCCATGATCCAAGAGGAGCTGGAGCACCGCATCATGTCGTGCGCCAACGCGGCGTGCGACCCTGCGCAGACGGTGACGCGCCTGCACGAGTTCCTCCGCCCGCTGCTGCCGGCGAACAAGTTCGCCAGCGCGGTGATCGGCTACGCCACCGACGACGGGCACCTGGTGGTCGCCAACGCCGGGCACTGCCCGCCGGTGATCGTCCGCCGCGACGGCTCGACCGACCTGGTCGAGTCGACCGGCCCGGTGGTGGGCATCCTCCCCGAGTCGCGCTGGCGCTCCTCGGTCCGCATGCTGGGCCGCGGCGAGACGCTCGTCCTCTACAGCGACGGCGTGATCGAGGCGGAGTCGCCCGACGGCTGCCAGTTCGGCGTCGACGGGCTGCGCCGCGTGGCCGCCACCGGCGCGGAGGCGATCGTCGCCGCGGTCGACGCGCACGCGCACGGCGAGCGCGGGGATGACCTGACGCTGGTGGTGGTGCGGCGGAGCTAACCCCTCATCCGCGGGGAGAAGGGCTCTCGCCATGAGTGTCGCGAGTGCCCCTCGCGGCGGGAGGGCCTTCGCCCCGCTTGCGGGGAGAAGGTGCCGCGAAGCGGCGGATGAGGGGGTCACACCAGCGCCGACGGCAATCTTGGCGACGACAGCAGGTCGGCGAACACCGCCCACCGGTCTCCTCCCTGCCGCTCGACGTAATCGCGCACCAGGTCCTTGCCGAGGTTGTAGTTGATGACGTAGCTGCGGTACTGGTCGAAGAAGCGGACGCGCTGCCGCGCGCGCTCCGGCGACATCAGCGCGTAGGTCACCAGCCACTCCACCGCCGCGTCAGCAGACATCGCGCCGTCGAGGTAGCCGCGCGCCGCCTCGTTGCCGGCGTAGGCCAGCTTCGACGCCAGCTCGTGGATGGCGTAGTACTCCCCCGCCTGCGCGCCGTCCAGTCCAGCGACCGGAAAGAGCGCGTCCGCCTCGTACGCCACGCGTGCGCTGGCCGGGAACGCGACGTCGATCCCATAGTTCGCGCTCCCCTCGGCGATCAGCGACTGCGGGCTGAAGAGCGCGTAGACGGAGAACTCGATCCAGCCGCGGTCGCGCACCAGGTTCTTTTCCAGCAGCGCGTTGTAGACGTGGTGGCCGGGATAGCCCTCGTGGCAGGCGAGGTCGATGGCGCGGTCGATGGTCACGGGCAGGTCGGTGTTGACCTGGATGACGCTGCGGAAGTTTCCCTGGTACCAGTTGTAGGCGCTCCACGACTTGCCGGCCACGTATTCGACGGTGAAGCTCTCGTTCGCGGGCAGGGCCACGTGGGCCAGGGTGCGCCGCCGGCATTCGTCAATGGCCGCCTTGAACACGGCGTCGAGCCGCTCCTTCGGGATGACGTATTCGTCACGGAAGGCCGTGTACCGGTCGATCAGTGGGCCCGGACCGGGCAGGACCTGCTCGAGCTCGGCGAGGATCGGCCGGAAGTGGTCCTCGCCCAGGTGCGGCGCCACCGCGTCGTACAACGCCTGCGACTCGGCGTCGAAGGTCAGCTTCGTGCCCGACAACATGTCGACCCGGCTCACCAGCGACTGGAGCTGGCGCTTCAGGTACTGGTGGCGCAGGCGCTCGAGCTCCTCCGCGCCCGGCTTCACGGCTTCGAGCTCGCCGAGCAGCGCTACCGCCGCGGCGCGGATCGCGGGCCGCGGCCGCTTCGCGGCCTCCGCTTCCTTTCGCTTCTCGGGAGGGCCGTAATACGCGTCCACGTAGTCGGGATCGTGCACGCCGACCGCGAGCACCAGCGACACGTAGCGGTCGGCGATCGCGTTCATCGGATCCACCCGTGCGGAGCGTGGGGCGTCGGCGGCCACGGCCGTCGCCGCGACGAGCGTCCCTGCGACGGCTACGGCCCACCGCCTCCGGCACGGGCCCATTTGCGCCTCCTGGCGGCCAGGTCTCCGCCTTCCGCAGCTTACCTCAGGGGTGGAGGAGGGACGCGAGGGCCAGCGCGCCGATGAGGCCGGCCCGCGGTCCGAAGGCGGGCGGCACCACGTAGCGGTCGATGTATGTCGTGATCTGCGGAGCCTGGACGTAGCCGTTGAGGAGCGACTGCAGCTCGCGGTGGATCCTCGGGAACAGCGACAACCGTTCCATCACGCCACCGCCCAGGATGATGCGGCGCGGCGAGAGCGTGCAGACGAAGTCGTTGAGCGCGAGCGCGAGGTACCGCGCTTCCAGCGCCCAGGCCGGGTGGTCGTCGGGCAGCTCCTCCGCCGGCCGTCCCCAGCGCGCGTTCATGGCCGGCCCGCAGGCCAGGCCCTCGAGGCAGTCGCCGTGGAACGGGCAGTGGCCTTCGTACGGATCGGCGGTTCGGTCGTGCGGGATGCGCACGTGCCCCATCTCGGGATGGACGAGGCCGTGCAACATCGCCCCGCCGACGAGTCCCCCGCCTCCGATGCCGGTCCCCACGGTGAGGTAGATGAAGTGGTCCAGGCCCTGCGCCGCCCCCCAGCGTCCCTCGCCCAGCGCCGCCGCGTTGACGTCGGTGTCGAACTGGACGGGGACGCCGAGGGCCTGGCGGACGGGCCCCACGATGTCGGTGTGCGCCCACCCCGGCTTCGGGGTCGAGGTGATGAAGCCGTAGGTGGCCGACGCGGGGTCGAGGTCCACCGGACCGAACGAGGCAACGCCGGCCGCGGTCAGGGGCCCGAGCGTCGCGCGCTGGGCACGGAAGAACTCCAGCGCCTCGCGCAACGTCGCCTCCGGCGTGGTCGTCGGGATGCGCGTCTCGGCGCGGATGTCGTCGGGCCCGGCGCCCACGACGCAGTTGAACTTCGTCCCGCCCGCTTCGAGTCCGGCGTAGAGCGTCGTCATCGGCTCAGGGCCAGACCGGCCGCAGCTCCCACAGACGAACCGGGGTCACGAGCCCGCCCGCTCCGCCCACGAGGGCGATGCGGTCGAGCGGGCGGGTCGGATACACGCGCTCGGAGAGGACGGTCTCGCCCTCGTTTGCGAAGACCTCGATCGTCGTCCGATCGAAGAGGACGCGCAACCGGACGGCGTCGTCGTGCCAGCGCACCGGCCCCGCCTGCCGCTGCGGGTATTCGGCGTGGAAGGGAGTCGCACGCGACCGGCGCCGGTCCACGAACACCTCCGGCCGGGCCGCGGACACCCCGATGACGACCTCTTCGCCCGCACCATTGGCCAGACGCAGCCCCGCCTCCCCTGCCCCCCCCGCCGCGCCTCGCCGCACCTCGAACTCGATCTCCGCGGAGCCCGGCAGGGCCGAGTCGGAGGCGATCTCCCGAGGCTCGACGCTCGCGCGCAGCGCCTGCAGCTCCGCCACCGGGGCCTGCACGAGGCGGATTCCGTCGGCGAGACGCCGTAACGACAGGACGCGCGGAACGGACTGCACGCCGCGCCAGGGCGCGGTCGGCTCCTCGTTCGCGTAGAGCCAGTTCCCCATCCAGCCCATCCAGATGCGCCGCCCGTCGGCCTCCGGGATGCCGGCGAACGAGATCGTTGCGTAGAAGTCCTTGCCGTAATCGACCCAGAGCGTCGTGTCCGCGGGGTTGTCGTTCGTGAACGTCTTGCCGTCGAAGGTCCCGACGAAATATTGGCCGCCGGATCCGCCCGCCTGTCCGCCCGGATTGAGGTCGACGTCGAGGACCCACCGCGTTTCGGTCGCCCTGCCGTCCACGGACAACGGGAAGAGGTCGGGACACTCCCATACCCCGCCGATCGCGCCCGCGGGGCCGAAGTCGCTGAGGATCTCCCATCGCTTCAGGTCGGACGAGCCGAGGAAGCGCACCTTGTGCACGTCGGGCAGCACCGACACCATCACCCAGCGCCGCGTGGGCGCGTGCCAGAAGACCTTGGGATCGCGGAAGTCCTTGAGGCCGAAATCGACGACGGGATTGGCGGAGTATTTCTTCCAGGTGCGGCCGCGGTCGGTGCTGAAGGCGAGGTTCTGCGTCTGCTTGCCCCGGCCGTGGCCGGTGTAGATCGCGACCAGGCAGGACCGGCCCGGCGCCGGCGGCTCGCACAGCCCGGAGGTGTTCTCGGGATCGGGCACGACGCTGCCCGAGAAGATCATGATCCCGTTCTCTTCGCGCAGGGCGATGGGCAGGTGCTTCCAGTGCAGCATGTCCGTGCTCGCGGCGTGGCCCCAGCTCATGTGGCCCCACTTCGGGCCCAGCGGGTTGTGCTGGTAGAAGAGGTGGTACTCGCCGTCCGCGAAAACCAGGCCGTTCGGGTCGTTCATGAAGTTCTGCGGCGGCGTGAAATGAAAGCGCGGGCGCAGCGGCTCCTGGTAGAGGCCGGCGGCCGCCGCCAGCGCCATCGCCGTCACCGCCAGAGCGCGCGGGATCACTGGCTACTCGATGCCCAGCTCGTGCTGGATCTTCTCCAGCGAGACGCCTTTGGTCTCGGGCAGGAACGCCCAGACGAGCACGAACTGGAGCACCATCATGGCCGCGAAGAACGCGAAGGCGGAGGCGCCCGAGGCCTCCGCGATGACGGGGAACGTCCAGCTCACGAGGGCGGCCCAGAACCAGTGCGTGAAGCTGCCCAGGGCCTGGCCGCGCGCGCGGACGCGGTTCGGAAAGATCTCGCTCAGGTAGACCCAGATCACGGACCCTTGCGAGAAGGCGAAGAACGCGATGTATCCGATGAGGCTCGCGAGCACGAGCGTCCCGCCTCCGCCGGTGTGGAACGCGTAGGCGACGAGGCCGAGGCAGAGGGCGAGGCCGGCCGCGCCCACCAGGAGCAGGCGCTTCCTCCCGAAGCGGTCGATCACGGTCATGGCGGCCATGGTGAACAGGAGGTTCGTGAAGCCGATGACGACCGACTGCACGAGCGCGCTCGAGCGCCCCGCTCCCGCCATCCTGAAGATGTCGGCCGTGTAGTAGATGAGGGCGTTGATGCCCGCGAGCTGGTTGAAGGTGGCCACCATGACCGCGAGCAGGATGGGCCTCCGGTACTTCCGCTGGAAGAAGGGCTCGTCCGCGGACACCGTCTCCTCGTGCAGCGACTCCGCGATCTCGCTCACGAGGGCGGCCGCGTCCTCGCTCCCGACACGGCGGAGCACGTCCTCCGCCTCTCCGTGGCGATGCTGCTTGACCAGCCAGCGCGGGCTCTCCGGTATGCGCCGCACGAACACGTAGAACAGGGCGGCGGGGACGGCCGCGATCCCGAGCATCACGCGCCAGGCGTTCGACTCCGGGCCTCCGACCATCGTCGCGATGATGTAGTTCGAGAGGTAGGCGGCCAGGATGCCGGCCACCACGTTGAACTGGCTGAGCGCGACCAGGCGGCCGCGCACGGCCGCGGGCGCGATCTCCGCGATGTACATCGGCGCCACCACCGAAGAGCCGCCGATGGCGAGCCCTCCCACGAACCGGAACACGAGCAGTGACACCCATCCCGGCGCGAGGCCGCACCCGGCCGCGGAAAAGAAATAGAGCACGGCCAGCGCGCGCAGCACGGGGCGCCGTCCGTAGCGCTCGGAGGGCTTGCCCGCGGCCAGGGCGCCCAGGATGGTGCCGAGGAGGGCGCTCGCGACCGTGAACCCGAGCTGGGCGCTGTCGAGCCCGAAGCGCAGCCGCAGGGCTTCCGTCGTTCCGGAGATGACCGCGGTGTCGAAGCCGAACAGGAAGCTGCCCAGCGCGGCCACGGCGGCGCTGCGCACGAGTTGGGGACGGAGGCTCATCGCGCTCCCCGGCAGGCTGTCTTGGGACGCGCGGATTGTACGCTACGACTCCCGCCACAAGGGCATGCGCGCGGCGAGATCCGTCTCCCCGATCTCGGCGCAGACGGCCTCCAGCGCTCCCCGGCGCGACCCGCGCCAGCGGAGGTCCTCCAGCGTCTCCGTCATCGGGACGTCCGTGCGCAGCCGGGCGAGCTGGCGGTAGAGCAGCGCGTCCGCGCGCTTGTCGCGCAGGACCTGCCCCGCTCCGCCCGCCCCGCGCACGCTGACGCCCCATCCCTCCTCGAGGGACGGGATGTCCTCGAGCCGGCCGTAGCGCGTCAGCAGCGCGGCCGCCGTCTTCGGGCCCCAGCCGGGCAAGCCGGGATAGCCGTCCGAGCTGTCGCCCACGAGGGCGAGCCAGTCCGGCATGGACTCCGGGAGCACGCCGAACTTCGCCTTGACCGCGCCCTCGTCGAGCACGATGCGGCGGCGGCGGTCGAGCATCACGACCCGCGTCCCGCGCACGCATTGCGCGAGGTCCTTGTCCGGCGTGCAGATCACGACCTGCTCGACTTCCGCCTCCTCCCCGAAGCGCGCGGCGGCGGTGGCCAGGGCGTCGTCGGCCTCGAACTCGACCATGGGCCACACCACGAGGCCGAGGGCGTGGGTCGCGCGCTCGGCCAGCTCGAACTGCGCGAGCAGCTCCCGGGGCACGCCCGCGCTCGTCTTGTAGCCGTCGTAGAGGCCGTTGCGGAAGGACTCGATGACGTGGTCGTAGGCCACGCCCACGTGGGTCACGTCGGGCTGGGTCAGGAGGCCGAGGAGCGATCGCATGAGGCCGCGCGTCGCCCCCACCTCGCGTCCGGCGGGGCTGGTGGCGGCGGGCGCACCGAAATACGACCGGAACAGCTCGTACGTGCCGTCGACGAGGTGGACTTTCACGCGCCGGATGAGAGCCGCTTCACCAGCCGGTACAGGAACTCGCGGCCTTCGTAGAGCTGGCGGACGCCCATCCGTTCGTCACGGCCGTGCGCGCGGTTGTCGTCCACGTCGCCGAAGAGGCCGGAGACTCCGTACGCGCGGATGCCGACCTGCCGCAGGTAGAGGCTGTCCGTCGCCCCCGTGCCCATCATGGGCAGGACGGGCACGCCCGGCCACATCTCTCGCGTCACTTCCTCCACCGGGCCCATGATGTCGGGCTGGAGCGGCGAAGGCGGGCTGGGCTTGGCCGGGGCCAGCGACGTGATCGTGATGCCATCGTCGGCGACGACGCGCACGAGCGTGGCCTGCACTTCGCCCGCCGGCGTGCCCGGGAGGATGCGGCAGTTCACGGTCGCGCGCGCCATCTGCGGGAGCGCGTTGTCCGCGTGCCCGCCCTCCAGGCGGGTGGCCACGCAGGTCGTGCGCATGAGCGCGTTGTGGTACGGCGAGGCGGTCAGCCGGGCCAGCGCTTCGGCGTCGGGGGGCGTCCGCAGGACGGCCTTCATGTCGGCCGCTTCCGCGCCGGGGACGATGGAGCCCATGCGGTCGAAGTAGGCCCGCGTCACCTCGGAGAGCTGGAACGGGAAATCGAACGCGGCCAGCCGGCCCAGCGCGGCCGCGAGCCGGTAGATCGCGTTGTCCTTGCGCGGGAGCGAGCTGTGGCCGCCCGAGTTCGTGACCTCGAGCCGGAAGCTCTCGTAGACCTTCTCGCTGGCCTGCACGCCGTTGTCGAGGTAGCGGCCGTCTTTGATCTGGCCGCGTCCGCCTTCGTTGAGGGCGAGCTCCGCGTCGATCAGGTCGCGATGGTTCTCGACCAGCCAGTGCACGCCGTTGGCGGGGCCCGTCTCCTCGTCCGCGGTCAGGGCCACGATGATGTCGCGGTCGGGACGATAGCCTTCCTGCTTCAAGCGGATGAGGGTGGCGATCCAGATCGCAGCCATGGCCTTGTCATCCCCGGTGCCGCGGCCGTAGAAGAAGCCGTCCTTCTCGAGCAGGGTGAAGGGATCGGTGGACCAGTCCTCGCGGCGCGCCTCCACCACGTCGAGGTGGGCGAGGAGGAGCAGGGGCCGCCGCTTCCCCGTGCCGCGCAGGCGGGCCACGAGGTTTCCCTTGCGCGGCTGCGGCGTCAGCACCTGCACGTCGGCCGCGGGGAATCCCGCCGCGCGCAGCCGCGCGGCCATGGCTTCCGCCGCGCGCGTGTTGTCACCGGAGGGGTCGACGGTGTTGATCTCGACCAGCTCCTTGTAGATGGGTAAGAGGGCTTGGTCGGCAGGGGATGGAGACGAAGTAGATAAAGAGGTTGTGGCCAGGACGGCTGTCATCAGGACACACAGACTCAAACGATGGACCTCCGGAGTGAATTCACCTCGACGCGGTCATCGCAACGCGTCCTCCAGCGCCGCCGCCGCATCCGTCTTTTCATCCCGGTACTTCACGATGACGGGCGTGTAGAGGGCGAGGCCGTGGCGCTCCGCGAACGGATCCGCCAGCTTGCGCGAGCCCGGCACGACCACCGCCCCCTCGGGGATTCGCAGGGGCTGGTCGCCCTGGCGGCGATAGGTCGTCTTGCGGGGGATGTCGTAGACGGTCACGGATCCGGTGAGGATCACGCCCGACCCGAGCACGGCGCGGCGCCCGACGATCGTCCCCTCGTACACGCCGCAGTTGCCGCCGACGAGCACGTCGTCTTCGACGATCACGGGCAGCGCTCCCACCGGCTCCAGGACGCCGCCGAGCTGCGCCGCCGCCGAGAGGTGCACGCGCTGGCCCACCTGCGCGCAGGAGCCCACGAGGGCGTGCGAGTCGATGAGGCTGTTGGCGCCGACGTACGCGCCGACGTTGATGTACGCCGGAGGCACGATGATCACGCCGGGAGCGACATGCGCGCCGTGGCGGATCGCCGTCCCCCCGGGCACGACGCGCACGCCGTCGCCCACGGCGAAACGGCGGGGCAGGAAGGTGTCCTTGTCCAGGAACGACAGGGGACCGGCGGGCTCGGTGGCGACGACGCGGCCGATCTTGAACCCGAGCAGGATCCCCTTCTTGACCCAGCCGTTGACGCGCCAGCCGTCCGCGGCCGGCTCCGCCGCCCGGGCCTCCCCGCGCTCGAGGGCGTCCAGGAGCTCGTCGAAGACGGCGCGCGCCTCGTCGCCGAGCGCCTCCGCGGGCAGCGCGTGGTAGCCCTCGATCTGGGCGGGCAGGTCCTCGCGCACGCTCACGAGACGAGCTCGAGCTCCTTGAGCGCGGCGCGCATGGCCTCGCGCGTGCTCTCCTTCGGCGGGCACATGGGCAGGCGGAAGCTTTCCTCGCAGAGCCCCATCAAGGCCAGGCCGGCCTTGACCGGGATGGGGTTCGACTCCACGAAGTTCAGGTTCATGAGGTGGAGCAGCCGGTAGTGGATGCGCCGGCCCTCGTTGAAGTCGCCGCGCGCGCAAGCCGCGATGAGGTCGTGCATCGGGCCGGGCACCTGGTTGGCGGCGACCGAGATCACGCCTTCCCCGCCCAGGGCCATGAAGGTGATCGCGTTGGCGTCGTCCCCGGAGAGGATCTCGAACCCGTCCGGACGGTCGCGCAGGAGGTCCATCACCTGCGTCAGGTTGCCGGAGGCCTCCTTGACGGCGGTGATGTTGGGATGCCCCGCGAGGCGGAGCTGGGTCTTGGTGTCGATGTTGCTGCCCGTGCGGCCGGGCACGTTGTAGACCACGATGGGCACGGACACCGCGTCCGCGATGGTCGCGAAGTGGCGGAAGAAGCCTTCCGGCGTGGGCTTGTTGTAATAGGGGCCGACGGAGAGGATCCCGTGCGCGCCGAGGGCGGCCATGGCCTTGGACCGCTCGACCGCCGTGCGCGTGTCGTTGCTGCCCGCCCCCGCGAGCACGGGGACTTTCCCCGCCTCCTCGAGCGTGATGGCGACCACGCGCTTCTGCTCGTCCTCCGTCATGGTGGCGGCCTCGCCGGTCGTGCCGCAGGGCACGAGCACGTCGATGCCGGCCTGGACCTGCCGGCGCACCAGACGGCGCAGCGCGGCTTCATCCAGGGCTCCCGTGGTGGTGAACGGGGTGATCAGCGCCGTGCCGGCCCCCGCGAACGAACGGCTCATCGCGCCTCCTTGTGTCCCCTCATTGTCCCTCACGGACAGTCGCTAACGTAGCCGAGAGCGCGTAGCTTCTCGCACGCCGCCGAGGTGGCCGGCTGCTCGCCTTTCTTCCCCAGCGCCAGATCCTTCGTCTTCGCCCATTCCCGGTTCGCACGGTCCAGGAACAGGTCCAGCTCGCGTCGCGCGACGCGGAAGGCCTCCGGCTCGCGCGTCCGGACGTCGCTGGTCTCGCCGGGGTCTCGCTGCCGATCGTAGAGGGCCGTCTCGGTGTGGCCGTCGTCGAGCGGCGCGTCCACGAGCTTGAATCGCTCGTCGAAGGTCGCGCTGAGGTTGCGGTCGTTCTGGGCGAAGAGCCGCGGGCGTCCGGGCACGCTGCCGCCGGCCACCGCGCCCAGCACGCTGGTTCCCGCGAGGTCGGGCGGATAGGACACCTTGACCGCGTCCAGGATCGTGGGCACGAGGTCGAGGGTCGAGGTGAACTCGGACGACCGCTGCCCACCCTTGGCCCCCGGCATGGCCACGATGAGCGGAATGGCCAGGCAGGGATCGAAGAGGTCCTCGCCGTGGTCGAAGTAGTAGTCGTGCTCGCCCAGGCTCTCGCCGTGGTCGGACGTGAGCACGATCGCCGTCTTCGCCGCCACCGACGACGCGGCGAGCCCTTCGAGGACACGCCCCACCTCGGCGTCCACCGACGCGATCTCCCCGTCGTATTGCGACACGTAGTAGCCGAGGC
>Ga0207689_10005550_pt1 | contig 11263 bp, 4 predicted proteins | sample KBSMisM52_FD_184312 | JGI IMG/M metagenome (GOLD analysis project Ga0207689, IMG submission 184312) | Miscanthus rhizosphere microbial communities from Kellogg Biological Station, Michigan, USA - KBS Miscanthus M5-2 (SPAdes) (version 2) | ecosystem: Host-associated > Plants > Roots > Rhizosphere... | reverse complement strand
GCATTGGTGGTAGATGAGTGGGGCGGATGGTACGATGTTGAACCCGGTACTAACCCTGGTTTCTTATTTCAGCAGAACACGATGCGTGATGCAATGATAGCCGGTATCACACTGAATATATTTAACAATCATGCGGAAAGGGTGCGTGTTGCAAACCTTGCTCAATGTGTAAATGTGCTTCAGGCCGTTATATTAACCGATAAAGAAAAAATGATCCTGACGCCTACCTACCATGTTATGGAGATGTACAATGTGCACCAGGATGCGACCCTTTTACCGGTGGCGGTTAAAACTGAAGATTATATATACAACGCTGAAAAACTGCCCGCGGTATCTGTATCTGCTTCCCGCGATAGTGCCGGTAAAGTCCACGTAACGCTCGTGAATATTGATACAAAGAAATTGCAGGCCATTACTGTAAATTTTAAGGGTGTAAAATATAAAACAGTTACAGGAAGGATTTTAACATCAGCGAAGCTGCAGGATTATAATTCCTTTGATGATCCCGAAAAAATAAAGCCGGCGGATTTTAAAGGTGCTGAATGGAAAGGAGATTCGGTACATGTAAAATTGCCTCCTTTCTCCGTAGTGGTGCTGGAACTTTATTGACGCGATGTATACATGGTATCGGACATTATCTTATTGGCGGTCTCTCTGCAATGGTTTATAATGCGGGCCGTATCGCTATCAACTATAAAAAGAATTTTATGAAAGGACAATTGATAACCCTGCTTTTACTATCCGGATTTTTGGTAGTTGCCCAAAACAAAGACTACTCATTTCAGCCGGTTTCTTTTACAAGTGTTCATCTCACAGATAATTTCTGGTTGCCGAGGATCAAAATAAACAACAGTGTTACCATCCCCGCTTCATTTGAGCGCTGTGATAAAACCGGTCGGGTAAAGAATTTTGAAATGGCCGCGACAAGGAGCGGTAAGTTTTGCACAACATATCCTTTTGACGATACAGATATTTATAAAACAATCGAAGGTGCTTCTTTTTCTTTGAGCTTGTTTCCGGACAAGCAACTGGAAGCTTATATTGATTCACTGATTGTAAAAATTGCAAAGGCTCAGGAACCGGATGGTTATTTGTACACGGCAAGAACAATTGATCCTTTACACCCGCATGCCTGGTCGGGCACTGAAAGATGGGAGAAAGAAAGAGAGCTGAGTCATGAGCTTTATAATTCGGGTCATCTGTACGAAGCAGCAGCCGCTCATTATATGGCGACTGATAAAAAGAATTTATTAAATATCGCTTTAAAGAATGCTGATCTTGTTTGTTCTGTATTTGGTCCTGATAAAAAACATGTGGCTCCCGGTCATGAAGTAGTGGAAATGGGGTTAGTAAAACTGTATCGCATTACCGGGAAGAAAGAGTATCTCGAAACAGCAAAGTATTTTGTTGAAGAGCGTGGTCATTATTCGGGGTATGATGCAAAAAGTAAAGATCCATGGAAAAGCGGCGCTTACTGGCAGGATGATAAACCAGTAACTGAACAAACAGAAGCAGAAGGACATGCGGTGAGAGCAGGGTACCTCTATTCGGCAATGGCTGACATAGCAGCATTGACCGGTGATGAAAAAATACTGAAAGCAATAGATACAATCTGGGATAACATGGTATCTAAAAAAATATACGTGCAGGGTGGTGCAGGAGCGATACCCAACGGTGAACGATACGGCGATAACTATGAACTTCCCAATGCCACCGCTTACAATGAAACATGCGCGGCTATCGCGAATGTGTACTGGAATCAGCGTATGTTTCAATTGCATGGCGATTCAAAATATGTGGACGTACTTGAAAAAATATTATACAACGGTTTGATATCCGGCGTCGGGCTTGACGGAAAATCTTTCTTCTATACCAATGCAATGCAGATAAGGAATAGTTTTTCTCACAATAGTATGGAGCCTGAACGGTCCGGTTGGTTTGAATGTTCCTGTTGCCCGACTAATTTAACAAGATTGCTTCCGTCTATACCCGGATATATGTATGCACAAAAAGACAATAGCCTTTATGTAAACTTATTTGCCGGCAGTAAAGCATCTGTAAATATCCTCGGTAAACCCGTTGAAATAACGCAGGAAAACAATTATCCATGGGATGGAGATATGAAATTTACTATTTCACCGGTAAAATCCTCTTTCGCCTTTTCACTGCTGATACGTATTCCGGGGTGGGCCCGGAACATAGCCACTCCGTCTGATCTTTATTCGTTTGAAGACATTTCAGATAAAAAAGTAATTATAAAAGTAAACGGAGCGCCGGCAGATTTTACAATAGAAAATGGTTATGCGGTTTTAAACAGAAAATGGAAAAAGAATGATATTGTTCAGGTAAGTCTCCCTATGGATATAAGAAGAACCGTGGCGAGTCATAAACTAAAGGAAGATGCAGGCAAAATCGCTTTGCAGCGCGGGCCACTTATATATTGTGCTGAATGGAAAGATAATGATGGTAAAGCTTCTAATATTATAGTTCCGCAGGATGCTGTTTTCAGTACAGAGTTCAAACCTGATCTGCTGAACGGAGTAACAATTATAAAGAGTGACGTGCCTGTAGTTACAGTCGAACCCAATGGCAAGTTAATATCAACTGCTCCGAAACCGTTTGTAGCCATACCTTATTACGCGTGGGCCAATCGTGGGAAAGGTGAAATGACGGTGTGGTTTCCGGCCGTTGTAAAAGATGTTGAACTTGTAGCCAACGAATAGCATACGTTACATTCCTTATCAGATGCCTTTAAAGTGAGAAGGGTTATTTACGATTTCATTTCCTTCGTACCTATCATTTGGCAGAATTCTCAATTATGCTCTATCCGGTTGGGTTGGTTATGGTGTTTTGCCTGAAATTCTGTAGCAGTCATATTAAATTGTTTAAGGAAACATCTTCCGAAATGATGAGGTGAAGCAAAGCCCACCATATCCGATATCTCATACATTTTAAGTCTTCCTTCTGCAAGCAATACTGCCGCTTTTTTTAACCGGTTGATTTTTATCAGATCATTTGGAGAAAGATTGCATATTTCGCTGATTTTTCTGTACAGGGTAGCCCGGCTCATAAACATCTCTTTGGCAAGAAATTCAACATCCAGCTCAGCGTTTTTAAGATTAGTAAGTATAATACTGGTAATCTTTTCAAGAAATTCCTCGTCGGGCCTGGAATACGCAATGCTTTTTATGTGAGTCAATGGGGAGTTTGCATAATACTCCTTTAGCTTATTCCGGTTTGCCAGCAGATTGTCAATCTGTGCCAGCAAATGCCGTGGAGAAAAAGGCTTTTCTATATAAGCGTCTGCGCCATTTTCCAATCCTTCTATTTTCGAGTCAAGTGTTTTTCTGGCCGTTAACAGGATGACCGGAATATGGCAGTGATGGATATCTGATTTTATCAGGTTGCAGAATTCCAGGCCGTCCATTACAGGCATCATGATGTCGCTTACAATGAGATGAACAGTTTCCTTTTTTAATAATTCTATAGCAACCCGCCCATTGGAGGCCGTCAGCACAGTATATTTTGAATTCAGGTTATCAGACAAGAATTCAATGATATCGGTGTTATCATCAACAATAAGAATTACGGATTCCATTTGTACTATTTTCACTGTTCAGATTAAAGGAAGTTTTGTTTTGCTGTCTGTTATTTACAGAACCGACCGGCATTTTTAATAAAAAGGTATTAAAACCATCTCCGGGCTCTTTTAATTCAAGAGTGCCTTTGTGCAATTCTGCAAGTGCACGGGAGATAGCTAAACCGATACCGGTTCCATTTTTAAAACTGGCCTCTTTCAGGCGAAAAAAAGGTTCGAATATTTTTTCCTTTACCGCGGTTGAAATTAAAAAGCCATCATTTTTCATCTCTAGTTGAAAGTTTTGTTCGTCGTTCGACAGGCATAGAGTTATTTGTATGAATTTGTCACAATACTTGATGCCGTTACTAAATAGATTACTCAATATCTTTTGCAGGGAGTCGGTATCAACCCACGCATAAATATCATCAGTGGGAAGCTCGAGAATATATTCCAGTTTTCGTTGTTCGGCCAAAGGTTGAAAATTTGAATATGCCTCCTCGATAAGTTCCGTGATATTTACTTCTTCCAGGTCCAGGCGGAAGCCCTGTGCTTCGATTTTGCGAAAGTCAAGCAACTGGTTGGAGATATCAATAAGCCTGTTCGTATTTTTTTCCATGATCCGCAGATTGTTTTTCAACTCAGGAACTTTTTCAGAGTGGTTCATGATATTTTCCATAGGCCCTTTTATCAATGTCAGCGGCGTTCTTATTTCATGAGCGATAGCGGTAAAGAATTCCATTTTATTTTTGTACAATTCTTTTTCTTTCTGGTGCTCCAGTATCTCCATTTTTCGTATATGCCTTTGCTGAAGTTTGTCATGATAGATCCGGAACAGGAAATAGATCAGTAATATTGAAAGTACGAAATAGGCGAGGTAGGCTGTTGTGCTTTTCCAGAAAGGAGGGAGTATTTCAATGTGAAGGCTGGTTTCCTGGTTATTCCATCGCCCGCTATTATTTGCTGCTTTAACCCTGAATGTATAAGAACCGGGAGGTAACTCTGTAAAATAGGCTTTTCTGTTTGATTTCAACGGCGTCCATTCATTATCTAAGCCTTCCATTTTATAAGCATATTCGTTTTTTTCGGGCGACGTGTAACTTAATGCCGCGAAGTCAATGCTGATCGTTGAACGATTATGCGGTAGTGTAATCTTATCTGTATACGTTATGGATTTACTGAGTGAAAATTTGTCATTGCGGATGGCAAGTTCTTTATTGTAAACCTGGATACCCGTTATATAAACCGGGGGGTTTATATTATTGGACGTAAAACTTTCAGGATTAAAACTGATCATTCCTTTGACACTGCCGAAATACATTCTTCCGGCAGAATCCTTGTAGGCTGAATTCCAGTTGAACTGGTTATTCAACAGACCATCAGCCACCGTAAATATTTTTACTGATTCCGAGACAGGGTTAAAACGAATCAGCCCCTTGGTAGAACTGATCCATAAATTTTCTTTTTTGTCTTCTAATATTTTAAAAAGGAAATTACCTGGAAAACCATTTTCGGTGGTATAGGTTTTGAATTTATTCGTGGTCGGGTCATACTTGCTCAATCCACCTTCCGTCGCAAACCAGATATAGCCGCGACTGTCAATGAATTCGCCATTGACCATATTATCAGGTAATGAATCTTTACTATCAGGTTTCGCACCGAAATGCCGGATCTGACCAGTTTTGTCGTTCAGCGCAAAAACGCCGTTTCCTAATGTGCATATCCAGAGCACGCCGTTCTTGTCTTCAACAATGGATTGAGTCTGGAAGGGAAAACCATTTACCAGTTCGAAACTATCTTTAGCACCATTATACTGATATAAGCCTTCCCAGGTGCCCACCATTATTTTTCCCGTACTTGTTCTGAAAAGATGTACGATGAAATTGCTGCGAAAAGAATTTTTACCGGCACTATAATGTTTTATTACTTTTTCATTGTTCAGCTTCATCCTGTCTATACCATATTGGTAGGTGCCTATCCATAATTCATCGTCTGCAATCAACAATCCGTGAATGTTGCTATACGAGATGCTGCCTTTTTTACCGTCGGGGCTATAATTCGTGAACTTTTTTGTCCGGAGATCCAGCTTATTCAAACCTGCATCCTCTGTGCCTATCCATAAATGGCCTTTACTGTCCGGATAAATTTCATGAACACCATTACCCTTTATCGAGTTATCTCCGCTCTTTGAAAAGTATTTCTCGAACGATGTATAGGGATAAGGATAATAGCATAAACCACCGAACCTTGTTCCTGCCCATACGCCTCCTTCTTTGTCGCGGTAGAGCGTATTAATGGCATTGTCAGAAATTGAATAAGAATTATTGTACTCCATATGAAGGCTGGTGACTTTACTGCTGGCAATATTGTAAATATAAATGCCACATTCAGTAGCCGCCCAGTATTCGTCGTCGGAATATTGAACAAAGTCTTTAGCGAATATTTCCGTTTTATCTTTATTGTATATAAGAATGTCTTTGTATACTCCTGTCCTGGTATCGAATAATTTAATACCCTGATTTAATGTTCCCGCCAGCAACGATCCTTTATGCGTGTTGAAGATTTTAATGATGTTGCGGGATGAAGGCTTTTTTGATTTGGTGAATAAATTGAACGAGGTAAAGGAACCCCGGTCACGGTCATACCTGGACACAAGTCCGTCACTTGTGCCTATCCATACAGTTCCTTCATCATCTGTACATATAGAAATGGCTTTGATTGTATCTTCAGAAAACCAATGGATTTTGTTGGTGTTAGGATTGTATATAGCTAACCTGTAATCCGCCGACATCCAGAAGTTACCCTGCTGATCCCTGCAGATACTCCGGATGACATGATTCGCTGTTGAATCAACCAGCCTGAATACATCCGTTTCAGGGTTATATATATAAAGGCCTTTAGCGGTTCCCACCCACAGTTGTTCATTGTCAGTAGAAAGTAATGCATACACAGAGTTATTACCGACGGTTGTCGGAATGGCGGGATCACGCCTGTAATTTTTAAAAGTATACCCGTCAAACCGGTTCAACCCGTCAATGGTCCCGAACCACATGAATCCCTTCTTATCCATTGCAGTACATAGAACGTTATTGTTCGAAAGACCATTTTCGACTTCATAATGTTTAAAGTAATAAGAGGTTTGTCCCTTTAATCCGGATATAACAGGGAAAAAGTAAAAGAGTAGCAGTAGCAGATGAATTCGTAATGGCACCAATCGTAAGGTTTTGGTAAGTTAAATATACAGATTTTTTTATGCTGGCTTCGCCAGCGACGCTGCTCCATAGAAATTACAGGTTGAGACGATTTGCCCCAATTGCGAGACAAAATCGAACATTGAGTTTAGATAATTATAGTTACTTCACATAAGTGTTTACTTGACACTTATCTGGATTATACGATTGCTTATTTAAACCCTTATAACAACTGCCATATGAATAAGAAATGCTTATGTATCGACAAAGCATGTTTATTACCATCTTTGTCTCCACTCTTGTTTTCTTCGTTTATTGACACAAATTTTTTAAGCGGCTGATAAGCCTGCCATGACTTCTCCGACTGTCTTTCGCTTTACAAAAACGATTTTCTAACAACCTCAACTATACTTATGAGTCACTGTTTAAATAGATCTTCTGCGCATAGGATAACGCGACTGGTAGTGCTGTTTTTCCTGCTGTTGGGAGGTAGCACAGTTTATGCACAAATCAAGGTTCAGGGAAAGGTGACGGATAACCTGAATGTGCCTCTATCCGGCGTGACTGTCACCCAGAAAGGGAGCCCGGTTTCAACGACAACAAATAGCGAGGGCAATTTTAGCCTGTCTGTAAATAATGAACAAGCGGTGCTTGTTTTTTCATACGTAGGTTATCAGCCGCAGGAAATGCCGGTTGGTAACAAAACAACTTTCGACCTTCAACTGACACCGCTTGCAGGCCAGTTGAATGAAGTAGTTGTGGTGGGTTACGGTACGATGAAACGAAAAGAAGTAACAAGCGCCGTAGCAACAGTCAATGCTGCTCAATTCAATAAAGGAAATATCACTGATGTAGCCCAACTGTTACAGGGAAAGGTGTCCGGTCTGTCTATTTCAAAACCGGGTGGTAATCCTAATGGTGGATTTATTATACGCCTCAGGGGACTCTCTACTCTCGGCGCCAACACTTCCCCGTTAGTAGTTGTTGACGGACAGGTGGGTGCCGATATTAATACGGTAGACCCTAACGATATACAAAGCATTGACGTTTTAAAAGATGCTGCTTCTGCTGCTATTTATGGAACCCGCGGTTCTTCCGGTGTTATCATCATTACTACTAAAAGGGGCAGAGGCGCACCCCTGGTTGCATATAACGGAAGTGTAACGGCAGAAAAACCCGGCATGTTTACACCGCATATGTCTGCTGCGGAATTTAAAGCGGCTGGCGGAAGTGATCTGGGCGCAGAAACCGACTGGAATAAAGAAATTACAAGAACAGCGATCTCGCATATTCATAACGTTTCGCTTTCGGGAGGCACCGGCAGCGGCACCACTTATATTGCTTCTCTTAATTACAGGGATGTTGAAGGGGTTGCTATAAAAACCGGCTTCAACCAGTTTAATGGACATTTCGGCCTTACACAAAGAGCTTTGAAGGACAGGCTTAATTTTACATTGGATGCCACTATCACACGTAAAAATTCAACTTTCGGATTTGATCGTGCTTTTCAATATGCGACAATATTTAATCCAACAGCTCCTTTACATACCAATGACGCTCCTGGTGCGGGCGGATTGAATTTAACAGGTAGCGGTTACGTTGAACAAAACTTCGTTGAATATGCAAATCCATTGGCAGTACTCGAACAGAATACAAATGAGGGCGTGCTCAAAAGAACAAATATTAATAGTACTGTCAGCTATGAAATTATTCGCGGATTAAAGTTCCAGATCAGGTATGCTCAGCAAACCACCAGTAATTTTGGAAAGATATATCTTCCCAAAACATCTTTCGATTCGCGCCTGCTTGGTCCCGCAGGATTTAGAAACGGTAGCGGCTTCTCACGCAACGGCGTTGCCCAGCAAAATGATGATGAAAGTTTTTCCAGGTTGTATGAGAATACACTCTCTTATGAAAGTAAAATATCCAATAATCTGAATTTATCTGCAGTAGCTGGTTATTCCTACCAATCCTTTTTATTCAATGGAATGATTGTTCAGGCCGGCGATTTTCTTTCAGATGTGAATTCAGATAACATATTTAATGCCGGTGATTTTAAAAATGCGAAAGCTGACGGCAGAACGTATAAAAACGGCTCACGTCTCATAGCATTTTTCGGAAGAGTGAATCTTAACTACAAAGACATGGCATTTCTTTCCGCCAGTCTGAGGCGGGAAGGCTCGACACAATTCGGAGAGAACAATAAATGGGGGATGTTCCCTGCAGTCAGTGTCGGCTTTGATGTGACAAGGCTGACAGAAATACCTTCCGTAAATACGTTAAAGGTGAGAGCAAGTTATGGAGTCACCGGGGCTTTGCCTCCAAGCTCTTATCTTTCATTATTCCTTTACGGGCCTACGGGACGATCTTTCCCGTATAATGGCGTATATATTCCCACCTACGAACCTACACAAAACGAAAACCCGGATCTGAAATGGGAAAAGAAAGGAGAACTTGACCTGGGTCTTGACTTTGCCTTACTTGGAAACCGACTGACCGGAAATTTTGATTATTATAATCGCAAAACAAAGGATCTTTTATTCAATGCCACTGTACCGGTACCTCCCTATCCTACAGATAAAAGATGGATGAATATCGGCACATTGGAAAATAAAGGAGTAGAGCTGTTGCTGGCTTATGATGTGATTAAAAGTAAAAACCTGACATGGAATACGGGTGTTAACTTTTCCACCTATAATGTAAAACTGACAGAGCTGAATAAGGATCTTGCCGGTACAGTGATCGGTGCCAGCAACCTGGGATCTCCCGGTCAGGAACAAACGCAAATTACCCGGGCGGTGGAAGGAGAAAAGATCGGTATCATCTGGGGGCCAATTTATCGCGGCCTGGACGGCAACGGAAAGTTTCTTTTTGATGACGGAACAGGCAAACCAGTGCTCAGCGATGCCTATAAGACGAAGATCGGGAACGGATTGCCGAAGTTCGAATTAGGCTGGACAAATACGTTCCGGTACAAAAACCTGGACCTTAATATTTTCCTGAGAGGTCAGTTTGGACACGACCTGGTGAATACCTACCGTGCTTTCTTTGAAACCTCACAATCCACCGTTATTGCCAGCTATAATGTGGTAAAGACAAAATATTATGATGCTGATCTTACATCACCACTTACATTCAGCAGTCTTTATGTTGAGAACGCTTCATTTGTAAAGTTGGATAATGCCACACTGGGTTATGATTTCAACATTAAGAACGGAGCAATAAAAGGATTGAGAGCATTTATCACCGGTCAGAATCTTTTTGTGATTACAAACTATACAGGTGTTGATCCCGAAGTACGGTACACGTATGGAAATCCACCCAATGTACTGGCTCCCGGAGTTGACGCGAGAGATACATGGGTAAGAACGCGTTCATACACGCTTGGTGTTAACCTGAAATTTTAATTAACGAATGCATTATCACTCCAAAATACTAAATATGAAAGTTTCATCTTCCATAAAATATGCAGTCATGGGTCTTGTTGTTTTCGCCGTTTCGTGTACGAAGCTGGATGAAACGAACCTGGTATTCGACACTGCGACAAATCAAAACTTTGGTACTACTGATGCAGAAGTTGTGTCCCTGATGGCGGCTGCTTACACAAATCTCTATGGCAGTTTTGGCAGCGACGGTAGCATTATGCGACTTGAGGAAGTACCGACCGACGAAATTGTGGTGCCTACACGCGGCCCGGATTGGGGAGACGGAGGTCATTGGGTTCGTCTTAAACTTCATACCACAAAGCCGGACGACGGTGGTCCCGGTAATACATGGAGCTTTTTATTCAAAGGCGTCAATACATGCAACCGCGTACTGGCGTTACTCGAACCATTGCCTACCGCACAAAAATTCATACCTGAAATAAAAGCGTTGAGGGCAATTTATTATTACTGGTTATTGGATCTTTTTGGAAACGTGCCGATCAGTACCGACTTTTCGCAAACTGATCCGCCACCAAATAATACACGCAAAGAAGTGTTCGATTTTGTGGAAACCGAGCTTAAAGCTGTCCTGCCGGATTTACTACAAACAGGTCCTGCAAATGATTCCACGTATGGGCGTGTTAATTATTATACGGCGCAATTTGTATTGGCCAAATTATACCTGAATGCGGAAGTCTTTACCGGTACACCTGCTACAGCCACGCAATGGGATAATTGTATTGCTGCCTGCGATGAAATTATCAATTCCGGCCAGTATAGTTTAATGCCCAGGTACAGCGACAATTTTCAAAAAAATAACAAAGGAGGATCTGAAGCAATATGGGTAATTCCCTATGATGAGATTAAGGCTACAGGTTTCCAGCTTCCGCACATGACATTGCATATGGCCAGCCAGGAAACGTATAAAATGGGTGGTCAACCATGGAACGGCTGGGCCTCTGTACAGGAATTCTACAATTCGTACATTGACCCGGTTCAAAACCCCGGGCCGCAAGGCGACGTAGTGGGACTTGATCCAACGGGAACTACGATCACCGGTACAACCGATA
>Ga0207689_10005547_pt1 | contig 11265 bp, 11 predicted proteins | sample KBSMisM52_FD_184312 | JGI IMG/M metagenome (GOLD analysis project Ga0207689, IMG submission 184312) | Miscanthus rhizosphere microbial communities from Kellogg Biological Station, Michigan, USA - KBS Miscanthus M5-2 (SPAdes) (version 2) | ecosystem: Host-associated > Plants > Roots >... | reverse complement strand
CGTACGGCTGACCACGACCTGCGGGCCCTTCGCGGACTTCAGGACCTTGACGATGGCCACGCGGACGCGGTCGCCCGTCTGGTAGGTCTCGGCCCGGCTCTGCTCCTTGCGCGGGAGCAGCGCCTCCGCGCGCCCGAGGTCGACGACGAAGTCGCCCATCTCCTGGCGCTTGATGATCCCGTTGATCACCTCGCCGACGCGGCCGGAGTACTCGGAGAAGACGTTGTCCCGCTCCGCTTCCCGGACCTTCTGGAAGATGACCTGCTTCGCGGTCTGGGCCGCGATGCGGCCGAGGATGTCCGTCGGCTTCGGGAACTCGATCTCCTGGCCGACTTCGGCCTCCGGAATGAGCTTCTGCGCCTCTTCCAGGCTGATCTGGGTCTCCGGGATCTCCACCGTCTCCACGATCTGGCGGACGGCGAAGACCTCGATCTGGCCCGTCTCGTTGTTGAAGCGGCTGCGGAGGTCCTCGTTGTTCTTGTAGTACTTCTTCGACGCGGTGAGGATCGCGTCCTCGATGGCGGCGATGATGACGTCCGGGTTGATGTTCTTCTCCCGGGAGATCTGCTCGATTTGCTGCCGTAATTGATTCGCCATGGGCCTTACTTGAACTCCACTTCCAGGCGGCCGTGCGCGATTTTCTCGAGGGGAATGCGCGCCGTCGTCCCCTTCTCCTTCTCGAGGGTGACCGTGAGCTTGCCGTCCTCCACCGACTGCAGGCGGCCCGTCCAGTGGCGGCGGCCCTCCCACGGCTCGTAGCTCGAGAGCTTCACCAGCCGCCCCACGAAGCGGCGGTAGTCCGCCTCGCTCTTGAGCGGCCGGTCCAGCCCGGGAGAAGAGACCTCGAGGGTATAGGTGCTGTCGATCGGGTCCTCGGCGTCGAGGATGGCGGAAACCTCTTCCGAGACGGATTGCAGCTCGTCCAGTCCGATCCCGCCTTCCTTGTCGACGTAGAGGCGCACGAAATGGCCCCCGCGTTCACGTTTGACCTCGACATCCACCAGCTCGAACCCCCGACCAGAAGTCACCCGTTCGGCGACGCTGTGAACGATTCCCTTTGCTCCCTGCTCCTTCAGGCTGTCCCGCTCCAACAAAAAAGAGTGGGGGCGAGCCCACTCTGGTGCACCACCCCGAGCTGGAACAGTAAGGATAACAGCCTCTTGCACGGGAAGCAAGGGTGAAATGCCGGCCTTTCGCCGGGAAAGAGGCTGCATCTTGCCGTCTTTCAGGAGCTTGGAACGTGAGGGCGCCGCCGTGCCGGCGCGGTGCCGACAGGGCCCCGAACCCGGAGTCGAGAGCGACAACGGGGCCTCAAATCGCCCCGGGCGCGGGCGTCCGCCGAGGGTCAGTGGCGATCGCGGAGGCGCGAGAACAGCGACCCGCCGGCCGGGGGCGGAGAGGGCTCGCTCGCGAGAGTGGCCAGCTCGCGCAGAGCCTCGACCTGTTCGGGGTCGATCTCCAGGGCCTTCTCGTACATGCCGCGGGCCCTCTTGGCCATCCCGCGCTCCCGGTAGATGCGGCCGAGCAGCAGGCAGGCGGGAACACAAAGCGGATCGGCCTGGAGGACGTCGAGCAGGACCTTCTCCGCCTCGCGCGGGCGCTCCCGGTCCGCGTAGGCGCGGCCGAGCAGCACCTGGGCCTGGCGCTTGAGCGCGCCTCCCGCCGCCGCCACCGTCTCCTCGAGGATCCGGATGGCTTCCCACGGCTGTTGGGCGTCGAGCGCTTCCTCCGCGCGCAGCAGCCGCGCCTCGAGGGGTTCATCGGCCCGGCTCGCGGCCGAGGACACGTAGGCGGCGGCTTCGCGGGCGGCCGCCGAGACCCGGGGGGCGGCCGTGCGCAGGCTCATCGAGCGCTCGTACCGGTCCCGCGCCGCGGAGTCCTTGAGCACCGCGTAGGCGTTGCCGACGGCGACGAAAACGTCGTTCAACTTCGTGCGCAGGTCCTGGAGGGCGGGATCGCGCTGCGCGTCGGGATGATAGCGGCGGGCAAGCCGGGCGAAGGCCTGCCGGACCTCGTCTTCGGACGCGCTCACGGTGAGGCCGAGCACGGCGAAGTGGTTGGCCCCGCGGAGGGCGGAGTGGGCCTGCTCGATATCGCGGCGCATCTCGTCCGTGGGCACGGGCCTGGGCGCGGCGGGAGGAACGGCCTCCGGCTTGCTGACGGCCGGCTTCGCCGCGGGCTTGGCCGCCGCGGGGCTGGGCATCGAGCGGTACGCCGCGCTCGTCCCCGTGGGCGGGCGAACGGAATCGCGGGCGGGCGCGGTGGCCGCCGGGCGGTCGGGGGCGGAGGACGGTGCGGGCGGCGGCGGCGCCCAGTCGAGCACGCCCGCGCACAGGAGCCCGAGCAGCTCACGCGCCGCGCCGTCCCCTCCCAGGCGGATGAGCTCGCCCGCCTTCACCTCGGGACGCACGCGCGCCAGGAGCGCGCGATGCCCCGAGGTGAGCGCGGCCTGGCCCGCCTCCCCCGCCGTGCCCGCGACCAGGCGGCGGTCGGTGTCGCCAAGCGCTCCCTCCACCACGCTCGCCTCGAGGCGATCGACGGCGCGGATCGCGAGCGCGGCCAGCAGGGGCGACGACGACTCGAGGCTCGCGGACTCCGTGGCCGGGTCCCAGCTCTGGACGGCGTCGCGACAGGCGACGATGCGCGTGAGGCCCACCGTCGCCCGCTCCGCCAGATCAGGGGGCAGCGGCCGCAGCGGATCGTCGTCGGCTTCCACCGCGATTACGTGGCCGTCCTGCAGCTTCAGGCCGAGACGCGTCACGGAGGGGATGCCGCTGCGGAGGGTCACTCCGCTCACCCGCAGCCAGCCCGTCGCGCGCGCCCGCTGGAGCCGGCCCAGGAGCGGCGCCAGCGCACCTTCCGAGAGAGTTCCCCGAAGGGGCTCGCTTGTTTCCACGAGTAAGGTCCGTATCGATGTTAGAGCGGCGAGGCCGCCCGCGGGGATCCCTACCGCGCGCGAGTGACGCCGGTCACGGGAAGACGGCGGAGTGCGCGGGGAGATTGACGGGGCCAGTCGCCCGTTCCCCGTCGACGATGCGCACCACGAGATCGTAGGGATGCGCCTCCGTCACCTCGCACGCCACGAACGTCCCCGGCGCGGCCACGCCGTCGGCGATGACGATCATCCCGTCGATGTCCGGCGCCTGGGCCGCGGCACGGCCGCGGAGCAGGAAGTCGCTCTCGGGATGTACGCCCTCGACCAGCACCTCGAAACGCTCGCCGATCCGCTTCCGGTTCCGGCGCGTCGCGATCCGCTTCTGCGCCGCCATGAGGCGGCGCCGGCGCTTCTCCTTCACCCCGGGCGCGACGCGCGCGTCGAGGTCGAAGGAGCTCGTCCCTTCCTCGTCCGAATACGTGAAGACACCGACGTTGTCGAAACGCGCCGCTTCCACGAAATCGAGCAGCTCCTGGAAATCGGCGTCCGTCTCTCCAGGGAAGCCCACGATGAACGAGGTCCGGATGGCCACCCCGGGGACGCGGGCGCGGATGCGCTCGATCATCCCCAGCAGGTTGCCGCGTCCCGTGGGCCGCTTCATCCGGCGCAGCACGGCGTCGCTGGCGTGCTGGAGCGGGATGTCGACGTATTTGACCACCTTCTCCTCGGACGCCATGGCGTCGAGGATGGGGTCGGTGAGAGTGGCCGGGTAGGCGTACATCACGCGGATCCAGCGGAGGCCGTCGATGCGTCCGAGGCGGCGCAGCAGGTAGGCCAGGCCGTCGCGCAGGCCGTGGTCCAGCCCGTAGCGCGTCGAGTCCTGGGCCACGAGCACGATCTCCTTCACCCCGCGCGCGGCGAGGCCGCGCACCTCCGCCACGATGTCCTCGATGTTGCGGCTGCGGTGGCGCCCGCGGAGGGTCGGAATGATGCAGAAGCTGCAGGTGTAGTCGCAGCCTTCGCTGATCTTGACGTACGCGAGCCAGGGCGGGGTGGAGAGGATGCGCGGGGCGGCGTGGTCGTAGACCCAGGTCGGGGCCTCGCTCGCGTCCACGGAGGCGTCCCCTTCCACCGCCTTCACGATGTCGTCGACCTGGCCCGTGCCCAGGGTCGCGTCGATCTCGGGGATCTCGCGGCGCAGCTCGGCGTCGTAGCGCTGGCTCAGGCAGCCCGTGACCACGAGGCGCTGGGCGCGGCCGGTCTCCTTCTCCTTCGCCATCTCCAGGATGGTGTCGACGGATTCCTGCTTGGCGCGGTCGATGAAGGCGCAGGTGTTGACCACGATGACGTCCGCCTGATGGGCGTCCGCCACGAGGTCGTACCCGCGGTCGCGCAGGCGGCCCAGCATGACCTCGCTGTCGACGAGGTTCTTGGGACAGCCCAGCGAGACGAGACCGACGCTGCGCCGCTCGCTCAGTGGGCCTTCTCCGGCATGTCGATCTCGTTGCCCCACTCACGCAGCTTCTCGCGGTCGCTGGCCGCGTAGAGCTCGTCGCCGATGTCCGCGATCTGGTCGCTGATGCCGCCCAGCACCTCCTGCTCCTCGCCCTGCTGGCTCATGAGCGAGAGGTGGTGGGCGATGGCGTCGAGGCGGGGAACGGACTTGTCCATCGCCAGGAGGAGCGCTTCCACGAGCTCCACCAGGGCCGTTCGGCTCAGACCGTCGTGCCACGTGGGTTCCACGTCCGCCTCCTTGGTTATCCGTCCGACCGACCATGATAGCGCGTCGCGGGCGCAACCGCGATCCGTTAACATTCGCCGGGCCGGGGTCGATGGCCCGCGGGAGGGACTTTGGGCACGGGAGCGAAGGTCGCGATCGGATGCGGGATCGCCGTCGTGGTGGGCGGCGTGATGCTGGCCGCCGTCGTCTTCGGCGGCCTCTGGTGGGCGAAGGGCAAGGCCGAGCAGTTCACCGGCCGCGAGACGCAGATCGAAGAGCTCAAGAAGAAGGCGAACGCGGTGCCCTTCACGGAGCCCGCGGACGGGATCGTGCGCGAGGACCGCCTGCTCAAGTTCCTCGAGATCCGGCGACGCGTGTTCGAGGTCTACGCGAAGCACAAGGACCAGCTCGAGGCCCTGAACAAGAAGAAGCAGGCCGATTTCAGCGACGTCACGAGCGGCCTGAGCGTGCTCGGCGAGGTGCGGCTGGCCCAGGCGCAGGCCCTGGCCGACGTGGGCATGAGCGACGACGAGTACCGCTTCCTGATCCAGCAGGTCTACAAGACACTCTGGGCGTCGGAGGCGGCCAAGGCGTCTCCTGCACCCGGAATCGATGGCGCGCCGACGCCGGAGGTCCCGGCCGCCAACATCGCGCTCTTCCGCAAGCACGAGGCGGAGATCAAGCAATACGCGATGGGCGGACTGGAGTGGGTCGGGCTGTGACCGACGGGGCCGCCGCCCTCGGCGCGGCCGTGATCGAAGAGGCCCGGCGCCGGCTCGTGACGGGCTTTCCCGACCAGGTGCGCGCCTGCCTCGATCGCCTCGACGACGCCCAGGTCTGGTGGCGGCCGCACCCGGAGAGCAACGCGATCGGGAACCTGGTCCTGCACGTGTGCGGGTCAAACCGGCATTTCGTGGGGCGGGTCGTGGGGGGCACCGCCTACGAGCGCGACCGGAAGGCGGAGTTCGCGGAGCGGGGCCCCAAGCCGCGCGCCGAGCTGCGCCGCGTCCTCGACGAGACGGTCGCCGAGACCGATCGCATCCTGGGCGGTCTCGATCCCGCGCGCCTCCTCGAAGTGCGCGAGGTCCCGCGCGATGCGCCCCAGACCGTCCTCGCCCTCGTGCTGCGCACCTCCCACCATTGGGCCGTCCACACCGGGCAGATCGTGTACGCGACGAAGCACCTCACCCAGGGCGGCCTCGACGAGCTCTGGATGAAGACGATGCTCTGACGCCGTTCAGCGCTTCGGCGGCGGCCCGGCCGGATCGATCTCGTACACGCGGTCGCTGCCGAAGTCGGCGGCGAGGGCGAGGCCCGGAGGCAACGGCTCGTCGGACGTGAGCATCGCCTGCTGCTGCGGCCGCACCGCCGGCAGGTGCACGACCACGTAGCGCACCCCCGCCGCGCGCATCTCGCGGACCGTGGGGCCGAGGGGGAAATGGCGGCCCGTGACTCCGAGCGCGGTGGCCGCGACCGGGAAGTACCCGCCCCAGCCGTTCACCATCGGCTGCCAGTGCGCGGTCGACCAGTAGAGGTATCGCCCTCCGTCGCCGAGGTGGTCCTCGTCCCACGGTAGCTCCAGCACGACGCCGTGCGGGGCGGTAGCGAGCCAGCGCGCGCTGGCCGGGATCGGGGGAAGAGGCCGGAACAGGGGTCGCAGGTCGCCGGGATGGAGCTCGACGGCGAGAAGGACGGCGGCCGCCGCCAGCCCCGCCCGCGCCCACGGGCCGCCCCGGGCCAGGGCCGCCGCGGCCACGCCCGCGAGCAGGTCCAGCCCGAACAACGCGAGGACGCCCAGGCGGACGGGTGTGCGCAGGATCGAGAGTCCAGGCAGGCGGCGCACGAGGTCGTAGGGCGACACGAACGCGCTGCCCTCGGGGCTCGGGCCGAGCGAGAACGCGATCCCGACCAGGACCAGCGCGGCCCCCAGGCGCACCGTGCGGTCACGGTAGCGTGTGACGAGCGCCATCAGGGCGAGCGCGGCGACGATCGCGGTCGGATAGAGCTCGTACGAGCGGCGCACGTACGTGGCCAGGCTCGCGCTCCAGTGCGCGGCCTCGCCCGGGCCCTTGAGGATGGCGCGTCCGAGCTCCGCCGCCTGCCGTGACACGACGAGCCCATAGGGCAGGAACACGAGCAGGGCCACGAGCGCGCTGACCGCGAGCGCGACGATCACGGGTCGCAGGTGCCCGGCGCGATGCGCGCGCGGCGCTTCCAGCACGAGGACCGTGCCCAGGCCCAACGCCGTCATCACCGCGTAGTACCCGCTGCTCAGGACCTGCAGCAGCGCGAAGAGGGCGGCCAGGGCGGCATCCCGGTGCCGTCCACCGTCGAGCGCGCGCAGCAGGAACAAGACGGCCAGCGGCAGCCACTGCGTGGCGAGGCTCTGCACGTGCACGAGGTGCTGGAAACGATAGGCGGAGAACGCCCAGGCCAGGCCGGCGAGGAGTCCGGCGGCCGCGGATCCCGTGCGGTCCCGCACGAGCAGGAACATGGCCAGCCCGGCCAGCGGGAAGCTGAGGAGCAGGACGACGTTGTGCGCGAGCACGGGCGAGCCCCCCGCCAGCAGGATCGGCGCGCCCTGCAAGGCGATGGGCAGGAGGGGCTCGGTGTAGGCGAAGCTCGACGGGCGCGGATGGAAGCTGTTCGCGTCGAACAGGTGAAGCGGGCTCCGCACGGCCTGGTGCACGACCCAGGCCATGGCCCACGCGTTTCCGTAGACGTCGTCGTTGCGGATGAAGGTGTGGGCGGGATCGCGCACCATCGGCCAGAAGACGGCGGCGGTCAATGCGCAATAGAGAAGGACGGCGGCGACGGCGGCCCGGGCTCGAGTCAAGGCGCCGAGGCCGGACCACGGACCTCGGCGAGAAGCGCCCGCGCCGCCACCTCCGCGCCGTCCATCCGCGGCGGCGCCGGGAACGGAGCGGCCAACACCGCGTCGAGGGCGGGCTGCAGCCGGCCCGCGAGCAGGTCGGCGTTCGAGACGTGCAGCGCGGGAAGCCAGCGCGTCATCTCCTCCACCAGGATGGGGTACTCGGGGAAATCGCCCCGCTCCGTATAGACCATGCGCGTCCGGCAGGCAATCGCGTCCGTGACGATCCCGTAGCCCGGCTTCGTGACCACGATGTCGGCGGCGGCCACGAGGTCGAGGTACGCCATGCCGTGGGCGGCGAGATCCTCGAGGGAAAGGACGCGCACGTTGGAGGGCGCCCGGGATCCCGTGGGCTCGCTGAGGAACTGGAAGGACCGCAGCCCGGAGAGGGCCGAGAACTCCAGGCTGCGCAGGCCCAGTCCCCCGAACGAGAGCAGCACGGCGGGCGCCGTACCGAGGCCCAGCCGGCGCCGCCCCTCCTCCCGCGCCACCGCGGCGCGACGGACGACGAGCGGGACCGGCGTTCGGCGCGGAAAGGCGGAGAGGTCGCCCGCGAACGGAAGCTGAAGAAGGTTCGCCGCTTGCGCGTAGGCCGCGGCCGCGGCGTCGGCGATGGGAAGGAGTCCCGTCTCATGACGCGCGAGGTGCCGGTAGATCCAATCCCAGGAGAAGTTCGACAGGCCCACGGCAGGGACCCCGGCTTTCGCGCCGGCCAGGAAGGCGAGGGGCGGGATGTCCGCCACGACGGCGCGAGCTCCGATCTCGCGCAACCACGCCGCTTCACGCTCGACACGCGCGGGCATCTCCCGCGCGAAGTCCTCGCACTCCGCGAGCGTGGCCGCGGTGTCGAGGATGAGAGCGCCCTTCTGGATGAGTCCCACGTCAACGCGCTCGGCCCGGAACACGAGCGTCGGCCCGATCGCTTCCCGGAAGAACCACTCCGGTCCCGAACTGACGACCGCGATACGCAGCGCGGGGTCGAGCGCTCGCACGGCGGCGAGCACGGTGGCCGTTCGTACGGAGTGCCCGAACCCGTGCCCGGAGACGTAGGCGGCGAGAGCGGGACGACCGGTCAAGGGTAGATGCGGTACAGCATGCGCGGGAAGGCGATCGTCTCGCGCAGGTGCTCGAGCCCGCAGACCCAGGTGACCAGACGCTCGATGCCCATCCCGAAGCCCGCGTGCGGCACCGAGCCGTACTTGCGGAGGTCGATGTACCAGCGGAACGCCTCTTCGGGCAGGTTGTGCTCGTGGATGCGCTGGAGGAGCTTCTCCGCGCTCGACATGCGCTCGCCGCCGCCGACGATCTCGCCGTAGCCTTCCGGGGCCAGGATGTCCGCGGAGAGCGCCAGCTCCGGACGCTCGGGGTCGGGCTCCATGTAGAAGGCCTTGATCGCGGTCGGGAAGCGATGCACGACGACGGGCCGGTCGTAGGCTTCCGCGATCACCGTCTCGTCGGTGCCGCCGAAGTCGCTTCCCCACTTCGTCTCGGACCCCTTGGCCTGGATGAGCTTGATGGCGTCGTCGTAGTGCAGCCAGGGGAACGGCGACTTCACGTTCCCGAGCTTGGCGAGGTCGCGCTCCAGGACCTTCAGCTCCTCTTTCCGCGTCTCCAGCACGCGCCCGATCACGGAGACGATCAGCCCCTCCGCCACCTTCACCGCGTCCTCGAGGTGGGCGAAGGCCATCTCCGGCTCGACCATCCAGAACTCGGTCAGGTGCCGGCGCGTCTTCGACTTCTCCGCGCGGAAGGTCGGGCCGAAGCAGTAGACCTTGCCGTGCGCGGCCGCGTTGGCCTCGTTGTAGAGCTGGCCGCTCTGCGTGAGGTACGCCGTCCCCTCGTCGAAGTAGGGCACGCCGAACAGCGTCGTCGTGCCTTCGCAGGCAGCGGGGGTGAAGATCGGCGTGTCCACGAGCGTGAACCCCTGGTCGTCCAGGTAGTCGCGTACGCCCTTCACCACGGCGTGGCGGACGCGGATGACCGCGTGCTGCCGCTGCGAGCGCAGCCACAGGTGCCGGTTCTCCATGAGGAACGCGGTGCCGTGCTCCTTGGGCGTGATCGGGTAGTCGTGCGCGACCTGCACCGCGGTGAGGCCGGTGACGTCCACCTCGAACCCGCCGGGCGCGCGCTTGTCTTCCTTGACGCGCCCGGTCAGCTCCAGCGACGACTCCTGCCCCATCGCTTCCGCGGCCGCCCAGGCTGCCTCCGGCACCGCGGCCTTCGCCATCACCGCCTGCGCGAAGCCGCTGCCATCGCGGACGATCAGGAACTTGAGCTTGCCGCTGGAGCGCGCATTGTGAAGCCAACCCTGAACGAGCACTTCCTGGCCGACATGATTGCGGAAATCAGAGATCCGAACGATACGGGGTGAACCAACCTCTATTTTTTCCGTTGCATCCGTGCTCATTACTGCAATTCCTCTAGATGCCTGGCCAGCGCCTTTCTCAACCCCGAGAACTCCGGATACCGCGCCAGGTTGCGCCGCGCGTGGTCCAGCGTGCGCGGGATGTAGGGCAGGTAGACCCGGCTCCCCTTCACCGTGCCCTGGTATCCGAACGTCCCCAGGGCCTTGAGGTTGCGCTGGATCGACATCAGCTCGAACCGCCGCTGGAACGTGTCCCGCGCCTCGCCCGGGACCGCGCGCTGGCGGAACTCCTCGGCGCGGTCGGCCACGAAGTCCTCGTCCAGCTCGACGTAGCTGTCGCGCAGGAGGGAGGCGAGGTCGTAATGTGGCGGTCCCATGCGCGCGTCCTGGAAGTCGATCCAGTAGAGCGCGTCGTCGCGGTGCGACATCAGGTTGCGGCTGTGGAAATCGCGGTGGGTGAGGACGCGCGGCCAGGACGAGATCTCCGCGCACAGGCGGTGGAACCCGTCCGAGATCATCGCGCGGTCCTCGACGGACAGGTCGCACTTGCGATAGCCCTCGAGGAAGTGCTTCCAGAAGAAGTGCATCTCCCAGGACAGCTTCTCGAAGTCGAACGCGATCTGGAAGCAGATCGCCCGCTGCGGAGCCCTGGCGGCCTCCCGCTGCAGCACGACGAGCTGGTCGAGGGCCTGGCGATACAGCTCCTCGCGGCGCGAGGGGCTCGCTTCCTTGAGCGCTTCCTGCAGCGAGAGGTCGCCGAGGTCCTCTTGAAGGAGGATCCCGCGTGCCCCGTCCACGTCCCGGATCTCGGGCACGGGCAGGCCCCAGCCCGCCATCAGGTTGCGGATCACGATGAAGGGCAGATGTTCGGGCTCGAACGGCTCCGGGTTGAGCGAGATGACGGAGTGCTCGTCGCCGTCGAGGAGACGGTAGTAGCGCCGCGTGGACGCGTCGCCGGAGAGCGCGATCACGCGCAGATCCCCGACCCGCTTGCCGTAGCGCTCGGCCAGGAAATCGGAGACGCGCTGGTCGGGCGTGGGGTCGCCGGGGAACGCGGGACCCGCGGGCACGGCCGGGGGCGCGGGCGGACGCTCGGGGGCGCGGCGGCCGCGGCGGGGACGCGTCGACCGGCTCTCCGTCCGGCGCTCGGAGCTCACGACCCGAGCTCCATCAGCGGCTGGCCCTTCATCAGGAGCGCCCGCTGCAACCCCTCGCCGTCCTCGACCTTGACTCCCGCCGCCAGGATGCTCGACTCGATCACGGCGTCCTGCCCCACGTTCACGCGATCCCACAACACGCTCCCTCGCACCTCGGCGCCCTCCGCGATGACCGATCCCTTGCCCACCACCGAGCGCACCACGCGCGCCCGCGGATGGACCCGGGCCTCGGGGTGGATGACCGACCCCCGCCGGATTCCCCGGAACCGAGATGCG
>Ga0207689_10005546_pt1 | contig 11268 bp, 8 predicted proteins | sample KBSMisM52_FD_184312 | JGI IMG/M metagenome (GOLD analysis project Ga0207689, IMG submission 184312) | Miscanthus rhizosphere microbial communities from Kellogg Biological Station, Michigan, USA - KBS Miscanthus M5-2 (SPAdes) (version 2) | ecosystem: Host-associated > Plants > Roots > Rhizosphere... | reverse complement strand
GCAGCTTCCCAGTGGTCTTCCGGCCTTCAAGATCATGATGCGCCTGTCGCACATCTTCCAGCGGATACTTCTTATGTATTCGCAGCTTCAGGTCGCCCCGAACAATCATTTGCAACACCTCGTTTGAGCGCTGCTCGAGTTCTTCGCGGCGCGCCGCATAATGTTGTAGGCTGGGACGCGTGACGAAGAGCGATCCGTGTTTGGTCAGTTCAAGAAGATCGAAAGGCGGCACTGCCCCACTCGCACCGCCGAAAAGAACCAGATAACCGCGCGGACGCAAAACATTCAGGTCGCGCGCGAAAGTGTCTTTGCCCACGCCGTCGTAAACAACGTGCACGCCCTCATTGCCGGTTAGTCGCTTTGTTTCAGTTTCAAAATCCTGTTCGGTGTAGATGATCACTTCATCAGCGCCGGCGCCGCGCGCGAGTTGCGCCTTCTCTTCAGAACCGGCGGTGGCAATCACGCGAGCGCCGAGTTGCTTTGCCATCTGCACCAACAAAAGGCCCACGCCGCCGGCCGCAGCATGAATCAAAGCTGTCTCACCCGTCTTGATTGGATAAGTGCTGTGACTGAGATAGTGGGCCGTCATGCCCTGAAGCATCGCGGCCGCCGCTTGTTCGAAGTCGAGTTCATCGGGAATCTTGATGAGACGGTCCGCCGGCACTGCGGCATACTCCGCATAACTTCCGAGCACGCCGGTGTAGGCCACGCGATCACCAAGCCGCAGGGTGGTCACATCAGGGCCAACTGCGACCACAGTGCCGGAAGCTTCCTGTCCATTGATAAACGGCAGCGGCGCCGGATAGCGGCCCTCGCGAAAATAAACGTCGATGAAGTTAACGCCCGCCGCCTTGATCTGAACCAAGGCTTCATTTGGTTTTGGATCCGGAACGGGTAGCTCCACGAGCGTGAGCGCTTCCGGTGCGCCAACCCGGGCAACCTGAATGGCTTTCATGCCGGAGAGGATACCTCACAACCGGCGGGGATTGTAGATTGATAAAACGTACTTGATGCAGTTTGCGGCAAGAAGTTCAGAGTTCAGCCTTTAGGGCGAGAATTTGGTTGGCAATGGAAAGTACAAACTAAGGCTTGAACTCTCAACCGCATGAGGGCAAAAACAAAAATGCCGCGACGCTTGCCGCGGCATTCTTGTTTTAGTGAATGTCCACAGATTAAGTTATATCAGCCTTACTACTACAAGTTAATTGATGCCAAAGATTTGACCCAATATGGCGGCAGCAGTGCTGCTTCGCCGGTAGTTACGGTTCCTCGCAGTCTGACGATATCCGGCGTCATACCCACGTATGAACCCTTCACGAAAAGCCTGGCTCGAAGCCCGCTGGTAATAGCGTGAACGCTCCGGGCTATAGCTCTTGTTCTGCCGACCATCATCGGCACCGGTATTCAGACCCTGCTGATAACCGCTGTTAAGTTCCTGTTGCTCGTAGTTACCGTTTCGATATCCTCCGTAACCACCATAGCCATAGGTTCCTTCGTTGCGATACCCACCATAATTTCCATAGTTTCCAGCATACTGCCGGTAGCCCTGATCATAGCCCCTCACGAAACCGTCGCGGAAAGCCTGATTCGGAGCTTCGCGGTAATAACGTGAACGCTGCGGGCTGTAAGTCTGGCGACGTTGTGCATCGCTAGCTCCCGTATTCACGCCGTATTGAAAACCCTGCTGAACCGCCTGGTTGTTGTAGCCACCGTAGCTACGGTTGGTCCATTGTGCATCGACCGTCGTGCTGGCGGTAGCGATTATCCCGAAAACAAAAGCCAGCGCTATCAAAGCGCCACCAAATCTCTTTTTCATTTTTCCCCCTCCGTTCTGAAGTTGGAAAAGTGCAACCATTATGCCGCTCTTTTTTTGCTTTGAATTATTGGTTTTTACTATGGGAAGTACCCATTTCATGCAAACAGGGTGTTCGGGATTCGACACAAATAGATCAGTCTAAATGAACGCCTCATGCCTCCACAGCGAGTCGACGCGCGCGCATGAAATGTTTTTACCGGCTCGCGCATATACGTTTGTAAAGACTAATCCTCCTCGCTTCTCACCCCGCGACCCTCCCAGGGTGGATCTTCAGAAATGAGATCCACCCCGCGGAGGCTGCGACGATTCGCCGTTATCTCTGATCGGTCGAACTTTAGGAGTGCAACGCCAGTTTCCTGATCATGCCGCCCTGAGCGTCGGCTAACGGGTGAACCACAATGAACGCACCCGTATCCACTCCATGCGCGGCCTTCTTGATTCTGCCGATCTCCAAACGAGTGACGACGCAAAACAGAATGTCCTGCTCTTCGTCAGTCATCCCACCGCGCCCTTTGTAAACCGTGACGCCGCGTTCGAGCTCGCGCAGAATTACTTGCCGGATCTCCTCGCTGCGTTCAGACATGATGATGACGGCCGTGTATTCCTCGACGCCGTGGATCAGGAAGTCGATTGTTTTCGAAGCGGCAAAGTAGGTCAACATTGAATAGAGTGCTGACTCAATCCCCAGAAAGAAGGCGGCGGCGGAAAAGATGAAAATGTTCAGGAGGAGTATTACGTCGCCGACCTTGAGGAGGTGACTACTCTTGCTGATCAGGAGGGCAGCGATTTCAGTGCCGTCCAGCACCGCACCGCCGCGAATCGCCAATCCAATTCCGGCGCCGATGAAGAAGCCGCCAAAAACTGCGGTCAGAAGTTTGTCAGGGGTAACGTCAGGATATTTAACGAAGGCAAGTACGAGGGCCAGTCCGGCAATCGCCAGTGTACTTCTGATTGCGAAGGCCCTGCCGATCTGGCGGTAACCAAGCGCAATGAACGGAAGATTGATCACCAGGATGAGAATTGAAAGTGGCCAGCCCAGCACATTGGCGAGCAACATCGAAACGCCCGTGACGCCGCCGTCGATGAAGTGACTGGATAAAAGAAAACCCTTCAATCCCAGACCAGCCGAGAAGATGCCCAACACTATGAGAACGAAGTCGAGCATTGCGTGAATGAGTTTCTTCATGGCGATTGCTCCGATGGTTGATCAGGGTTCGTAAACCGTTGATAGTGACCTGAACCTTACTCTGCGTCACCTCTGCGCCCTCTGTGCCTCTGGGGTGAATCTTACCCGACAAAAACTCACACTGAGGCACAGAGTTCACAAAGGACCCAAACAGATTTTCAAATCAGGTCACCAATGCCGTGGCCTGGCTAATTACTCGTCACTGTCTTTCCGGTTCTTTCGCGAATTCCTTTCCAGGTAAAACAGACCGGCAATTGCAAACGCGACGATCAATAAAACAACTATAGCTTCTGAACTCATAATAATCTCCTTGCTCTCCACCAACATGGCTGGAGCTCCGCCTCTCTGTCGAACCAGAGAGACATACTTAGAATGATGACGCACACCTGAGCGGTGTGCCCCAAAATAATTCCTTGCGTTTGGTGTTAAGCGAAGGCGGGTGGCGCTCGGCCACGGGGGCCCGACGAGCGAAAGGAAAAGTACCAGACCGACTGGTCAGTGTTTACCAGTCGTTGCCGTATCAAGGCCGGGGGCAGCCCTACTTTTGCCGGCGCCATTCCACAGTGGAATAACGAATATTTGCTGCGGTTCTGTTTGGAAAGTTCACCCGCAACGCGCTGTCCGATAGACGAAGTCAGCGCGTGATTGCGCCAGACAGTCTGGGCGTAGTGAATGGAATTGGGACCCGGCTTCTCTTCTGTCTGTCTCGCCTGAATCTTGACGTTGCCTGAGGTGAACGAGGAAAAGGACAGGACAATCAACAGCAGATTGATCACTAAACTTTGGCAACGCTTGGCGGGCATGGTGGTGCTAGAGATCTTCATTGAAACGTCAACATAGTATCAGCCGCAGCCGCGGAATCGTAATGGAGTGTCCTGGAACTAGTGGGTCAGGTGGATTGCCAGCCAACGATTAGAGACAAAAATCAGCCAAAGACTCAACGCTGATAGTCTTCATTTTGAAACCGCACTTTTCTCTAGTTGTTTGGGCTCTTGAGTGTAGGGCTGATCGCACGCTCCCAGTTCTGATTTCGTCTTAGCGATTCATTTCTTCGCTTCGGCAAAGTTCGAGAACCGGAGCAAACCTTCCATACTGACCCACTACCGAATCGCCGCGTAGTTTTGGAGTGCGGTGACCTGTCACCGCTTTCGTCCGTCGCGACCTGTCGCGACGCTGCTGGTGACAGGTCGCCAGCGACCAAAGCGCCGACAGGTCGGCGCACTCCAAAATTTCGCGTCCCTGGCATTAGCCGCCCTTGGTCGACGTCTTTTCCGATAAGACCCAGCGTCGCGGATCGAGTTCAACCTTGCTCGGTCTGGAGGGTAGGCGGATGGTGAAGGGAGCACTTGGACCGTAGGCCCTAACTGTCGTATAGCCAGTTGTCTTGCCAAACGTCAGCGCCACGGGCAAAACCATGAACCAGTCGGCCGGAGCGTTACTCTGCGTTACGTTTCCCTTCATTAGCACCTTACCGTCCGGCTGATCCTCGAAGTGGTATTCAAGCTGATAGGAGGGCAGATCTGATTGATAAACCCACTGGCTGAAGAACCAGTTGAGGCTCGAGATGCCATAGGTGCGTGCGATGGCAGACTTCGCAAAGTGTTCATTCGCCACCTGACGAAAATCGTCGGTCGAAGCATAGCCATCACGGTAGCGGTTAACAAAGTCTGTCATCATGTCAAAAAAAGCACCACCTTCGCCGTTGTCAGGATTAGTAAAAAGGAAGTGCAGCATACGAAGCACCAGGGCGCCTTTGTTGTAGATCAGTGTTTCGTAGGCGCCAAACGTCTTGACTGTATCTAACCGGTGACCAAGGATGATGGGGCCGACGTCAACCAGCCTCCCCTTGCCGATCCCGCTGCGCGTCATCGGTGGTTCCTTAAGCGAATTCCGGGCCCGATCGATAAGGTCATCGCGCGAGTTGGGCCCGGCTCTGAGACCGGTGTAGAGCATTCCGGAATACTCCGCAAATCCTTCGCTCAACCACTGATCGCGATAAGACCGCCACGAAACGATGTCGCCCCACCACTGATGGGAAGTCTCGTGGGCAATGAAGGAGTAAGTGTACTTGCTGGCCCTGTCAGCGCCGGGGATCATCACCAGCGTGGGAAAGCCCTGGCCGAAGTTGAACGGGTGAAAGGCCGCGCCAAAAGTTGGATATGGATACTTGCCAAAAATTGAGGTGAAATATCTGAGCGAGTTATCAAGCTCAGCCAGCATGAAGTCTTCCTTGATCGCGACGATGCCTCCGGAGAGCGAATTAAATTCCAGCGGAATAGGATCGCCGACCCCGCCTTGTTCGAATTTCACCATTTGCACGTGTCGCTCAAACGGCGCCAGCGCAAAAGTAATGAGGGCGACCGGGTGGTGCATTTCATACTTCGTCACCATCATCTCTTTGTTTTCGGGATCAGGTTCTTCACTTAAGCGTTTTCCAACGCTGGCGATTTTTAGTCGCTTCTTATGTCTGAAAGTGATGTCGAAGGTGGCGCGGTCAAGATAGCCTTGACGGGGAAACCAGGTTTCATTGGAACGCGGGTAATGGCAGTCGCAATCAAAGTCCGGGTCAAACATGAAATCGCCCTGCAGCAGAAAATCAAACTCGAGTTTCTTTCCCACCGCTGGATCGGACGGCAAAAACACGGTAAAGCCGCCTTCCCAATCCTCCTGAGCGAAACTGATATCGCTTCCGCCGAGCCGCGCCTTCTGAAGGCGCAACTGTTTCTTGAGACGCCTGCTTTCAAACTCTCCGAGACTCTCGCCAATGTTGAAGCTGATCGCGCGCAGGTTGCCAACCAGCGTCAGCGCCTGGATACGCGCCAGCAAACCCAAATATTTTTTGTTGTCGCGTAGATCGAGATCCAGGTCGTAGTGATTTATGTCCAGCTGATTGTTCAAGTCTGAGTAGCTAACGCTGCGTCGTTGGTAGTCGTCCTCGCCATAAAACGCCATCCAGATCTCGGCGTCATAAAGATCTGACTGGTAGTTGTAAATCAGACCCTTCTCGCCTCCATTGAGATCAAAATTAGCGACCGGGATGCGAGTCTGGTAATCAATCACCAGACCGAAGCGTCCGCGTTTACCCCCATTGAAGGTCGCATAGAAAAACCCCGGCTTCTCCTGATTGAGAATCGAAATTGCGATACGCGCCGAGAGGTTTGCGCCAGTTTCTTTCATCACCCGCGCTTCGGTCTCGTTGGCCAGTTTCTGTGCATTTGCGTCGGCGGGCGCCGGAGCTGGTTTCTGGCCCAATTGCTCAAACGTGTCGTCGCTGAATCTCAGCACTGCGGTGTCAAAGTCTGAGTCAACACTGTCAGCGCCCAACAATCGCCGCACGTTTTCCTTTTCAAAATCACTGGGCGGCACCGGCGCGCTAAAGGTACCGTCACCGATAAAGACGGCTCCGGTTACGTGCCCTTCAATCGGTGCGGCGAAATAGAAGGTGCCGCTGAAAGTCATGTTCACCCGATCGCGTTTGAGGACCAGGCCAGTAACTTTCGCCGAGCCGCCAGTAAGCGAAAAGGCCCTTACCTGGTCATAAAATTCTTTTCCACCGCCAGCGCCTTGCTGGGCCCAGGCGGCGGGCGCAAAAAAGACTAGTGCCGCCAGGCAAACAAGGCAGTAGGAAAACCGGGCGCGTCCAAAGCGTTGAGCAGGAGTGCCGGTGCTAAAGGAAATCAGGGTCCTCAAGTCCGCAAGGGTAGACTTCTGCGAGTGTGAAACTTTCATCGTGGGAGCCTCCGGTGAACGAAGTTGAAAGTCGGAACGGATAATAGTCTGTTCACCCTGTTCAGTAAATCCTGGTGTTAGCCTGGCTGCGTCGAGAAACGTATCAGGCAACTGATCGGGCGGTGGCGTTCCGGGGCAGTTGTGTTTACCCCTTTGGTAGTGGGTCAGTTTCAAGGAAAATGTCCGACAAACTTCAGTTTGTCGTAGCACCACGACAAGCTAAAGCTTATCGGACCTCAAACAGACCCAGTACCACCCCTTTCGCGTGCTTGACCGCCTGCCCTTGTCCCTATTACCCTCTTGTCCCTATTTCCCCGTTTCCCAGTCCCCCTTTTCTATTAGGATCGAGATGCTTGAATTTCTCAGAGGGATCCAGACGTTGCAAACAGGAATCGATCGGAGGCTTTTGGCTAAACAAATGAAACGAACCATCAACTTATTGGCACTCGCCGCAACTCTCTCATTATTCGCAGCACCGGCGCTGGCCCAAACCCCAGCCTGCGATGACGCGTTTAAGACGGCCACCTACAAAAAGTGGTACGACAACCGGAAAGATCATCAGGACATCGCCTTTCAGGCGGCAGAAGAGTACATCAAGGTTTGCCCCGACGATGCGGGGCCGTATGCCTTGGCAATCAAGAAATTCTACGACGCCTACAAAGCTGCAAATAATGCCAACGAAACCAAGAAGCAGTTTGACGATGCCGTCGTGAAAAAGAATTATCCCGAGCAGATGCGGCTGGGAAAGTTGATCATTGCCTCGGAGCCGGACAATTCGGCAGCCTACATCATTATGGGCGTGGCCGGTTTGAGTGATCCGAACCTGCTGAACGATTCCAGTCAGTACGCGAAAAAAGCGATTGAATTGATTGAAGGCGGCAAGCCATTCGCGCCATTTACGACCAAGGACCAGGCGCTTGCTTACTTAAACAACGCCGTCGCAAAGTCGATGTTAAAGAGCGCGCCAGCAGACGCGATCCCCTATTTTCTGAAGGCGGCAAGATATGAGAGCGACCTGAAAAAGAATCCACTACTTTACAACGACCTTGCCAGCGCGTACGGCGACGGACCTATCGCCACGCAATCCGAGGAATACAAACGCAAGTTCACAACTGAATCTCCGGAAAGCAAACTGGCAGTGGATAATCTGAATCAGCTTATTGACCGGCAGATCGATGCGCTCGCACGCGCTACTGCTCTAAGTACGAACCCGGCGAATAAGAAGGCACTCAATGATTTGCTTACCGGTCTCTACACGGATCGAAACAAGAACACGACCGGGCTCGACGCATTATTGGCAGGCGTGCTTGCGAAGCCGGTACCGGACTACCCGACGCCCTTGACGTTGCCAACACCGGCGGCGACGCCGGAAGCAGCGCCGGCAGCAACGCCGACTACGACGCCGGCAATGACACCGACAACGACTCCGGCAAAGCCGACAACGACTCCGGCGAAGCCGCCAGCGACCCCAGCGAAGCCTTCGCCGTCACCGAGTCCGACCCCGGCAACGCATAAAGCCTAGCGCTAATAACGACCTTTGAATTCGGGGCAGTAGCCCGACAGTCATGGAGGGCTCTACGGCACAGTAGCCAAGCCCTCCATAACTGTCAGGCTACTGCCCCGGGCTGCGACTATTGAATTCGCGCACTCAATCCCTCCAAAGGAGTCTCCCATGAACCTCGCATTGAACGATCCAGGTAAACGAATCACTGCGTCCATCATCCTGCTCGTACTTTGTTTCGGTTCCGCGGGTTTGCGCCGGGCACGTGCGAGCCAGGGTGACGAGATTGTCCTCGCCGAAGGCACCGCGATTAACGTCGTGACAGCTCAGGAGATCACCAGTAAAGACGCCAAACCAAACGATCCGGTCAGTTTCACAGTGGCTGAAGACCTTACTATCAACGGTCAGGTGATAGTGCGGAAAGGTACAGCAGCCGTCGGCAGTGTCATCAATGCCGAGAAGGGTGGCTACCTTGGTAAATCGGGCAAACTGGGAGTTCAGGTGGAGTCAACCCAAACGGTCGACGGCCAGCCGCTGAAGTTGCGCGCTGCCAAAGGCAAGGAAGGCAACGACAAAACAAACAGCGTCATAGCCCTTTCGATGATTAGCGGCTTGTTCCTGCTGAAAAAGGGGGGCGACGCCAAAATCACTGCAGCAACCCCGGTTACCGTCTACGTTGCTGAAGAGAAACACTTCCGCGTTGACGGCGGGAACCTCGTCGCCGTCGCACCCGCGACCCCAATCGTGGCCGACACAACCGAAGCCACTGTTTACATCTATCGTCCGAGCAAGATGGCAGGCAAAGCATTGGAGCCGTCAGTGTTCGTTGACGACACCGAGTTAGCGCGGATGGATAACGGACGCTACTTTGCACTCAAACTCAAGCCTGGCAAACACATCATCCACATGACGGAGGACAAGAAGGGCTACGCCGTCGACATGGGACCGGGGCAAACTTATTACTTCCGCATCGGGATCGAGATGGGCATGTGGAAAGGCCACGGCAAGATCACACTCGACGACGCCGATCGTGCCATCAAAGAAATTAAGAAAATAAAATTCATCGGTCAGGACAAGATCAAAGCGACCGGGGTGGTAGTTGATATTCCAGTGCCCTGACGATTGCGGATTGCGGATCGCTGACTGCGGATTGATGGTTGCTGCGATCGCCGGGGCAGTAGCCCGACCGTTAGGGAGGGCTCCGCTGATTGATAGCTGAGCGGTGGGTCGACTAATACAGAATCGGAAGCAGTAGTAACCGGACTCTTCAAGGCAAGTTGAATTAGCACGAAGGAGACAACTCAATGGCGATAACAAATAGTTTGGCAGGCAGAAACCTGGGAATGATTTTACTCGGCCTTTGGTTGATACTCACCGGCATCTTGCCGTTACTTAGCATCAGAGTCTCTCCCACAGTCACAACCGGCTTGGCCGTGCTGGCCATCGCCGCCGGCCTACTGATTCTGCTCAAACGCTAAAGAACTGCGGCAGCAAAACTTTTTGGAGTGCGGTGACCTGTCACCGCTTTGGTCCCTGGCGAGCTGTCGCCGTTTCATACTTCCTAACCATCCGAAAACCGCTGAAGTTGGCTCTCACGGCGTGTGAATCGAGGTGGTCACCCAGCGAACGATCCGGCCTAAGGAATCTCCGTGACCTCACCTCTACCACGTCTGGCTACCATCGTTTCGTACGCCGCGCTTTCAACAGCAGACGCAACCGCTTCACCGACGCGCTTGTCGAAGACTGACGGGATGACGTATTCCGGGTGGAGTTCGTTGTCGGTGATGATCGAGGCGATGGCGTGGGCGGCGGCGAGTTTCATCTCTTCATTGATAGTGCGGGCGCGGCAGGCGAGGGCGCCGCGAAAGATGCCGGGGAAGCAAAGCACGTTATTGATCTGGTTCGGATAGTCGCTGCGACCAGTGGCCATCACGGCAACGTAGGGCGCGGCATCCTCGGGCATGATCTCCGGCGTCGGATTAGCCATCGCAAACACGATGGGCTTCGAAGCCATCTGCTTCACGTCCTCAACACTTAGAACTCCCGGGACAGACAGACCAAGGAAAACATCGGCGCCTTTGATGATGTCGTGGAGATTTCCCCGCTCTTCGTTCGGATTGGTGTGCTCCGCATACCACTCCTTGATCGAGTTCATATGTTCTCGCCGACCGCGATAGAGCGCGCCATGCTGGTCGCAACCGATAATGTTAGTAACACCGGCGTGCATGATGATCTTCGAGCAGGCGACTCCCGCCGCGCCCACCCCGTTAACCACCACTTTGATTTCGCTCATCCGCTTGCCGACAATCTTCAGCGCATTTATTAACGCCGCCAGCACCACAACCGCAGTGCCGTGCTGGTCGTCATGAAACACCGGAATGTCGAGCTCTTCCTTGAGTCGGTCTTCGATCTCGAAACAGCGCGGCGCGGAAATATCTTCCAGGTTAATGCCGCCAAACGCAGTTGCGATTGCCTTAACGGCGCGCACGATTTCGTCCGGGTCTTTGGTGTTGAGGCAAATCGGAAAGGCGTTCACCCCGCCAAATTCCTTGAACAGCATTGCCTTGCCTTCCATCACGGGCAGGGCTGCGGCCGGGCCGATGTCGCCGAGACCAAGCACGGCGGTGCCGTCGGTAACGATGGCAACGGTATTTTTCTTTATCGTTAACGTGAAGACTTTTTCAGGATCTTCGTGAATCGCTTCGCAGACGCGCGCGACGCCGGGCGTGTAAGCCATCGAAAGATCGGCACGCGTTTTCAAAGGCATCTTCGAGACAACTTCGATCTTCCCGCCGAGGTGCATCAGGAAGGTGCGATCGGAAACGTGTTCCACCTCGATGCCGTCTATAGCCTCAACAGCTTTGACGATGGCGTCTTCATGTTCACTCGAAACGGTGTTGACGGTGATGTCTCTGATAATGTGATCCCGTCCCGCACTCACAATATCAATAGCCCCGATGTCGCCGCCGGCTCGTCCTATGGCCGTGGCCACCTCGCCGAGCGTTCCGGCGCGGGTGGAAAGCCGGACCCTCAAGG
>Ga0207689_10005536_pt1 | contig 11277 bp, 9 predicted proteins | sample KBSMisM52_FD_184312 | JGI IMG/M metagenome (GOLD analysis project Ga0207689, IMG submission 184312) | Miscanthus rhizosphere microbial communities from Kellogg Biological Station, Michigan, USA - KBS Miscanthus M5-2 (SPAdes) (version 2) | ecosystem: Host-associated > Plants > Roots > Rhizosphere... | reverse complement strand
CGGAGACGCTGCTGCAGAATCGCTATCGCATTGTTCGCCTGCTCGGTCGTGGCGGCATGGGAGCGGTTTACGAAGCACTCGATCAGCGACTGGAAATAACAGTGGCGCTCAAGGAGACACTCTCGTCGGAAGAATCAATGCGCAAACAATTCGAGCGTGAGGCGCGTATGCTCGCCGGCATGCAGCATCCCGCACTGCCGCGAGTCAGCGATCATTTTGTCGAAGGCAGTCGCGCTTTTCTGGTGATGCAGTTTATTGGCGGTGTTGATCTCGCGAAAATCATTGCGCAGCAGCCGGGACCATTTCCCCGTGATCAGGTGGTCGCCTGGGCTGATCAATTGCTCGATGCCCTGATCTACCTGCACTCACGCGATCGTCAGGTGATCCACCGGGATATCAAGCCGCACAACTTGAAACTGACTGCAACCGGACAGATCGCACTGCTTGATTTTGGTCTTGCGAAGACTCAGGCATCGGACCAATCCATAACTGCTTCTCAGGCGTTTTTCGGCTACACGCGCCACTACGCGCCACTGGAACAGATCCAGGACCAGCGCACCGACCCGCGCAGCGACATCTACGCGCTTGGCGCCACGCTTTATCATTTATTGACCGGGATTAAGCCGCCTGACGCGATGGTGCGCGCTGCTGCCGTGGTAAATGGCGGCGCCGATCCGTTACGGCCGGCCAACGAAATTCATGAAGCCGTGGGACCTGAGATCGCTGCCATCCTGAATAAGGCACTGGCCCAGAAACCTGAAGAGCGGTTTTCAAACGCAAACGAGTTTCGCGAAGCACTGCGACGCATGGGTCGCACGCGAGCTGGAGAAGGGAAGGTCGAGCGCAAAGCGTCAGTCAAACCTGCGCGTGCATCGGCTAACGAGACGATACACATCAGCGAGATTACTTCGGTGCGTGTTATCGCAGAGCCGGTTGTGAAGATGGCTTTGGTGGGATCAGCAAAACGATTTGGTCCAGCCGGGGCGACGGCAGTGCTCGCAATCATCGTCACCCTTGCCGCCGGAATTCTCTACGCCTCCGAGCGATTGTTTCCTTCCGGCAATCGAGTGAGCACAACGACTTCGGTTAGTGACAGCGCCGCTGCTTTGCGCCAATCGACAAGCGTGCGCAAGTCTGAGCGAGTTCGGACTCAGGACAACCCTGGGGCCCTCTCGGCGAAGTCAGTCAATTCCTCCACCAACAATAAAGATCGAGCAGCCGACAAGAACGACGTCCAGCTTACAACTTCTCAAGCGAGCAAGAACTCGGCAGTGGTGAATTCACCCGCGGCGCCTGGCAGCGGACAGGGCGCGCGTCGTAGTCCCGCACGTAACAATCTCCAGCGGGTTGGCGCGCCCAGCATACGGTTTCCAAAACCTGAGTTGCCCGACAACACACCCACAGCTGGTCCCGAATCGCGAGTCCGCACTTACAGTTCGTCAGGAGCCACCGTTGCCCACGCTCGCTCGCCACAATTCTTTCTTGCGGCAGATGGTACTCAAAGCGTGAAGTTTCCTGATGGTTCCATCAGATACGCCTCGAATGCAGTCCTTCCCAATAAGTCTCCAAAATTCTTTCGTGCAGCCGATGGTACACAGATTGTAAAGTTCGCTGACGGCTCAACCAGGTTAGTGCGTCCGGGCCGTTAAGACTTCGTCTGCAATCATAGCGCTGCGGACTCACACCATTCTCCGTCGCTTCTCCACTTCTACCTGCGTCATCATCTTCGTTTGGCCGACTGGGTTCTGGTCCACGAACGATAATCCTTGGGAACAGGGAGCCTCTTCAGTTTCTTCCACGCCCGGATAGCCTGTTCGCGGGTTGAGCCTTTTTCGCCAGCGAGGAAGTCGGCCACAAAGTTGATATATCTGACCTGGGGGATGTGTGCGAAAGGCTTCGAAGTCTGATTGAGTCGAACGTATTCTTCGACCAGATCTCGATAGGTTAGCTTGATGCCCTTAACGATTTGATTTTCCCGCCAGCGGTTGAGCCGGTAGCGTGCACCTGATTTTCGCTTCAGGCCGGGCGCCAGTTTCTGAGACTCCTGCTCGAGAAAATTCTTGGTTTCCTTGTCGTTGGTGTAAACCACCACCGGGAGATCGAGACGCAGTCCGCGTTCAACGTCCTTACGACCCGAGTTTGACAGGCTTCTCCGGGTCGGAGTTTTTATCTTACCGGTTTCAAGAAAATGCCTGATGGCCCGTTCAAGTTCATCTTTGCGAAGCTTGTTCGCTGATGGAATACCGATCTCCTTCGCAAACTCTTTGAGTTTCGTCGCGTACCAATAGCCGTTATCAAACTGGGTCGCTGATATCGATCTCGATAGTCGCATACAATAATCAAGCTCTCTTGATAACGAGCATGTCCTGGAAAGACAAGCCGTTCTTCCGACCTGACCAGCTGCCATAGTACGCCGGTCTTACTAACCTCAAATCGTGCTTTTGCAACAGGCCGAGGACAAAGTTCTCCTCATATGCGCACGCACTCTCCGGGCTGTGTTCGTAGACGTAACGCCACTGTTCGTCGCCGAAAGCGAACTTCAGAGCGCCTGAATCGTTGGCTGCGAGCTGGTCTTGTTCGTGGTTTAGTAAGAAGAAGGTTGCCAGGCAGCGGCCGTCTGCCTTCAGCAGGCGTGAGACCTCTTTTAGATAGTTCTCAACCTCAGGGGGTCGCAGGTGCGTGAATACCGACTTGAACAGGATTACATCAAATGAACCTGAGTCATAGGGGAAGGTGAAATCAGCCGCGCTGAGTTTTCCCTTTGGGTTATATGCAAGACTCTTAACGTCGATGTGCGTGAATTGAAAGTTTGGCCGGCTGGTGCCGATGTGCTTTAAGCACCATTTGATTGATGGAGAGTGAAGGTCGACACCCGCATAACTTCCTGTTTCAGCCAGATAGTCCTTTAGATAAAGCGCCATCAGCCCACAACCGCAACCCACATCCAAAAGGCTTTCGTCTGGCCGCATATCAACCAGCAGCCGCAAGTAAGTCATGAATTCAGCGCCGGACGCCTCGAAGGTACGCAACGGCCCGACGTAACGACGCAGGTGCAGGGGCGGGAAGTCTGTTTTGTTGTTGATGAGGCGGGAAAGATAATCCAGTGGCCACAATGTCAGGTAACCAAGATGCCGGCAGGCCCTGAGCAGGTTCACTGATCGCCGGGACAAGGTCTGCTTGAGTGATCGGTTCACTTTGGTATCACTGTCGGGCCGGGGCCCTTCCGCCTTCACAGCTCCTTGAGTCTGCGCTTGATTAGTACGAAACGAGCAGTTCCTTTGCTGGGTGTGCTGGCTGGATCAGTCGCTCGATAGGAAAGGGTCGTAAAGTGAATGACATTGTTTTTAATCGACTGAAGGTCGACATCGCGGTTCAACTTTCCACCTACCACAGTGTGCGCAGCCGGAACCAGCTTGCCTTTGGTTCGGACAAAAACGGCCAGGTATTGGAGGTAGTTGTTGGTTCCATTCTGGCCTTCGATTGTATATAAGACGGCGAAGTCGGGAACACCGTCACGGTTCAAATCGCCCAACAACATCTTTCGAGCATCTTTATACTCCTCGCCGTTTTCCTGTGTTGCCTGCCTTTCTATGAAGTGATCAATGAGGGTCGTGTCTGGGATCTGGTCGGGAGATGCAGATGAAGGTGTGCAAGCAAGCAGGAAAGGAAGGACGAACCTTAGCGCGCTTTTCATTTGTGATGTCCTCTAAGTTTTTATGGGGTTCAGTCACGCACCCACTTCACCATATGTGGGAAAGGTTTTACTCCTCGCAGAAGTGCATTCTTTTCGTCAAAGGCCATGCCCCATGCTTGCAGCAGCGGGAAGCCAAGATAGATTCCGCGGCGCGCGTTATCGATGATCATTGTCGAGTCGCCACCTTTGTAAGCGGTCGGGTGGAATATATCCTCCGGCTTGAGGTTGAGTTCGAGCAGCGCGGCCCAACACCACGAGATGGTTGTTATTTCCTCACCGTTGTCAGCGTCTTCGATGAACCCAAAGTCCGCGTGGCGCCGTTCGGGTGGCGCAAGTGCGATGTGCGCAGCCTCGTGTAGCGCATCGCCAGGCGCAACGAGCACCGACTCATCAACTAAAAGCGATCCGTGCATCACCAGACTTCCCGGGAAGAGTGTTGGCACATCCACGGTGCCGGCTCGCATTTCAATGCCGATGGATCCGAGGAAACTGGACATGCGAGCTAATCGCGGATCACGAAACATAAAAGGGACTCTTGAGTCTCTCAAGTCAATTGCTGGGACCGCGGGCGTCCCGGCCGCACCGCGTCGAAGGGTACAAGTCTGTTTGATAATGCATTTTCGCGTTTCGCGCTCATTGCGGGCGGGGCGCCCGCGGTCCCCGACAATCACTGGACAGGTTTCAGGGGCTCAAAATGTCTGCTCGTTATTCTGACGATTTTTGTTTTCGATGGCGCTCGATATAACTTCGGGCAAATTCATTTAGGTGAGGGTTCTCCGTCAAGCCGATTTTTTTTGCCTCTTCCTCGGCTTTATCCAGGCTCCAGCCATCACGCAGCACACGGCGGATCATCCAGAACGCGCCGACGCGAATAGCGGACGCACAATGAATAAACGCCGGACGATTAGCGGGATCGTCCGTGACCTTGAGGAACTCCGTCGCCTGTTCGTCTTTAGGTTCGCCGAAAACCACCGGAATGTTGAAGTAGCGCAGACCGAGCTCTTTTGCTTTGGCCTCTTCTTCAGCGGCTCGATGCTCGCCCGGCGGCCGCAGGTTAATAATGGCCTTAACGCCATCGTCCTTGAGTTGCTGTAGATGCTCTAGCCTGGGTTGGCCGCCGGTACAGAACTGGTCGTTAACGCGAAGAAAGTTCCGGATTGGAGGAACCTCCTGCTGCGCGGCGATTGGGAGTGCGAACAGAATGGCAAGAATTGCGGTCGTCACTTTACGCATGGGTTCAATTCTCCGTTATCGTTTTTCACCAATCGCAAACAGACTCGCTGACGAGCGCACATACATTACACCGTCAGACAAGGCGGGCGTGGCCATCAACAACTCGCCCATCGAGTTCGTCGAGAGGTGCTTAAACTTTTCGCCGGCGGCAACGATCAATATCTCGCCGTCCTCGTTTGAAAGATAAATTTTGCCGTCGGCTGCGATTGGCGAAGCGCTGAAGCCACTTCCTATCGTCGGCAGGCGCTGACGATACAGCTCGTCGCCCGTCTTCAGATTGTAGGCGTCAAAAGTGCCGTTGTTTGCCAGCACATAAAGAATGCCATTGTAGACAAGCGGGGTCGGCATGTAAGAACCCCGGCCCGTTTTGCTCCAAACGATGGTATCACTCGTGGTTTTGCCCGCCGGCAGAGTCAGGTCACCGTGCGCGCTGGATTTCACGACAAAGATTGGACGCTCCGGTCCGCGGCCGCTAGCAATGACAAATACACCTTCGCCATAGATCGGCGTCGGGGCAGTTATCTTCGAACTACCACCAAGCCGCCACAACTCTTTTCCGGTGCGAGGGTCGTAACCGCGAATGTAGTTAGAGGCGTTGGTCACGAGCACTGGACCATTCTCGGTGTTCACGATCGTAGGCGTGCCCCAGGATGGAAGTTCGTCGCGATCAGTTTTCCAAACGGTCTTTCCAGTCGACCCATCAAGAGCCAATAGGAAAGAGTCGTTTTGCGTATCACATTGCAGAATGACCAGGTTGTTCCAGATGACCGGCGAACTTGCCGGTCCCCACTCGTAAGTCGGAATGTCATAGGCGCCGAGATCCAACCGCCCGAGGTCGACCTTCCATAAAAGTCGTCCGCCAAGGTCGTAAGCGTAGACTCCCTGCGAACCAAACCAGGCTACAACGATGCGGCCATCAGTTGCGGGCGTTGAATTGGCATAGGTTGATTTGATGTGACGCTTATCGACCGGCTCGCCCTGGTAAGCAACGCGCTCCCAGGAAATTTTCCCCGTGCGTTTGTCGATCGCATAAATCATCCAGCGGTGCTGCGAGCGGTCCTTGGAAGCGTCGCCGTCACCGTACAGGCCCGGCCTGAACGAAGCTTTCGGATCGCTACTAACGGCGCTGGTAACAAAGATCTGGTTGCCCCAAACGACCGGACTGGAATGGGCCAACCCTGGAATAGGTGTCTGCCAGAGAATGTTTTCCCTCGTCTTCGGGTCCCAGCGATCGGGTAGATTCTGTTTCTCAGCGATGCCGGAAGCCTGTGTACCGCGAAACGATGGCCAACTGCCTTTACTGTTTTTCTGATCAGATCGGGAGGATAGTTTTGCGCCCGGCGTTAGTTTGATATTCCGAACCGGCACAGCTTTGGCTTCTGTCGCCGGCACCCAGGTACTGCCATCGACAATAATCTGGCGAACCTTGCATTCATCAGCGATCAGCTTGAAGCTGACGTGCTTGCTGCTATCGCCGGCGACGCTAAACTCGTAACGCCCGGCTCCATCGCAACCTCCGGGCCCGCCCGACATCGTCAACTCGACCACGACGCCATTTGCTTTCCAGTTGCCGTTTAGTGCCGGCCAGCCCTGGCCTTGTAGTGTGAAAGTCCCGCCGGGATCGAACTGGGCGACAAATGCACCAAATCTCAAAGGAGTCGAGGGAAGCGATGTGCCGACTTCCTGTGCGAAAACGGCAGATCCCACCAATAGCAGAGCAAAGCAGAGTTTGGCGTACTTTAGTTTTCTCATGCGTTTAGTCCTCCGGGTGGAATGAAAGAGCGAAAGGTTTTTGACCTCGCATGCTTTTCGGTGTCTCAGAACGGCAATCCAATCGTAACATCTAACTCGCTTCCGAGTGTTATAGTTCCTCGATTAAGGAATATTCCTTTCTCCCCGATGCGCAGCGGCAGAGGTGGTGTGGCACAATCCTAGCGCTACTTCAAATCTCAGGTACAACAGAATAGACGGAGGCGAGCAATGAGCACTCAGGCGGTTGCGAGACGCGAGGAAACTGGCCGGCGAATTAATATTCCCAAAGATAACTGGTTGGGCTTCATCGGCGATGTTACGAATTTCACCGGCGAGGTTCATTTCAAGTCGATGTTGCGAATTGACGGGCACTTTTCCGGACGCGTTACGTCCTCAGATGGCACCCTCATCGTAAGTAACGGCGCGCAACTTACCGACGCCGTAATCGAGGTTGCGGTCGCCAAGATAAATGGAACTGTTGAAGGCGACATACGCGCCACCAAAGAACTGATACTAGGATGCACCGCTAATGTCACTGGAGAAGTGATGGCCCCCGCTTTGACCGTCGAGGAAGGCGCGCTCCTTAATGCGAACTGCCGCAGAAAGTGAGTTAGACTCCCCGTCGTTCAACTGAAACACAGCCTGCGGAGCAGGCGAGAGCATAAAGCCTGGAGTGGAGCGTAGCGGAACCCCAGAAGCAGTAAGCGGAAAAGACCGGCCTGCGAAGCAGGCGACAGCCTAATGTTCGGCAGACTCTGTCGCCCACTTCGCGGGCTGCTTCGTTTTTGGACCACTGACCTGGGGTTCCGCTTCGCTACACCCCAGGCTTTACGCTATCACCTGCTCCGCAGGTTAAGAGTCTCTAAGCTCCCGCTAAGTAGCACACACAGCTATCGCTTTGCTGTAGCTTGCAGCCAGCTCGTCCTGATTACTGGTTGAAATATTCAAATCACGAATGAGCCCATCGCTCAATCCGTAGATCCAACCATGCACCGCCAGTTCCTGCCCGCGTTCCCAGGCACCCTGCACGATCGTTGTTTGGCAAACATTGGAAACCTGTTCGATCACGTTTAACTCGCACAGTTTATCGGGGCGCTTTGCCTCTTCAAATCCGGCAAGCAGCGCCTCATGTTTCTGCCGCACATCCTGAACATGCCTTAACCAGTTATCAATTAGTCCCAACCTCGAGTTGTTCAATGCCGCTTGCACGCCGCCGCATCCATAGTGCCCGCACACGATCACGTGCTTCACTCCCAGAACGTCCACGGCAAACTGGATCACTGAAAGACAATTCAGGTCTGTGTGCACTACTACGTTTGCAACGTTGCGATGAACGAACAGTTCTCCAGGGTAGACCCCGATGATTTGGTTTGCGGGTACACGACTATCCGAACAACCGACCCAGAGGTATTGCGGGGTCTGCTGTTGAGACAACATTTGAAAGAAGGTTGGGTCCTGCGACTTGATTTGCTCGGCCCAGCGCCGGTTATTTTCTAAAAGTTGATCAAGGCTTCTCATGATTAGTTTGACGCAAACGTTTCCGTGGACTCGTATGCACAGTCTTTCCATGCAAAAGATCAGGGGCGATTTTACGCAGACGAAGCGAAATGAGGTCAGTACCACCACGCGGTAGCAGGTGGGTTTCGATCGCATTTAGAGCTTCCGTGGAGAGTTCTTATACCACGACCCACCCGCTACCGCGTGGTGGTACTGACCTCATCACACCCTGCCATTACTTGCCGGCGGCTGCTGATCCCTGCTGTGCCAAACGTCGACCAGGGGTGCGGGCCAGGGCCTTTGCGAATTCAGCGCGGGCCTCGTCCTTTCGGCCGCGACGAAGTAGAAACTCACCGAGGATCTCATGGGTCGGTTTGTCGATGGTGGGTGGACCAAAGTCGACTGGCAGCGTTTCCTCAACCGAGACCGCCTGGCGTAGCAACTTCTCGGCGCCAGGCAGATCGCCTTCGTGCTCGGCGAGCAAAGCGCGAGCCTCGAGGAGCAAGACACCCGGACGCAAGCGGTAACTAGGATCAGGATTCGCCGTCTTTGTTTCGCTTTCGGCGATCTTGCTACCGACGGTTTCGAGTTCGTTCAACGCCTGACGCGCTTCGGCGACTCGCCCCTGTGCAATCTCCCCCAACGCTTGCGCGTAAGCGAAGTTTAGTTGCGCGCCGAGGCCCGCACTCTTCGGCAGCTGCCAATTCGCAACCTCGCCGGTCCATTCGCCGGTATCCAAAAGGTAGCGGAGCCGCATGTTGGCGAATGAGCTACTCAGACTAGAGTCCGGGTCCATCGACATTCCAGGATGATCCATCGCCGCCTGCGATTCGACAGTCGCTCGACAAGCCGTTAACGCAGCTTTCGCTTCACCCATCTTGCCGAGTTGCAAGTATCCGTATTCAAGCCAGAAGGCATAATGGCCGCAACGCCCAGGACCTTTCCCCTGCGCTGCGCGCATCCGATCGACGTCGGCCATGGCGGCGAGGTTGGCTTGAACGGTTTCGTCCCACATCCCCAGCGCGAGGAAGATGTGCGAGCACATGTGCTGAGCGTGACCGGCGTCGGGTGCGATCTTCGAGTAGATTCGCGCCGCGCGCAGGCCGAGTGGGGCATGGGCAGGGTCATCGTAGCTGTGAATCAAATAATGAACGAGTCCCGGGTGTTCCTGATGGTCTAGCCAAGCTTCCTCCAGCACGCGCGCGGCTCGCATGTAAGTTGGGATGTCGCGGCCCGCGTGAGCGGTGCCGAGAGTCGAGAGCGCGTAGAAGGCCGCTGCATCAACGTCGTCCGGATATCGCTCGTGGAGCTTCGCCATGGCCGCTTCATAACGGAAGTCGCGATCTAGTTTGCTTCCTTCTCCATAAAGTATCTCCACTGCATCGAGATACCCCTTTTCGCGATCTGTCTTTGCTTTGGCGCGGCGCGCGGCGGCAGTAGGCGCCAGCTTGTTTAGAGCTGCGCGCGCGGCTGCTAGATCCTGTTGCGCCCAGAGTGGATGATTGAAGGTCATGGCCTCGCCCCAGTAGGCCATCGCGAAGCCAGGGTCAGCGGATTGCGCGCGCTGAAAGGCGGTCGCTGCCGCCGGATACTCGAAGTCGTGGAGTAGCGCCATGCCCTGGCTGAAGTCCGCTTGGGCAGCGGGCGCACCCGAGTTGGCGAAGCTTACCTGGCCGTATCCTTCTGCCGGGGCTGGCGACGTGCCTGCGAATAGTAACGAAGTAATGAGAGCGACTATGAGCATTTGATTCCTCCGACTCTTTCTTGCAACACCTGTTTCGAACGACTAGAGTAACGGGCTATCGAATCGTAGGCAACGCTGAACCTCGAGCAACAGCTTTGCGGCCAAGATTCCTAAGACTTCGATTGTTTTGGTTCCTCGACCATACATATCAACTTCTTCACGACAGGAGATAAAAATGAATGATGTCGGACCTGATACGCTCATAAAGAACGTATTTGTGCTGATGCTGGAGAACCACTCCTTCGACAATATTTTTGCTATGTCAGGTATTCAGGGGATCAGAGTCGCCACGGTTGAGGACGTAAACTCCTACGGTGGGAAGAACTATCACGTGGCTGATGATGCACCGCCGTTTATGACTACCGATCCCGGGCATGAATTCAAAGACGTGTTGGAACAACTCTGCGGTGCAGACGCCGCCTGCAAATACAAGGGCGGAGCTTACCCGGAGGTAAACAATTCAGGCTTCGCGAGCAGTTATGCTACGTCCATTACCGAAGATACCGGGACTCCAACAACGGATCATATCGGCGACATCATGGCTTGCTACAATACGAGCAAAAAATTGCCTGTGATCCACCAGCTGGCCTGCGAATTTGCGATCTGCGACAACTGGTATTCTTCGTTGCCCGGACCGACCTGGCCCAACCGCTTTTTTGTCCATGGCGCTTCCTCTGCAGGCTGGACTGATAGCCCACATCTTCTGGACGAGGTCACCTGGGAAACGTTTAAGGGTTTCAGGTATTGCCATGGATCTATTTTTCAGGCTTTGCACCAGGCGGGTCATCAGTGGCGGCTATACAACGACAATCATAACCAATATAGCGACGACCCTTCGGGGCCGGAATACGGCGGCTGGATTTCGCAGGTTGCTTCGCTGCATGGCATCAGCCAGTTGGACCTTCACTCAATCGATCGCTTCGCCTGCGATCTAAAGGAGAGGACCACTGAAGGACTTCCCGCTTATAACTACCCCTATACCTTCATTGAACCAAACTTTGGACGGAGTTTCTTTTCACCTCAACGACCTTACAAAGGACCCATCGACAAAGGACCCACATACAAAGGCGGCTCTTCACAACATCCTGAAGATGATCCATCCGGCGGGGAAGGTTTGATCAAAGCAGTGTATGAGGCGATCCGGAATTCGCCCGTCTGGAACAGGAGTTTGCTGGTGATCGTCTACGACGAACACGGTGGGTTTTACGATCACGTAAAACCTGGATGCGCAATTCCCCCAGGCGATGGGATCCCCGCTGGACAGGTAACACGGAACGCCCTGGGCTTTGATTTCACTCAATATGGAGCACGCGTGCCAGCTGTCATAGTCTCGCCATTCATCACGAAGGGTACCGTG
>Ga0207689_10005534_pt1 | contig 11278 bp, 10 predicted proteins | sample KBSMisM52_FD_184312 | JGI IMG/M metagenome (GOLD analysis project Ga0207689, IMG submission 184312) | Miscanthus rhizosphere microbial communities from Kellogg Biological Station, Michigan, USA - KBS Miscanthus M5-2 (SPAdes) (version 2) | ecosystem: Host-associated > Plants > Roots >... | reverse complement strand
TTTTTCTGGGCGCAACTTGTTCGACGCGGTCGTGGCATTGCGTTCACGCCGCCTCGACGATCGCCGCGTTCACCATCGTCCTGAGCTCGCGTCGTATCGGGTACGTGCTCGACGGCATCAGCTGGGTCATGAAGACGACGCATACGTCCTCGACCGGATCGACCCAGAACGCGGTCGAGGCCATGCCGCCCCACGAGAACTCGCCGGGCGACGCGGTGACGCCGTAGCGAGCCGGGTCGGTGATCATCGCGAAGCCGAGGCCGAAGCCCATCCCCTGATAGGCCGCCTCCGAGAACATGCCGGGCGGGGCGAGATCGGCGATGTCCTGGCCGCCGGGAAGATGGTTCATGCGCATGAAGGCAAGCGTCTTCGCGCCGACGAGCCGCACCCCGCCGAGCTCGCCGCCGCGGCGCAGCATCTCGCAGAAGCGAAGGTAGTCGGAGGCGGTGCCGACGAGGCCGCCACCGCCCGAGGGCGCGCGCGGCGGTTCGAGGAAGCTGCCAAGCTCTGCTGGCTTGAGCGTGCCCGCGGCGGAACGCACGTAGCACTCGGCGAGGCGCGCGACCTTCGACTCGGGGACGTGGAAGTCGGTGTCGTGCATGCCGAGCGGCACGAGGATTCGCGAGCGCACGAACTCGTCGAACGGCAGACCCGAGGCGAGGCTCACGAGGTGGCCGACGACGTCGGTCGAGACGCCGTAGTTCCACGAGGTGCCCGGCGAGAACTCGAGCGGCACGCGCGCCAGTCCCTCGACCAGCGCCGCGAGGCTCTCCGCGTCGAAGGCGTCGAGGCGAAGGCTGCGATACGCGGCGTCGACGTTGGTCCGGTTCTGGAACCCGTAGGTCAGGCCCGACGTGTGGCGCATCAGGTCGATCACGCGCATCGGCGCATCGACCGCTCGCGTGTTGAAGGCTTCCGGCTGCCCGGCGCGATACACCGTCATCTCGGCCCAGGACGGAATCCAGCGGGCGACCGGGTCGTCGAGCGAGATCCGCCCTTCCTCGGCGAGCATCATGAGGGCGATGCTGGTGACCGGCTTGGTCATCGAGTAGATGCGAAAGATCGTGTCCTCCTCGAGGCGCGTCTTCTTCGCGAGCGAGGCGTGGCCGAGCACGCACTTGTGGACGAGCTCGCCCTTCCTCGCCACCAGCAGCAGCGCGCACGGCAGGAGGCCCGGCTCGACGTAGCGCTCGGCGAGGAAGCGGTCGATGCGGGCCAGGCGCTCGCCGTCGAGGCCGAGCGCGGCGGGGCGGGCGAGGGGAAGCGTCGTTGCCATGAGCGACTACAGGATGCCCAGTCTACGGAACACGTCGGCGAGCTTCTCCCCGCGCCGCAGCGCATCGCGCGACTGGTTCTCGCCCGAGACCTTCTCGAGCGCGCGGCGCACGACTTCCTGCTCGGCCTCGCGCGGGATGACGACCACTCCGTCGACGTCGCCGAAGACGAGGTCGCCCGGACGGACGCTCACGCCGGCGCACACCACCGGCACGTCGCGCTCGACCATGCGCGCGCGACCCTTGGTGTCGAGCGGCCCGATGCCGCCGCAAAACACCGGGAATCGCATCGCGCGGATCTGCTTCACGTCGCGCACCAGGCCGTCGGTCACACACCCGGCCGCGCCGCGCGCCACGCTGGCGGTCGAGAGCAGCTCGCCCCAAGGCGCGATCCGCTCGGTAGGGCCGTCGCACGCCAGCACGACCACGTCGCCGGGTGCGAGGTCGTCGACGAGCGCGATCTCGACCTCGTAGGGGTTCTCGCCTGGCGCGGGCGGCGCGTACACCGGCATGTACACGCCGGTGCGGGCGCGGCCGACGAGCTGCAGCGTGTCGTCGAGCGGGCGCATGAACGGCTTCATCGCCTGTTGCGTCAACGCCAGGCTGTCGAGCGTGTCGGAAAGCACCGCGGCGTTCAGCGATTGCAGCGTGTTCGGGATCGTCGGCATGGTGTCGGCTCCGGGCGAGCGCAATGTGACGCGGGCGCTCCCACCCGTGGTGTGGAGCGCCCGCGGATCCGGCGACGGAACGGACTACAGCACGTAGGGATCCGTCCCGGACCGCGAGATTGAAGACATATCACCTCCTTTCGTGGCTGCTGCGAGGCCTCTAGCGTACTCGCTCGGCCCCAAGGCGCTGCGTTGACACGCATCAACTGCCGGATCTCGCGCCGCGGAATGATTGCTTTCATGTTGATTCGACAGGGAACATGTCATGGACGATTCGATGCAGAAGAAGATCCGGGGCTTGCTCGACGGTCACAGGATCATGACGATCGCGACCCTGCGGCCCGATGGCTGGCCGCAGGCGACGACGGTCGGATACGTGAACGAGGGCCTCACGCTCTGGTTCCTTTGCGGCCTGCAGAGCCAGAAGGCCAGGAACCTCGCGCTCGATGACCGGGTCTCCATCACCGTCGACCACGACACGCCGGACCTGATGTCGATCACCGGGCTGTCGATGGCGGCGCGGGCCCATCGCGTGACCGACAGGGCCGAGGCGGAGAAGGTGATCGCGATGCTGCCGCTGAAGTATCCCGACGCGCCGCCCTCGACGGCACAGATGAAGATGCCCGGGCCCGACGACGTGGCGCTCTTTCGGGTCGTCCCGGAAGTCGTCTCCGTGCTCGACTACACGAAGGGGTTCGCCCACACCGACCTGGTGACCTGCTGAGTCCGCCGAGCGGGTCTTTACGCTCCGCCACACAAGAGACACCTCGGTTTGCCTTGGCGGCGCAACAATCGTGCGATGAACGCCGCGGCCATCGCCCTGAATCGCTTCGGGCTCGGGGCCATCGCGGATCAGCCCGCCCTGGCCGATCCGCCGCGCTGGCTCGTCTCCCAATTCGACCGGTACGAGCCGCTGCCCACGCCGTGGCAGCCGGCGCCGCGCACGCCGGCCCTGCTCGACGCCTGGCTGGCCCAGCAGCGTGCGGCGCGCCAGGCGCCCGACGGCGAGAAAGCCGGCATCCGCGAGACCTATCTTCGCCAGGCTCGCGAGGCCTACGTCGCCGCCGTCGGTGCCCGCGTCGGCAGCGCGCTGCAGACGCCCGCGCCCTTCGTCGAGAGGCTCGTTCACTTCTGGTCGAACCACTTCGCGGTCTCGGTCGACAAGCTGGCGGTGGTCGGCTTGGCGGGCGGCTTCGAGGCCGACGCCATCCGCCCGCACGTGCTCGGCCGCTTCGAGGACCTGCTCCTCGCCGTCGTTTGCCACCCGGCCATGCTGCTGTACCTCGACCAGGCGCAGTCGATCGGCCCGCGCAGCCCTGCCGGGTTGCGCGCAGAGAGCCGGCAGCAGCGCGGTCGCGGCCTCAACGAGAACCTGGCGCGCGAGATCCTCGAGCTGCATACCCTCGGCGTTCGCAGCGGCTACACCCAGGACGACGTGACCGAGTTCGCGCGCGCCCTGACCGGCTGGACGCTGCCGGCCGACGGCGGCGACCTCGTCGCGACGACGTTCCGGTTCGTCCCCGCGCTGCACGAGCCGGGCGCGCGAACGGTGCTCGGCCGCAGCTACGCCGACGGCGGCGAGCAGCAGGCGCGCACCATCCTCCACGACCTCGTCGCCGCGCCCGCGACCGCGCAGCACATCGCGCGCAAGCTGGCGCGCCACTTCGTCGCCGACGATCCGCCGGCGTCCCTCGTGCAGCGCCTGGCCGACACGTTCTCCCGCACCGGTGGCGACCTGCCCAGCGTCTATCGCGAGCTGGTGGCCGCGCCCGAGGCATGGCAGCCGGCGAGCGCCAAGTTCAAGTCGCCCTGGGACTGGTCGGTGTCGAGCCTGCGCGCGCTCGGCCGGCAGTCGATTCCTCCGCCACAAGCGGCCAATCTGATGAACCAGCTCGCTCAGCCGGTGTGGCGGCCGGGCTCGCCGGCCGGCTACGACGACGTGGCGCCGACCTGGGCGGCACCCGACGCGCTGCTGCGCCGCGTCGAAGTGGCGCAGCGCATCGCCGCGCAAGCCGGCGCCGCGGTCGATGCACGGGCGCTCGCGCCGCGGGTACTGGCCGGCGCGCTGAGCGACGAGACGACCGCCGCCATCGCCCGCGCCGACAACGGCGCCGTCGCGCTCGCCCTGCTGCTGGTCTCGCCCGAGTTCCTGAGGAGATGAGCATGACGCTCGATCGACGCAGCTTCCTCGGCGCCGCCGCGCTGCTCTCGGTATCGCCGGTCCTGTTCGCGCAGGCCGCCAGCGAGCGGCGCTTCGTCTTCATCATCCAGCGCGGCGCGGCGGATGGCCTGAACACGGTCATTCCGTATGCGGAGCCGGCCTATGCCGGTCTGCGCGGAGCGCTTGCCGTCGACAGCGCGAGCGCATTGAAGCTCGACGGCACCTTCGCCCTCCATCCGTCGCTCGTCAACGTGCGCCAGCTGTTTGCGGACGGGCAGGCGAGCTTCTTCCACGCGGTCGCATCGCCTTACCGCGACCGCTCGCATTTCGATGGGCAGAACGTCCTCGAAACCGGCGGCAGCGCGCCGTATCAGGTGAAGGACGGGTGGCTGAACCGGCTGGCAGCGCTGTTGCCGCGCACCGGCAAGGAGGCGATCGCCTTCTCGCCCGCCGTGCCGATGGCGCTGCGCGGCGCCGCCGAGGTCACGACCTACGCGCCCTCGGCGCTGCCGCAGGCCAACGACGAGCTGATGATGCGCGTCGAGCAGCTCTACGCGAGCGACGCGCAACTGCACGCGATCTGGTCGTCGGCCCTCTCCGCGCGCGGCATGGCGGGCGGCATGGCCGGCGGCCCGAACCGCGATCCCGCGGTGCTCGGCCGGATGGCGGCGGGCTTTCTCGCTCGCGCCGACGGGCCGCGGATCGCCATGATCGAGACCGGCGGCTGGGACACGCACAGCGGGCAGAACGCGCGCCTCGCCGGCCAGCTCAGGTCCCTCGACGGCCTGCTCGGCGGACTGCACGAAGGGCTCGGGGCCGCCTGGGCTGAGACCGTGATCCTGGTCGCCACCGAGTTCGGGCGCACCGTCGCCAGCAACGGCACCGGCGGCACCGACCACGGCACCGGCGCCGCGGCGATGCTGCTGGGCGGTGCCGTGCAGGGCGGCCGCGTCGTCGCCGACTGGCCCGGGCTCGCGCCTGCCAGTCTGCTCGAGGGGCGCGATCTCAGGCCGACCCTGGGATTGGACACGCTGATCGCGTCTGCGTGCGCCGAAGCGTTCCAGATCGAGCCCGAACGGACGACGCGCGTGCTCTTTCCCGACGTCGCTCGAGCCCGGCCGTTGTCGGGCCTGCTGCGCAGCTGACGGCGCCGCGATCGACGCGGACAGGTTTCGCGCCGTCCACGGAGCCGTTCGCGACCGCTGGAGCCCTTTCGTCGCACCCGCTGGCCGCCGGCCCGCGATCTCCCTACAGTCGCGGGATGGCTGCGTTGTCGGTGGCGATCGAGGAGCCGGCGTTCGGACGGGCCCGGCGCTCGCTGCGCAACGACCTGCAGCTGATCGCGCTCGTCCTCGGCATCTCGGCGTGGGACGCCAGCGTCGTCTTCGTCGTGCACATCGCCGCCAAGCCGATCGCGGTCGACTGGCTCGCGCATCTCGGACGCCTGTGGTTGGGCGGCCTGCTGTGCGTCGGGCCCGGCGTGCTCGCGGTTCGACTGCTCTCGCCCCGCTACCCGGCGACGCCGAGCGGCTGCGTCCGCACTTTCGCCGCGTTCGTCCTCGGCTCGGCGATCGGCCATGCGTGCGCGGGTCGCTGGATCTATTTTCCGCAGATCGAAGACGTCCTCGCGATGCTGCCGAAGATCGCCTGGAGCCTGCTGATCTACACCCTCGGTGCCGCATCGATCGTGGGGGCGATGTACTGGCTGCGGCGCGGGTCGGACATCCGCCACGAGCTGCATCGCACCCGTCTCGGCCTCCTCTCCCTGCAGGCGGATCGTGCCGAAGCCGAGCTGATGCGATTGCGTACGCAGATCGAGCCGCATTTCCTGTTCAACACGGTGGCGACCGTCGTTCAGCTGGTCCGCACCGACCCGGTCGCCGCTCACCGCACGCTCGCCCGCCTGATCGACTACATGAGCGCTTCGCGCGCCCACATGCGGCGCGAGGAGACGACCCTGGCCGAGGAGCTGCGGCTGACCGAGGGGTACCTCGAGATCCAGCGCCTGCGCATGGAATCGAGGCTGCGCTATGCGATCGACGTCGCCCCGGATCTGCGCGGCAACCGGGTTCCGCCTGCCGCTCTGCTGACCCTGGTCGAGAACGCGATCAAGCACGGGTTGGCGCCGCGCCATCGCGGCGGCACGCTGCGCATCGCCGCACACGAGGAGGACGGCTGGCTGGTCGTCAGTGTCGCCGACGACGGCGTCGGCTTGCGAACGACCACCAGCGGACGCGGCTCGGGCCTCGCCAACGTGCGGGCCCGGATGCGCGGCCTCTACGGCGGCGACGCCTGGCTGCGCCTGGCGAGCGGCGCCGAAGGAGGCACGACGGCGATGCTGCGCCTGCCCGTCGGCGCGCCGCTCGCCGCGGAGGCGGCATGAGCGCGCGCCGACCCAGGGCCGACTGGCGCGGCTGGCGATCGGACGTCGCCCGGCGCCTGGATCGCCCTGTCATCGTCGGCGCATTCGGGCTCGCCGTGTTCAGCGTGGTCCTGATGCACTTCGAGCACGCCAACGTCGATCCGGCAGTCCTCGCGGCGCGCTCGCTGTACTGGCTCGCCGTCGTGACCGTGACCGTGCTCGCGCTGGCGGCGTCGATGGTCGCGGTCGCCCGTGGCGCCAGGCCCTGGATGGCGTACGCGCTGGCAGGCGTCGTGATCGCCGCCGCGGCGGCCGCGGCCGACCTGGCGTTCGCGCCCTACGCCTGGAAGGTCGGCACGGAGAACCGCCAGATCCCGGCCACCGTCGTCGCGCACCTGACGATCCTGTCGATGCTGCTGGCCCCGGCCGCCGTCTTCTATGTCTGCGCCAGCAACGCGGCGCACGAGGCCAGGCTGCTGCGGTCGCTCGACATCGAACGGGCGGCCGAGGCGGAGCGTCTGGTCCAGCAACGCTTGCAGACCGAGCTGGCGACGATCGACCACGACCAGGTGTTGACGGGGATGCGGCTCGCGCTGCCGCTGATGGCGCGCGAACCCGCGCACGCTGAGGAACTGCTCGGCGCCGTGACGGCGTACTTGCGGGCCGCGCATCAGCGTGGCGCCATCGATGGGCGAGGCGTCACCGCCGCGCTGGACGAGCTGCGGCAGCTCTGCACGGCGCGCCGCGCAGCCGCTCAGCCGGGATGAGGTCATGAGCCACGAGGCACGCGCAGTCATCGCCGAAGACGAACGCCTGCTCGCCCAGGGCCTGCGCGACGCACTGGCGGAGCTCTGGCCCGAGCTGGTCATCTGCGCCGCGGTCGAGGATGGCATCCAGGCGCTGCGCGCGCTCGACGAGCACGCGCCCGACATCCTCTTTCTCGACATCCAGATGCCCGGCTTGTCGGGGATCGAGGTGGCGCGCCAGGTCAACGGACGGTGCCACGTCGTCTTCGTGACCGCCTTCGACGAATACGCGGTCCAGGCCTTCGAGCAAGGTGCGGTCGACTACGTGCTGAAGCCGCTGTCGACGGCGCGGCTCGCCACCACGGTCGGTCGCCTCAAGAAGTGCATCGGCAGCGCGCCGGCGCGCCTCGACGGGCTGCTGGATCGTCTCGCCGAGCCGCGCGAGAACGGCCATCTGCGCTGGATCACCGCAGCGCAAGGGTCCGAGGTCCGCCTGATCACGGTCGGCGAGGTGTGCTATTTCCGCTCGGACAACAAGTACACGTCGGTGGTGACGGCAGACGGCGCGGCGTTGATCCGCGTGTCGTTGCGCGAGCTGATCGAGCAGCTCGATCCGGCGGTGTTCTGGCAAGTGCACCGGCACACGGTGGTGAACGCCAACGCGATCGCCGGCCTGCTGCGCGACGCCAATGGCCACCTCTGCATCAAGCTGAGGCAGCGCAGCGAGACCTTGCCGGTGAGCGACAGCCATGCCGCTCGCTTCCGGGCGATGTAGCCGTCGCACTCGTCGAGAGGACGCGGCGGGCGCCTGACCTCGTCATGGCGCGTCGTCCTACGGCCCGGCCCCTGATCACGGGATTCGTGATCGCGGCCTCGCGCTCTACTCTGTCGCTGCGTTCCGAGTCGCGGACGTATCAACCGAGGTGTCATCATGAAGAGAGTTCTTTCGGCGCTGGCCCTGGCCTCCTGCGCCGCCTTAGCCCAGGCCCAGGTCACGTTCGTCGACGGCACGGAACGTTCCGTGTTCGCCAACTACAACCCGAACGGGGCCGCAGGCACCCTCGGTCCCGTCGTCGGCGGTCGAGAAGACTCGATGATCAACACGACGGCGGGCATCCTGACCGCGACCTTCCTCGGCTTCGAGGCGATCGATACCGACACCTTCACGTTCACGCTGAGCAGCGGCACGCTGAGCAACAAGGGCGCGCTCAACGCGTCGATTTCCGGCCCGGTGGCCGCGGGCGCGCTCAACTTCACGTTCGCCGACATGTTCCAGGGAACGGCGATCGGCAACGGCCAGAACCTCGGCGACTTCACGTCCTACGCCGTCCTCGGCTCGTTCGCCGGCAGCGTGTTCACGCCGTTCACCCTCGGCGGCGCGTACGACCTCATCCTCGGCTTCAACGACGGTCTGCGGGTGGACAGCGACTACGACGACATGGTGGTGGGCCTGAAGGTCGTCGCCATCCCCGAGCCCGAGACCTACGCCTTGTTGATGGCCGGCCTCGGCGCGGTCGGATTCATCGCCCGGCGCCGCAGGAAGGTCTGAGCCTTCCTCGCACGACGGCCCCGGATGCGCTTCGGGGCCGTTTCCTTTGGCGTGGACAAAGAACGCCGCCCGGGCTGGTGGCTAACGGATCGCGTCGACGCTCACGCCGAGTCGCTCGGCGGAGAGGGCGAGCGTGCGCTGCCAGGCCGGTCGCGCCAGGCAGCGTTCGTAGTAGGCCTTCAGGCGCGGGAAAGGGTCCATCAAATCGGTCTTGCGGATTCCGCGCAGGACGCACGCCATCATGATGTCGGCCACCGTGAAATCGGCGCAGGCGATCCATTCGCGGCCTTCGAGGCGCCGCTCGACGTCGCCGAGCCAGCGGCGGGCGAGCTTGGGCAGCTCCGCGTGGAGCTTGGACGCGGCCTTGTCCGGGTCGAACATGCCGATCAGGTCGATGCCCACCAGGGTCGTCCCGACGGTGGCGACCGCGGCGAAGCACCACTGGACGACGCCGGTGCGGCCGGCGACGTCGCTCGGGATCAGCTTGCCGGCCTTCTCGGCGACGTAGAGCACGATCGCGGCCGACTCGGCGACCACGAAGCCGTCGTCGTCGATGACCGGCACTTGGCGGAAGGGGCTGATCCGGCGGTAGGCATCGCGGTCGAGCTCCCCTCCGGTGTGGTCGAGCGCGTGGACCCGATACGGCAGCCCCGTCTCCTCGAGCGCCCACTGCGCCCAGAGGTCTTTCGTCTCACCGTGCCCCTCGGGAAAGATGCGTCCGAAGCCGTAGAGCGTGATCATGTCGTCCTCCGCGGACATTGTCAGCGACCCGCGGGGCGCAAGCCGTCGGCGAGACCGCAGCAAAGTGCCAGAGGACCGACGCCACCGTGCGGCGCATGATCGCGATCGTGACGCGTCGACTGTTCTCCGGCAAGCGAACCGACGGCACGCCGACGCCGCGCTGGTTGCGCATCGGCGCGATCGTGCTGGCCGCCATCGGACTCTTGATCGGCGCGATCTACGTCGCCATCGTCGTCGCCTTTCCGCCGGCGCGCCTGGCGGTCCTCCTGGCCGACAAGGTGAAGGCCGCGACCGGCCGCGAGTTCCGCATCGACGGCGGCCTGTCGATCCGGGTGCTGCCGAGCATCGCCATCCAGGCCCGCGACGTCGTCCTGGGCAACCCGGCCTGGGGCTCGCGCGCCGACATGGTGACGGTACGCCGCGCCGCGATCGAGGTGTCGCCCCGCGCCCTGCTCGAGGGCGAGCTCCGCATCCTCCGCATCGACATCGAGGGCGTCGATGCGCTGCTCGAGTCCGACGGCGCCGGTCGGTACAACTGGCAGTTCACCGCGGCCAAGCCGCGCGAGGCCGACGCGAAGCCGGCTGCCGAGGACGCGCGAGCGCCGCGTTTCGAGCTCGAACGAGTCGTCGCATCCGAGGTGCTGGTCGCCTACCGCGACGCCGGCAAGGCGCCGCTGCAGACGCTCACGATCGAAACCCTCGACCTGCGCAGCAACGACAAGGGCAACGAGGTCGCCCTCGCACTCGCGGTCGGCAAGCAGCGCTGGAAGGTCGACGGCCAGGTCGGCTCCGGCGCGATCCTGCTCGAAGGCAAGGGGGACTGGCCGTTCGACCTGCGACTCGTCGGCGACGGCGCCACGGCCTTGGCCAAGGGCGCCATCGGCACGGGCGAGCGCGCCGGAAGCGTGGTCGCGGACGTGTCGGCCGAGCTCGCGACCACGGCGGCGCTCGCGCCTTTCGGCGCCGCTGCTGCGCGCGTCCCGATGCCGCTGGCCGTGCGCACACGCGTGCAGTACGCGGGGCGGGATCTGCGTGCCGATCCGCTGCAGGTGTCGATTGCCGGCCAGGTCGTCGACGGCTGGGTGGCTCTCAAGACCGCGCAGCCGCGGCCGCGGCTCGACGCGGCGCTGGCGTCGAAATCGATCGACCTGACGAAGCTCGCCAGCGCGTCGACGGGCAACACCACCGAGCACCTCAAGGGCGCGGCGAAGGCGCCCGCGCCGCCGTTCGCCGGCACGCCGTTGCCGTTCGCCGCCGTTCCAGCGGTCGATCTCAACGTCGAGCTCAAGACCGAGAGCCTGCGGCTTCCCGACACGCCGCCGCTCTCCTCGCTGCGCGTCCGGCTCTCGTCGACCTCGGGCCGGGTCGCGCTCGACGATCTCGAGTTCGGAGTCGCCGGCGGCCGGGTCCGCGGCCGGGCGAACCTCGCGCTCGCCGCAGGTGCGCCGCCGCGCATCGACGTGTCCTTCGATGCGAAGTCGGCCTCGGTCGAGGCGCTCGATGTCGCGCTGGCAGGTGGCGGCCACTTCCACGGTGGCCGGGTCAACCTTTCCGCCAATCTCGCGATGGCCGGCACGACCCCGAAGGATCTCGCCGCGTCTGCCAACGGCAACGTCCTGCTCGCCGCTTCCGACACCACGCTCGCCGGCGGCACGGCGGCGGCGCTCGATCGCAACGTTCTCATGACGATGCTCAGACTGCTGATACCGAAGGGATCCACGGACCGGGCGCTGGCGGTGCAATGCATGGTGGTGCGCCTGCCGCTGCGCCGGGGCAT
>Ga0207689_10005529_pt1 | contig 11285 bp, 8 predicted proteins | sample KBSMisM52_FD_184312 | JGI IMG/M metagenome (GOLD analysis project Ga0207689, IMG submission 184312) | Miscanthus rhizosphere microbial communities from Kellogg Biological Station, Michigan, USA - KBS Miscanthus M5-2 (SPAdes) (version 2) | ecosystem: Host-associated > Plants > Roots > Rhizosphere... | reverse complement strand
GTCCCGACCCTCACATTGACGCTCGACCTCGAGCACCGCGGGGGCCCGGATCTCGAGGCCCGTGTCGGCGTCGAGTGGTCGCTGACGATGCTCGGTGGCGGCGGTAATCCCGCCGCATGGTGGGAGGTCGACGGGGCGAGGACACCCCACGACTGGCGCGGATCCGCCGAGGGGATCGACACGATCGCCCAGGGCAACGACTACATCGGGGTCAGCGTGACGTCGTCGACGACCGATGCCGACGCCTGGTGGGCGCCGATCGAGACCGTGTCGAACTCCGAGGATGGCTTCGAACGCGTCTACCAGGGCAGCGGGCTGTTGCTGTCCTGGCCCGTGCGGCTCGGCCGAGGCGAACGATGGTCGCGGACGATCATCAACACCGTCGACGCGACGGCGGCGGATCGATGAGCCGGCCCTCGCTCGTCGTCCACGGGCACTTCTACCAGCCGCCGAGGCTCGATCCCTTCACGGGCACGATGCCGCGCGACCCGACGGCGGCACCCGCCCACGATTGGAACGAGCGCATCAGCGCGGATTGCTACCGGCCGAATGCCGACCTCGGCAACCTCGGCGCCATCTCGTGGGACCTCGGGCCGACACTCGCGGGCTGGATGCAGGACGGCGACCGCGTCGCGTACCAGGGGTTCCTCGACGGCGATCGTGGCGTGAACGGGATGGCGCAACCGTTCCACCACGCCATCCTCCCGCTCGCCAGTGCCGCGGACCGATGGACCGAGATCCACTGGGGGTTGCGCGACTTCGCCTTCCGGTTCGGCCGGAAAGCGACCGGTATGTGGCTTCCCGAGACGGCAGTCGACCTCGATACGCTGCGTCTCCTTGCCGATGCCGGCATCACCTACACGATCCTTGCCCCGTGGCAGGTCGACGGTGGGCCCAGCGTCGATAGCCGACGACCGGTCCGGATCGATGTCGGCGATGGCCGGTCGATGGTCGCGGTCCTGTACGACGCGGGGCTATCGACCGCGATCTCGTTCGACCCGTCCTCGACGGTCGACGCCGACGCCTTCGTGCGCGAGCGGTTGATGCCGCCGTTCGCAGCGGAGGTGGACGGCGACGCCGACCCGCTCGTCGTCATCGCGACCGACGGCGAGCTGTACGGCCACCACCAGCCGTTCCGCGAGCAGTTCCTGGCGAGGCTCGTCGGGAGGACAACGCCGGCGGCTCGCCCGTATGCCACACCCGCACTTGCGGACGCCATCCGCGCGGCCGAGTCCCGGGGTCTCCCGACGGTCGCGTTGCGCGAGCGGACATCGTGGAGTTGCCACCACGGGGTGGCTCGCTGGATGGCCGACTGTCCGTGCGTCGCCGACGGTTCGTGGAAGACACCGTTGCGTGCCGCGTTCGAGCGGCTTGCCGGTGGGATCGACACGGTGACGGCCGATCTCGCTGCCTCGCTACCGGGGACGCCGGACCCCTGGCAAGCCCGCTACGCCTACGTCGACGTCGTCATCGGCGCCTCGTCGACCGAGGCCTTCACCGCAGAGGTCCTCGGGGCACGGGCCGATCCGGCTTCGGGTCGCCTCCTGATCGACCTCATGGACGCGCAGCGCTGGCGTCTGGCGATGTTCGCCAGCTGCGCTTGGTTCTGGGAGATCGCCGACCGCATCGAGACGGCCAGCGCGTTGCGTGCGGCGATCCGGGCCGCGAGGCTGATCGATGCGATCAGCGATGGGGATCTCGAGCGGCGGTTGCTGGACGACCTGCGGCTCGTGGAAGGCGAGACGGGCGATGGCACCGCGCTCGCCACGTCCGCGCTCGAGGCGGTCGAGGCAGCGCCGCCGGATCTATCCCGTGCCGAGAATCCGTCAGCCCGCGGCCTGCGCGCCACGGGCTGACAGGGGTCTGGATTGCTATAGTCGTCTGGCCACCGAGGATATTTGGACTACCTGGCTATGTCAATGGAACCCGCCAGTCCCTCGTCGACCACAGCGTCGGTCGCTGCCGGCGGCGGCCTCGACGTCGAGCGCGACTCGGACGTCCCGATCTCGACCCAGATCTTCTGGCAGCTCGCCTACCAGATCGATTCGGGCCGCCTGCTGCCCGGTTCCCGGTTGCCGCCGGTCCGTGAGCTCGGTGCCGCCCTCCGCGTGAACCCGAACACCATCCGCGCGGTCTACCGTCGCCTTGCCGATGGCGGCTTCGTCACGAGCCGTCACGGAGCCGGGACGCACGTCGCGGACCGTCCGCCCCAGCGACGCGGCAATGAGGCGCTCGCTGGGATCGTCGCCGAGCTGCTTCGTCGCGCCTCCCACGCCGGCTTCACCGCTGACGAGGTCGCCGCCGCGACGTTCGCCGCTGCCACGGAGCGCAAGCGGCCCGGGCCACTCGTCCGCGTCCTCTTCGCCGAATGCACGAACGCCGATGCCGGCTACGACGCGGAGCGCCTCGTCGACGCGTTCCCCGGCATGATCGAGGCCGAGGGCGCGCTCATCGACGACCTGCCCGAGCGTCTCGACAAGTTCCACTACGACCTCGTCGCGACGACGACGTTCCACGCCGACGAGGCGCAGGTCCTCGCCGCCGGCCGCCTGCCGGTCGTGGCGATGCTGGTCGGACCGGGCTACCTCGAGCTCGTCCACGAGATCGCGGGTCTCCGACCGGGATCGCGGGTCGGCCTCGTGTGCGCGAACGAGCGCGGCGCCGAGAACATCCTCGAGACGCTCCAGCTCTCCGGTACGTCGGGCGTCGAGATCGTGCCGGCGTTGATCGGCGAGACCGATGAGCTACGCGTGGTCGACGAAACGGCCGACCTGATCCTCATGTCACGGGAGGCGCTTGCCGCTGGTCTCGATCGCCAGATGCACGACGAGGATCGCATCCGGCAGTGGTCGTACGAGTTCGACCCGGCGGGACTCGAGCTGCTGCGACGCGCGATCGAGCACGTGGCCGCCGAGCGGCCGACCGAGGCGACGGCCGTCTGACGACGCTCACCGGCGCGTGCCATCCTTCGTCGATGGACGCCGCCGCGGACCCGGACCTCTACGGTTCGCGCGCCACCCACGGTTCGCGCGACTTCCACGTCCGCAGGACCGCCCGCGAGCGGTACGCCATCGACGACGCGCTTCTCGGGATCCGTGGCGACCTGGCCGTCGCCGACCTTGCTGCGATCCGGGTCGTCGCCCAGCGGATGAACGATGCCAGGCCGCCGGAGGTCGCGGGTATCACCGCGGGTGAGATCGGCGCACTCGGACTGCTTCACGAGATCGGGCACCTGCTGATCGCCCGCCACGCATCCCGCGGCGAGCCGAACATGGCGACAGCGATGCGCGACGTGCGGCGGCGCCTCCACGACGACCTCGATCGTCTGCTCGATCGGTACGGCGCGGCATTCCCGGGGTCTGGCCCTGACCCCGAGCCGCGACCCATCCAGCTCGAGGAGATGCTCCTCACGAGGCTCACGAACGAGAACCCGGCGATCGGGCCGCTGCGCGAGCTCGTCGACGACCGGATCCTTGGCGAAGGGACGCGCTACGACGATGCGATCGCAGGCCTCGAGGAGGTCTTCGCCGAGGGTGAGCCGCTCGACATCGGCGACGGGACGCAGGCGTCGCTCGTCGAGCTGCTGCGGACGCCGGCCCGGCAGGCGCCGACATCGCTCGCCGGGCAGTTGCGCTACGTACGCGACCACTGGGGACGTCTTCTCGGCCCCGAGCTCGATGCGCTCATCGGCCGCTTGGACATCGCGATCGGGATCCTGGCGGAGGAGGAGCACGCACTCCACCAGCGATTCGGTGGCCCATCCGACGGGCGTGAGGTGCATGCCCCGACGTTCCGTGGCCTCGCTGATGAGCCGGAGCGGTTCTCGGTCGACTCGGCCTGGATGCCCCGGTTGGTGCTGATCGCGAAGAGCACCTACGTCTGGCTCGACCAGTTGTCGCGCCAGTTCGGTCGCGACATCCGGACGCTGGACGCCGTGCCGGACGAGGCCTTGGACATGCTCGCGTCGTGGGGCGTGACGGGTCTCTGGCTGATCGGGCTCTGGGAACGCTCGGTCGCGTCCGAGCGGATCAAGCGGATGCGGGGCAACCCCGACGCCGTCGCATCGGCCTATTCGCTCGACGACTACCGGATCGCCGACGACCTCGGCGGCGAGGACGCGTACGGCAACCTCCGGGACCGGGCATGGTCGCGCGGCATCCGCCTGGCAAGCGACATGGTCCCCAACCACATGGGCATCGATTCGCGCTGGGTGATCGATCACCCGGAGTGGTTCCTGTCGCTCCCCCACCCGCCCTATCCCTCGTACAGCTTCACGGGACCCGACCTCGCGCCTGATGAGCACGCCGGGATCGTCCTCGAGGACCACTACTGGAACGACAGCGACGCGGCCGTCGTGTTCAAGCGCTTCGACCGCGGGAGCGGCGCGGAGCAGTTCATCTACCACGGCAACGACGGGACGAGCTTTCCCTGGAACGACACGGCGCAGCTCGACTTCCTGAAGGCGGAGGTCCGCGAACAGGTCATCCGGACGATCCTCGATGTCGCGCGCCGGTTCCCGGTGATCCGCTTCGACGCGGCGATGGTGTTGGCGAAGCGCCATGTGCGGCGGCTGTGGTGGCCCGCACCTGGCGCCGGCGACGGCATCCCGTCCCGAGCCGAGCACGCGATGAGCCAGGCCGAGTTCGACGCGCGGATGCCGGTCGAGTTCTGGCGCGAGGTGGTCGATCGCGTCGCCGCGGAGGTGCCCGACACCCTGCTACTGGCTGAGGCGTTCTGGATGCTCGAGGGTTACTTCGTCCGCACGCTCGGCATGCACCGCGTCTACAACAGCGCGTTCATGCACATGCTCCGCGACGAGAACGGCGCGGGCTACCGGAAGCTGATGCGCGACACGCTCGAGTTCGATCCCGAGATCCTCAAGCGCTACGTCAACTTCATGAGCAACCCCGACGAGAAGACGGCGCTCGAGCAGTTCGGCAAGGGAGAGAAGTATTTCGGGGTCGCGACGGTCATGGCGACGATGCCCGGCCTGCCGATGCTCGGTCACGGTCAGGTCGAGGGCTACCGCGAGAAGTACGGGATGGAGTTCCGGCGCGCGACGCTCGACGAGCACGCCGACGCGTGGCTTTTGGAGCGCCACCAGCGCGAGATCTTCCCATTGCTCCATCGACGGGCCTGGTTCGCCGAGGTTCACGACTTCCTGCTGTTCGACTTCCACACCGACGGCGGCGGCGTCGACGAGAACGTGCTCGCCTATTCGAACGGCAATGGGCCGACGCGGTCGCTCGTCGTGTTCCACGATCGGTTCGGGTCCACCGCGGGGACGATCCGCGAGTCGGCGGCGTACGCGCGCAAGTCGGCGAGCGGCACGAAGCGGCTCGTCCGGCGTTCCCTCGCCGAGGGTCTCGGGCTGCCCGACGACCCAGGGATGTTCGTGACGTTCCGGGACGCTCGCACGGGTCTCGCGTACCTGCGCTCGTGTCGTGACATCCACGAGCGGGGTTTGTGGTTGACGCTGGACGCCTACCAGGGCCACGTGTTCTGGGAGTTCCGCGAGTTGCGCGAGGGGGTGTCCGGGCAGTGGCGTCGCCTGGCGGAGCGTTTGGGTGGCCGCGGCGTTGTCTCCCTGGACGATGCGCTGATCGAGCTGCAGCTCGAGCCCGTGCATGCGCCGTTGCGGGCGCTGTTCGACGATGGGCATGTGGCCGCCGTCCTCGACGGGACCGCAGCGGACCGTGATCTCGACGCGCTCGAGGACCGGCTGGCCGCGCTCCTGGCTGCCATCGCGAACGCGACGGCCGTCGCCGGCGATGCGATCACCACGGCCGCCCGGATCCGCGATGAGGCCGCCGCAGCGTACGCCGATGCCGCCGGTCCACTCTCGCGGGAGGACCGCGCGGCCCTCCTCGGCTGGCTCGTGCTGTCGCGGATCGGAGAGCTGGCACCTGGTGCCGACATGGCCGCGACGAGCCTCGCCTGGTACGACGAGCTGCGGATGGCCCCGGTCATCGCCGCCGGGTTCCGCTCCGCCGGCGTCGACGAGGCTGCGTCGTGGTGGGTCGCCGACCAGGTCCGCGTCCTCCTCGCGCTGCCACGGCCGTCGGGCATCCGCGGGCGCGGCCGGAACGGGGACCTGCGACTGATCGAGGCATGGCTGACACGGGACACCGTGCGCGCCGCGATGGGCGTCAACACCTGGGAAGGCGTCGAGTGGCTCGACCGCGACCGGTTCGCGAACCTGCTGCGTTGGGCCGCCCGCCTCGATGCCATCGAAAAGGGCGGTCGCCCGAACCAGAAGGTGGTCGACCGTCTCACCACAGCGGCCGAGGCAGCCGGATATCGGATCGATGCGCTCCTCGCGTCGCTCGCGCCGCCGCGACCGACGGCGTCGGTGCCGCCTGCGGAGCCGCCCGACCCGCCGGCGAAGGCCTAGGTGGGGCTTCGGCGCATCACCCGAGTCGGATGATGCTGGACCGTGCGAAGTCCCCCAGCATTCGCGTATGGTGCCGCGTGCCCCGTTGACGTGTTCGCGTCCGGGACGCGCCTTGATGTCTGGAGGGAACTAGGTGGTGAGCTTGCGACGCCGACTGGCTGGTCGCTCGGGTCTCCCGCTCTTGCTCGGCCTGCCGGTACTGCTGGCCGGCTGTACGTCCATCGCAGGACCGACGACGACGTTCGGCGACATCTTCTGGTCGTTCGTCGCGTTCTTCTTCTGGTTCATGGCGATCTGGATCTTCATCACGATCTTCGGCGACATCTTCCGCCGGAACGATCTGACCGGTGGCATGAAGGCCGTCTGGATCATTGCGCTGTGCATCCTGCCGTTCCTCGGCGCGATCATCTACATGGTCGCGCGACCGAAGATGACCCCCCAGGATCTGCAGATGATCACGCAGGCCGAGGCGGCCCAGAAGGCAGCCGCGGCGGTGTCCCCGGCCGACGAGCTCGCGAAGCTCCAGCAGCTTCGTGCGGCGAATGTCATCAGCGAGGAAGAGTTCCAGGCGCTGAAGGCCAAGACGCTCGCCTGAGCCACTTCGCGTACGCGCACTCGACGGGGCCGGCCGAAAGGTCGGCCCCGTCGTCATGTGTGGTGGGTCAGTCGAACAGCGCCCGGCGCAACACCGAGGTCGGCGGCGCCCCGTGGCTGATGACGGCTTCGAGGTGGCCGCGATAACGGAAGCCCGGAGTGTCCCCAAGGCCACCAGGTAGGGCGCCAGGCCGGATCGAGGCAGGGTCCGCCCCGGCGGCCGATGCCGCCCGCCGGCGAGCTTCCAACTCGATGTCCCACATCTCCATCGAGCCGGCGAAATACGTCGAGAGCTGCGTCGACGAGAGCCGCGCTCGGCGGTACTTGTTCCGTGCTTCGGACTCCTCCTGGAAGCCACCGTCGACCATGAGGTCGACCGCCTCCTGCTCGGTCATGCCATCGCAATGGATCCGCGCGTCGATGATCGCGTTCGTCGCCGAGCGCAGGTAGAACTTCCAGTGGTTGAGGAGCAGCGCCGGATCGTCGGACCCGTAACCTGCGTCCATCATCACCTGCGTGACGTAGACGGCCCATCCCTCGTGGAAGAGACCGCTCTGGAAGACGCCACGGGGAAGCGTCGCTGTCCGGTTGGCGTAGACGCCCTGGAGGTAGTGACCGGGCACCGCCTCATGGATCGTCAGTAGCCGGAGCATCCGGTCGTTGTCCTCTCGGAGGTAGGACTCTCGCTGTTCGGCGGTCCAGTCGTCGGGGATCGGGGTGATCGCGAAGAACGTCGTGAGGCCACGATCGAGCACGCCCGGGGAGATGAGCATCGCGCCCCCGAATGCCCGCAGGAAGGTCGGCGTCCAGCGGATGTCGAGCGGCTCGTCGACGATGCCGATCAGGTCCTGCTCGGTGCAGAACGCCTCGATCCGCTCGTTCTCTGCCCGACAGAAATCGAGCAGTGCGTCCGCAGGCTGGTGCTCGGTCGCGATCGCGTCGAGGACGCCGCGAACCAGCGGGCCATCCTCGGCCGGTCGCGGCTCGTCGGGCCGCCAGGTCGACCACAGGTCGCCGGCGAGCCGGACCATCTCACCGCGGACCGCCTCGTACTCCCGCTCCGCGCGCTTGAGGATGTGCTCCGGCGTCAGCGCCTCCGACCGCATCGTGTAGCGCATCTTCCGGGCGAAGAGCTCCCGGCCGAGGCGACCATCGCCGTCGCTCTGGGGCAGAACGACCTCTTGGAGGTGGCGCGTCAGCTCGTCGACGGCCTCCCGCGCCGTGACCGCCGCCGCCTCGAGTCGCGGCCGCAGCGCAGCAACGGCGGGGTCGTCGGATCCGGCGGCAGCGGCAAGGGCCTCGTCGATCAGGTCGTTCACGCCCGGTAGTTGCTCGATCGCCGTCTCGGTCTGGAGTCGCCCGACCGGCCGCCCTGGCCCGGCGCCGACGATCGTGGCCATGGCCGCGTCCGTGACGACGCTCATCGTCTCGAGACGCGACGCGACGCTGGCCAGCCGGTCGGCGAGTGGCGCGAACTCCCGGGACAATAGGGTGAACAGCCCGTCACCCAGCAGGTACACCCAGGCCACCGGGTCCCAGGTGTCCTCGCGGAGCTCGGTCTCCCCGAACCGCATCGCCTCGAGCTCCCCGAGGACGAGGTCTCGATCGATCGTCTCATCCGGGGAGAGGGTGGCCGGGTCGATGTCGCTGAACGCCGCCTCCCAGGCATCGATGAACGCCAGGCTCGCCTCACGAGCCGCCGGCGATCGATCGGGCCATCGGCCATCGCGTCGGTGGTCGCCGATCGCGGTGGCCAGCACCGGCTCGAGCTCGAAGAACGCGTCGAGGAACGCCGTGAACGTGTCGGAGAAAGCGGACATGCCGGGCAGTGTAGGCGCGGACTGTCCTGCGCCGCCGCCGCCGCCCGCTACCATCCGCGGGTGGGCCAGACCTGGGTGAGGCCGGTCACGCTGACCGGTCGGCGCGTCCGTCTCGAGCCGCTCGACGAGCGGCATCTCGACGACCTCGGCCGCGTCGCGGCGGATGATGCCGTCTTCCGCTGGATCACGAACAAGCCGATGGACGATGCCGCGCTGCGAGCCTGGTTCGACACCACCCGAGCCACCGCGGACGAGGGGTCCGAGGTCCCGTTCGCGACGATCGACCTCGCCTCCGAGCGGGCGGTCGGGAGCACGCGCTTCATGACGATCGCACCCGAGCATCGACGCCTCGAGATCGGGTGGACGTGGCTGGGCGTCGCGTTCCAGCGGAGCGGCGCGAATCGTGAGGCGAAGTTCCTCCAGCTGACCCACGCGTTCGACACGCTCGGGGCGGAGCGCGTCGAGTTCAAGACCCACGCTCGCAACGTCGCGTCCCGGACCGCGCTACTCGGCATCGGGGCCACATTCGAGGGCGTCCTGCGCCACCACACGATCATGCCGGACGGGTCGAATCGCGACTCGGCGTTCTACGGCGTCATCGCCCCCGAATGGCCGGCGGTCAAGGCGCGTCTCGAGACCCTCGTCGCGCGATGACGACCCTCGACAGGCCGGTCCGGACCGTCGACTACCACACGGCCGGCGAGCCGTTCCGGATCGTGACCGCCGGCGTCCCCGAGTTGGAGGGCCGGCGCATCCTCGACCGTCGGCGCTGGGCGAAGGAGAACCTCGACGACGTCCGGCGGCTCCTCGTCAACGAGCCGCGCGGTCATGCCGACATGTACGGCTGCTTCGTGACGCCGCCTGACGACGACTGGGCCGACCTCGGTGTCGTGTTCTTCCACAACGAGGGCTACTCGACGGCGTGCGGCCACGGCACGATCGCGCTCGTCACCTGGGCGATCGACTCGGGGCGGATCGCCGTGGAGCCCGGATCGTCAAGAGTCTCCGTGACCGTAGATGTGCCGAGCGGCCGACTTGCCTGCGAAGCACGGCTCGATGACGAGAGCAAGGTCGAGGCCGTCCGCTTCCGGAACGTGCCGTCGTTCGTCCTCGCGCGGGACGTCACGGTCCGCACGTCACGCGGCCCCATCACCGTGGACGTCGCGTACGGCGGCGCCTTCTACGCGACGCTCGAGGCAGCGTCGGTCGGCCTCGGGCTGACCCGTGCCGACCTGCCGCAGCTCATCGACCTACAGCGCGAGCTCCGGCCTGCGCTCGAGCGGTCGCTCGATGTCGTCCATCCCGCCGAGCGTGATCTCGCCGGGATCTACGGCGTCATCTTCTGGGAGCGCATCGGACCGGCCGAGCAACGCAACGTCGCAGTGTTCGCCAACGGCGAGATCGATCGGTCGCCGTGTGGCTCGGGCACGTCTGCGCGATTGGCCGTGCTCCACGATCGCGGCGAGCTGGCGATCGGTAAGCCGTTCCGGCACCGCTCACTCGTCGACTCCGCGTTCGAGGCGTGGGTCGTCGACGAGGGGCCGGCGGTCGGCCGACATCGATCGGTCATCACCGAGGTCGAGGGGTCTGCATACCGCACAGGCGAATCGATGTTCTCCCTCGATCCACGCGACCCCCTCGGGACCGGGTTCCTGCTCCGCTGACCGGCTATGCTCCGGTGACCAGCGGCTGACCACGAGGGGAGCGGAGGACGCGGATGCGGGGCTTCATCATCGGCACGATCGCCACGGCGATCACCTTCGCGATCGTCGCGTATTTGCTGCCGCAGATCGATTACGGCGACAACCTCACCGGCCTGATCATCGTCGCGGTGATCGCGGGCGTCGTGAACGGCGTGATCAAGCCGATCATCAAGCTCTTCTCGCTGCCGTTGACGATGATGACGTTCGGCCTGTTCGGGCTCGTCATCAACGCCGGCCTGCTGCTGTTGATCGCATGGGTCTCCAGCCTCGTCGGGATCACGTTCACGGTCGGCGGCTTCCCGACTGACGGTCTGTCCATCGATGCGTTCATCGCCGCGATCATCGGCGGTATCGCCATCTCCATCGTCGGCGCCATCGTCGGGATGGCGATCCACGACTGACGTCTGAAACCTCTCCAGCGACGAGCCTGCGAGCCGCAGCGCGCCGGTACGGGACGCCGGCATTCGTCACGGATCTCGCGACACTCGGCGCGGCATGTCGTGACGTCGTCACCGCCTTTCCCGACCCCGTCCTCCGCCAGTACTCCGTAAAGGCGAACGACGTCCCAGCGGTGATCGCGGCCGTCACGACGAACGGTTTCGGGGCGAACGTCGTGTCACGCGGTGAGTGGGCGCAGGCGAGCCGCGCCGGCGTTGGCAACGACAGGACGACGCTCGAGGGCATCGGCAAGACGACCGCGGATCTGGCTGCCGCCGCGCGGGCGGCTGCCGACGACCGACCGCTACGTTGGATCGCCATCGAGTCGCCCGAGGA
>Ga0207689_10005528_pt1 | contig 11289 bp, 12 predicted proteins | sample KBSMisM52_FD_184312 | JGI IMG/M metagenome (GOLD analysis project Ga0207689, IMG submission 184312) | Miscanthus rhizosphere microbial communities from Kellogg Biological Station, Michigan, USA - KBS Miscanthus M5-2 (SPAdes) (version 2) | ecosystem: Host-associated > Plants > Roots >... | reverse complement strand
CGGCCATTGCAAATACACCGTGAATACGTTTCCTGTTTGGGAGAAACATCACTCTGCCGCCGTATTCACCTATGCGATTGGGTGTGAAAATAGCCCAGGTTAGTCCGCAAAAAACTGCTTCTATAGCTTCCCAAATAGATATACTGACTAATGTGTGGGCAAGATATTGCCATTTAAACGATTCCAGCACCCAGTTAACCACCATTAGCAACACAACAAAGGTCATGGTAATTATTACCTGGCTTCTGCTAATATGAGATATCAGTGTTTCAAATTGCCTGAGATTGGTATTATTATTTACCCGGTGATAAATAAAAAGACCTGCCAAAACCAGGATCACCGCTTTGAGCAGGTACGAAAATATTTTCTTGGCCGAAGATGTCAACAGGTAAACTTTTTGTGCAATGTTACGAAAAACCAGTTAGCAGTGGGCGGTTTGCAGTTGGCAGTTTGCAAGTTTTGAGTAAAATCCCTATTGCAAACTGTCAACTGCGTACTGCAAACTCATTTCAAGCGTGGTTTCAAAAAAGCAAGGGTATGTGCATAGGCGTCCTTAGTAGCCGCACTGTCGTAAATTGGGTTACTTGGATTGGCAAAGCCGTGATCTGCATCATATTGGTGCACTTCCACTTTCTTACCGGCGGTTTTCATGTTGGCTTCAAACTGGGCAACCACTTTTGGGTTTATCCAACCGTCTTTATTGGCAAAATTACCCAACACATCGGCGTGCAATGTTTTCAGTTTGTTTACATCTCCGCAAAAGATAATGACCCTGTTAAATGTTATTTCCATTTTGCCCATTTAAATAAAGCATTGGTCAGCTTATTCTCCTCATCATCCAGAAACTTATTTTTCTTCTTGTAACAAAGCCGAGCTTTTCATAAAGCTGAATGGCCCCGGAATTAGTTTCTGCAACATGAAGGTAAGGCACTATGTTTTGTTTAAAATTCTTGTTTACAGTATGAGCGATTAATTGCTTTGCGAATCCTTTGCCTGTGAACGCAGGGTGCGTCACAACCGCACTGATTTCCGTAAAGCCATTCATTTTCATTCTTTCACCGGTTACCGCAACAAGAGTATCATTCTTAAAAATGCCAAAATAGTCACCCATTTTTACGGTGCCTTCTTTGAAGTATCCGGGCTGAACCATATTCACCAACTGAACCAGTTGCCCTATATGTTTTTCATTTAATTCAAGTATATCTTCTGTTGTTTCAATTTTTATTGTTTCAGAACATACCATCTGGAGGCACACCAGTTCTTTTTCAAAAGACAAACCAGAAGTTTTCTGAGGCTTATTACCAATTACAAAAAAAGAATTTGATAGAGGGATGTGGTTATGGATAAACAAGGAAAGGTTGGCTTCCGGTGAAGTCATTCCACCAAAAGGACAAATTTCAGGGAAATAAAATTTTATTTCACCGGACGAGATGGATAATGATTGATGAGTTTCCTTTAATGAATACCACGCAGGATTATCGAGCTTAAAATATTCTTTCGATGTATCGTTGATCATAAATTGGTAACGCACTAATTTATGATATAAATCTTAACCGGATCAGATTTGCCTGAGATTATACGCCTGTTATTTTGCCCGCATCTTATTTCCTTTCGCATCATGGGTTACTTCTGCAAGCCCTAACGCTTCCATCAATGGGGGTATATACATCCCAAATCTTCCCCGGAGTCCTTTCTTTAATCCATACCAGCCGCCAACCGGATTTTTTGATGACCGGCCCCATGCTTCAACTGTTCCATCCTTTGCAGGCTTTTGTTCATCCGCACTCCCTAACTCCATCCAATCACCATATTTTTTAAGCATAGCATGAAGATCTTCAATGCAGCGATAGTCATACAGCAGCACTGTTTTCCCCACAGTACATACTAAAACTTCTTTACCGTCTTTTTCATCAACGTGCATTGTATATTCTGAAGATAAAGGTGGTGTCTTCAACTTCAAAGGTTTTTCTTTTGTTCCGATTTTCATTTTTAATTGCTTAGTTTTTAAAAATATCTGTTGAAGTGCCGACCAGCGTAAGCAACTCTTGCTTAGGTGCAGTTTCGGGGCCGCTTGCCTTAAGTTGTTCCTGGAAATGTTTGAACGAGGACAATTCATTGAGCTGTTTCTGATCTTCATCTGAATTAAAAAACGCGGTATGAATAAATGTCGTTCCGTCTGCGCAAAGGCAAACATTATAATTGATGCCTATGCTATTTAATTTTTGAAGATCGGACATAACAATTTTAATATTCTCCTGATTTTGGCCGGTATATTCAGCTTTTGTTGTATAAACTACTTTTACGATTTTCATTTTGCGCCTGATTTATTGTTCATAATAATTATTGGTTTCTTATGGCAAAGACTAATCCTGCGGCTAATTTATTAACCGAAAAGAATACGATCTGTGAGATAGTTACCCTGATTTTGACGATTGGAGGAGGAAAAGCGATAGGGTTAAACAGGATTTTTTTCTAAATATTTTTCCATGACCTGCCTGTTATGTTCTAAATGATGAAGCTGCAGCTCAGCGGCGTTTGATTTAAACGGATCTATGCCACGTATAACGTTCAAGCGGAGATCAAATAAATGTTCTTTGTCCGCATTTCCAGCCTCCCTTGCCATTTCAATTTTTATCACTTCTTCCTGGAATTTTTGCCTGGGGTTAAAAATTCCATTGATTTCAGAGCATTGATGGCAGATACCTTTTTTATTTATTAAAGCGCACCTGCCTTCAAAAATAGTAATCAGTTTTGCGCGGCCCTCGCGTAAGTAATATTTTACCATGGCTTCGGTAGTGTTGAGAATCTGTACAATTTCATTTACTTTAAATTCATACACCTCTTTCAGCAAAATACTTATTTGCTGTTCCAACGGCAATGATTTGGCAATACAGGTAAAGCAAAAAGCGATATGCTCCTTTATTTCAAACTGACCCTGCGGTGAAGTTGTTCTGATATGCATAGCTTCACGAAAGAAATCAGGATCAGATGAGGCCGCTTCCTTTGCAATATCAGTTACATTTTCTTTCCAGCGTTTCGTTGCTCTTAAATTATCTTTTGCAAGATTTGAAGCAATTGCAAACAACCATGTTTTTAAAGTTGATTCTTCTTTAAAAGTGTCTACTTTTTCAACGGCTTTTATATAAGTGTCCTGAACAATATCCTCAGCGTCAGGAACACTTGCTGTTATCCGTAAAATATAAGATTTCAATTGGCCGCGTGATTGCTCAAATTCCCTGGTCAATTGTTCTTTTGTCATTGCAATAATTAGTTATGATACTATTAGCGTATAGATTTATGTGATTTCTTCACCAGGGAATATTTTCCATCTCATCAGGCTGAACTGATATGGAATTCGGTTATTTTACCATCCATTACTCGAAATCTGTGTTCAACAATTTCGTCAGCAAGAAGCTTTTTTTCCATATCATGCACAACCTGGTGGACTTTAACTTTTACAATTCCATTTTCAGCTTCAATTTCCATCGGGGTTACATTTGAACTGACCATGCTAAATTGTTTTATCCAGTATTTTCGCACTCCATCATGACCGTAAACATAACCACCATCCATCCCGTTTGCCCATTTTACATCATCTGCCATGCTGGCTATTACAAGATCAATCTTCCGATCATTAAAGTTTTGATATAAATCCCGGAAGAACGAATTATAGTCTTGTATCTTGTCACTCATGCCAAAATGATTAAATGCCCCGAAATTGTGAGTTCTAAGCCGGGTGTGAAGGTAAAAACAAATGGCGGGTCAGAATAATTTTAGTAACATTCTATTTCACACAAGGCTACCTGCTTTGTTTCATGTTTAATATTTATTCGTAACCCGGCAGTAGTCAATTTATCAAAGGAAATAGTATTTCCTGTATTACCAATAAGCCTACGGGCATTTATTTTTGCAGGTATCCACTCATTTCCTTTTCGATAATCTATAGTCAAACTATCAGGAATGTCAAATGTTCTTCCATCAGTAAAGAGATAAATTTTGATGTCGGAAACCTCTTTCGCCTGCCCAAAATCAAGGGCATACCAATCATTTTTTGAAGTTGAGCCACGGGTTGACCAGAAATTAGTAATCTCAGGAAAATACCAGATGCGCCCGTCAATAGCCTGGTACAGCGCAGTATCTGGCGCAGCATTGACAGAAGCGGATGGTAAGGGAAATCCTTTACGTGTAATATTCAAAGCAATGTCAGCGGGTTGCTTTACCACAGGAGTAACAACCGGTGTGCCTATATAAACCTGGTATTTATTTTCTTTCTTTGCGGGTTCGGTTTTTTTCCCATCCACAAATACGGTTAAACCTTTTCCTGAATTGTAGCGGGTACCATCGCGGTCATACATCACTGATAGTTTGTGACCATGATAGCTAACGTCGTCCAGCCAGAAATAGTGAATGGAGCTATCCACAAGGGGATTGATATCTAATGTATCGCTGTTGGAGGGACGTATACCGCAGAGACCAGTTATAATAAGATTATTATACGAAGAATGATTATAATGATTGCTCCAGTAATAGTATACTATCGGGCCACCGCTGTTTGGATCATAGTTTTCAACAAGGTTTATTTTTCCGTCCGGAAGATAATGTTGCTGTGTGAATAGTCTTAATAGTTTCACATAATCTGAAACAGTAACAACCGACTGCTTATAATTATTAAGCAGGTTAGCCATACCTGTTATAGCAAGGCTGGTTTGAAACGGCCAGCTCGGCCCGTTCCATTGGCTGCCGCGTTGACCCTGGAAGTATACAATTTGTTTAAAATAGTATTCGTAAGATGGCTCATTCGTACGCAGGCCATGTTGACCAAGCAGGTAAGCTGTGTCCGATACATGTTTCCATGCTTCACTGTATTTCTCTGAATTATCAGGAAGATTAAAATACCAGGGTATCATTCCCGCCAGTTCACGGCCACGAATGAAATTCCAGTAATGCACATATTTATTGTCCACTTTAAACCGGTCGACAAAATGCTGCATGGAATCATTCCATAAATCACGTTGCACATTTGTTCTTAAATCTAAGGCTCTTTGTAAATACGTTCTGCTTGTAGCGGTATCGCCTTTCATAGCGGCTATATGTGAAATAGCTAAAGCATTTCCATACATATAACTGTTTATAGTAGGCCGGAATGCTTCTCCATCTTCAAAACCCCCTGTTCCGCCTGATGCATCAATAGAAGCAATGGTATACTCAGTGGCGTCGGGCATTGCCGGTATATAGTAAAGGTTTTTGCCTGAATCATAATGATCATACCATTGCTCATATTTCAGCTTCATACTATCCAACTGGCGCATGATAAAGTCCGAATCGGCATTTACCAGGTACCGCGCATATGCTGCATCGGCAATACTTTCACTATAACTGCGGTTATTGCCACCATCCTGGTACAGGTTGTTAATATATCCATCCATGTAGCGGTTATCCTTCAGCCATCGGCCTTCATAGATGTGATGCATGGAGGCAGCGTTGATAGTGCTGTATGGATCCCTGTCCCAACTCATATCATTGATAAATTCAGTTGTTACAAATTGATTATCGCCAACATTCCTGATATGCGCTTTATATAATTTCCAGCGGTAGTAATAAACCTGTTCTATTTGTTTATCTGAGCATTCGAAAAAGGGGATATTATCGAGATACCACTGTGTATCCCCGTTGTAGTATTCAGTTGCTAATTTATTGTGATCAAGAGATGGACTATGGTTTTCGCCGGAACAGCCGAAAAATAAAATTGCGGATAAACACACTGTAAGGTTTTTTGCTATCAGAGTATTCCTTTTCAAATCCATGTCGTTTGTTTTTCTGAAGAGGAGTAAAGGGGCGTAGATCTACTACAGTAAGCTATTATTTATTTTCAACCTTACTCTTTCCTGGTATTCTTTGCTTTCTTCAATATTCAAAATTGCTTCCTCAAAGTTATACGACGTTATTTATACAAATCTCCATTCAGGTATTTTAATCCGGAATCGGCAATAATTGTAACAATCTTCTTTCCGGCACCGATTATTCTTGCCCGCTGAATAGCGGCCCACACATTTGCGCCTGATGTTATTCCTCCGAATATACCTTCCTGCCTGGCAAGATGGCGGGCAGTCTCATAAGCATCTTCATCAGATACCTGCATTATCTCATCTGCCAGGTCTATCCGGCATATCTTCGGTACAAAGCCCGAACCAATGCCTTCCAGCCTATGCGTTCCCGTTATATCACCGCCCGAAAGGGCACGTACATGTAACGGCTCAATGGCAATGCAACGAATACGGGGTACATCTTTTTTAAATACTTCTGCATTTCCTGAAAAGCAGCCACCGGTTCCAACTCCCATAATAAACTCATCTATATTATTTCCCAATACATTCAATACCTCGCGGGCCATTCCATGATAGGCATTCCGGTTGTCAACATTATTGAACTGGTCTGTCCAAAATGTATTGGGTTGTTTACTTAACTCCCTGGCTTTTTCAATTAAAGAACTAATAAGCTTTGCCGTTATTTTGCCGTTTTCACTTGGTACTATTTCCAGCTTAGCACCAAATGCAAGCATCGTTTGCAGTTTTTCTTTCGCAAATGCATCTGATGATACGAAATGAGCGTGGTATCCTTTAGTTGCGCATACCATCGCCAGTGAACTTCCGGTGCTTCCGCCGGTATATTCAACTACTTTCCCACCTGGTTTTAGTTCACCTCTTTTTTCAGCGCCCTCAATCATAGATAAAGCCATACGATCTTTCATACTTCCGGTTGCATTTGCGCCCTCATACTTTACATAGATGTCTGCGCAGCCGGGTTCGGAAAGTCTTTCTAATTTCAGTAACGGCGTGTTTCCTATTGCGTTCATTTTTTTGATCAATTAGATTGTAAACGATTATTTGGGTAAATGTGCAACCAGCTCCACCTCCAATTTCGCATCGGGCATATACAAACGGACTACCTGCACCCATGTAGCTGCGGGAAAATCTTTATTGTAAAATGCCTTTCTTGCATAATTATATTTCTTCATTGCTTCAATATCGATAGTGTATAGATTTTCTTTTACCACATTTTCAAACGTAGCGCCAAAGCTTTTCAATGAGGCTTCCAGCGCCTTATATACAATACTGATACCCTCTGGTGTTATCTCTCTTGATACAGCGCCGGAGATATAAAGTATGTTATCTACTTTCAGCGTTTGTACGTAGCCCGCACTTGTATCCTGCTTCAGTTCATTGCCCCAATGCCATTTTTCTTTTTTAATATCGCTGTTTTGAGAATAAACATTGCTTATGCCAAGCAACAGAAGGAATAGAATGGTAATGCGCATAGCTAAGGTATTTTTAGATAATTGTAAACAAAAACTGGTTTCACTTTCGTAAAAAATTAAAGTTTTTTTTGCGAACGCGATTCATCCGGTGATTTATTATTTGTAGTCATGACTAATTCTTATTTTTTAGCACCCAAACAGTTTTACTGTGGTAGCCGCTAACCCAGACGTAGTTTGAAGATATCCTTACGGCCCCGTCTACTTTAAATGGTTTGCCGTCGATTGGTGTTTGCCGGTAGATTGTTTCAACTTTATTGGTCAGCGGATTTATAGTTTGCACCGGCCGCTCTGTATTTGTTGAGACAACCCAGACTTTTTTTGCACCGGCGCATATATCTCCTCCACCTCCGGGCGCCTTAACATCAATAGTAGCAATTACCTTATTTATCAAAGGATCGATTCTCGAAACCGTGCCATCTCCCTGGTTCAGCGTCCATACTCCCAGTTCACTTGCAGTAATGAACCGTGGTTTTGAACCAACGGGTATTGTAGCGCTGACTTTATTTGTTGCGACATCTATTCTTTGCACACTGTTATTCCGATGGTTTGATATCCAAATTGCATTAAGGCCAAACGACGCGCAGTACGAATGAGGTTGTACCATAATCTTTTCCTGTATTGTATTCGTTACAGGATCTATCCTTGCGAGAACACCGGTACTATCAGAAAGCAACCATATCGAGCCATCACCCGTTGCGAGACTCATTTCTCCATTGTTATCAGCAAGCCCCGTTTCAATGGTTGCCAAAATGGAACCATTGTTATGATCGGCTTTATATAATTTCTTTTCAGAGCAACTCATTACCCACACTGCGCCAAAACCAACGATCGGAGCTGTACATGCGCCAGGGATATTCACTGTTAATAGCGGCTTATCTTTATCCGAGGATAATTTAAGAATGCGACCGTGATTGTCGTCAACTACCCATGCATCTTCTCCGTCTATTGCCAAAAAATCAGGATTTTCCCCAACATGCAGGATTTTATAGGCCACTGAACTAATATCTGTAATGTTAGTTGATGCATTCTGTGAACTTGAAAACACAGGTATCAGCAGTGAGAACAGCGGGATTAATTTCATGGTTGCTAGGTTAGTTCCTGGTTATGGCAGAATTTCTTTTCACAAAAATTCTCATTGTCTTGTAAATGAAGATACCAATAAAATAATCTCTTTTATACTGGTAGAAAGTGGAATATTAATTACCTGTCACTGTTATTGCTTTCTTAAAATAGATTCCCACTGATTGAAGTCTGGCATTAATTTCTAAAATTTGGTAGACAGTCCATTCACCCGATCGTTCACCCCAACTGCTATCAATGATCAAAAACTACCTCAAAATCGCATGGCGAAACCTGCTGAAGCATAAAACTTTTTCATTGATCAATATACTGGGTCTTGCTATTGGCATTGCAGCCTGTATGATTATTTTTATTTACGTACATCATGAATTGACCTATGATCAGTATAATAGCAAGGCTGATCGAATTGTAAGAATAACCACCACCTTTCATACACCGGAATCGGATATGGCATTAGCTACTTCACCAACTCCATTGGCGGACGCTTTAAAAAGAGAATATCCGGAAGTCGAATCTGCTGTGAGGATTGAATCATCTGGTAAGGTGGTGAAATCAAATAATGAGTTCTTCAGAGAGGGAAATTTTTATACAGCAGATCAGAGTATTTTTTCCATTTTTGATTTTGACTTTGTAGAAGGATCGCCTGCCGGCGTCTTGCAGAAACCGAATACGATCGTTATAACGTTTGCCATTGCAAAAAAGTACTTCGGAACTGACGCGGCAACAGGTAAAATAATAACCTGCGATGGTAAAGATCTGTTAGTGACTGGTGTTGTACGCAACAGGCCTTCTAATTCCGATCTGCAAATTGACGCCCTGCTCTCCACTGATTATTCCGGAGTAACAAGCTGGACCGATGACCTTCGGGTATATACGTTCATTTTATTTAAAAGAAAACCCGACCTCAAAGATTTTGCGCATAAACTCGCTGATGTAAGTGCAAAATATGTTCAACCGGAACTGAATAGAGCGGGTGCCAACCAATACAAAGCTCAATTTGAAGCAGAGCCATTGGCCGAAGTACATTTCAGTAAAGGTAAACTTACTGATTCCCCTAAGGGAAACAGACAATATAGTTATGTGTTTTCAATATTATCAGTTTTTATTCTGATCATTGCTTTACTGAATTATATAAATCTATCTACTGCTAAATCAACAGAACGGGCCAAAGAAGTAGGTATACGTAAAGTGAGCGGCGCCCTGCCATTTCAATTAATACGCCAATTTTTATTCGAATCTTTTTTTCTTATAGCAATCGCATGGATATGCTCAATTATACTGGTAATAATCAGTCTACCTTTCTTCAATAAGTTATTTCAAACAACACTTACCATCAATTGGGGATATGGAGTGCTTTTTATGGGTGCAGTATTTTTAATAACTCTTGTGCTTGCCGGTCTATACCCGGCTTTTGTATTATCTGCTTTCAAACCGGTAAGCGTATTAAAAGGAAACTGGAAGAATACCAACAAAGGCTTATTGTTACGAAAAACGGTTACTATTACGCAATTTGCTATAGCGGCAGCATTGATAATGGGAACAACGGTTATTTATAACCAGTTGCATTATATCGAAAAGAAAGATCTGGGTTTTAATAAAGAACAATTAGTGAATATTTTTTTACCCCGCGATTCCGTTTATCAGTCGTCTGTCAATGCTTTTCAGAAAGCTTTGCGGCAGCGACCTGAAGTCAGTGACATGACAATAGGTGGCGGAATGACGGATGGTGGACTTACGGTAGGGACAACTTTTGCAGAGTCAGAAGGGAAGAAAAGAGAAATCATGTGTAACTATTATCCCATCGACCCGCATTTTTTACCTGTCTTCCAGATCCATTTACAGGAAGGAAGAAATTTATCCGATAGTTTCGGCACTGATAAAAAGGAGGGTTTTTTGGTGAATGAAGCTTTTGTAAGAATGATGGGATGGAAGTCGGGTATTGGCAAATCAATAGAAGGGTGGGAACACAAAGGTAAAGTTGTCGGGGTGGTGAAAGACTTCCATTATAAATCACTAAACAATCTTGTTGAGCCACTGATATTGGTTTATAATTTTTTCCCCGCAAATACGACAACAATAAAAATAAAACCAGCCGATCTGCCGGTTGTAAAGGGAATTTTTAAAGCACATCTCCCGTCCATACCGATGGAGTATTCTTTTTTTGACGAAATTGTAAACAAGCAATACCAACAGGACAGAATAACAATGTCCCTGTTTAATGACTTTACAATACTGGCCATCTTTATTTCCTGTCTTGGATTGTATGGATTGGTTTCCCTTATTGCTGTTCAGCGTACAAAGGAAATTAGTATCCGCAAAGTGCTTGGTGCTTCATTATCTCAATTGTTGACGGTATTGTCAAAAGGATTTATTAAACTCGTTTGCTGGGCACTTATAATCGCATTACCTATTGCCGGATTATTTATGAATAAATGGCTGAATTCCTATGCCTATCATACTCCGTTAAGCTGGTGGATGTTTTTAATACCTGGTTTAATCGTTCTGTTTATAGCATTGGCGGTAATAAGCCGGGAAGTTATTAAAACAGCATTGGCTAATCCGGTGAAGTCATTACGAACGGAGTGAGTAATGATCCCGGATATCCGGGAGTATGTTTCGGGGTGAAGTCGCTTCGCACGGAATAGCATTCTGAATGATCAATAGGCAATTGATAGATGATTGGATGGTTTAATAGTCGTTGAGACAGGCAGCTATCAAATAATACAACAATAACAAATCATGATCAAAAACTACCTCAAAATCGCATGGCGAAACCTGCTGAAGCATAAAACTTTTTCATTAATAAACATATCTGGTCTTGCTATCGGTATCGCTGCCTGCATGATCATCTTCATTTATGTGCATCATGAATTAACGTTTGACCAGTATAATAA
>Ga0207689_10005527_pt1 | contig 11291 bp, 9 predicted proteins | sample KBSMisM52_FD_184312 | JGI IMG/M metagenome (GOLD analysis project Ga0207689, IMG submission 184312) | Miscanthus rhizosphere microbial communities from Kellogg Biological Station, Michigan, USA - KBS Miscanthus M5-2 (SPAdes) (version 2) | ecosystem: Host-associated > Plants > Roots > Rhizosphere... | reverse complement strand
TGCCGGGCGCCGGGCGGCAATCATGCGGCGCCTCGCGCGGGATCACGAAGCTTCCACCGGTAGCGATCTTCATCACGGGCTGGCCCTTCACATAACATTCAAACGACCCGGTCACCACCTGGGTCATCTCCACGCCGAAATGCATGTGCGCCGAGGTGCTCTCCCCATCCTTCAAATCTCGCGTGGTGATGATGACGGTCTGCGGCTTTGAGCCCGCCGGCACGTCATAGGTCTGGGTATTGTTGCCTTGCTGCACCGCCAGCTGTCCGCCCGATTGGGCGAAAGCGGCGGTCGAAGCCAGCACGACAAAACCGGCGATCATTGTCTTCTTCATGGATGTTCTCCCCTTTTGATTTGGCGCCTCGTGGGCGCGAAAATTGGCGGCAGCTTGGCGCTTCGCCAAGGCCCTGGCAAGCGCGGCGCGGTCTTTTTAGGCCCTGGCGTCGTCGCCCAGAATTGGCAGTTTAGCGGCTTTCCAGCCAATGGACGCTGAAAAGCCGCTCATCGTCGGTCCAAAGGGCGCGGGGATTGAAGCCGGCGCGCGCCGCCATCTCGCGGAAGGAGTCGATGGTGTATTTGTGGCTGTCCTCGGTATGCACCGGCTCGCCTTGGCCGAATTCGATCAGCCGGCCGCGCAGGTTCACCCACTGGCGTTTCAGGCTGACCAGGTACATTTCGATCCGTTGGGCGCGCGCATTGTAAGGGGCGTAGTGGGCAAAGCCCGCCGCGTCAAAATCCGCGCCCAATTCGCGATTGGCGCGCAGCAGCAGATTCTTGTTGAATGCGGCTGTGATGCCGGCGGCATCGTTATACGCCGCGTGCAGCCTGGCGGGATCTTTGACCAAATCCACCCCGACCAGCAGCCCGCCGCCATTGACGCCGGCCCGCATCCGGCGCAGCAAGGCGAGCGCCTCCTCGGGACGGAAATTGCCGATGGTGCCGCCGGGGAAAAATCCGGCGCGGCGCGGATTGTCCGGCAAGAGGGGAATGTCCAGGGCATGCGAAAAATCGGCGACCATCGGCCTCAAAGTCAGCGCCGGATAATCGGCGGCCAGGCTGCGCGCCACGCCGCCGAGATATTCGCCGGAAATATCCAGCGGCGTGTAAGCGCGCGGATTTTTCAGGGCATCGAGCAGGATGCGGATCTTGCGCAAGCTGCCGGCGCCGAATTCCACGATCTCCACCTCCGGACCCACAAAGGCCGCGATTTCTTGCGCATGACGGGACAACAGCGACGTCTCGGTGCGGGTCTGGTAATATTCCGGCAGCTCGCAGATCGCGTCGAACAGGCGCGAACCGGCCTCATCGTAAAAGTATTTGCAGGCAATCGCCTTGGGCGTCCCGGTCAGCCCGATCAGCAGATCGACAGCGAAATTGTCGTCTTGCGGTTGCGTGCCGCGCTGAAGCCGGGCAAGCGGCGTGTCCATTATGCGTCCTCCGCCAAACGGATTCCCGAAAACTGCCAGCGGGCTTGCGGCGGGAAGAAGTTGCGGTAGGTCGGACGCATATGTCCCGGCGGCGTGGCGGAGGAACCGCCGCGCAGCACCAGCTGGCCCACCATGAACTTGCCGTTATATTCGGCGGTCACACCTTGGAACGGCTGGAAGCCCGGATAAGGATCGTAGGACGAGCGCGTCCATTCCCAGACTTGGCCATAGCGGAAACGGGATTTGTCGGTGGCCGCGATCGCCTCCCATTCGAACTCGGTGGGTAACCGCAGTTTGGCCCAGGCGGCATAGGCCGCCGCTTCATAAAAACTCACATGCTCGACCGGCGCGTGCGGATCCATCTTTTGCAGGCCGGCCAAAGTGAAGACGCTTTCGCTGCCGTCATTGTCCTTGAGCCAATAAAGCGGCGCTTCCCAGCCTTCCTCCTGCACGCGCGCCCAACCGTCCGAAAGCCAGAACTCGGCGCGGCGATAGCCGCAGTCGGCGATGAAATCCCGATACTCGCCATTGCTCACCGGGCGCGAAGCGATGCGGAAGGGGCGCAGCAGCTGCTGGTGGCGCGGACTTTCATTGTCGAAGGCAAAGTCTTGACCTTCATGACCTACCAGCGACAGGCCGCCGGGATGTTCAATCCATTCCATCGCTGATGGCGCGCAAGGCGCAGCCGCTTGATCGCGATAGGCGGGGAGGAGCGGATTTTGGAAAAAGGCGTGCTTGATGTCGGTGAGGATGAGTTCTTGATGCTGTTGCTCATGATGCAGGCCCAGCACGATCGCATCGCGGCGGCTTTGATCTGGGAAGGCTTGCGCCATGGCCTGATCGACATGAGCCCGATAGGCGTGAACCTGCTCCAGGCTGGGGCGGGTGAGAAGGCCGCGGCGCGGCCGCGCATGCCGGGGGCCCAAAGCCTCGTAATAGGAATTGAACAGATAGGCGAAGCTCGGATCGAAGGGCTTGGCGCTTGCGGCCAGCACCACCGTCTCGAAGAACCAAGTGGTGTGCGCCAAGTGCCATTTCACGGGACTGGCATCGGCCATGGACTGAACGGCGCAATCCTCGGCCGATAGCCCGTCGGTCAGGGCCAAGCTGTGGGCACGGACGCAAGCATAGGCCTCCGCGATGGAGGAGGATGCGAGAGCGGCGGCTTTCATGACGGCTCTATGCCTCCACGGGCTGGTCCCAAGACTAGTCGAAGCCAGGCCATGGGAACAAAGCCGGGGTCCGCCGCCGCTTGTTCAACCTCCAAACCACTGGAACAGTTCCCGAAATCGCCGTTGCCGGCATGCCCGTCCAAAGACGGCGTGTCTTTGGAACCTCACCCACGGTCCGGCGTTGAGGTGGGTGTTGGGCGGGACCGGTGCAAGGGCTGGCGATGACTCTCCCTTTGGAAAAACGCGTGACGGGCAAGCCCGCCTTTCTTGCCGGCGACGGCGAGATGGCGGCCGCCATCCGCGATTTCGATTGGAGCAAATCGCCGCTGGGCCCGCCGGAACAATGGCCGCGAACTTTGCGGACCTGTCTCAGCATCATGCTGGCGTCCCGCCAGCCCATGTGGGTGTGGTGGGGTCCAGAACTGATCAATTTCTATAACGATGCGTATCTTTCCATCATTGGAGGAAAGCATCCGCGGGCACTGGGACGGCCGGCCCGCATGGTATGGGCGGAGATCTGGGGCCAAATCCAAGGTCGTATCGCCGCCGCCATGCGCGGCGAGGCCAGCTATTCGGAAGCCGAGCTGCTGGTGATGCAGCGCAACGGCTATCGCGAAGAAACCTATTACACTTTTTCCTTCTCCCCGGTGCCCGATGACGAAGGCGGCATTGGCGGCATCGTTTGCGCCAATACCGACGATACCGACCGGGTCGTTGGCGGGCGGCAGCTGGCCCTGTTGCGCGAGATCGCCTCGCGCACCTGGGAGGCCGACAGTGTCGAGGAGGTCTATGCGCTTTCGGCGGGAGCGCTGGCCTCAAATCCCCGCGACATGCCTTTCACCATGATCTACGGCTTGGAAGAGGACGGCATGCGAGCGCGGTTGCACGGCCATAGCGGCATTGCCCCCGGCCATGCCGCGGCGCCGGAAAGCATTGTGCTCGAGCGCGGCGCGCTTTGGCCGATCGGCGATGTGGTGCGCGAAGGCCGGAGCTTGGCGGTGCATCTAAGCGAAAAATTCGGGAGATTGCCCAAGGGTCTTTGGGAGGATCCGGCGCAAGACGCCTTGATCCTGCCCTTGTCGAGCAGTGCCGATGCGGCGCCGCGCGGCGTGCTGATCCTGGCCGCCAATCCTTATCGCCGGCGCGTGGGCGACACCTTCGAGAATTTCGCCATTTTGGTTGCGCGCCAGATCGCCGCCGCCGCGATCAATATCGAGACCTTCGAGGCCGAGCGCGAGCGCGCCAAAACCGCCGACAGCCTGGCGCTCGAAATCGAGCATCGCCGGCGCATCGAGCGCCACCAGAACCTGTTGCTGGACGAGTTGAATCACCGCGTCAAGAACACGCTGGCGACAGTTCAGGCGATGGCGACCCAAACCTTGAAGGGGGTCGAAGCGGGGCCGCGCGACACTTTTCTGGCGCGGCTTTTCGCTCTTTCCAGCCAGCACGATCTGCTGACCCTGGACAATTGGGAAGGCGCCTCGTTCGAAGGCGTGCTGCGCCGCGCCTTGCGGCCCTGGCGCGAAGCGGGACGGGCCCGCTTCAAGGCCGAAGGACCTGCGGTGCATCTGGACACCAAGCGCGCTCTGGCGCTGGGCATGGTGTTTCACGAATTGGCGACCAATGCCGCCAATTACGGTGCGCTGTCGAATGCGTCGGGCAGCGTCAGAGTGAGTTGGACGCTGGAACCGGACGAAAAGCTGCTGAGATTGCGCTGGGAGGAAGAGGGCGGCCCCCAGGTTTTGAAGCCGCCGCACCGCGGTTTCGGACTGCGCTTGATCGAGCATGGATTGGGGCGTGAAATATCCGGCAAGGTGAAGCTGGAATTCCGGAAGGAAGGCTTGCTGTGCGAATGGGACATGAAACTGGCATGACAAAGACTGCCAAGGAGCTGGGAATGAGCACACGCGTGTTGATCGTGGAAGATGAAATCATCGTCGCCTTGTTCCTGGAGGATTTGCTGGCCGAATTCGGCTATGAGGTCGCCGGCGTCGTCAGCCATTTGGACGATGCCATGGCGCATCACCCCGACTACGACGTGGCGGTGCTGGATGTGCATCTCAATGGCCACCCGGTGTTCGAGTTTGCCGACGCCCTGGCGGCGCGCGGAACGCCTTTTGTCTTCGCCACTGGTTATGGCGCACGCGGGATCCCCGACCGGCATGCCGGCCGTCCGGTGGTGCAAAAGCCCTTTCAGCCCGACGAATTGAAATGGATTCTGTCCCAAGCCCTGGAGAGCCGGAACGAGCCGAATATCGGGGCTGCCTAGAATCCCGGCTCTCAGGGAATGAGACATTGAAATTTTATTTCAATGAGCCGCGGCCGTCCAACGACCTCACGCGCTTGTTATTGCCGCCTGTGGCCGAAAAGCCCCAGAAAAACCCTTGTTTTCCTTTGGCCCTGCACCCCCGGTCTGGTATTTTTCGTTCACTACAAGAGGGGCCCCGAACAGGGGTAGGTAATGGGCAAATTCAGGCACACTGCGGTTTTGGCCGCGGGGTTTGCTGCCATCTGCATGGCGGCGCCGGTGCTTGCTGCCGATCTCTCGCCAAGCCTTCAATCCTTCGGCGCCTCGCGTGCGATCTCGGCTTACGAATTGTCGGCGCCGGGTGTTTCGGGCGGCGCGGTGCAGCCGGAGATCTCGGCGCTGCTTTCGGGCAGCACGTTCAGGCCGTCGGCGCCGGGCCTGCCGCCTGTCGCATCCAGCACGCTGCTGGCGAACAACCTGGCTTTGGATGCCGCCAGAGGCGTGGACATCGCATCGCGCCTCACTCTGCGCGGCGACAATGTTTCGCCATTCCTGTCGGCGGTCACCGCGCCCTATCTCGCGCTGGCCAATGGCGGCCGCTATGCCGGTCTCACCTATGTGCCGGCCGATAATTTGCGGGTCCGTCTGGGCGCCGCATTCGGCGACGAGCGCTTGGACCGCTTCCGCTTCGATGCCAGCGCGCCCACCGGGCCTTTGGCGCTGACCTATGACGCTAGCCAAAGCAAGTCGCTTTTGGGCGGCCTGTCCTTCGATGTCACCAGCGCGCTGGGCTTGGATGTCACCGCGATCGCGTCCCAGCACACCGGCCTGCCATTGGGCTTCGCGCGCGATGCGGCGATTGCGCCCAGGTCCAGCACCGTGGCGCTGGGCGTTTCGACGCGCATGGATTTCGGCCGAGGCTGGGTGACCACGGCCTCGTTCAGCGAAGGCTTGACGCAACTCGATCCGCGTTTCGGATTTGGCGGCGGCACCTTGCGGGAACAATCCTATTCTGTGGCCATCGCCAAGCGCGGCGTGTTCGGCGATGACTCGCTGGGCCTGTCCTTCTCGCGGCCCGCGCCCAGCTTGAGCGGCAGCCTGTCGTCCTTGGCGGCCGGCGATGTGCCGTTGACCGTGACCCCGGGGATGCCCTTGGGCCGCGCCCAGGAAACCGACATTCAAGTGGGCTATGTCACCAACTTCCTCAATGGCGCGGTGGCATTGCAGACCAATGCCGGCTACCAGACCAACGCCCAGGGCCAGCCGGGCGCAACTTCGGTGTCGCTGTTGTCGCGCGCCAAGATCAAATTCTGAGCCGACTAATCTACTGGCGATAGCCGCCCGGCTTCGCTAAAACCCCCGCACTTCCAAGAAACATCAAAGGAACCGTCCATGGCCGGGCCGCAATTTGTCTATGTGATGAAGGATCTGTCCAAGACCTATCCCGGCGGCAAGCAGGTGCTGAAGGGTATCTGGCTCAGCTTCTATCCGGGCGCCAAGATCGGCATCGTCGGCGTCAATGGCGCCGGCAAATCCACGCTGATGAAGATCATGGCCGGCCAGGACAAGGACTTCACCGGCGAGGCCTGGGCGGCCGACGGCATCCGCACCGGTTATCTGTCGCAGGAGCCGCAACTCGATCCCAGCAAATCGGTGCGCGAAAATGTGATGGAAGGCGTCGCCAAGAAGCAGGCGCTGGTGAACCGTTTCAATGAGATCGCCAACAATTATTCCGACGAGACCGCCGATGAGATGGCGCGGCTGCAGGACGAGATTGAGGCGCAGGGCTTGTGGGACCTGGATTCCAAAGTCGACCAAGCGATGGACGCGCTGCGCTGTCCCGATGGCGACGCGCAGGTGGAAACCCTGTCGGGCGGAGAGCGCCGCCGCGTGGCGCTGTGCAAGCTGCTGCTGGATGCGCCCGATATCCTGCTGTTGGACGAGCCCACCAACCATCTGGATGCGGAATCGGTGGCATGGCTGGAGCTCACGCTGCGCGAATACAAAGGCTGCGTCATCCTGGTCACCCATGACCGCTATTTCCTGGACAATGTCACTAGCTGGATCCTGGAGCTGGATCGCGGCAAGGGCATTCCGCATGAAGGCAACTATTCCTCCTTCCTGGAGATTCAGGAAAAGCGCCTGAAACAGGAAACCAATGAAGAGGCGGCGCAGCAGCGCACCATCGCCCGCGAGCGGGAATGGATCAGACAGTCTCCTAAGGCGCGCCATGCCAAATCCCAGGCGCGCATCAACCGCTATGACGAACTGGTGGCCAAGAGCCAGGAACAGCGTCAGCAGACCGCGACCATCATGATCCCCGTTGCCGAGCGTCTGGGCAGTTTGGTGGTAGAGGCCGAAGGCCTGGGCAAGGCCTATGGCGACCGGCTGCTGGTCGAGAATGTGAATTTCAAGCTGCCGCCGGGCGGGATTGTCGGGGTGATCGGCGCCAATGGCGCGGGCAAGACCACTTTGTTCCGCATGTTGACCGGCCAGGAAAAGCCCGACGCCGGCAGTTTGCGCGTCGGCGACACGGTGCAGATGGGCTATGTCGATCAATCGCGGGACGCGCTCAATCCCAACAAGACGGTGTGGGAGGAAATCTCCGGCGGCACCGACATCATCGAATTCGGCAAGACCAAGATCAATTCCCGCGCCTATGTCGGCGCCTTTGCCTTCAAGGGCGGCGATCAGCAGAAAAAGGTGGGGCAGCTGTCGGGCGGCGAGCGCAATCGCGTGCACCTGGCCAAAATGCTGAAGTCGGGGGCCAATCTTCTCTTGCTCGACGAGCCCACCAACGACCTGGACGTGGATACTTTACGCGCGCTGGAAACCGCGCTGGAGGATTTCGCCGGCTGCGCCATGATCATCAGCCATGACCGCTGGTTCCTGGACCGTATCGCCACCCATATGCTGGCCTTTGAAGGCGACAGCCATGTCGAATGGTTCGAAGGCAATTTCCAGGACTATGAAGCCGACAAGAAGCGCCGCCTCGGCATCGACGCCGACCAGCCGCACAAAATCAAATACAAAAGATTCGCGCGGGCGTGATCCAAATTCAAAGCGCGATGGATTTTGCGGACTGAGCAGGAGCGCCGAGCGATGTGTACAAGACGTACATGAGCGAAGGCGCGACGCACTCAGGACGCAAAAGACGCGCGCTTCTAAGTCGGCTTGCCGAGATTGACGGCCAGTTCGCTCAAGTGCGCGATGAGGGTCCGCACATTGCCATTGTTCTGGCCCAGAAAGGCGACGAACTGGTCGCGCTGTTCCAACGACAGCCAGATGCCCTGATAGGCCACATCCACCAAGACCGGCTTGCCGGTATCGGTGCGGACGCGGAAATCCACTTCCGCCGGCGGCTGGCTGGTACTGGGATCGACCAACAGCGTCTGCACAATGAAATCGGTGGGCGTGCGCTGGGTGGAACCTGTCACCTTCAAGGTCTGGTTGGTGTATTTGGAGAAATAAGACTGATAGGCGGCGGCCGCATAATTCTTGAAGGCGTTGACGAAGGCCTCGATATCTTCCGGCGGCGCGCTGCGGCGGTACTGGCCCAAGGTGAACAAAGCGATGCGGCGCACATCCACCAGGCCCAACAGCAGAGTCTCGAACTGGTCGCGGCGCTGAACCGTGTTGAGCTTTTTGTCGCGCAGGATATCCAGGCCCTTCTGGATATTGTCGTTTACAAAACTCTCAGCCGGATTCGTCGCCGCGGCAGCCGGCCCAGCCGCCAACAAAGGCAGCACGAACATCGTCGCGGACAGCAACGCGCGTCGCGTCGGGGCCATATCGGTCAGAGGGCGCATTGGGTCTTTCCTGTTTGGACGATTTTCGCGGTTTGCTATGGCAAGTTCAAGGCAGACGAAGGTCTTGAAATTTCAGAAGTCCGGCAGGTCCAGGGCCTGTTTCCGGCCGTTCCGTATCTGCTCATTGCGGAACTGGCGGTAAAAGTTGCGCAAGGAGGAGTAATAGTCCACCGAATTGCGTTGGATGCCCTGGACAGTCTGGTAGGTCTGGGACCGCAAGTCCAAGAGTGTGAAATATTCGCGTGCCCCCGCCCACCACAGATGCTGTTTAATATGAATTTGGTTGGTGGGGTCGATGGCCGTGTCCACCGCCAGGCCGGTGGCATCCCGGGGATTGCTGGGGCCGAAGAAGGGCAGGACCAGGTAAGGACCCTCCTCAACCCCCCAAACCGCCAGGGTTTGGCCGAAATCCTCGCCATGGCCGGGGATGCCGATTTTGGCGGCTGGATCCCAGAATCCGGCGATTCCGATGGTGCTGTTGAGGACCAGCCGCCACATCGACTTGCCGGCGCGGCTGACTTCGCCCTGCAGCATGTCGTTCACAAAGATGGTGGGCAGCGCCAGATTGCCCAGGAAATTGTGGACCCCCCGCCTGCCGCCTTCCGGCAGCACCAGGAAATAAAGGCCGACGGTGGGAATTACGAAATAGCGGTCGATTTTGCCGTTGAGCCTGAGCATTTCCCGGTTGGTCTGCTCGTAAGGGTCGTTGGCGGCAAGCGCCTCGGCGGAAGGGGGCGTGGTGGCGCAGCCGGCCAGAACCAGGCCGCAAAGTCCCACCACCAGTCCCTTCAGCTTTGCCATGTCCCGAAAGCCAAGATTTGCCTGGGTTTTGCCGGTTTTGGGCGCACGAATCCAGCCCTCTTGCGGTCGCGGCGAAACTGAGCATATAAAGATATGTTTATATGTGAGGAAGGCTTTGGACAGGCTGGTTTCCATGTTGCGGGCAGCGGGTGATCCCACCCGCCTGCGCCTGCTTTTGCTGCTGCGCCAGGCCGAACTGACAGTCAGTGAGCTGATTGAGATTGTTGGTCAGTCTCAACCGCGAGTCTCGCGCCATTTGAAGTTGTTGGGGGAAGCCGGGCTGGTAGAGCGCTTCAAAGAGGGCAGTTGGGTCTTTTGCCGCGCCGCGGACAGGGGTGTGGGAGCGGAACTTGGCGCGGCGATCGCGCAGCTCGCCGATCCGGCCTTGCAGGAAGCCGACAAGGCGCGCCTTGCCCATGTCCGCCAGGCGCGGGCCAATGCGGCGGCGGCCTATTTCAAATCCAACGCCGCGGAATGGGAACGCATCCGCGCCCTGCATGCGCCCGAGCACGATGTGGAAGACGCCATCGCGCGCCGGCTCACCAGCACCGGAATCGAAAATTTCCTGGATGCCGGCACCGGCACCGGCCGGATGCTGGAATTGATCGCGCCGCATGCGGTCCGTGCCGTGGGCATCGATGTCAGTCCCGACATGCTGGCCATCGCCCGCGACCGGCTGTTGCGCGAAAATATCCGCAATGCCCAAGTGCGGCTGGGCGACATCTATCGCCTGCCCTTTCCCAATGGCTCTGCCGGCGCGGGATTCGATGTGGTGCTGTTCCATCAAGTGCTGCATTACCTTGACGATCCCGGCAGCGCGGTGGCGGAGGCTGCGCGGGTGATGGCATCGGGCGGTCGGCTTTTGATCGCCGATTTCGCGCCCCACAAAGAGGAATTCCTGCGCGAGGAATATGCCCATCGCAGGCTGGGATTTTCCGACCGCGAAGTGGAAGGCTGGTTTGCGGCGGCAGGCCTTGCCGGCGCCGGCAGCGAAACCATCGCGCCCCAGGGCGAGGGCGAAAAATTGACCGTCAAGCTGTGGCTGGCTACCGCCAAGGCCCGAAGCAGAAAAGAAGCCGCATGAGCCTCGCTGATCTCATCACCGACCCGACGCCGATCGCGGTGTCCTTCGAATTCTCGCCGCCCAAGACCGAGGAGGCGGAGGCCAATCTGTGGACCGCGATCCGCCGGTTGGAGCCCTTGGGGCCGTCCTTTGTTTCGGTGACCTATGGCGCGGGGGGCTCAACCCGCGAACGCACCCATGCCACCGTCAAGCGGATCGTGGAGGAAACCAGCCTCAAGCCGGCGGCGCATCTGACATGCGTGGCGGCGTCGCGCGGCGAAATCGACGATATCGTGCGGGCCTATTGGGACGCGGGCATCCGTCACATCGTGGCGCTGCGCGGCGACATGCCCGACATGACGGGCACCTATTGTCCCCATCCCGACGGCTATCGAACCACGCCCGAGCTGATCGCTGGGATTAAGAAAATCGCGCCGTTCGAGATCAGCGTGTCCTTTTATCCCGAGCGCCATCCGGATTCGCCCAGCCATGGCCATGACATTGAATTGCTGAAGGCCAAGATGGATGCGGGCGCCAGCCGCGCCTTGGGCCAATTCTGTTTCGACAACGACCTGACGGCGCGGTTTCGCGACGATGCGGCGCGCGCGGGGATCACCATTCCCATTGTGCCCGGTGTGATGCCCACCACCAATTTCAAGGGCGTGGCGCGCATGGCCGCCAAGGCGGGCGCTGGAATTCCCGCCTGGCTGACTCAGGCCTATGAAGGCCTGGATGAAGATGTGGAGACCCGCCGCATTGTTGCCGCCGCCG
>Ga0207689_10005524_pt1 | contig 11297 bp, 9 predicted proteins | sample KBSMisM52_FD_184312 | JGI IMG/M metagenome (GOLD analysis project Ga0207689, IMG submission 184312) | Miscanthus rhizosphere microbial communities from Kellogg Biological Station, Michigan, USA - KBS Miscanthus M5-2 (SPAdes) (version 2) | ecosystem: Host-associated > Plants > Roots > Rhizosphere... | reverse complement strand
TTGATGGATCAAATCCTGTTGTATTGGCTCCATAGCCAGCAGTTGACCGGTTATGTGCCCGGCGATGTTCATTGCTTTGCTGGTATTTATCGGAAGGATAGATGCCATTTATTTTCCAGCCGATGCTAATGTCCTTTTGATTCAATGACGCAGGGTTATCAAGTATTTTCAAAGGAATAACATACTCTACATGCATTACATCTGCACTATCCCATGCAAACGCAATATTAATACTGCCGGGCATTTTCAGTCCCTGGTCATGTGTTTCTATACCACTAAAACCAAATACATTCATATAATTGAGGCGTAAAGCCGTCATCGAATGCAAAGCCTTTTTGTCTGCAGTTTTCCCGGTATGGCTAACTGTTTCGTTGCTGTCATCGTTTATACCTGCAGCCTTATTATCTGTGTTCGCGGTTGCAGTAGTTTCTTCTTTTACCGGAAACGCTATACCGCGACTTTCTTTTCTTTTTCCCTTCAGGTCAATGAATAATTTCATCCCGGTTTTCTCCAGCTTCATCTGAATACCCTGGTTAGGAATATTCATTGCGAGATATAAATTCTCACCATCATTATCTATTGCGTAACTGATATCTGTGCTTACATCTGTCTCAAATTTTGATGAAGGCCATTCCGTTGTAGCCCCGTCATTTTTATGATTAATTATCGCTGTATCTGTATTTGTTGAAGAATTAAAAGATGCGGGGTATGGAGAAAGGCCACGCAAAAAGGAAAAGGCACAGACACCAAGAATACATACAGGTTGAAGGAAAAACATGAAGATAGATTTTCGCGATTAGACGCAAAGATGACTGAAAACCTTCTTAATATTGTTCAGCATCACTCGGAAAATCTCCTATTTTAACATCATTTATATATTTCTGGACGGCGTTGGTAATTTGTTCATGCATATTTAAGTACTGTCTCAGGAATCTTGGTTTAAACTCCGTATTTATTCCCAGCATGTCATGCATTACCAATACCTGGCCGTCACAATAGTGGCCAGCGCCGATGCCGATAGTCGGAATAGATATGCTTTCTGAAACCTCTTTCGCGAGAACTGCGGGTATTTTTTCCAGAACAATTGCAAAACAACCGGCTTCCTGGAGAAGTTTTGCATCGTTTCTCAATTTATCTGCTTCTTCTTCCTCTTTAGCACGTACCGTATAAGTTCCGAATTTATAAATGGACTGAGGTGTCAATCCAAGATGGCCCATGACAGGGATGCCGGCTGAAACGATTTTCCGGATGGAGTCAAGCACTTCTTCGCCTCCTTCTAATTTTATAGAATGGGAACCTGTTTCTTTCATTATTCTTACAGCCGAAGCAAGAGCAATATCGGAGTTGGATTGATAAGAGCCAAAAGGAAGATCAACAACAACAAGGCAACGATTTACGCCACGTATTACAGACGATGCATGATAAATCATCTGGTCTAACGTAATTGGTAAAGTGGTTTCATGCCCGGCCATTACATTGGATGCGGAATCACCTACCAATATAACGTCAATGCCTGCTGCATCAAATATTTTCGCGAATGAAAAATCATACGCGGTGATCATGGAAATCTTTTCCCCGGCAGCTTTCATTTTCAGCAGCGTATTGGTAGTAATTCGTTTTACTTCTTTATTTACAGACATACTTCTGTTTTATTATAACTATGGATTGCTGCGAAAAGATAGAATTATTTTCTGAATAGTAATTGTATCAGATAGGAGCGTAGTCTTTCTTCACTTCTTCATACAATGTATAGATCAAGCCATCCGCAAGACCTATTTTAGGTACATAAATTTCTTCCGCATCGGCCCAGCGCATCGTATTGATATAAATAAGCAAGGCCGGAACAATTACATCAGCACGGTCTTCCCTCAGTTTATATAAAGAAATACGCTGCGTGACAGAGAGGTTACTGAATTCTTTAAAGTAATCTCTTAGCAGATCCAAAGGCAAAGGCTTGCCTTCCTTTCTTTTAGAAAGAGAAAATATTTTATTGATGTTACCGCCGGAACCGATCGCAGTTACATGATGATAACCTTTTGTTTTCGCTTTGATGAACTCTTTCATTTCGTCCCATTGCGATTCGGCAACCTGGTTTTTAAGTAAGCGTATCGTGCCGATATTAAATGATTCTTTAAAAACTAATTTACCATCACTGAAAAAAGTAAGCTCTGTGCTGCCGCCACCAACGTCTATGTACAAATAGGATTCCACATCAGTCATGCCTTCAGCAATATGGTTCTCATAAATAAAGGACGCTTCTTCCTGTCCGCTGATCACTTTTATCTCGATACCCGTTTCCGCTTTTACTTTTTTTATTATTTCCGGACTGTTCCGCGCATCCCGCATAGCGGATGTGGCGCAGGCTTTCAGATGTTTTACATCATATACATCCAGGAGATATTTATACGATTTAATTGTTTTAAGAAGCTTTTCGGCCCTTACCGGGGAAATTTCGGCCTTCTCAAATACATCGAACCCGAGACGGAGAGGTACACGTACCAAGGATACTTTTACAAACTCAGGTCTTCCTTTTGATCCGGGAATAACATCTGAGATTAATAATCGTGCGGCATTACTGCCGATATCAATTGCTGCCAGTCTCACTATGGGTTAGTGTTTTTTTATACAAATACTGGTAGGTTTCGATTTGTGATCGGACTTTCTTTTTGCCTTTTCCTCCTTTCACATATACATTGTTCAATTCGTTATCAAGCACCCTTGCCTTTACCGTATCACTTAACTGAATATTCAGGATATCTATCAATTCTTGCTTCACCGATTCTTCAGTTACAGGACAGGTAGCTTCTATACGATGATCAATGTTCCGGACCATCCAGTCGGCCGAAGATATATAAACTTTTTCTTTGCCACCATTATGAAATACCCACACACGTGCATGCTCAAGATATTCATCAATTATACTGATCGCATTGATCTTCTTTTTGAACTTTGAATTTTCTGAAAGCATACAAAAAATACCACGAATAATAAGTTTTATCTCTACTCCCGCTCTTGCTGCCTCATGTAATTGACCGATCAATTCCTGGTCTGACAAAGAATTCATCTTTAAAATTATCCGCGCAGGTTTTTTTCTTTTTGCATTACGTATTTCATGATTGATCTGCTTATTTATAAACTTACGCATGCCTACAGGACTTGGTATAATCATCTTGCATTGCCTGAGCCAATGTTCACCGGTTTTCGGCTGTTCCAGAAAATTGAAAATCCTGTTTACATCGGCCATTATCTTTTGATTGGATGTAAGCAGGCAATGATCTGCATATAACCTGGCTGTCTTTTCATTTAAATTTCCTGTACTTACAAAACCATATTGGGTAGAACGGTCATTTACCCTCTTTTTAATGATGCATAATTTTGCATGCACCTTCATATTAGGCACACCAATCAACACTTTTACTCCTTCGTCCTCCAGCCTTTCTTTCCATTCAAGATTAGCTTCCTCATCAAATCGTGCACTTAATTCAAGCATTACTGTGACTTGTTTACCATTACGCACCGCATTTATTAATGCGTTGATTATCCTGGATTGTTCTGCAAGGCGATAACACGTAATACGAATAGATGTTACGGCCGGGTCAATAGCGGCTTCACGCAACAGGTCAATAACCGGGTTAAAATAATGATAAGGAAAATGCAGCATGACATCCCTTTCCATAATTACATCCGATACACGTCTTTCGGTAATTAACGGATGATCAATTGAACTTCGTCTTTTCTTTTGTTCTTTAAAAACTTTTTCAGGAAAATCCATAAAGTGACGGAAGTTATGTATACGGCTTCCGGGAATCAGGTTATCTCTTTTCGCAAGGTTCATCCGGCGTATCAGGTATTCCAATAAACCTGCATCCATTTCCCTGTCATAAACAAAGCGTACCGGCTTCCCTTTACGCCTGTTCTTTAATCCTTTTTCTATTTTTTGAATAAGAGAAGTAGAAACATCTGTATCAATATCTATTTCCGCGTCGCGGGTTACTTTAAAAATGTTGGACTGATACTGATCATATCCAAAATAAGAAAAAATGCCGGGCAGGTTAAAGCGGATAACATCTTCCAGTAAAATAATATAATGCTCATCGGGAGAAGGAGAGGGGAGAATAATAAATCTTCCCAATACACGGCTCGGAATTTCTATCAAAGAGTATTTTCTTTTCAATAGACTGTCTTTCTTCCACATTACAACACCGAGATAAATTGATTTGTCGCGCAGGAACGGAAAATTATGAATGCTCTCAATCATTAACGGGATGACGTTAGCGCTTACTTCATCTTCATAATACCTGCGTACAAAATCCCGTTGTTCTTTATTCAATTCTTTTTCTGTAACCAGGAAAATTTTTTCATTTTTCAATTCATCAAAAATTCCTTCCCATATATGATTGAATTCACTTTGCTGGTTCAGCACCAGCATCTGGATATCCTCCAGTATTTTCTCCGGGTTGCTTTCAAGGTGCATATTGATCGTGTCTTTCTTGTTGCCAAACTCGACCATTCTTTTTAATGCGGCTACACGCACCCTGAAAAACTCATCAAGATTATTGGAAAAGATACCCAGAAAACGGATTCTTTCGCGTAAAGGAACTGTAGGATCAGCGGCCTCTTGTAATACTCTTGCATTGAACGAAAGCCAGCTTATATCTCTTGGAATAGTTTTGAACTTGTGCGCCATGGAAAAAATATCTCAATTCCTAAAATTAGCGAAGAAAGCGTATGGAGGATATTAAGTTTTTGTATAAAGAAACCGTGCTTTTCAGGTGCGGTTTTTATTAAAAACCGATAAGAGGGAAAAACAAATAAAACCCACAACAACGATAATAAGAGTCTGAGCAGTCCATAGCAACCATCCGAGTGCAGTACCTACAGTGGCACTGTCAAGACCGTATAGTCCCATCAACTCAGATACAAGCAATGGGTATGCCCCTATACCGCCTGGTGTTACAATCATACCAACGCTGCCAACACTTAATGTAGCAAGGCCACCCGGAATACCCAGGTGACTGGTTTCTTTTAATGCATAAAGGCCGGCTACAGTACCGGCTAAGTATAATGTCCAGATCAGCACTGTATGAAAAATAAAAAGGCCTTTATGTTTTATGAACCGGATACTATTTAATCCATGCCATACACCGGATAAGACATTTTTAATTTTACTCACGGCATCAATATGTCCAAAACGTTTCAAAAGAAAATAAACCAGGGTTATTACAAAAACAAAAATTGCTCCTGCAATCAGCAGTTTTTGTGTAGACAAATTACCTGCTTTATCACCCAAAAATAAACCCAGCTTCGCCTTCATATAGCTACCGATTATATCACCTTGTAAAATCAGCGATAAGGTAAATACTATAACGAGACAAATAAGGTCGAAAGTCCTTTCAAGTACTATAGTACCCACCAGTTTGTCTGCACGGATTTTTTCATAACGTGCAAGTATAGTACATTTTACTACCTCACCCAGGCGCGGCACACCCAGGTTCACAAGATAACCGATCATGACAGCGGCAAATGTGTTGAACATAGAAGGATTATAGCCTAACGGTTCCATCAGTATTTTCCAACGCAACGCACGGCTGTAATGACTTAAAAGCATAATTAGCAGTACGGGAATGAATAGCCATTGTTTGGATTGAGCGAGCGAATGTTTTATCTGCTCCCATCTTTCCTGGTTAATATCTTTTACAGAGAGCCATGCAAAAAATACACCCAGGGAAAAGAAAAATAAGTATTGAAGTATAGTAATTAATCTTTTCTTCATCGCCTGTAAAATAAGGCGATACTGTCAATCCGCAAAACAAATAGGTAATAAGAAATAAAAACCCGGAGAAGATATAACAGATTAAATTTTGTTTCCTTCTTTTGGAAAGACAATCCAGGGCTTGAATTTTTTTGCTTCTTCAAAATCCATAGTCGCATATGATATTACTACGACGACATCTCCAACCATGCCTTTGCGGGCTGCCGGCCCGTTCAGACAACAAATGCCTGAACCTCTTTTTCCACGAATAACGTATGTTTCGAGTCGCTCGCCATTATTTACATTTACCACCTGCACTTTTTCATTCTCAATTATATTGGCCGCATTCATCAGGTCTTCATCCAGCGTGATGCTACCCACATAATTCAGGTTCGCTTCTGTAATAACGGCTCTGTGTATCTTGGATTTTAATACTTCAATTTCCATAGCGTGCAAAAATAAGTGTTTTATCCGGAGGCAGAAATCGCTTATCCGCCAAAACGGTTGTATTTGTCATCAGAAGGAAATTGTGCCAGCATTACAATAATACAACAGGCAACAATGATCATACTTTGATTATTACCGCCAAGCAGGTAAGCAATAACGTTAAATATCGCGGGTGCATCCAGTAAAGCAAATTGTAAAATAACAGCGGAGCGGAAAAAGGCTATTTTTTCATTCTCATTTGAGCTGGCGGCTGCCTCGCTTCTTTTTTTAAATAATAAAAAAGAGAAGGCAATACATGCAGCCGCGATAATAATGGCTGCATAACCAATAACAGGGTCAAGGGTTGGCGCCATAGGCACATGACCTGTTTTATTTAAAAAAATCGCAATACCCGCGAACAAAATTGCTCCCGCGATAATGGTTATTGAGAATATTTTTAAGGATTGTAGTTGGTTATTCATACCGGCGGTAAAATTATCAATTTCGCTTAAAAAGAAATGATTTACAGAAAGCCTGGAGATCAAATTTTAAAAAATGATTGTAAATACATCAAATGGCCAAAGAGCAACAACTAAACAGCCGAAATCAAAATCAATTCAGAGCTATATTGTCAATCAAACGGACCTCGTTCAAAAAAGCTGCGATCAGGGCGACTATTTTCTTTTTACCATCCCAGCTTTCTATTAGCTGGAGGTCGGCTGCATCAGCTATTTCAATATAATCAGGTTTGAAACCATTATCCAAGAGAAGCTGGCTGGCCTTTTTTTCGGCTGTTTCAATTCCGTTTTTTGCTACGTTTTCTTTTATAGTTTGAAGAGCCTGATAAATTGTTGCTGCTTTGGTTCTTTCCGCCTTATTCAATCTCATATTGCGGCTACTCATGGCAAGCCCATCTTCTTCGCGGAGAGTAGGGCAAATCTGAACGTTAACAATTTCAGACAAGCCTGTTAACTCCGTTAGCCTTTTTATAACCATGCATTGCTGGTAGTCTTTTCTGCCGAGATAAAGATTGCGGGGCCTTACAATATTCAGCAATCTTTCCATCACCATACAAACCCCCTGGAAATGTTTCGGCCTGAACCTGCCTTCAAGTACAGTTTCAAGATAACCCAGGTCATATTTTTTCGTTTGCTCTGTGCCGTCAGGATATATTTCGCGAACAGAAGGCAGAAAAAGAATATCACAGCCTGCCTGTTCCAGCATTAAGATGTCATTTTCAATAGTTACCGGATATTTTTCATAATCCCCGGGGTCATTGAATTGTACGGGGTTTACAAATATGCTGCATATGGTTAGTTTGTTATTTTTTCCCGACTCAGCAATCAGCGAAATATGCCCCTGGTGAAGGGCGCCCAAAGTAGGAACGAAGCCAACTTCCCGTCCATTCTCTGCATAAAGAGCGGTAAATTTTTGAAGTTCGCTGACTTTTTTAAAGATGGTCATAGCAGTTGATTTGAACACAGAACCTTTATCCGGTGCGATTTTAAGATAATTTAGCTACCTTTGCGCCCTTGTATTTTTGCCAGTCACTATTTTTTTGGACTCGCATCATACTTTAACCAAAAGGGACACACATGTCAGCAAAGAAAAGAATTTTATTTATTGCCAATGAAATGTCGCCTTATCTCGAGTTGACAGAATTTTCAGAAATCGTAAATAAGCTTGCTATCAAGGCAAATGATAACAACCTGGAAGTCCGTTGCATAATGCCGAGGTTTGGTATTATTAATGAACGTCGTCACCGCTTGCATGAGGTCGTTCGTTTGTCTGGTATTAATGTCTCTGTTGACAATGATGACATGCCTCTCCAGATCAAAGTAGCATCACTTCCCAATGCCCGTTTACAGGTTTATTTCCTGGAAAATGAAGATCTTTTCAAAAGAAAATTTGTATTTAGCGACGAACACGATAAGTGGTTTGACGATAATGGCCTGCGAACAATATTTTTTTGCAAAGGGGCACTGGAAACAGTGAAGAAATTCGGTTGGCCTCCGGATATCATTCATTGCAGTGGCTGGATGACCGGTCTTATTCCCGCTTATCTTAAAACAGTATATAAAAAAGAGCCGGTCTTTTCTCATAGCAAAATCATCTATACGATCGGTCAGAATACATTTAAAGAAAAACTGGGAAGTGATTTTGTAAAAAAAGCGCTTATTCACACTACTTTGAAGGAAAAGGAGCTTGAGCCATTCAAGGAATCTAACAACACAGCTATGTTCCGTGGCGGCGCTACTTACGCCGATGCTATTACTTTTGGCGCCGAGAAGATAGAAAAGAAGCTGGTTGATGAATTTTCAAAAGTGAGGGGTAAAAAGACGTTGTTATACAATCCTGAGTCCGATCTTTCTGAATACATTCAGTTGTACAAAGATTTGTCGGAGTAATTCTGGTTCAGGGTTTAGTTTGTCTTTATATCTACCGGCCATTTACTTGTTACCGGATTTCCAGCCGCAAAGTCCATTCTTTAACTTGTGTATGCAATCGGCATACTTTCACCATGGCATACTCAAAAGCCTGTTTTTCAATTGCCAAAGTTTTGCAAAAACAGACAGATTATTAGTCTGAATAGACGAAAATGGTATTTTCGCAGGCGAAACCAAAATTCGCTTTGAATATCATTTACTAACCGGATTAAATTTTATCTGTGAAGTCTAAATACCTGTGTCTTTCGCTTGGAACTATTGCAATCACAACTCTAATCCTGGTAACTTCCTGTAAAAAAGTTAACGATGCAACTACAATTGGTGGCGACCTTATCCCCGCTGTAGATAATATATCAACTTTTGATACAACGCTCGAGGTAGAGGCTTACAATGGCCTTTTTTCTTTAACAGCTCCCGATTACGATTCAATTAAAGCGAGAAAAAGCGATACCCATTTTCTTGGAAATATTACGAATGACCCGCTCTTTGGAACAAGTACGGGCACAGTATTCACCCAACTTAAACCTTCTTCATTCCGCTTTTCATTTGCATTCAGCAAACCTGATAGTTTAATTGCCTTTGATTCAGTGGTATTGGTACTAAAATATGTAAATACGTTCGGTGATACGACGATACCTCAGTCTGTAAATGTGTATGAAGTAGACCAGGCTTCAGATTTCAGGTGGGATAGTTCATATCTTATCCGGCAAAATAATATAACCTATTCCAATCTTCTTGGCAGTGGAACATACACGCCTAAAGATCTCGATGATTCTATTCATCTTTTTAAAGACAGTGCTTCACATCAATTAAGAATAAAATTAGATGATGCGTTTGGTCAGCGCCTTTTAGCATATGATTCATTAACAGCCGGAAAAAATGCGTATGCAACCGATTCCATTTTTAATACTTTTTTCAAGGGCTTTGCTATTGTTCCGGGCGGTACCGGCAATGCGCTGATCGGGATTGATCTGTTATCTTCCAAATTATCGGTTTATTATAAATACAATCATGGTAAGACAGATACAACGGTAACTGATTTTGTGTTTACCACAGGTTCAGCATCCTCAAATTACATACAGAGGGATTATTCGGCATCCCAGTTATTTGCTTACCAGGGAGTAACTACACCTCAGGATTTTGCTTTTATCCAGGCTCAGCCTGGTACGTTTGCGAAAATTAAAATACCCGGTTTGGGTAGTCTCAGCAACAGGATCGTTCACCGCGCTGAATTGATAGTAAAACAAGTGTTCACCGATCCGTTGGATGCAATTTTCACTCCACCGCAGTATTTATATCTTGATGCATACGATTCAACAAAGAGTTTCTATAAAGCCATTCCTTACGATATGAGCGTACCTGACCCCAACTCAGGTTCAATTATAGGCGCAAACCCGGGTTTTGGTTTTGGCGGAAAGAACGCTTTGGATGGTGCAAATACGGTTAAAGAGTGGAAATTCAATATTTCGAGGTATGTACAGAATATTGTGATGGGAAAAGTTGCCGTGTACCCTTTACGGATCTATGCGCCTTATATTTCTTTAAACACTTTTGATTTAGGGGGAGCGGACTATTTTTATGCGTCTTATGTAAACCCGGTCAGCACCGCCGGCCGGGTAAAAGTATATGGGGGTGATGCTACAGGTACAAATCCTAACCGGATGCGGTTACGGATAATTTATTCCAAAATTTAGTGGATAGACAGTTAATAATTGAATTGGGTCGGGTGTTATCTTTGCACCCGGTTTTTAAATAATAACCCATTTAAAATTTAAATTTTATTATGCCTTATTTGTTTACCTCGGAAAGCGTTTCTGAAGGACACCCGGATAAAGTGGCCGATCAGATATCTGATGCCCTTATTGATAATTTTCTTGCATTCGACCCTCAAAGTAAAGTAGCCTGCGAAACACTTGTAACAACCGGGCAGGTTGTGCTGGCAGGCGAGGTAAAATCAAAGGCATATTTAGACGTACAGGAAATAGCCAGGGGTGTGATCCGCAAAATCGGTTATACCAAAAGCGAATACATGTTTGAAGCCCATTCATGCGGCGTATTCTCTGCAATTCATGAGCAATCTTCTGATATTAACCAGGGAGTAGACAGGAAGAAAAAAGAAGAACAAGGCGCGGGTGACCAGGGAATGATGTTTGGTTATGCAACCAACGAGACCGACGATTATATGCCTCTTGCACTTGACCTTGCTCATAAAATATTAATTGAACTGGCCGCATTAAGAAGAGAGAATAAACAAATAAAATATTTACGTCCTGATGCTAAAAGCCAGGTAACTCTTGAATACAGCGATAAAAATGAACCCGTGCGCATTGATGCCATCGTTGTATCAACGCAGCATGACGATTTTGATGCTGAAGCGAAGATGCTTGCAAAGATCAAAGAGGATATGATCAAAATACTGATCCCGCGTGTAAAAGCGAAATATAAAAAGTATGCAAAGCTTTTCAACGATAATATCAAATACCATATTAACCCAACCGGTAAGTTTGTAATTGGGGGGCCGCATGGTGATACAGGATTAACAGGTAGAAAAATTATTGTTGATACATACGGAGGTAAAGGTGCACACGGCGGGGGAGCCTTTAGTGGTAAAGATCCCAGTAAAGTAGACCGTAGTGCAGCATATGCTACACGCCATATTGCGAAGAATCTTG
>Ga0207689_10005523_pt1 | contig 11300 bp, 8 predicted proteins | sample KBSMisM52_FD_184312 | JGI IMG/M metagenome (GOLD analysis project Ga0207689, IMG submission 184312) | Miscanthus rhizosphere microbial communities from Kellogg Biological Station, Michigan, USA - KBS Miscanthus M5-2 (SPAdes) (version 2) | ecosystem: Host-associated > Plants > Roots > Rhizosphere... | reverse complement strand
TATCAGCTTTCGCCAGCAGACCTGTTGCCGGATCGATTTCCTCCTGCTGAATTCCGGCCGGCGTTTGCCAATCTCCGGTCCATTCAGGGTGGTTCGTCAACGCGGCATTCATGAAGTCCGCCCAAATCGGCAACGCCGAAGCCGCACCCGTCAGTCCCAACTGGGATCCGTCATCGAAGCCAACCCATACGACACACACCAGGTGCGGGGTATAACCGGCAAACCATCCATCGCGCGACGTGCCGGTTTTGCCCGCGACGTTCCATTTGAAGCCGCGCGCGCGAACCGGTGCGGCGGTGCCGCGATTCACCACGTCCTTCATGAACGAAGTCATCACGTAAGCGACTTCGGGACGCAGCACTTCGTTCTTTTGCGCCGTCGGTTGTGCGAGTGTCGATCCATTGCCGGTGGTGATGCGATTGATCGCGATGGGCGCGGTGCGCATTCCGTTTGACGCGAACGCTGTGTAAGCGGACGCAATTTGCAACGGCGTCGCCTCAGCAGTCCCCAACGCCATCGCCGGATACGCACGCGGCACGCGCGGCAGGCCCGCCTTCGCCGCCAGATTCATCACGCGTCCGATCGTCACTTCCATTGCGACATCGACGGTGACGACGTTGAGGCTGTGAACCATCGCGTCGCGCAACGTGACTGGCTGCATCGAGTACTTGTCACCCATGTTGCCGGGCGAATATTCCTGTCCATCGTACGTGAACGTCTTCGGCTCGTCCTTGAAAATGGTTGCCGGCGTAATCACCCGCGGAACTGGATCGTAAGCTGTGTTCAACGCCGTCGCGTATACAAACGGCTTGAAGGCAGAGCCAGGCTGTCGTAATGCTTCGACGCGGTTCAGTTGACTCTTCGAATAGTCACGCCCGCCGACCATCGCCACGATTTCACCGGTCTGTGCGTTCATCGCGACAAGCGAGGCCTGGACGGTGCCTTCGGGCGCGCGCTTCGCTTCAATCTTATCGAGCGCCGCCAATTGCCTGGTGACTGCCGCGTACGCTGCCCGCTGCAAGTCCATGTCGATCGTCGTATAGATGCGGAGGTGATCGGCCCCTTCGCCCGTAATGACGTCGCTCAGTTGGTTCTGCACATAGTCGGCAAAGTACGGCGCATCGGAAATGTCAATGCGACCTTTCGTCGGCGCGATCTTCAGGTCGCTGGATTCGGCGGCCTGCGCTTCGGCTTGAGTGATCGTGCCGGTTTCCGCCATCGATTGAAGTACCTGATTGCGTCGCGCGCGCGCGGTTTCCAAATCGTGATATGGATTGTAGCGGTTCGGACTGCGGATCAAACCGGCAAGAAACGCCGATTCCTGCAGACTCAACGCGGTTACATCTTTGTTAAAGTATGCCGTCGAAGCCTCGCCGAATCCGTTGATCGAAAAACCGGCCTGCTGACCGAGATAAACCTGATTACAGTAAAGCGCAAAGATTTCCTGTTTCGACAGACGCGTCTCGAGAATCACCGACATGTAGGCTTCCGCGACTTTTCTGCGCAGCGAATATTCAGGCGACAGCAGCAAATTCTTCACGAGCTGTTGGGTGATGCTCGATCCGCCCTGTCGCGCGATCGGCGAATTCGGATCCGAGTCGTACCGCCGCAGCAACGCCCGAATGATCCCGCGAATATTCACGCCGTAGTGCTCGAAGAAAGATCGATCTTCAGTCACTACAATCGCGTTCTTCAGATTCTCCGGAACGTCGTTAAAGCCAATTACGCGGCGCTTCGCACGCTCGCGCCCTGTCACCGAACTAATAAGCTCAGGTTCGATCTGCGCGCGAGCGAGATGCGCGCCTGTATCTTTGTCAGCGATGGACGCGATCGATTTACCGTCGCGTGTGAATTGGACGCGCAACGCCGCAAATGCCTGGGCGTGATCGAGCATGGAATCGTTGCCTGGCTGTACCTCGATCGTTGACCCATCGATTGCGTAACGTCCGCGCGCCGTGTCCGCCTGCTGACCTCGCTCGACGTAGCCCGCCCTTTTCAAATACTCGACCAGATCTTGCGTCGAAATGCTCTGTCCATCACGAATCTGCTTTGGCGCGGCGTAGATGCCCGCCGAACGTGTGAAAACTTCACCCTTCAGAAGATTGTCGATACGCGCTGAGAAAACGAACCAGTAGTAAATCAGCACCGTTGCACACAAGACGATCGCGACCACGGCCGGAATCGCGATGTAGGGCCGCGTGAGAAATCTCAAAAGGCGTCGACCGAAACTGCGTTTAGGTTCTTCGTAGCGAATGACTTGCGGAGGCGGTTGCGGGACGCGCCGAATAATGCGCGGGATTTTTTCGTCTGGTGGCCGCCGCACTGACATGGTAAATCACGAGGACGCTCGGTCTGGAGGCGCGCCGTCAGTTCAGATGCTAAACGCTTAGGCTGGTACTGTCTAGAAACAATTGGTACCGTTGAGTGCTTCCGCTGGTTTTAGGCGCGAATTTCCCCCGAAGCAAATACGAAAGCACGCAGGCATTCGTCTTTCCCGCCAGCTCGCGACCAAAAAACAAAGGCTTTCCGCTTCAAATCGGAAAGCCTTTTTGACTGGTCGGGACGGCGAGATTCGAACTCGCGACCTCACGCACCCCAAGCGTGCGCGCTACCAGGCTGCGCCACGTCCCGTCAACGTTTTTAGTATGACTTGAAAATCGAGAGTGTCAACCGAGAGTGAAACTACTTTCGTGAGCTGGCGCTGCTCACTTTGGCCTCGCGATCGCTTTCATCCAACAAATCTAGAATCTCGCGCAACTCCTTTGCGATGACGCGCAGCGCCTCTTTCTGATCGCTGTTGGGACTTATTTTCTGCGACGGCTTCGACCCTGCGTTGGCCGGGGATGAAGCGAGGCGCGATGCTAATGATGGAGGCGGTTTCAAACTGCGCATGGCGGGCTTTGTAGACACCGAAGTTTCGCTTTCGCGGATCGCGCCGCCGCGTAATTCGTTTGCCAACTTCTTTTTTGCTCCTGCTATGGTGTATTGCTCGTCGTAGAGCAGTTCCTTAATCCGCAACGCCATCTCGACATCCCTGCGCCGGTAGGTTCGCTGGCCGGCGCGATTCTTCTGCGGCGCGAGCGTCGGAAATTCCGTCTCCCAGTAACGCAGGACATGCGCCTGTACGCCGGCTAATTCGCAGACTTCGCCGATTTTGAAGAACAACTTTTCAGGTATTACTGAAGCCATTGGTCTGGAATGTCCGTGGCCAAAGGGAACGATGCCGATCTAATTGCGGCGTCGCCAATTCTCGCGAGCGATAGTAACCACGGATTATTTACGTGTCAACGATTTACATGCGCCAAGTTAAGTCACTTCGTTAAAAGTTTCGCTTTAACTGCATCTATTGGCCCGGCTGATTTGAGCGCGAGTCTGGCAGTCCTCGGCGCCGATAGACCGATCATCCTGTCGCAGGTATAATCGCCCGTTAATTACGTCCTGCCATTCGGAGGTTTTCATAAACAAAATGCTTGCAACGGCCGCAGGGTTTCGGCTCGCCGCTCGCTTTGATGAAGTTGGTTTCTCAGACATCGTCAATATTCGTAACCGCGTCATGGAGCTGCGCGCCCAGGGCGCCAGCGTCTATCAATTTGAAGGCGGCGAACCGTATCGGCCGACTCCCGATCACATAAAAAATGCCGTCGCTGAAGCCTTAAGACAGAACAAGACGCGCTACGCTCCGTCGTCAGGAATTCCTGAGTTGCGACAAGCACTTGCGGACAAGCTCCAAAGCCGGAATCAAATTCCCGCGAAGGTCGAGCACGTGCTGGTCGTCAACGGCGGCATGCAGGGTTTGTACAGCGCGTTTCAGTCCATCGTAAATCCGGGCGAAGAAGTGCTCGTGTTCTCTCCCTACTGGACTCCGATCAAGGATTTGGTCGCGCACTGTCAGGGCCGAATCGTGCTTGTGCCTACCGAAGAAGCGCGCACAAATGGATTCGCTGAAACGCTGGCTCGCTACGCAACGTCAGAGACGCGCGCGATTTATTTCAACACACCGACAAACCCTTCGGGTGTTGTTTTCAAACGTGTTGAGGCGGAGGAAGTTGCGCGTTTTGCCAGGGATCGCGACCTCGTGGTAATCGCTGATGAGGCTTACGAAGACATTGTCTACGACGAACCGCACGTGTCCATCGCATCGCTCGACGGCATGTTCGAACGCACCATCACTTGTTTCACGATGTCGAAATCTTTTGCGATGACTGGGTGGCGCATCGGCTACGCAGTCGCGGGCGAGCCGTGGATGACGGGAATGCGTAAAGCGCTTCTCTATTCTTCCAACGGCGTGTCGACGCCGACACAGTGGGCCGCGCTCGCAGCGTTTACCACAGCGTCAGACTTTATCGAGACTGGGCGCGCCGCTTATCGTGAGCGGCGCGATTTGTTAGTGGGCGGCTTGAACGAGCTCGGGCTGACTTGTGCGTTGCCTGCGGGCGCCTTCTATGCATTTCCCGATGTGTCGCTCATCAGCAGCGACAGTCGTGACGCTTCTGAGATTCTGCTCAATCGCGCAAAAGTCGCCACCGTACCCGGAGCAGTATTTGGTCCCGACGGCGAACGACACGTCCGCTTCTCTTTCTCTACTTCTCTAGAAACGATCAAAGACGGGCTGGAATCCCTCCGGCGCAACCTATGAGCAAAGGGCGAAGAGCTAAGGGCTAAGAGTCGTTGCCGTCTTTGGTTTCGTCTTTTGCCCTTTGCCCTCTGCTCCATGCTCTTTGCACTTTGCCGCACTCATGAACGAGTTTGACTTCATTCGCCGGCTCCGCGAGCAATCAAGAACGCGCAAAACTTCCACGCGTGTCGTTGCCGCAATCGGCGACGACGCCGCCGTCTTCCGCCAGTCCTCAGATCGCGATCTGGTAATCAGCACAGACCTCCTCGTCGAAGGTATCGACTTTCATCGCGAAGCGACGCCTCCGCACCTCCTTGGTCACAAGGCGTTGGCGGTCTCGCTGTCTGATATTGCCGCCATGGGCGCGCGTCCGCTTTGGTCATTGGTTTCAATCGGCTTGCCCCAATCCGCGTGGGCCAGTGATTTCAAAGACGAATTCTTCACCGGTTACTTCACGCTCGCCGATCGTTTCGGAGTCACGCTGACCGGTGGAGACATCTCCGAGTCAACACAAATTGTGATCGATTCTATTGTGGTAGGTGAGGTAAGCGCCGGCCGTGCGGTAATGCGATCGACGGCACAACCCGGCGACCAAATCTTCGTCACCGGCAATCTTGGCGGAGCTGCGGCAGGTTTGAAGTTGATCGAACTCGGCGCACGCTATCGCGAGCCGGGATTCGGAAGCCAGGAGACGGTAGAGGCCGAGGCGATCGAGTCTCTTCTGTCTCGCCAACTTGCTCCCGAGCCACGAGTGGGTTGGGGCATCGTCCTCGGCGAAGAGCACCTCGCGACTTCGATGATCGACATTAGCGATGGCCTTTCGTCCGATCTGCACCACCTGTGCAATGAGAGCAACGTGGGCGCCGCGATTGATGCCGCTTCACTGCCGTTAGATGAAAACGTCGTTCAACTTTGCGGCCGGCGCGCACTTGATCCACTCGCGCTGGCTCTTCATGGCGGCGAAGACTTCGAGCTCCTCTTCACTGTGTCTCCCGAAAACGTTTCGCGCCTGCCAAAACGCGTCGACGCAGTTTCCTGCTCTCGAATTGGCGAACTTACCGATGAGCCCTATGCCGTCTTGATTCAAGAAAAGAATCGCAGTTGGAATTTGCAACCACAGGGTTTCACTCATTTCACCAGGCGCGTACCGTAGCGCGTCTTACCGCGAACCGCCCTGAGTATTGACATTCCGTTGGTTTGCGGATGAAATTCCCGCGCTCTATCCCCGCATCTGTTAGGAACGTCTCCCGTTCTCGCTGACGCTTCCCGTGATGCGCGCGAACACCACCTGAGAGGAGAATCCGATGTTAATAGGTGACTACTTACCCAACAACTGCAGCACTGCTGGTATTGCCCCACTCGCAAAACAGATTGCCGACGTTCTTCTGACCACGATGCCTCCTGATGACATCATCGACATCTCGCCACACGTCACCATGGTCGGAGGCTCCACAATTCCGGTACTGCAGAAGGAGGCAGGCGAAGCACTGATTGCGGCCATCGACGAAAAAGGGGTGAAACCCAGGCTCGTTCACGCGTTGCGAGTTTTGCCACAGCAATATGCCGTCTTCTACTGGTACACGCATGGTAAGAAGTGCGGCGTCAAACTCGCGGCGACTCCCGGCACGTCACCACACGAGAGAGCCATTGCGATCGACATCGAGAATCACGCTGAGTGGATTACCGTGTTGAAACACCACAATTGGAAATGGCGCGGTGACGACGATCCTCCGCATTTCAATTTCAAAGGCCCCCAGGATCCAGATTTCGGTCGGGAAGGAATTCGAGCGTTTCAGAAACTTTGGAACATGCACAACCCGAACGATCCGATTCCGGAAAGCGGCTCGTACGAACCAAAGACGCAAGCGAAACTGGAAAAATCTCCAATTGAGGGCTTTTAGAAAGGGATAGCCGGGCGGGTTGCGTTTTTCTCGTTCCGGATACGCATTGAATCCGAACTTCGTCTAAACCGTGATCGTAGTCGGTGCAGGAGGCGGAGACATGTATTGTTCATCCTGTGGCGTGGCTGTCGCGAAAGGCGTGAGCTTCTGCAACTACTGCGGCGAGAGGTTGGCGTCGACTGAGTCCGGGTTGGAATTCCGAGAGGTTCGCCCCGGGTTAATCGTAAGCGCAATGGCGGGAGTTTTTGTTCTCGGACTGCCCGCCATTGTTTTCCTCATTTTTATGCTGAACGCCGTGCGCCTCGATCCGCAACAGTCCATGGCCTTCGCATGGGTGACTCTTTTGTTGCTCGTCGCCCTGGAAGTTGTATTCCTCATGCTTTTGCTACGTCAAAGATCTCGGAAAGGTGAAAGGGATCAGTTCAAGGGCTCGCAAACGAAAGAACTGGAGATGAAGCATCCGGCGGCCCTGGCCGAACCTCTGGCAAGCGTCACTGAGCACACTACGCGCGCCTTCGATTCTGTGCCTCGCGAACGAATTTGAGCAACGGCGAGTGCGTTTGACTCGCTGAATTCCCTTCCCTATCCTCGCTCTTCAATGGTCCGTATACACAACACTCTCTCAGGTCAAGTTGAAGAGTTCCAGCCGCTTGTCGAAGGTGAAGCCAGGTTTTATTACTGTGGGCCGACGGTCTGGGATTACGGACACATCGGCAACTTCCGTTCGGCGATCGCGGCCGACGTCATGCGCCGTTATCTCAAGTTTAAGGGCTTTCGTGTCACGTCAGTCATGAACCTCACAGACGTTGACGATCGCATCATCGCGCAAGCGCAAAAGGCCGGACAATCGATCGACGATTACACAGCGAAATATATCGACGCGTTCTGGGAAGATTTCGACGCGCTTGGCTGCGAACGGCCGGATGTAGCGCCGCGCGCGACACGACATATTCCGGAGATGGCAGACTTGGTCGAGACGCTTGAGCAGCGCGGTCACGCCTATCGATCGGACGATTCGATTTATTTCAGAATCACATCGTTTCCCGATTACGGAAAGCTTTCGAAGATCAATTTTGCCGGAAACGTCGCGGGCGGTAGCCAACGCGTCGACACGGATAAGTACGACAAAGAAGACGCGCGGGACTTCGCTCTTTGGAAGGCAACGAACGCCGACGAACCGGGTTGGGATACACAGATCGGACGTGGCCGGCCAGGTTGGCATCTCGAATGTTCGGCGATGTCGATGAAGTATCTCGGCGAAACCTTTGACATGCACCTGGGCGGCATTGACCTTGTGTTTCCGCATCATGAAAACGAAATTGCGCAGAGCGAGGGCGCGACTGGCAAGCACTTCGTGCGTTACTGGTATCACTTCGAACACTTGAAGGTCGAAGGCGAGACGATGTCAAAGTCGAAGGGCAATTACTACACGTTTCGCGATGTCGCAGCGAAGGGATTCTCAGCCGCGGCCGTACGCTACTTTCTTTTGAGCGTGCCGTTTCGCAAGCAACTGAACTTTACCTTCGATGCGTTGCAAGGCGCGGAGAAGACCGTCGAGAGTCTGCGCGATTTCCGCGCACGACTTGAAGAAGCCAAGACTGAACCGGGCAACAACGATGCGGTGCAGAATGCGACGGCACAAGCGCTAAAAGATTTCGAAGCCGGAATGGACGACGATCTGAACACGTCCGTCGCGCTCGCCGCGATCCACGAATTGACCCGCGTTGTTAATCCCGTCCTCGCCAGAGGTCACCTGGTTGCAGACAACAAGCGCGAACTGATTGCCGCGATTGACAAATTCGACAGCGTGCTCCACATATTCGGCAGACTAGAGCGCGAATTACTGGATGAAGAGATCCAAGCGCTGATCGACGAACGTCAGGAAGCGCGTCACCGCCGTGACTTTGCGCGCGCGGACCAGATTCGCGACGAACTCGCAGACCGCGGCATCATCCTCGAGGACACGAAAGACGGCGTGCGGTGGAAGAAGAAATGAATTCAGTTTCCAGCGAGCTTCGGGTTTCGAGTTGTAATCGTCGTGCAATGCTGTCGCTAACAACCTGACGGGATTAGACGGTCAAACGTAATCCCTGAAATCAAAACCCTAAACTCGAAACTCCAAACTTCCCTATGCCTTTCCCCGTCATCCATCGATTCCGCACGCTCTTTCGAATTCGCAATGCGATTATCGCCCTCGGAATCGCAATTATCTTTGGGACGCTCGGGTTTCGGCTGATCGAAGGTTGGTCTTTTGTCGACAGCTTCTATGTCACAGTTCAGACTCTGACCACGGTGGGCTATGGCGACTTGCCGCCCCGCAGCCTCGCCGGCCGAGGGTTTGCTGTCGTTGTCATGCTGATTGGCGTCGGCGGAGTTGCGCTCGCCGCGTCTACCATTGTTCAATCTGTGGTTCAATCCGAAATCGTTTCGACATTTGGCGAACGGCGACAATCAAAACGCATGAGCAAGCTGCACGGCCATTACATCATCTGCGGCTCAGGTCGAGTGGGCTCGCATCTGGTTCGCGATCTTCAGCAAGCCAACACTGAATTCGTGATAGTTGAAAACGATGGACAGCGCGCTGCTGAATTCAGCCAACGAGGACTTCACGTTTTGGTGGGTGATGCCACCCTGGAAGAAACTTTGAAGTCGGCCGGAGTCGAACGTGCGCGCGGCCTGGCTGCTTGTCTGCCGAACGACGCAGACAACGTGTATGTCGTGCTCACTTCGCGTGATCTAAATCCGAGCCTTCATATCGTGGCCCGCGCGGCAGAGGAACAAGCCGAAGCGAAGTTGATGCGCGCCGGCGCCAATCACGTGGTGGCGCCCACGATCATTGGCGGTCACCGGATGGCAATTTCACTAACGAAGCCAGCCGTGGGTGAATTCTTTGATTCAATCACGGGAAGCAAAATCGGTTTGAGTTTCGAACAAGTGCTGGTCGAAGACGGCTCGCCGTTGGTCCGCCAGGTACTGCGAGAAACTCCAATTCGCGCCGAGTTGGACATCGTCATCATCAGCATCCGACGCGCAAACGGCGAAACCGTATTTAATCCAGCGGGCGACACCGTGATTGAAAACGGCGACATCCTGATCGCGATTGGAAGAGTTGAAGCGTTGAGCCGGCTCAATGAGATGGCGATCGGGAAGTAGTTTCGAGTTTCGAGTTTGGAGTTTCGAGTTCGCAACACAGACTTTCGCGAGGAATTCCAACGAGGCTATATTGAACTCGAAACTCGAAACTCCAAACTGAAACTTTGAGAATTTTAGTCACAGGCGGCAGCGGTTATCTCGGCACTCACCTCCGCGCCTTCTTCAACGCCGACAATTTCTCTCGTCGCGCCCAGCTTGACGTGCTTAACTCGCTAGACTGCGCGCACGTCGGATCTTACGACGTTGTAATTCATCTCGCAGCGCATCTCAGCAAAGATCCGGCCGACGCTGATGCAGTATTTCGCACGAACGTCGAAGGTACTATCAACGTGCTGCGCGAGATGGGTCCAAATTCAGTGTTTATCTTTGCGTCGACGAAAGATGTTTACGGGCCGTACGCCGACAATTTCGAGGAAGTGACGGAATCGTGCAGCACTGAGTACGCAACTCATAGCGCGCTCGAGTGGTCGAAACTGATCGCGGAGAAGTACGTCGCGTACTACGCGGCGCAGCGACACTTTCGTTCGTGCATTTTTCGTTTGTCGACCGTTTACGCGCGACCATCAGAAGGAAACGTGAGTGGATTTGTTACCCACTATGTCGAATCGGTGAAGCGGGGTTGGCCGATTCGCCTGCCGGTCGAAGGCAAACCCGTGCGCGACATCTTGCATGTCGATGACTTTGCGCGCGCGTGCCAGACTTTCATCGATTCACCCATCCAGCACGGGCTGTATAATCTTGGCGGCGGCCGCGAAAACGCGCTTTCGTTACGCGAGATAATCGACAAGACAGCTGAGATCATTCAGTGCAATGCGGTGTTCGACGTTGAGGACACTATCCCGCCGCCGGTTCCGCTGAATTACATTTCTGATTTGACGCGAATCAAGCGCGACCTTGGCTGGGAACCAAGGATCGCCGTCGAAGAGGGCTTGCGCGGTTTGATCTAATTCTGGGAGCGGCATCCTGCCGGCGCTTTTTTGATTTGAATCCGAAGGCAATCAACAAGATTGTTGTTCGCGCACCGAATTGGGTCGGCGATGCGGTCATGAGTGTCGCCGCTTTCCGCGAACTGCGACGACTATTTCCCAGCGCCCAAATCACAGTCGTCTCAAAACCCGGGACAGCCGATGTTTTCGCGGATGCAGACTTCGCTGACGAGGTCTTGGTTTATGAACGGCGTGGCTTACGATCTTTTTGGCAGCAAATCGCCCAATGGAGAAACCGACGATTCGATCTCGCGTTACTTTTTCAGAATGCCTTTGAGGGGGCTGCAATTTCGTTCCTGGCCCGTGTGCCTCTGCGGATTGGCTACAACACTGAGCGGCGCGGGTTTCTGTTGACCCATCCCGTCGCAATCCCGATGTGGAAGGATGAGCGTCACGAAGTCTTTTACTACCTCAATCTTGTCACGGGATTAGAACGTGCATTGTTTGGCACCGGAAGCGAGGCGCGTGAACCGCAATTCGAACTCACAGTTTCGTCAGGACACAAACACAAAGCAAGAAAGCTGGTGGCGGCACACAGCGCGGACAAGCCCTTGGTGTTGCTTTGTCCCGGCTCCGTCAACAGTCGCGCGAAGCGTTGGCCGGCAGAACGTTACGCTGCGCTCGCCGATCAACTCGCGGAATCCG
>Ga0207689_10005522_pt1 | contig 11301 bp, 6 predicted proteins | sample KBSMisM52_FD_184312 | JGI IMG/M metagenome (GOLD analysis project Ga0207689, IMG submission 184312) | Miscanthus rhizosphere microbial communities from Kellogg Biological Station, Michigan, USA - KBS Miscanthus M5-2 (SPAdes) (version 2) | ecosystem: Host-associated > Plants > Roots > Rhizosphere... | reverse complement strand
GTTTCTCTAAAATGCTCATAAGAATATGCTCAGCTTCTGAAAACTGATTTCTCTCCCCGCTTTTCTTTGTTTGAAAAAAGGTTGCGAGCTGTCCGTTTGAATATAACTCCTCTATGAGAGGATGGATATAATATTTTTTGCAAACGGCCCTTGTATTTCCGAGTTTTTTTGCCACGATGTCAAGAGCTTGCACTATTCTCTTCTTTTTTTCAGTTTCTCCTTCACAACAACCCAGCTCTTTAAAGACCTCGATCGCATATACGGAACCTGTCCACGTTCTGAAATCTTTCGCCGTAAAATTATCACAACAGATGTTTTTTATATACTCATTCACCATCCCTGAATCGATCGATCTTCTCTCACCATTTTCATTGTAATATTGAAATAATTCTTTACCCGGGATGTCTCTGCATTGTTTGACGATACGAGCAAGCCTTCCGCTCTTCAGATCGATCTCGTGGTAAATCCCTTTCTTTCCTTTAAAACAAAATTTTACTGAATTGCCATTAATTTTCACATGCTTGTCTTTTAAAGTGGTCAATCCAAATGAACCATACAATCTCTCATAGATATCGTTGCCCACGCGAATATTCGTTTCCTGCATGATCATAACCAGAGCGGCCAGTACTTTTTCCAATGGCAAACCTGGTTTTAAGAGATCTTTCCCAAGCCTCTCACGAATGGCAGGCAGCCTCTTTCCAAATTCCAGTAACTGGTAGTATTTTGTTTGGTTCCTGAATTCCGACCACAAGGAATGATATTTATATTGCTTTCTCTTTTTTACATCGTATCCTGTCGCCTGCAAATGGCCATTTGATAGCCTGCATATCCATACATTTTCCCACGCCGGAGGTATAACAAGTTTCCTGATCCTCAAAAGCTCGCTTTCATCAGTTATCTTTTTTCCATTTTTTGTATAGATAAAATTTTTCCCATGCCTTGATCTTTCAATGCCGGGGTCCTTATCTGAAACATAGACCAGGTTGATCACTTCCGCACTTTTCGCCGTATCCTGCAATAACCCTTTTAATTTTCGTTTGGGTACCTTGAAATCGTTAGATGTTTTCATGAAGGCAATCATTTAAAATATCATGCTAGATAAACCAGGGTGACTAAGCGGGAGAAAATTCACTCCCCCTTTCTGCAAGATCATCTTAACTTTCACTTACATATCTAAGTTAAATGGCATGCTTCATGCTTTTGTTTAGTGGAATCTTAACCTCTGACCTGCGATAAAGACAGCGGCCTAACCATACGAAACCATTTGTAAGATTTATTCAGATAGGAGAAAGCATACGGTGGGAAAAAATTTACCCACTTTGCAGTTTTATATCGACACAATTGAACCGGGCAAAAAGTTAAAATACAAAATATTACCTGCCGTCTAAAGTTGGTAAGCACAAAATTGATACTCTTTTTTCTAAATTGCTGTCTACTCTCTTTTGAAGCAGAAAAATCGAATTCATGAGCACCATTCAAAAGGTTAACCGTGTGGTTCCGGACAAGGAAGAGGATGCAAAATTTGCTCAGGCAGACTTTTCTGTTGAAATTATTGAAATGATCCCATTCCCCGTTGCGTACATCAACCGCCACAATAGCTATGAATATGTCAATAAAGCCTATCTGGACTGGCGCGAGCTAAAGAAAGAAAATATCATTGGGAAAAAAGTGGATGAGTTTTTAGAGCCCTCCGTATATGACTTTGTGAAAGATCATATACTGACTGCATTAGATGGCACCCGAACGAGGTATGAAATAGAACTTCCATATAAAACAAATAGTCGCTTTGCAGAAGTCATTTATTCGCCGAAATTCGATAAGAACGGCGAAGTAGAGGGCTACCTGGCGTTTATCACCGACATAACCGAAAGAAAAAAAAGCCAGGAACTCAGTGACCGGATGGCTGCCATTGTTCAATCTTCAGATGACGCGATCATTGCTAAAACTCTAAATGGAACTATTACCAGTTGGAACACAGCAGCAGAAAAATTGTTTGGTTACACGGAAGAGGAAATAATCGGTCAATCAATTATGAAATTAATTCCAAAGGACCGGGAAGACGAGGAATCTGAAATAATCAGCAAACTCAGAAGAGGCGAGAAAATTGATCACTTTGAGACCCAAAGAGTAACCAAGGAAGGTAAACTACTTGACATATCCCTTACCATCTCGCCCATCAGGGATTCCAAGGGGACCGTGATCGGTGCATCGAAGATCGCGAGAGATATCACATCAAGAAAAAAGAGTGAAGAACTCAACGCAAGATTGGCCGCCATCGTTCAATCCTCCGACGATGTTATTATTGGGAAGACTCTCGGGGGGATCGTTACAAACTGGAACAGCGCGGCTGAAAAATTATTCGGTTACACCGAGCAAGAAATGATTGGCCAATCGATCACCAAAATAATTCCACCGGAACGGATCAACGAAGAGTACGAAATACTCAGCGAGCTGCGAAAGGGAAAGAAGGTGGAACACTTTGAAACAAAAAGAATGGCTAAGGATGGAAAGTTAATTGACATCTCTTTAACCACCTCACCTATAAAAGATTTAAGTGGCAATGTAATCGGCGCTTCGAAAATTGCCAGGAACATTAGCTTCCAAAAAGAAACAGCAAGATTGATTCATGAAAACGAAGAGCGGTTCAGAATGGCTGTTGAAATGACGGGTTTGGGAACATGGGAATATGATCCCAGGGATATGACATTGTTGTATTCACTGGAGAGCAGAAAAATATGTGGAATGCAGGAAGGTAAGAATCCTGCATTGGATGTTTTCCTTGACCATATCCACGAAGATGATAAAGATTATTTTCTAAAACACATAACCCAAGCCGTCAAGCCCGGTAGCGGAGGTAAGTTCGACCTGGAAATTCGGGTCCATCGTTTCAATAATAATGATGATGTCCGCTGGTTACATATCCGCGCACAGATGTTTTTCGATGACGACAACATGCGAGGTCGGTTGATTGGGACAATGCTTGATATCACCGAAGAAAAGACCAGGGAAATTGAACTTAAGGAAAGTGTCGAACTCTTTCAAACCATGGCCGACAATGTTCCGGCCATGATCTGGATGTCAGGCACCGATAAGTTTGAAGATTACTTCAATAAAACCTGGCTCCAGTTTACAGGAAGAACACGTGAACAGGAAAGTAACGAGGGATGGCTTGAAGCAGTACACCCTGACGATGTACAAAAATGCATCGATACATACAATGCCTCGTTCATGGAACAAAGAAGATTTTATTCAGAGTACAGGTTGCGGCGTAACGATGGTGAATATCGGTGGATAGCTGATAATTCGGTTCCAAGATTTTCCAACGAAGGAGAATTTCTTGGCTTTATCAGTGCCTGCATGGATATAGACGATCAAAAAAGATTCAGGGAAAAGATCCTGGAAAGCGAACTTCTGTTCAAGACTATTTCTAATGCATCACCCGCCGCTTTATGGATGACAAATGACGAAGAAGAAAATGTATTTGTGAGTGATACATGGCTGAAATGGACCGGAAAAAATTTCCAGGAAGTAATTAGTAAGAGCTGGATGGAATCAGTATCCAATGAAGATAGGGTGTCCATGATCAACGAATTCCGGGAATGTTTTCAGCAAAGAAAAAATTTCAAAAGGGAATTCAGATTTACACGACATGATGGGGAAATAAGATGGGGACTCACTGAAGGATATCCTTTCCATGATCTGGATGGCGAGTTCTCGGGTTTTGCCGGCTCAATAACAGATATTACCGAATTGAAAAAACTGGAACAGCGCAAAGACGATTTTATCAAAATGGCGAGCCATGAATTAAAAACCCCCATTACTTCGATCAATGGCTACGTTCAGTTAATGCTGAATATTTTTAATGAAGCGGATGAACAACGATTACGGTTATCAAAACAAACAATCAAGTCTTCCCTCAATACCATCTCAAAGCAGGTTGTCAAGCTCACGAGGCTCATTTCTGAGTTGCTCGACCTTTCCAGGATAGAATCAGGAAGACTTGAATTGCATAAAACGGCGTTTGACCTGGGTGCACTTGTAGAAGAAACAGTACAGGATATGCGACAAACCGCCTCCAAACATGCGATCATTTTACACAATGACTTCGAAGGAAAAATTTTCGCCGATAAGGACCGCATTGCCCAGGTATTGTTGAACCTTTTAACCAATGCGATCAAATATTCACCTGATTCAGATAGCATTGAAGTATTTGTAGACAATAACAAAAGCCTGGCGATCATAAAAGTGAAAGATCACGGTATCGGCGTTGATAACAAAGATCACATCAGGATATTTGAACGTTTTTACAGGGCAGAGGGCAGGAGTGAACAAACATTTCCTGGTTTCGGAATTGGTCTTTTTATAGCCAGTGAAATAGTCCACCGGCATAATGGATCGATATCCGTGCAAAGTGAAAAGGGTAAAGGATCTATTTTTACTGTTTCGATACCTGTCAATTCAGAAAAGAATAACGAGTAATTCTCATCAAACCGGATAAACTTTTTATGCAACAAGGGCTCACTATCATTCCACATGAACCGAATTCAAAAGCATCCTTTTTAGAAGGAGGCGGTAAAATGGGAGAGCTTATCAGGGCCTTTGATTGGAAAAAAACGACGCTGGGTTCTCCCGAGAACTGGCCGCAAAGTTTAAAAACCTGCGTGCGCATTATGCTAACGTCGCGCCAACCGATATGGATCGGCTGGGGAAAAGATCTCATTAAACTCTATAATGATCCTTATAAAGATATCGTTGGAGGCATGCATCCGTGGGCATTAGGCCAGCCGGCATCCGTAGTTTGGAAAAATATCTGGGAAGACATCGAACCCTTGCTTAAAACAGTAATGGAAAAAGACGAAGGCACTTACGTAGAGTCACAGCTTTTGATCATGGATCGCAATGGCTATTTAGAAGAAACTTATTATACTTTTTCTTACACGCCTATTCCCGGTGATACAGGCGGTACCGCCGGTATGATATGTGCAAATACAGACGATACAGTCCGGATCATTGGTGAACGACAACTCAGAACTTTGAGGGACCTTGGTAAAAGTCTTGCAAAAATGCAAACGGTTACCGAGGTATACCAAAGTGCCCTAAAGGTTTTGGAAAACAATCAGAAAGATTTTCCGTTTGCTGTTTTATATAAAATAGATAATGACGGCCGTACTGCACAAGCCATTGCTTATTCTGGTATTGAGAAAGATCAAACGGTTTTCCCTTCATACGTAGACCTTTTGAATCCCAGGGAAGGCACCTTTAATCTCTGTAAAGCCTTTGATAAAAAGGAAATTGTTATTTCAGAAAACAAGGGCAGGAGAAAGAATTTACCAAAAGGAGCCTGGGAAATCGAAGCATCACACTTCGTTCATCTTCCCATTATTACTTCGGGTAGTACTTATCCAAATGCCATTCTCACCGCTGCCCTTAATCCTTACCGGATCTATGATGAAACTTACAGGCAGTTCACGACGCTTGTAGCCGATCAAATTGCTCTGGAAGTAAACAATGTGATGGCTTACGAAGCAGAACGCAAGCGGGCGGAAGCCCTTGCCGAAATTGATAAAGCAAAAACTGTTTTCTTTTCAAACATCAGTCACGAATTCAGGACACCTCTTACCTTAATGCTGGGACCTCTTGAAGATCTTCTCAACCGGCCTCAAAGCCGCTTAACTGATGAGGAAAAAAATAAAATTGAAACAACACATCGCAATTCAATGCGATTACTGCGCCTCGTAAATAACTTGCTTGATTTTAGCAGGATTGAAGCGGGGAGAGCGAAAGCGCAATTCCAATTAACAGACATCTCGACGTTTACCAGGGATCTGGCAGGAAGTTTCCGTTCGGCTATTGAAAACGCGGGGTTGGATTTCAATGTAAACTGTGAACATATCACGCAGCCCATGTATGTTGACAGGAATCTGTGGGAAAAAATTGTATTAAATCTCCTGTCCAACGCATTTAAGTATACACCGAACGGAAGCGTTACAGTTTCTCTCTCTGCAAGAAATAGCAATGTGGAGCTCAGTGTCCTTGATACCGGCGTAGGTATTCCTGAGGAAGAGCTCCCTAATTTATTCCAGCGGTTTCACAGGGTGCAAAATGCAACCGGAAGAACGTTTGAAGGTACCGGGATCGGTTTATCCCTGGTGAGTGAGTTTGTAAAAATGCATGGCGGGACCATTTCCGTGAAAAGCAACATAAATGCAGGCTCTGAATTTATAGTAAGCATTCCAACAGGCAGAAAGCATTTGCCTATTGAGCAAATTGATGATTCAGACATAGATCCTGAAGTCAGACTGGCAGATGCCTTCCTGGAGGAAGCAGACAGTTTGGTGGGGACGCCTGTCAATGATCAACCGGATCAGACTGAAAAGATCCATGATAGTTCCTATATCCTTGTTGTTGACGATAACCCGGACATGCGTCAATACCTGAAAAATATTCTTGGCAGAAACTTTACGGTAGTAACCGCGAATAATGGCAGCGACGCTTTGCAAATAATACAGGAGCAGGCGCCACAGTTGGTAGTAAGTGATGTAATGATGCCCGTGATGGATGGCATTCAATTATTAAAAGCAATCAAGGAAAACAAAAGGTATGAACGCATCCCTGTCATCTTACTTACAGCCCGTGCAGGAGAAGAGTCAAGGATTGAAGGTTACCAGATCGGTGCCGATGATTATTTGGTAAAGCCATTTTCTATCAAGGAGCTGCTGGCGAGGATCACCGCACAACTATCCATGCGGCAAAAGATTGAAGAGAATGAAAGACAGCTTGAATATTTTATTAGAAAGGCCCCGGTCGGAATCGCCATCTATAAAGGTCCTGATTTTATTGTTGAAGCAGCCAATGAAAGAGTGCTGGAAATCTGGGGTAAATCATTGAGCGAAGTGAAAGGAAGGTCTTTGACGGAGATATTTCCTGAAATAAATGCGCAGGAATATACCCGGGAATTATACAAAATGTCAGTAGAAAAATCTTTGAAGGGCGAAACTTTTATGGTTAATGAAGTTGAGTTTACGTTTCAGCGAAATGGTCAGCCTTTTAAAGGTTGGTATAACTGTACCTACGAGCCGATAAAAGATATAGATGGCAGTTGGACCGGGATCATTGCCGTGGTCAATGAAGTAACCGACCAGGTGGTGGCACGGAAAAAAATTGAAGAAAGCGAAGAAAAATTTCGCACGCTGGCGACTGAATTTCCCCTGTTTGTCTGGTTAACTGATAATAAACTTCAGACCACATTTCTGAATAAAGCAGGCCTGGAATATTTCAACATGCCGCAATCGGCAAGTATTGAAGAATTATCGTGGAAAAAATTCATTCACGCAGATGACCTCGAAAAAGTACTCGCTGTAATGAATGATTCTTCCATGAATCACAAGTCGTACACATTAACCATGCGCCTGAAAAACGGGAATACAGGAGAATACCGGTGGTTTGTTGACAACGGAATGCCACAATACGCGAACGGGAAATTCACGGGGTTCATTGGCACCAGCATGGACATTCATGAGCAAAAAACTGCAGATGAAAAGATCAGGCGAAGTGAGGAAAAGTACCGCCAGCTATCCTTAACTCTTGAAGAGAGGGTGAACCAGAGAACAGAGGAGCTTAGAATACTCAACGAAGCGGACGAGCTGAAGAGTGATTTCATCAAAATGGCCAGCCACGAATTAAAAACCCCGGTAACTTCCATTAAAGGATATACACAATTACTATTGTCCGCGTTAAAGGAAGATGAAAGTAAAGTATCTCCTTTATTGGTCAGGTCATCACTTATAAGTGTTGACAAGCAGATCACAAGATTAACAAGATTAATGTCTGAGCTGCTCGACCTGTCAAAAATTGAGACAGGTATGCTTGTCCTGAACCAGGAATTATTCAATTTGAATGAGCTGGTGATCGAAACAGTTCAGGATATCCTATATACAAATTCAAAACATGACATTAATATATTTCACGACTTTGAATGTAATGTGAATGGCGATAAAGATCGCATTGGTCAGGTGCTGATCAATTTTCTCACCAATGCGATCAAATATTCTCCGAATGCCGACAAAGTGGAAGTGTGGATACGGGCATCCGAAAAAAACTGGGTTTCCGTGAGTGTAAAAGATTTTGGCATTGGCATTGATGAAACAGATCACGAAAAAATATTTGAACGTTTCTATCGGGCCGGTGGAAAAGAAGAGCAGACCTTCCCGGGTTTTGGTATAGGGTTATTTATAGCAAAAGAGATCATACAGCGTCACGGCGGAGCGATTGGTCTCACCAGTAAAAAAGGCAAGGGCTCAGTGTTCACATTTACCTTACCGACAACGGGATCATAAACAAAACAAAAATGAACAAAAAAGAAAAAATACTGGTCTTAGATGACGATCCGGATATTGGAATGATGATCAAAATGATGCTGGAATATAAAGGCTATTCGGTAACTGTGTCAGAAAGAGCCGAACAGGCTCACGAGATATTGAAGAATGATGAGTTTGACCTCATCATTATGGACATGCTGCTATCGGGCGTAAACGGAACGGATCTGTGCAGTGAATTTAAAAAAGACAGTTCTATCGCTGACATACCCATCATCATGATATCGGCTCATCCAAATGCGAAAGATATTTGTTTGCAGGCCGGCGCTGATGAGTTTATTTCAAAACCTTTCGATATGCACGACATACTCTCAAAAATTGATCGTCTTATTAATAATCAACCCGTCAATTAATCACTTGTTTCATTTCCAGTAATCTTTCATCAGGTCGTTTACCCACGAAGCGTGTTTTATCTCAGTCCTTGATCCAAATTCTTTGAACACAGGTTTAATGTCCAATACAGGTGTACCATCAATGGCATCAAGATATTTGACTTTAATACTTCTTCCGCTGTGTTCAATCAGTTGAACCGTGCAAAGCCCGAGTTGATTGGGCCGGTCTTTTCTCCGCTGAGCAAATATCCCCATAACAGGATAGTCCGGATTACCCCTGGGCCTTCCGGAATAGACAATTTTATTCTTGCCGACCCGGTCAAAATAATAAATGATCTCAAGGTGAGAGAATTGCTCAATATTCTCAAGGGCCTCTGTTGGTACGTGATCAAGCAAAACAATTTCGGAAATGACCTTCCCCCAGAAATCATCGGTTGCCGTTGTTCTGTTATTTTTTACTGTCCCCACCGGGTCTAACAAAATACTCATAAGGATTACTTTAATTGTTGTTTTTAGTCATCAACATGGGTGTATTCAATTTCCATCGCTGGCAAAGTATAGCTCAAAGAAGTTAGAAATGAAGATACGATACGCGAGGTAGAATAACAGTTTATACAGTTCGTGAAATGTTTCTAAATTGCTTATGCATGGGGATGTACTGAAACAACTCATCTCAACTTTTTTAAGAAGCATGTGCAGTTAAGTCCATTGAAGTTTAGAAACATTTGAATTGATATGAAACATTTCTCAAAGACATTTCTAAAATGTATTAACGAAACGCAGATCACCAGTGTACGGGCTGGAAGGGACAGAGAAAAATTCACCGGCATATGGATGGTTGAGGTGGAAGGCAGGATCTTTGCCCGCTCTTACACTCTTTCTGAGCGAAGCTGGTATACTGCTTTATTAAGCGGCGACACGGGTGACATCCGATGCGGAAAAGAGATCATACCCATTAAAGGATCGAAACCTGCAGACATGACGAGCATTACGGAAGCGATCAATAAAGCTTACGAAAAAAAATACCTCGTGAAACATTACAATAAGAAATGGGTGAATGGTCTTGCCGAACCTGAAAGAGTAGCCCGAACGATGGAGTTCATTCCTCTTTGATGATATTTGAATTTTGTAACTAGTTTTTTCTTTTCATTAGTTCGCGGCCTGTTATCTGTCTAGCTTTGTATTACAATTTCAAACGAATTTTTATGGAAACAAGAATGCAAAAAAGAAAATTGGGAAATTATGGTCTTGAAGTGTCCGCCATTGGCCTGGGTTGTATGGGAATGACTTTTTCTTATGCACCTTTCCCGGAAAAGAAAGATATGATCCTTCTTATTCGTGAAGCGGTGAAACAAGGTGTGAACTTTTTCGACACCGCTGAAGCCTATGGACCTTATAATAATGAAGAACTGGTAGGAGAAGCGCTGGCACCTCTTCGCAAGGACGCGGTGATCGCTACCAAATTTGGTTTTGAGTATAAGGAAGGAAAACCGGTTGGCATAAATAGCCGGCCTGAGGTTATTCGTCGGGCGGTAGAAGGTTCCCTGAAAAGACTCGGGACTGATGTGATCGATCTGCTGTACCAACACAGAGTTGATCCGCATACACCCATCGAAGATGTGGCAGGAACTGTGAAGGATCTTATCAAAGAAGGCAAAGTGAAACATTTTGGTTTGTCAGAGGCAGGTGTTAGTACAATTCGCAAAGCTCATGCAGTGCAACCTGTCTCTGCATTGCAAAGCGAATATTCACTGTGGACAAGACAACATGAGAAAGAGATCATTCCCGCCATTGAAGAATTGGGCATCGGCCTTGTTGCATTTAGCCCACTTGGAAAAGGTTATTTAGCCGGTAAGATCGATGAGAACAGAAAATTTGAAGATGTTGACATACGCAGCAAACTGCCGAGGTTTACTGAAGAAGCGCGTATTGCAAACAAAGCATTGCTGGATCTGCTGGAACAATTTGCCCGGAGAAAAAATGCCACTACAGCACAAATAGCACTGGCATGGGTGCTGGCGCAAAAACCCTGGATCGTTCCCATACCAGGTACCACCAAACTTCATCGTTTGGAAGAAAATATCGGTGCCGCATTTATTCATTTAACAAAAGAAGAATTACAGGAAATCGAATCTGCTTCTGAACAAATTAAAATAATGGGAACCCGCTATACGGAGGCATTGGAGAACACGACGGGGCTGTAGCTAATAATTACAGCTGTATAGTTTGCCAGTACTTCGCCAAAGCATATCAAAATTTCTTTCGATTTCCATAATCGAGTGGATAATCATCCCCTGGTGGTCACGGGTAAGAAAACTTTACCTATAATTGGTTACTTACTCTATTTCATTTTTCATTTAAACGGAAAATCATGTTTCTTTATAAATAAAATGTGGAGATAAAAATGCCCGCGTGTAAAACATTTTGTCAAGCCTTCATATTGATCTGTTGCATCCTCGTTTCACACGAAATGTTTGCGCAGCTCAATGTACGGGCATCTTACGTCCTTATTAAAAGAATCATTCCGCAACAGGCATCATCCTTTGTCATTGAACCTCTTCACCAACAAAATGGAAGAGATGTTTTTGAAGTTG
>Ga0207689_10005520_pt1 | contig 11303 bp, 6 predicted proteins | sample KBSMisM52_FD_184312 | JGI IMG/M metagenome (GOLD analysis project Ga0207689, IMG submission 184312) | Miscanthus rhizosphere microbial communities from Kellogg Biological Station, Michigan, USA - KBS Miscanthus M5-2 (SPAdes) (version 2) | ecosystem: Host-associated > Plants > Roots > Rhizosphere... | reverse complement strand
CGATGACCCGGTTGCTGCTCGAGCTCGGCGCCGACATCAACCAGGCGTCGGGCAATCACACCTCGCCGCTGATGATCGCGCTGCTCAACGGTCAGGTGGCGCTGGCCACCGAGCTGCTCGAGAAGGGCGCGGACCCCAACCTGGCGGACGACTATCACCGCGGCGCGCTCTTCGCGGCCATCGAGCTGCGCAACTTCAACCACGACAAGTACCCGTTCCTCTACAGCGACGGCCGCGATCCGCTCGACCTGATCAAGGCGCTGCTCGCCAAAGGCGCGAACCCGAATCAGCGCACCGACACCACGCCGGTGCACGGGCTGATGCAGTTCGACGGGTCGTGGGTGAATTTCGACGGGCAGACGCCGTTCATCCGCGCGGCGCTCTCGGGCGACATCGACGTGATGCGCCTGTTGCTGCAGCACGGCGCGGATCCCAATCTGGCCACCACTCAGGGCTCGACGGCGCTGATGGCCGCCGCGGGCATCAACTGGATCCCGGCGCAGACGGTCACGCGGCCGGAAGCGAACTACGTGGAAGCGGTGAAGCTGTGCCTCGAACGCGGCGCGGACGTGAACGCGACCAACTCGCTCAAGCTCGCGGCCATCCATGGCGCCGCCAACCGTGGCTGGACGTCGATCATCCAGATCCTGGCTGACCACGGCGCGACGCTCGATCAGCCGGACGTGGGCGGCCGCACGCCGATGGTGTTCGCGGAAGGCATCTTCCTGGCGATTCGCCCGCCGGTGCCCAAGCCCGACGCCATCGCGCTGCTGAAGAAGTTGATGGCCGCACGTCCCTCGACTTCGGCGGCGCTTGCCCCGAGCGTAGTCGAGGGGTCGACGAAATGAAGCGGACTCTCTTCGCGAGCGTCGTCGCGTTCATCGGCGTCGCGTGGACGTCGGTGGGCGGTCAGGTGCCTGCCGCGAATGTGGGGGCCGCCACCACCGCACAGGCCGACGTCGCGAAGACCTACTGCGTCACGTGCCACAACGACCGCGTGCAGACAGGCGGCCTGTCGCTGGAACACCTGTCACTCGACCGCGCCGGCGCGGACGCCGAGACGCTGGAGAAGGTGGTCCGCAAAGTGCGCGCGGGGCTGATGCCGCCGGCCGGCGCCAGGCGGCCGGAGCGCGCCGTGCTCGACGCGTTCGCCGCGGGCGTCGAGACCGCGGTCGATCGCGCCGCCGCTGCCAGCCCGAATCCCGGGCGCGCGCCGCTGCACCGCATGAACCGCGTCGAGTACGCCAACGCCGTGCGCGACCTGCTGGCACTCGACATCGACCCCACGACGCTGCTTCCGGCCGACGATTCGAGCCGCGGCTTCGACAACATCGCGGACGTGCTCGGCGTCTCGCCCTCGCTCCTCGAACGCTACGTGGCCGCCGCCGCGAAGGTCAGCCGCCTCGCCGTGGGCGAGCGCGACGCCGCGCCCAATCAGGTCACCTACACCGTCCGCGGCGATCTCAGTCAGAACCGTACGCTCGACGGCCAGCCGCTCGGCACGCGCGGCGGCACCACCGTGCGGCACAACTTCCCCGCCGACGGCGACTATCAGATCAAGCTGTCGCTGCTGAAGCTCAGTTTCGGCCAGGTGTTCGGCGAGGGCGCCGAAGGCGAAGAGCTCGAGGTCACGCTGAACGGCCAGCGCGTGAAGCTGTTCAAGCTCGACGAAGTGCCGATGTTCTTCATGCGCCAGACGCCGGGCTCGCATCCCGAGAAACCGGCGCCCACCGATCCGCTCGAACAGCGCGTGCGGATGATCCCCGACATCCGCCTGGAGCTCACGCTCAAGGTGAAGGCCGGGCCGCAGACGATCGGCGTGGCGTTCCTGAACAAGAACTACACCGCGAACGAAGACCTGGTGCGCCGGCCGGTGTCGAGCACCTACGACGTGTTCATCGGCATGCAGTACGGCTACTCCACGGCGCCGCACCTCTCGCGCGTGGTCATCACCGGGCCGTACAACCCGACTGGCATCAGCGACACGCCGAGCCGTCAGCGTCTGCTCGTCTGCCGGCCGAAGACAGCGGCGGAAGAAACACCGTGCGCCCGCCAGGTGATCGCGACCCTCGCGCGCCGCGCGTATCGCCGGGCGGTCACCGACGCCGACGTGGACGCGCTCTTCTCCTTCTATCAGCAGGAAAAGACGCGGACCGGCAACTTCGAGGCGGGCGTCGAGATGGCGCTCCGGCGGGTGCTGGCGGATCCCGAGTTCATCTTCCGCTTCGAGCCGACGCCGGCGGGCGTGACGCCAAAGACGCCGTACCGCGTCAGCGATACCGAGCTCGCGTCGCGGCTGTCCTTCTTCCTGTGGTCCTCGATTCCTGACGACGAGCTGCTGAAGCTCGCCATCGACGGCACGCTGCACCAGCCGGCCGTGCTCGAAAAGCAGGCGCGCCGCATGCTCGCCGATCCGAAGGCGCGGGCGCTGGTGACCAACTTCGCCAACCAGTGGCTCTTCCTGCGGGATTTGAAGAGCGCGAACCCGGACGTCACCATCTTTCCCGACTTCGACGACAACCTGCGCCAGGGCTTCCAGCGCGAGACGGAGATGCTCTTCGAGAGCGTCATGCGCGAGGACCGCTCGGTGCTGGACCTGCTCGACGCCGACTACACGTTCGTGAACGAGCGGCTCGCCAGGCACTACGGCATTCCCAACGTCTACGGGCCGGACTTCCGGCGTGTGCCGGTGCCGAACGACGCGCGGCGCGGCCTGCTCGGTCAGGGCAGCCTGCTGCTCGTGACGTCGAACGCGAACCGGTCGTCGCCGGTCATCCGCGGCAAGTGGATTCTGGAGAACCTGCTCGGCAGCCCGCCGCCGGCGCCGCCGCCCGACGTGCCGCCGCTCGAGGAGAAGCCGACCGCCACCGCGAAGTCGGTGCGCGAACGGATCGAGCAGCACCGCGCCAACCCGACGTGCGCCGGCTGCCACAAGATCATGGACCCGATCGGGCTGTCGCTCGAGAACTTCGACGCCATCGGCCGCTGGCGCAGCGACGACGAGGGCGTGAAGATCGATGCGTCCGGTCAGCTCGTGGACGGCACGGCGATCGACGGCGCAGCCGCACTGCGCAAGGCGCTGCTGGCCCGCTCCGATGTGTTCGTGGCGGTGATGGCCGAGAAGCTCCTGATGTACGGCGCCGGCCGCGAGACGAAGTACACCGACATGCCGGCGGTGCGGACCATCATGCGCGACGCGGCCAAGGGCCGCTACCGGTTCTCGGACCTGATCCTGGGCGTCGTGAAGAGTCCGGCGTTTCAGATGCGGACACCCTCGTGATCGTACGTAGGGGCCGCCTTTAGGCGGCCCGTTCGGAGCACCGAGATGTTCATCACCAAGAAGCACCTGCCCCGTCGAACCTTCCTGCAAGGCATGGGCGTCACGCTGGCGCTGCCGCTGCTCGACTCGATGATCCCCGCGGCAACCGCGCAGGTGAAGACGGCCGCGCTGCCCAAGAGCCGCTTCTGCGGCATCTACATCCCGCACGGCGCCACCATGGACAAATGGACGCCGGCCACCGAAGGCAGCGGCTTCGCCTTCACCGAGACGCTCAAGCCGCTCGAGAAGCTGCGCGACCGGCTGGTGGTGGTCAGCAACCTGGCGCACCCGATGGCCGGCGGCAAGGGCTCCGATGCCGGCGCCGACCACGCGCGGTCGGCCGCCGTGTTCCTGAGCGGCGCGCATCCGGAAAAGGGCACCGTGCACGGCGGCAAGACCATCGACCAGCTGCTGGCGGATCACATCGGCCAGGACACGCCGCTCCCCTCCATCGAAGTGTGTCTCGAAGAGGTCGCGCTCAACTGCGGCGCCGGCTACGGCTGCGCCTACTACAACACCATCTCGTGGCGGAACGACACACTGCCGCTGCCGATGGAGAACAGCCCGCAGGTGGTGTTCGAGCGGCTGTTCGGCGACGGCAGCAACGCCGCGCTGCGCCTGTCGCGCAAGCAGCAGGACAAGAGCATTCTCGACGCCGTCACCGACAAGGTAGCGCGCCTGCAGGGCCGGCTCGACACCGGCGATCGTGCGCGGCTCGGGGAGTATCTCGACAACGTGCGGGAGATCGAGCGCCGCATCCAGAAAGCGACGGCGCAGTCGGCGAGCAACCCGGACGTGCCCGAAGCGCCGGTCGGCGTGCCCGAGGCGTTCGAAGATCACATCAAACTGATGTACGACCTGCAGGTGCTCGCCTACCAGGCGGAGATCACGCGCATCTCCACGATGATGTACGCGCGGGATACGAGCGGCGCCGTCTATCCTGGCAGCGGCGTGCGCGACGGTTTCCACACGGCGTCACATCACTCGAACCAGCGCACGCGCATGGACACCTACGCGCAGATCAACCGCTACCACGTGCAGATGCTCGGCTACTTCCTCGACAAGCTGAAGTCCACGCCCGACGGCGACGGCTCGCTGCTCGATCACTCCGTGGTGCTCTACGGCAGCAGCATGAGCAACGGCAACCAGCACGATCACGACCCGCTGCCGATCCTCGTGGCCGGCGGCGCGTCGGGACAGTTGAAGGGCGACCGTCACCTCGCGTTCCCGGCGCACACGCCGATGTCGAACCTGATGCTGTCGATCCTGGACAAGCTCGGCGTGCATCAGAACTCATTCGGCGACAGCACCGGGAAGCTCGAGATTTGAACCAGCGCACCTACCGCGCCGGCGAGGAGGTCGAAGACCTCTGCCGCGCGTGCAAGACCGATCGGTTGCACACCGTCATCGTGGTCGACGGCGCCGGCTGGCCGCTGCGCGTGCAGTGCGACTACTGCCAGAGTCAGCACAACTACCGGGGTGGGCCACGCGCCCCGAGCTCGCCCGCGAGCCCGAAACCGTCCGCCCCATCGTCATCACCGGCCGCACCCGCGCTCGCGCTCGTCAGCGACCGTGAAAGGACCGCCCCGCCCATGTCGCTCGATCAATCCGCCGACCTCGAACTGCTGCTCCGCCGCATCATCCGCGAGGAGGCGGGCGTCACCACCGTGATCCCGGCGCCGAAGTGGCGCGGCGGCACGCTGGTGCTGCGGCCGGGCACGCCGGGGCTGCAGGAAAAGAGCTGGCCGATTGAAAGCTTCTTCCACAAGGTGGTGATGCTCCGCAACCGTCTGCGGACCCTCGAGCAGCAGGTGAACGCATCCGAGTTGCCCGACGACGTGAAGGTGAAGCTGCAGGCGTACGTGAGCGGCTGTTACGGCTCGCTCACCAGCTTCAACGTGCTGTTCGCCGACGAGGCCGATCAGTTCAAAGGCAGCGGCGGCGGGGACTGACGGGTTCCGACCCACAGGCATCCAGAGGCTTCTGTTCGGGGCCTCCGATCACACGCCGGGGAAAAACTCCTCGCACGCGGCCTCCGGGGAAGGCCGCGTCTCGTCGTTTTTCATCTGTCGCTGGCGTTCCCGGCGGTGATAGTCGGCCCGAACAGAACCTCTGGCTGCCCGCGGGTCGCTGCCTAGGCCCCAGATGCCCGGCCGAATCGGCAGGCGAGCGGCGGGGCAGGCATGTCTTCGCTGAAGGTCTTTCGGCGCATGCCGATCGGGCTCACGGAAACCGGGCGAAGCGATTCATCCGACGCGAGTTCCGTACGCGTGATCCGTACAGTCCAAATCAGCAACGCCGGTGTGACCGCGAGTGCGACGGTCGTCCGAATCAGCGGCTACTCGCGTCGGCAGCGAAAGGGTCAGAGCGAAGACCGGTTTCCCGGCATGCGACGCAGACCTCTCAGCGGAGACATGCCTGCCCCGCCACTCGCCGGCGGTATCGAGCCTCTGGCTGCCCGCTGGTCGCAACGCTCAGGGCGGTCTAAAGACCGCCCTCTACATCGCCCCGGGCCGCGGCCCCTACGACGGACTACGGCAGCGCGTAGACGACGACGCGGCCGGGGCCGGCCTTGATGTTCCAGGTGCCGGCGTTCATGCCGCTGGCGGCGGCGATGCGCTGTTTTCCGCCGGCTTCGTATGAGATCACGCCGCCGCCGATCGCCTTGCCGGTGGCCTGCCGCCACAGTTCCTTGCCGGTCGCTGCGTCGTAGGCGAGCAGTTGGCCGTCGAGATCGCCGGTGAACACCAGCCCGCCCGCCGTCGCGGTGACGGCCGCCACCATCGGCTTCGGCGTCTGCACCTTCCACTTCACCTCGCCGCTCTCGGGATCGACGGCGGTGGTCCACCCTTTCCACTGCCCCGCCGGATCGTGCCGGCCGAACAGCCATCCGTCGGCGGGCTCGGCGCCGGTCCATGAGCCGCCGGGTGCGCCTTTGATCTTGGCGTCCGGCTGCATCTTGACGAGCGTGCACCAGTCGATGGCATTGACGAAGACCAGACCGAGGCCGGGGTGATAGGCGGGGCCGTTCCACTCCACGCCACCCTGCACGCCCGGGCAGAACCGCGTCTCGTGCTCGGTCGAGAACGGGACGTCGGCGTTCTCGATCGTCGTCACGGCCGCCTTGCTCACCACTGTCAGTTGACCTGATGTGCCGCGGTCGATGGCGTAGACGTGGCCGTCCTTCGACCCTGCGGCCACCAGCGCCCGGCCGCTCTTCGTCGTGATGAGCGCCGGCGGCGCGGCCAGGTCCCAGTCGTGATAGTCGTTCTTCAGCGGCTGCACGTAGGCGATGAGCCGTCCGGTCCTGGCGTCGAGGGCGAGCAGCGAGTTGGTATAGAGGTTTTCGCCAGGACGCAGCGTGTGTGCAAAGTCCGGGGCGGGGTTGCCGGTGGGAACGTACAGAACGCCGGTGGCGTCATCGAGGGCGTAGCTGGTCCAGGTGGCGCCGCCGCTCGGCGGATTCTGCGGGGAGGCCTTGCCCCAGGTCGCTCGAGCCGGCCCCGATTCGGGCACCGTGTTGAATTGCCACACCACGCGGCCAGTGACGGCGTCGAGCGCGTAGATCCGCCCGATCACGCCGAAGTTGTCGCCGCCCGCGTTGCCGGCGAAGACGAGGCCGCTCCAGGCGATCGGTGCGAGCGGCGTGGACTCCCCCTTCTTCGGATCGCCGATCGGCACGTCCCAGAGCTGCGTCCCGTCCTTGGCGTCGATCGCCACGATGTGCGCGTCTCCGGTCCCGCGAAACAGCCGGCCGTCGCTGTAGCCGACGCCTCGGTTCACCATCAGGAACGTGTTGGGCTCGGGGCGCGTGTGCTTCCACTTCTGCTGACAGGTCGTGCCGTCGACCGCATAGGTGCTGTTGAACAACGTGAAGTAGAGAACACCGTCCACCGCCACGATGCCGCTCTGGAAGTTCACCGCTTCGGATGCGTCGAAGGCGCACACCTGCCGCAGCCGCGCGACGTTGGCCGTGGTGATCTCTGAGAGCGGCGAGTAACGGTCGCCGGCCAGCGGACCGCCATACGTTACCCAGTTGCCGCCGGTAGCGGCCTGCCTGACGGCCGTCTGCGCCGCGGCCGGCGTCGTGCCCTCCTGCCGTTGCGTGTCGGGTTGTGCACACCCGAACGCCAGCATCGTGAGCGACAGGACAATGCGTGAACGCGAACGTCTCGTCATGGCGAGCGGGAGTGTAGCGCGCACGGCAGTTCGCGGGTCCCTACCAAAGAGTGTTAGCCTCGGGTATGCGTCTTCGCACCCTGCTCTGTCTGTTGGCTCTGCTGCCGGCCACCGCGTTCGCCCAGGCGCCGCAGACCGATGAGGAAAAAACCTTGTACGCCGTCGGGCTGGTGATGCAGCGTTCGTTGAAACAGTTCGATCTGAGCGCGGCGGAACTCGAGATCATCCGGCGCGCGCTCGCGGACGCCCAGGCCGGAAAGCCCGCGATCGACCTCGACGAGTGGGGCCCCAAGATCCAGGCGCTCGTGAACGCGCGCGGCGAGCGCATCGTGGCGCGTGAAAAGGAAACCTCGGCGGCCTATCTCGCCAAGGCCGCGGCCGCGACCGGCGCCGTCAAGACCGACTCGGGGATCGTCTACACCGAGACCACGGCCGGCACCGGCGCCTCGCCGACCGCCGCCGATCGCGTGAAGGTGCACTACAAGGGCACGCTCATCGACGGCACCGAGTTCGACAGCTCGTACGCGCGGAACGAGCCGGCGGTGTTCCCGCTCGGCGGCGTCATCCGGTGCTGGACCGAGGGCGTGCAGCGGATGAAAGTGGGCGGCAAGGCGCGCCTGGTGTGCCCCTCCGACCTCGCCTATGGCGACCGCGGCAACGAGGCGATTCCCGGCGGCGCGGCGCTGATCTTCGAAGTGGAACTGCTGGAAATCGTTGCGGCTGGTAACTAAGGGCCGGTCTCAAGACCGGCAGCCACGTACGACTAGGGGCCGCCTTCAGGCGGCCCGTTCTTCGTACCCCCTATTAGGTAGACGGCCAGCAGCGGGGCCTCGTGGCAGAATCCCGCCTTCCGGCCATGCTGCGAAAAACACTGCTGCTCCTTGCGCTCGGGTGCGCCCTCCAATCGCGCGCGGAGGCGCGGCCAGAGGTGCGCGGACTCGACGACTTCTCGGTCCGCACGTGGAACGAGAACGACGGCCTCTCGGTGAGCCGCATCACCGCCATCGCACAGGATCGCGACGGCTACTTGTGGCTCGGCACCGACGCCGGTCTCGTCAAGTTCGACGGCGTGCGGTTCATCCCCCTGGTCGAGATCGGCGGCGTCAAGCTGCCGGTCGCGCCGATTCCCGCGCTGCTCAGCGCATCCGATCGCAGTTTGTGGATCGGCACCGTCGGTCCCTATGGGCTCGCGCGGCTGCAGAACGGGCGGGTGACGCAGTACGGTGTCGATCGCGGCCTGCTCCCCGGCTACGTCGTGACCTTGCTCGAGGATCGCGCGGGGGTGCTGTGGGCGGGAAACGCCTCGGGCCTCTTCACCTTCGACGGCTCCCGCTGGCACCCGGTCACCGATCCGGCGCTCGCGGGATCGCGCGTGCTCGCGATCTACGAATCGCGCGATGGCAGCCTGTGGATCGCGTCGCGCACGTCGGTGTTCCGCCGCAAGGCGGGTGAAACCGCGTTCGCGCTCGTGGACACCTTCGACATCGCGAGCAACGCCTGGCAGGGGTTCAGCGAAGACGCCGAGGGACGCGTCTGGATCAGCGATTTCCGCGAGGGCTTCCGCCGCGTCGGCGCCAAGCCGGCGCCCGATTCGCCCCATCGCGGCTGGGGCGTGCAGCTGCTGCACGACCGCCGCGGCAACTTCTGGGTGGCCACGCGGGGCCAGGGGCTGTGGCGGATCCGGCCGGACGAGCGCGGCGACCAGACGGTGGAGTTCCTCACGCGCCAACACGGGCTGGCCACCGACGCGGTGCAGTGCGTCTTCGAGGACCGCGAAGGCAACGTGTGGGTGGGCACGCAGGCGGGGCTGCAACGGTTGACGCCGCACCGGGTGACGCCGCTCACCGACATCCCGATCGCGCGGGCGACGGCCGTCACCGCCGATGGCAGCGTCTGGGTGGGCAACACGCGCGGGTTGACGCGCTTCACGGCGGCCGGCCGCCGGCACTACGGCGAGGCGGAAGGGCTCCCGGGATCGGTGGTGCTGGCCACCCAGGTGGATCGCACGGGCGTGTTGTGGGTGTCCACCGAGCGCGGGATCGCGCGCTTCGCGAACGAACACTTCTCGCCGCTCGTCGTGTCCGGCGCGAAGATCCCGCGGATCTTCTCGCTCGTCCACACCGGGTCCGTGTCGTGGCTGCGCGACGTCAACCTGTCGATGGTCAAGGTGTCGGACCAGGGCGACGTGCTGCCGCTCGACGAACTCCCGGCGGATTTCCGCCAGAACGTCGTGACCCTGGCCGACGACGCCAAAGGCAACCTGTGGCTGGGCGCGATGAATGGCCGGCTGGGCGTGCTGCATCACGACGGCACGTTCGCGCGCCTGGATCTGCACGGCATCGGCAGCATCACCGCCATTACGCCCGCGGCTGACGGCGCGCTCTGGGTGGGCGGCGACGGCGGGCTGAGCGTCATCGAAGGCGATCGAGTGCAGACGGTAACGGCGGCGCACGGGCTGCCGACGCGCGTGCGGTCGATCGTCCAGGACGGCGACGGCGTCCTCTGGGTGGGATTCGGCTCCGGGATCGCCCGGCTCGAACGCGCGGAGATCGCGCGCGCCCTGGCCACGCCGGGCTACCGCATCCAGTACCGGCTGTTCAACACGGCGGACGGCGCCGCCGGCGTGCCGATGACCGAGGGGAGCCGCACGGCGGTGCGCGCCCACGACGACCGCCTGTGGTTCGCGACCAGCGCGGGCGTCACCGTGATCGATCCGCACCAGATCGGCGAGCCGCGCCACGCCGCGCCGGCGATCCTCGAAACCGTGACGGCGGGCGCGCGGACCGTCGACCCGGTGCAGGGCGTGGCGCTGCCCGCCCGCACGTCGCAGCTGCAGTTCCTGTTCACGGCGCCGACGCTCACCGACTCGATGCGCGTCGAGTTCAAGTACCGGCTCGACGGCGTAGACCGCGACTGGATCGACGCGGGGACGGTCCGTCAGGCGGCCTACGCGAATCTCGGGCCCGGGCCATACACCTTCCGCGTCATGGCGACGAACGGCGACGGCGTGTGGGGTGCGCCCGCGGCATTCGCCTTCAGCGTGGACCCGATGTTCTACCAGACGGGCTGGTTCTATCTGGCCTGCGCGCTGGCGCTGCTGCTGGCGATCCTGGCGGGGTGGCGGCTGCACGCGCGCCGGGTGCACACGCAGTACGCGCTCGTGCTCGCCGAGCGCATGCGCATGAGCCGGGCGATTCACGACACGCTGCTGCAAGGGCTCGCGGGGCTGGCGCTGCAGCTCGACGATCTGTCCTACGCGCCCGAAGCGACGCCTGGCGCCATGAGCGATCGCGTCCGACGGATGCGCCGGCGGGTCGAGGAATACATCCGCGAGGCGCGGCAGTCGATCTGGGACCTTCGCGCGCCGGCGCTCGAACAGCGCTCGCTGCCGAGCGCTTTACGCGAGGTCGGCGCCCGCGCCGTCGCGGATCGGCCCGTGTCGCTCGACGTCTCCGTGAAAGGCGCGCCGCAATCGTGTCCGCCGGCCGTCGAGCAGCAGCTGCTGCTGATCTGCCAGGAGGCGCTGGCCAACGCGGTCCGGCACGGGTCGCCAGATCACATCCACGTCGAGCTCGAATACGGCGACGAGCAGGTGAGCGTACGCGTGTCCGACGACGGCCACGGGTTCGATCCGGCGCACGTCGAGCACGTCACCGGGCACTACGGCGTGCTCAGCATGCGCGAGCGCGCCGCCCAGGTGCGGGGGCATCTGACGATTGCCTCCGAACCCGGGAGCGGCACGCGCGTCGAAGCGATCGTTCCGGTGGGCTGACGCCTCAGGGCCCGGTGATCTCGAACCGGCCGA
>Ga0207689_10005516_pt1 | contig 11304 bp, 6 predicted proteins | sample KBSMisM52_FD_184312 | JGI IMG/M metagenome (GOLD analysis project Ga0207689, IMG submission 184312) | Miscanthus rhizosphere microbial communities from Kellogg Biological Station, Michigan, USA - KBS Miscanthus M5-2 (SPAdes) (version 2) | ecosystem: Host-associated > Plants > Roots > Rhizosphere... | reverse complement strand
GCCGCTCAACTTGATCGTTAACGCAACTGCTTCGTCTTCTGCCGCGCGCGGCCGAGACGCGAGAAAAGTTGCGTATTGAGTAGGACAAAAGTCTTTGTCTGTTTCGACCTCGTTGTTGTTAATCCCGGCTGCAGGGGCGGAAATGCCCGCCCTGTCTATTGGTCCGGGCACTTCCGCGTGAACAATTAACAGCGCTCCCAGCCTGGACAACTGCGGCAGTGCTACGCGTAGATCATCTTCAGTGACATTCGGGAATTCATCGACGCCGGAGTGAATTAGGAAACATTTGAAGCCTACGACGCCGGCGGCTGAAAGTGCGGCAAGCTCACTGTTATTTCCCGGAACCACGCCACCCCAAAAGCCAACATCAACCGAACATTTGCCGTTCGCGGCTGCTAATTTTTCCCGGAAGCCCGTTACCGTGGTTGTCGGAGGAATCGAGTTGAGCGGCATATCCACCAAAGTAGTTACGCCACCGGCTGCGGCTGCTCGAGTCGCGGTTGCAAATCCCTCCCATGCAGTGCGGCCCGGCTCATTGATGTGAACGTGAGTGTCGACCAGCCCGGCCATCACCAGCGATTCGTCGTCTGCGTCTATCAGTTTGCAGCCTTCAGGAACATTATCGTAGGAGCTAATGGCAGCAATTTTGTCGTCAACAACGTGAATCGAAGCCGGCGCAATCGAATCCGGCAAAACGACTCGAGGCCCACGAATGACGAGATTAGGCGTCGGCATTAATGTGGTAGCACAAACTGTCTGTCTGCAGAGTGCTCCTCAAGCAAAAGTCGGTGGAGGAGGCGGCAAATTTGTCTGCACTTCGCTGAGACCAAAGACTTGTTCATAGGCAGCCGCGACCGCGGCGAAACTGATGGGCATTATCAAATACACCCCCACAATGCACAAAAGCACCCCCAGCGAGCTCAGGAGTCCGGTTAGCACAATCATCCCCAGTAAGCGCCAAAAATTTGCCATCCCGGCTCGTATGCTGAGCTTCACAGCATTGAGCCCCGACAGGCGACGGTCCACAATCAGAGGATAGGCAAATGTGAATAACACGGAAAGAACAACCAGCAGCACCATGATCACGAGCCAAATGACACCAAAGATTCCGAAGAAGCCAAGGGCCGCCGCCGGGTTGGGCTCGCCGTTCTGAGAAGCGCCCATCATCGTAAACATTCCCACGATATAGAGGACGTAAGCAGGTGCAATGATCACAATCATTGGAAGGTAGTGCAGGAGCGCCGCAATTACGGCATCGCCAAAATAGTCAAAGCCTTTAAAGAGAACAGCGAACTCAATCGGCTGACCTCGTCTGGTTTGAAATAGAGCCAGATAGAGGCCGCAAGTCATTGGTCCCATCAGGATACCGAAGGGGATCAAACTGCCGATGATCATCCCAACCAGAGTCATACCGACAAAAAGCCAGTACTGACTCCGCATCAATTCCCAACCGGCCTTAATACATTCGATTGGCTGGACGGCATTTCGTTTAAACTCAATTTCATTAAAGGGGAAACTCATTGTCTGCGTCCTTTCACTCGAGACTCAGGTGGCTATTAGTATCACGTTTCCAGCCGGCCTTATCTATTACCTGCAACAACTGACCCTTTATGGCCTCAGTGTAAATCAAGGCCCCCATGTTATTGGGGTGGCCAAGAGAGGCGTAACGGCAAATCAGGAAGAGATCCTCCCGGTCTTCCTTTTCCTTTTTGGCTTCCTTGATGTCCTTTGGTTTCTTGAATGTTTCTTCGCAGCTCTTGATTCTGCTTTCCCTGACGTGGTCGTTTGCTTTGTAGGCGGCGGTTCCGAATGAAAGTAAGACTACAACTTTCGCGAAGCCGGAGGCCCTGGTGGAGGCGAATAAGAAAGTCCACAGCAATGTTTCTGGAGCCGCAAACACATGTTCAGGTCCGAACTGGATTTCCGCGAACCGGACTTTAGGTGCATCGGAGTTTGCCCCGCTGTTAATCTTCGTGACCGCGTCCAGCAGGCTTGAAGTAGAAGCCTTGTACCACTCATCCGAGATCGCAACGAGACGCGATCGCATCTCCTTATCAGACATCTTCCGCGCTTCCGGTCTTTGGTTGTTTAGTTTCTTTACCAGCAGTCGCAGAAAGGCGTTGTCGGCAGTTTGTAGTGAGACTATTGGATAGTAACCGGTGACGATCACGTGTGCCGTCGGAAAACCTTCCCTGACGCGCCCTAACAAGCGGTGCATTTTCTCGCCGCAATTCAGTCGTGCCTGGGTACGCAGATCCTCCAGCGGGGTTGAGGCAGCCAGCAGGTTCTTTACCCCAACATCGTTTATGCAACCGTTCATGAGAATGAGCGCCGGACTTGTCTGGTTCTGCTTGTAAAACTGGATGGCGTGATCGAGCTGGTCGTTTATTGTCGGTGAAGTCATGTTTACTTCGCCATTAGGGGAGCTAAACAACGATGGCGCGGACGCTGCTCCTGAAATAACCGCGCCTGAGTGCGCCTCCACGTGAAGCTTTACTTCTCTGTCGGTTTTCTGCTGCAGCCAGCACCGCACGCGTGTGGAAAACTTCTCGTCATCTTTAAGGCCTTGTCCCCACATTATCGAGTCGCCGATAACGAGCATCTGCAGCGGATCGCCGCCTGAGGGATTGACCGGACAGTCGCCGAGCGCAGCGGTCGACGTAAGCAACAGCAATAAAATTATTCCGACTATGGGCAGTGACGTTTTGCTTGGGTATTTGCGGGTCATTGAGATCTTAATTGTCGCAGGAAGTCTTCCAGCACGTTCAGGCTAACCTTGAGGCGATAGTTTTTGGTGGAACGAATATCGTCAATGGGTACGATTTCACGAGACATTTCGGCGCGTGCTCTTTCGATTGTGGTCTCGTCGAGCCGCGCGCCCTGCAACACTGCCTCGGTTTTGCGACAGCGAAGTGGAATTGGCGCCACGCTACCAAGCCCGATTCGTATCACGTCGATGATGCCTTCATTTATTCGGGCGGTGGCGGCAAAGCAAACCTTCGAGATCGCCTGCGCTTTTCGCGTACCCACTTTGCGATAGTAGTGGCGCAAATCCGGCCAGAGGCGCGGCAGGCGAATGCGCGCCAGCAGTTCATCGGGCTGCATGATGGTTTGTTTGTAACCGGTATGAAAAGTCTGATAGGGCACCCAGCGCGAGCCACGTACCGAGAGGAGTTCCAACTCCGCGTTGTAAGCGAGTAAGGCTGGCGGTGAGTCTGCTGCGGGAGAAGCGTTTACGATGTTGCCGCCCAACGTGCCGCGGTTTTGAATCGCGAGTCCGCCGGTTTCGCTGGCCGCCTGGCAGAGCATGGGAAACTCTTCGCGCAGAACTTCCTGCGTTTGAACTTCGGTGTAAGTCGTGAGTGCACCGAGCGTAACCTGCTCGGTTGAGACATCAATGCCGCGCAGCCCGGTGAGGTTCCAGATGTTGAGGTAGTTTTTGTGGGGCAGCTTGCCTGATTCGAGCAACACCATCAGATCGGTGCCACCGGCAAACGGCTGCCAGACGCCCGGCTCGCGCGCGAGGGTGGCGAGCGCATCGGGGAGCGATGCCGGGGAAATTAATTGATAACTTGGAACGTGTCCTCTCATTTCGTACGACTCTCAAGATCGCGCTGCCCTGTAGTCAAGCGCTGTGGCAATCGCCATTACTCGATCCAACGACACATCTTCAGATGCGCTCCCTCTGACAAGCTCGCACCACCGACTCAAAAATCTTCATATAGCCAGTGCAGCGACAAAGATTTCCAGCGAGTCCATTACGAACATCCGCTTCAGTCGGATTCGGATTTCGTTCCAACAGATCCACTGCTGCCATCACCATCCCCGGCGTGCAGATGCCGCATTGTGCCCCACCACAATCGATGAATGCCTGTTGTACGGCGTGCATCTGATCGCCATTCGCGACGCCTTCGATCGTTTTGATCGTCGCGCCCTCAACCTGTGCCACCGGAACCAGACAACTGTTCACGATACGGCCATCGATGGTGACGGAACACGCGCCGCATTCGCCTTCGCCGCAACCTTCCTTGGTTCCGGTCAGATGCAACTGCTCGCGCAGCACGTCAAGCAAACGCTCCATTGGATGCGCCTCGAGCGTTCGTGGCTTGCCATTGACGGTGCAGTTGATCGGTTTCCTTTCAGACATTGGCGTTTTCAGCAATTGAGTGCTTCGCGGCTTCATCCCTCCGCGTAGCAACTAACTTAAGCTTTAGCCGCACGTAGCTTTACTAGTTGTGCGCGTAGCTTTCTCGTGACCGCCTGTTGAAGGTTCTTGTCGACGCATTTTGCTACGGCCTTTTTTTCTACTAGCGGACCGATGCCAGTTTGTAGCGTGGAGCAAAGCGTGTCCATCATGCCACTCCACATCTCACGCTCAGCAGCTGACATGGCGTTGTCAAATCTTTGGCTTGCTTCCTCCCGGCCCTGGTCAATTGCTTTCGTCTCAGCATTGATCCTCGCTTCTTTAGCTCCTAGCACTTGCTTGGCCTGGGCTCGTCTGAAGTCCTGGTTTTCCCGCTGCTCCCTGGCAACGTCCTTCAAGTATGCCATTAGACAAACCATCAACTCGTCAGGGGAGGCCGCCCCGGACCCGGTAGCAAATTCAGTCGCTAAGGTTTTAGCCGCCCATGAGCTGTCAAAAGGACCGGGCGGATGTTTCCCGGCAGCGGCCATAAACTTTTCTTTGGTGGCAGGGCTCAAGCTCTCGAAAGCCTCGGCCGCCATCTTTCGCAATTCTTCAGCATCATCGGAGACCGGGAACATCCGCAGCGCCAAATAATGTGAATTCGCTGTTCGAGTGTTGGACACTGGCCGGCTGCTGGATGCCAGCGGCGAATTCAATGAAAGCGCAAACGACGTTAGAACCAACAGTACTTTCGCGGCATAGTGCTTCACGATGTGCCTCCTTTACACCAAAGTTGTGCGAGGAAACTCAAACAGTCTTTCCCTGGAGCCTTTCCATCATGGCTTCCGGCATCAGCGGCACGTGATTGAAGCTCACGCCGGTAGCATTTTCGATTGCGCTTAATATTGCCGGGGCAGCGCCATCCATTGGCAGTTCACCGATTCCTTTTGCGCCTCCGGGACCATATGCATAAGGGTTCTCTTCAAAGTAAACACGAATCGGTGGAATGTCAGCCGCGGTTGGCATAATGTAGTTAGTCATTTGTCCGTTCGCCATTCTCCCGTCTTTCCACACCACGTTCTCGAAGAGGGTAAAACCAATTGCCTGCGCCACGCCGCCTTCTATCTGCCCGGCCGCCAGCACTGGATTGATAACTCGCCCAACCTCCTGCACGGCGACAAAATCATCTACATGCGCTTCGTAGGTCAGCAGGTCAACTGACACTTCGGCAACATAAACTGCCCACGCATAAGTGCCGTAAGCATCGCCCTGGTATTTCTCGTCATCCCAGAAAACATTCGGCGGAGCCTGATACTTACTAAAAGCCTTCAAGGGCCCAAACGTCTCGAGGTACTTACGACAGGCTGCTTGAAATTCTTCTGAGCCGTAACCATCGGATAACAGTCCGCTGCCGACAAGGGTCTGCTTCAAACCGAGCACGGCTGACTCCACGAGTTTCCCAACCACCATGCAGGTGCGCGATGCCACCGTGGGCCCGCTGTTCGGAACGTCTTTCGTGTCTGGTTGGGCTACTTCTATCAGCGACTCGTCAACCCCAAGCGCTTCGGCAGCGATTTGAGAAAAAATTGTATTCGTGCCCTGACCGATCTCAGTGCTGGCAGCCAAAATTCGGACGCGCCCTTCCGGCGTCGCTTCAGCACCCACCACCGACGCCAGATAAACTTCGCCCGAGCCGGTAAAGCCGGCGCCATGCATGAATGAAGCGAACCCGATCCCCTTCTTGATCCCGGATGGATGCCTACCTCCTGCTCCTGCCTCCTGCCCCTGATTCTCTCTCGCGAATCGCTGCTGCTTCTCATGGTAACCGCTCAGCTCAAACGCGCGATCCAGTAGCTGCTCCATATCCACCTTTTCACGAATCAACTGGCTGGTCGCGGTTGTCTGTCCTTCTTTCACGAAGTTGCGGCGACGAAATTCATCTGGAGTCAGCCCTAACGTTCCGGCAACTTTATCGAGTTGTCGCTCCAGCGCAAAAATACTTTGCGGTGCGCCAAACCCACGAAAGGCGCCGTGCGGAGGAACATTGGTGGCAACTGCGCGCGAGCGGATGCGCACGTTGGGACAGGAATAAGGACCGGCAGCGTGGATGGTGCCCCGCGATAGGACGACCGGAGAAAGGGTGCAATAAGCGCCGCCGTCGATGATGAACTCAATCTCCATCCCGAGCAGCTTGCCAGCCTTCGATACCGCGGTCTTGTGCCGCGTGCGAGAGGGATGACGTTTCGTTGTCGCCAGCATGTCTTCGGCGCGATCGTAGATCATCTTCACCGGCTTGCCTGACTTCCAGGACAGCAGCGCAGCATGCCCGGCCAGCAGCGACGGATACTCTTCCTTGCCGCCAAAGCCTCCCCCAGTCTCGGTTTGAATGACGCGGATTTTTTCTTCGGGCAGGCCGAAAAGTTTCACCAACGCCTTGTGGACGTAGTAAGGACATTGCATTGAACCCCAAACCGTCACGCCGTCCACAGGGTTGGCGATAGCGATGGCGCCATTGTTTTCGATGTAGAGTTGTTCCTGTGCTCCGGTGTGATACTCGCCCTCGACGACGAAGTCCGCCGTTGACCAGACGTCGTCCACGTTTCCTTTATCAACCAGAAAAGATTTGAAGACGTTATCCTCTCCCCAGATGATCGCCTTCTTGTCCAGAGAATCAGAGAGCGTAAAAACCGGCGGCAGTTTTTCGATTTCAATGCGAACGTTTCGGCGGGCTTCTTCCAACAAGTATTTGTCCGGGTGAGCCAGCAGCAGTATTGGCTCTTCCGGATGATTGACTATCTCGTTTGCCAGGTAAGGCTGATCGTTGAGTATCAGCGCCACGTAGTTTTCACCTGGAATGTCCTTCGCGGTAATTACCGTGAACTCATCCCAGGGGATATCGCCTTCGAAAGAAATGTTCTTGATGCGCCCGCGAGGCACCTCACTGCGCACGGTCGTGCCATGAAGCATTTCCGGAAACGAAATGTCATCAACGTAGAGCGCCTGACCCGTGACTTTTTTCCGGCCTTCTTTGCGCGGCGCGGATTTGCCGATAGGGTGATTGTTTGCTTGCGGGCTCATGCTAAGAGTGGACTGTGGAAATAAAGGCCGTCGATTCGTCAGGGGTGGATTCAAGTTTCAATCAAATGAAATTGCTCTTCGCTCCGGAGCAGCGGCATGTTTATAGCAACAAACCATCCAATCAAATTTTCTTCGCTCCGTGAGGAGCGAAACGTGTTTCCAGACGGGAGTGCGCCAAAGTTTTGCGTTCCTACGGGGGCGAGGTTAATCGCGTGACGTTGGGCTATAAACCGCTGGGGCGAAATCCGACAGCATCAGCTTGTTGCGCTCCAAATTGAAGTCGTCAGGATATTCTAGCCCAAATCACTCACGGCTTCGCGATCACCAGCGGATTCGCTTCCAGCTCTCGCCGATAAAACACACGTGGGCGCTGCAGGCTGCGCTTCTCAGGCTCAGCGATAGTTTGCTCGCCCTCCGTGAAGGCGATTGCCAGACCAACACCACGGCCTTCCTTCATTTTCGTTTCCTGCATCTGCGGCACGCGTTCAGTCGCAAAGTCTAACCACTCGCGCGCGTTCAGTACTCCGTCTTTCGGTTCATTGTCCGCGACGGCAGTTTTCAATCCTTCCTCGACTAACGCAAACGTCAATAGCCCATGACCAAACTGCGCCGCCTCGAGCGCAGCCTGATAGCTCTGCGCCGCCGTCAGGATGTACATGCCTTTCTCATAGGCCAGTTGGGCCAGACCCTTTGAATTCATCGGGCCGCGCCGTTTTTCTTCTGCTTCCAGCGCTTGCCCGGAATTACAAGCGTCGATGACCAGCAGCAGATGACCGGCGTCGAGCCGTTCGACTGCTTGCTCCAGCTCTACGTCCGAGATGCTGTGTTCCAGAATCGACTTCAGGCCCGCCTCATTGAGTTTGGTGCGTTCGCCGGTGTAGCCGAGGTCATGAGGAATGAGATAAAAACGCTGGGCCTGTGCGGTGCCGTGTCCGGCGAAGTAGATGATGACGGTGTCTTCAGGCTCGGCGCGCTTTAATCCGTCAAAAGGACCAGCTTTCAGCGACGGAGGACCGGGAACACCGGCGAGTCGGTTCAAGACAGACAGGATGTTGGCCTTGGTCGCGTTCTCATTAATCAAGGGCACGACTTCGACGCGCTCAAACTGAGCCACTTGATTTTGCCTGAGTCGCACCTCATCACCGAAGCTTTGGGCATCGGCCACGGCATATTTCAAGTTGTACTGCGCATTCGCATAATCATTAATGCCGACCGCGATGATGTAAGCCGTGCCCCCGCGTTTCAAGTTGTCGGCGCCGGTTAGAACGACCTGCGCGTCTTTGCTTTTGACGTTGTCTTTGTTGAAGGCGTAGGCGGTCAACCGGTTCGGTCCCGCGGTAACGGTAATCTCTTCCTCAAAGGCGGCTGAGGGTTTTCCGCCCAGTACATCGCCATGCCAAACCTTTACCAGCGACCCATTGCGGAACAAACGCACATCGCGAGCGCCGCTGCCCTGCGGATTGTCTTTGTCAGCCGGGGCTTCGGAAATATCGACCTTCACTTTGATCGTGCGCGCAGCGATCGTAGTGTTTGCTTCTGAAGCAACGGACAATTTAACGACCGGTTGCCGGCGATCTTTCTTGGAAACATCCAGGGCGACCTTCGGACGTTTGCCGGCGAAGACATCGCCCAACAAACCTGGATAGTAAAACTCATTGAAGAACCACTCGATCGGAGCGACGTTGAACGTGTCCTGGTTGTAGCGCCAGAGAATTTGATTCCAGGCAGCCGGCGTCCCGTCAAACAGTCCCTGCGGAGTGACGACCATCCATTCCCCACCGTCGTCGAGCGAGATAAGCGTCAACAGATGTTCGCCGGTGTTTGCGTCCCACAAAAACGTGCTGCCGTCGTCGCTAGCCGATGCGAGCAGCCGCGTGTCGGGGCTGAAATCCAGCGACTCGATGTTGGCGGTGTGCCCACTGAGGGTGCGCAGTTCCCTCCGTCCGGCAACGTCCCAAATTCTGATGGTGTTGTCGGTGCTGCCCGAAGCCAGCAAGCGACCGTCGCGACTAAAGGCCACCTGAGTGACACCTTTGCCATGACCTTTCAGCGCGCCGATCTCCGTGCCGCTTGCCACGTCCCACAGTGTTACCTGGCCTATCGCTTCCACCTTCATGTTCTTCATCATCTCGTCAGGATCCGGTGGCTTGGAGTTCTTCCGATTTTTTTGCGCTGCAGGATTCATCATCGCCGCGAAATCCAGATTTGACTTCGACTCGACTCCGCCAATGGCCAGGATCCGGCCATCGGGACTGAACGCCAGGGAAGTTACACTTCGGCCCATGGTGCCGGCAGACATTGAGCCCATGACGTTGGTCATCATGTCAGCGACGGCCGTCATGTCAGGCATCTGCGGCATGCTGCCTGGCTTTCCTCGCCTCATGTTTTTGAGTTGGTCCGGGGTCATGCCACCGATGCCGCTCATCATTTGCGTGAGGCCTGCCATCGGAGAAGAAGTCAGATCGCGCACCTTGCTGCCGGAGGAGGCATCCCATAAAGAGACCTCGCCCATTGCTCCCAACATTGCAACCACGCGGTTGTCTTGACTGAATCCGACTTCAGTTGCGGACGAAGTGGACTGCAGGGTGCGCAGTTCGCGACCAGTCTTCACCTCCCAAATCTTGACGAGGTTAGTGTTTAGCCGGCCCACCTGGTGCTCTTGTCTCATGAGGGCTTCATTCGCAGTGTAAATCACCACCAGCATGTTTCCGTCCGGACTGAAGCTCACGCGCTGAACAACGTAATCAGCGGTCGTTGGCGTAAGGCTTTGGAGTTTGCGACCGCTGGGCGTTTCCAATATCGATACGGTTCCGTTGTTAGGGGTATACGCTGCGAGCAGCCGTCCGTCAGGACTGGGAAAGCCAAGCTGTTGGTCGGTTGGTGCGGCGGCGAGTCGTAAGCCCCGTCCGGTACGCAGATCCCAACGCGTGCGGCCGCCGGAAGAAAGTTGGTTGCCATCAGCACTGAACGCGACCTTGTAAGCCATGTTTGTGCGACCGCTGAGCTTGAGCAATTGTTTCGCGGTGTCTGTTTCCCAAAGGATGGTTGGCGTGTCAAATCCTCCGGTGGCCACCTTTTTCCCGTCCTCACTGAAACCAGCGAAGACGCGGCCGGTCGTGAGAAAGACCCCACTGTTAGGCGCCGGCAAAGCCGGTAACTCGCGACCGCTGGCGACGTCCCATATTTTGACGGTATACCCTTCTGAGAAAGAGAGTAGCCGAGCATCACGGCTGAATTTGAGTTGCCCAAAAAGCTGCGTGGCTGGTCCCAGGTCGCGCTCGTTGGCCCGGCTGGTTACGTCCCAAACCTTTATTCGCTTTTCGACGATGCCCGCGACGAGCACTTGTCCGTTGGCGCCAAACGCCAGGTCAGCGGTATCGATCCCTTTGTCGGGGAGGTTTACAGCGCGCAGCTCGCGACTGGTTGCGAGATCCCAAACTTGAAGTTTGTTTTGGCCATCGCCCGTCGATAGACGGGCTAGTTGAGTTCCATCCAGGCTCAACGCGACGCCGCCCTCACCGCCCATAAGAGCTAAGCTATTCAACATCTCCGCAGTGGAAGTCGACACTATTCTGGCCGACGGGATGTCCCAAACTCTGATGGCGTCACTGATCGTCACCAGGCGATCATTTGAACTGAACGCGATGAAATAAACTCCTGAAATTGACGATGCCAGTCCGCCCTCAGCCGAAGTTAGCGTTTGCACTTCGCGACCGCTGGTTACTTCCCAAACCTTGACGGTATTTTCGCCTCCCGCTGCGGCGATAAAACGGCCATCACGGCTGAAGGCCATTGCCGGCGACATGCCCATCCCGCTCTGTTTGCCGCTCGAGAGATTCCGCAGCTCGCGCCCGGTTGCGGTGTCCCATAGCTTGATGGTGCTGCTGCGAAATGTCGCGGTCGCGAGCAGGCGACCATCAGGGCTAAAAATGAGCCGGGTAGCGCCAAAGAAATTGTTGTAGCCGGTCTGAAGGACAAGCTCTGGTTTGGCCTCACGAGACTGCGTACCCGTCTGCGTGTTGTTTGCCGCGGTGCTGCTTTCGATCCCCACCCCGCGCTGCTCGGGGGTCGGTGTAGGCGCAGGTGTTTGTGCCAGTGCA
>Ga0207689_10005515_pt1 | contig 11306 bp, 9 predicted proteins | sample KBSMisM52_FD_184312 | JGI IMG/M metagenome (GOLD analysis project Ga0207689, IMG submission 184312) | Miscanthus rhizosphere microbial communities from Kellogg Biological Station, Michigan, USA - KBS Miscanthus M5-2 (SPAdes) (version 2) | ecosystem: Host-associated > Plants > Roots > Rhizosphere... | reverse complement strand
CGCTGGTGGTACAGGCGGTGGTATCTCCGGTGGTGCGGGGGGCGGTGGTACGGGTGATGGTGTGGGCGGTGGTGTGGGCGACGGTGCGGGCGTTGGCGACGCGGCTGTGACACTCTTGCTCGCGGTGGCGACCGCACCGCTGCTGTCCTTGACGGTCAACACTACTACGTAAGTGCCGGGCAGGGCGAACCGATGCGTAACCGCCCCGTCGGTTCCGGTCGTTCCGTCGCCGAAATTCCACATGGACGAAATGACCGCCGCACCAATGGCCGGAACCACACTGCTGCTGAAATAAAATGTATCCGGGGCCAATTGGCTTACCAGGATCGTCGCCGCGGAGCCGGTGATGACCTCGTCCTTGGCACAGAATGCCACGCCATTCGGCCCGTAACCTTCGCCGATCGAGCCACGTGAAACCATCGCCTGTTTGACGCTTGGATCGGTAGTATAGCGATGGTTTACGTCGGACCTGTTGTTGAATGTCCTGTAAACGGATGTGGTCCCCGCTGGACACGCCCCAGTAGATCGGTCCGGCATTTGAATCTGGAATACATTGCTGGACTCGAACTGCCAGCTCGAAGAAAATTTGCTGATGACCGCGGCGCATTCATCCGTCGATCCAGAGTAGAAATGCGAATCCAGTCCGGCCTCGGGTCGACCGTAAAAGCGGCAGACGGGGCTCAGGAGTGGACTCGCCGGCGTCGTCGCGTAAGCCGAGAATTGCTTGCCCGTCCGCGCCCAACCGCGGAACACACCGGTGTCCAGAGCGTTCATCTCGGCGGCGTCTGCCGTGATGAAATAGTGATCGAGGGTGGCGTTGTAGTACTCGATGATCTGAACCGGTGAAGGCGGCACAGCGGGCGCAGGTGGTCCCCAAAGTCCGCCACCAGCAATGCAGGAAAGGGGGCTCCCGAGGGCAAGGGACAGCAGGAGCGTGACGAGTGGGCGATTCGACATAGAGACCTTGGGTTCGGGCAGATAGAGCGGTACGAGAGGTGTATCTCGCGAGTGCCGGTCCTCCATGGGCTTTGGATACCGAAGATGCTGCACGCGCGCGGCCTCCTCATGACAATAGCATAAACATGCCAATGGCATTAAGGATGCCTGAACGGACCGCGAGTCCTGCCGGCCAATTGTCCGAAAAAAACCACACAAACGACGCGCGGCGGCTTAGTTGTCAGCTACAGGCCCCGCCAGCGGTGCCTTGGACCATCACTTGTGGGGTATCCGCATGGGATTCCGTTTTTCCATTGAAGGGTCGCGGCATCCTGTCCGGCTGAAGCCGCGCCCATCACTGCAGCCCGCCGCCAGGCCGCTGATCGCAGTGGACCGCATCGCATCCGGGGAAATGGTGGCAGGTGCGCCGGCACGAATCAGCGCGCGGCGTACACGTGCATCGGCGACACCGTGAATCTGGCGCACGGCGCGAAGCACTCACCAAGGTCGCGCACCATGCGATCCTGATCGACCGCGTGACGCGCGATCGCCTGGGCGAGCGCATCGTCGTGTAGCCGCTCGGACCGGTGCAGTTCAAAGGCAAGATGGCCGAGGTCGACGTCTTCGCGGTCGACCCGACCAAAGCGCTGAGCGCGTAGCTAGCGCGCGGCTTGGCGCGCTACCCGGGCTGCTTTTCTTCCTCGAGCAGATCCGCCTCTGCCTGGCCGCGCGCCTCGTCGCGCTCGACGGCCAGATGCGACAGGTAATCGGCGGTGATGTCGCCGGTGATGTACTTGCCGTCGAAGCAGGACGCCTCGAAATTGACGAGCTTCGGATTGGTGCCGCGCACCGCGTCTTTCAGCGCTTCGAGGTCCTGATAAATGAGCAGATCCGCGCCGATCTCGTTGGCGATCTCGACTTCGGTGCGGCCGGTCGCGACGAGCTCGTGCTGATTCGGCATGTCGATGCCGTAGACATTGGGATAGCGGACCGGCGGGCTGGCCGACGCGAAATACACCTTCTTCGCGCCCGCTTCGCGCGCCATCATGACGATCTCCCGCGACGTCGTGCCGCGCACGATCGAATCGTCGACGAGCAGCACCACCTTGTCCTTGAACTCGATGCCGACCGGGTTCAGCTTCTGGCGCACGCTCTTCGTGCGCATCGCCTGTCCCGGCATGATGAACGTGCGGCCGATGTAACGGTTCTTGACGAAGCCTTCGCGATATTTGATCCCCAGCCGGTTGGCGAGCTCGAGCGCGGACGGCCGGCTCGAATCGGGAATGGGGATGACGACGTCGATATCGCGCGCCTCGGGCATCAGGCGGATCTTCTCGGCCAATGCGCCGCCCATGTTGAGGCGTGACTCGTACACCGACGTGCCGTCGATGACCGAATCCGGCCGCGCAAGGTAGACGAACTCGAAGATGCAGGGATTGAGCGACGGGTTTTCGGCGCATTGCCGCGCATGGAACTTGCCCGTGATGTCGACGAAGATCGCCTCGCCGGGCGCGACATCGCGCAGCACGTGAAACCCCAGCGGCTCGATCGACACCGATTCCGACGCGACGATGTACTCGGTTCCGCCCATCTGCTCGTTCTTGCCGATGATGAGCGGGCGAATGCCGAAAGGATCGCGGAACGCCAGCATGCCGTAGCCGGCGATCATCGCCACCACCGCATACGCGCCCCGGCAGCGCCGGTGCACGCCCGCGACGGCCTTGAAGATTGCGTCGGGATCGAGCCGATGATGTTGCGCGGCGCGCTCGAGCTCGAGCGCGAGCACGTTCAACAGCACTTCGCTGTCGGAATTGGTGTTGACATGGCGAAAATCGAGCTGGAAGAGCTCGCGCTTCAATTCTTCGCTGTTGGTCAGGTTGCCGTTATGGCCGAGCGTCACGCCGAATGGCGAGTTGACGTAGAAGGGCTGCGACTCGGAATCGGCATACGCGGAACCGGCGGTGGGGTAGCGGCAATGGCCGATACCGGCCGTGCCCACGAGATCGCGCATATTGCGGGTACGGAACACGTTCTGCACGAGTCCGGGTCCCTTGTACATGTGGAAAACCGGGCCCTCGCTGGTGACGATGCCCGCGGCGTCCTGGCCGCGGTGCTGCAGCAGCAGGAGGCCGTCGTAGAGCAATTGGTTGACGGGCGTATGCGCGACGACGCCGACGATGCCACACATGAAAGCACTACACCTTTCTCTCCGCGGGGACACGAGGTAACGTGCGGGCCTCGCGGGAATAATCAAGCTGCTGCGCCCACTCCGACGGCAACCAGGGTGCCAACGCCAGCGCGCCGACCACCAGCACCGGCGCAAGGGCCGAATTCTGCCACCAATTGAACCTGGGCAGGGACGTCAGTCCGGCAAACAACACGAAAACCAGCACCAGCACGACACCCCGGGCGATGCCGAACACCGCGCCCAGAAAGCGGTCGACGAAACCCAGACCCGCCTTTCGGATCACGTTGCGCAGTGGCCACGCAATAAGCGCGCCCACGAGCAACGCGACCAGCAGAATCGCCACGAACGCGATCAAGTATCGGACCACGGGGTGGCCGCCGAATTCCGGCAACCATGCGCCGACCAGCGGCGAAAATGCCAGGGCCGCGAAGAATCCGAGCACCCACGAGAGCAGTGCAATCAATTCACGCGTAATCCCGCGAGCGAACGCAAACAGCATCGATAGTGCAACCACGCCGATGACGGACCAATCGAGGACAGTCATCGCGGGCAATCGCCGCTATTTGGCCGTGGCGACAATTCCGCTATAGCCTTCACCCTTCAGCTTGTCTCGCGAAGACGCGGCCGCATCGCGCGACGGATAGGGACCGACGCGCACGCGCCACAGCGTTCCCTTGGTCGTAACCAGAGGCTCCGTATAGGCGGGATACCCTGCCTTCTTGAGCTTGTTGGTCAGCGAATTGGCGCCTTTGTCATCCAGAAACGCCGCCAGCTGAACGGAAAAGCCCGACAACGCAGGCTCGTTCTGCGCCGGCGGCGCGTTCGCTGCAGCAGCGACCACGGGCGCAGGCGCGACCGGTGGCGCAAGTGACTGGGCCGGCGTGGCGGACGCCGTCGCACTCGCCGGTGCCGGGGTGACCGTTTCCGCTTTTGGTGCTTCTGCTTTTGGCGCTTCTGCTTTTGGCGCTTCTGCTTTTGGCGCCTCTGCTTTGGGTGGCTCGACCTTCGGAGGCTCGACTTTCGAAGGCTCGGACCTCGCAGCCTCTGCCCTCACCTCCGGCTTCGTGTCCGAGCGCGGATCATTCTTCTGCGCGCCCGACTTGATGGGCGACGCCGCCTTGCTCGCCTCGTTCAGGCGATTGACGAACTTGCCTTCGTCGACCGGAGGGATGCGCACCGAAACGTCTTCGCCGAGCGGCTTGGGATCGCTCTCGAGCAGCATCGGCACGAAGACAGCGGCGGCCAGCGCGAGCACGATGGCGCCCACGAGGCGGCGGCGCGCGCGGCGCCTAAGATCGTCGACGTTGACATCGGCGGGATCAGCCATGGAAACGGTCCTGCAACAGTCCTGACAACGCGAAACGTTGCGTCAACGCCGGGTCGCGACCAACCCTTGCGCAACAGCCGAGAAGCATCCGAAGACAACAATTCTATCAGCCTCGCCGGCGCGCTCCTTCGCGGCGAGGTAGGCCGCGGGAATGTCGTCAAACATCTGGATCGTGTGCGACGGCGCGCCAGCGCCGACGAGCGCATCGCGCACCGTCTGCGCGCTCGCCCCGCGCGGACCCGGAATCGTCGCGACGTGCCAACGGTCGATCCGCTGCTTCATCGCCGTCACCACACCCGCGATGTCCTTGTCGGCGAGCATCCCGCAGACGGCGATCGTTTCCGCGTAGTACCCCATCGCGCCGAGCGCCTCTGCCAACGCACGCGCCGCATGCGGATTGTGCGCAACATCGAGGACGGTGGCCGGCTTGCCGGGCATCACCTGAAAACGTCCGGGCAATGCGACGGTCAACAGCCCTTCGCGCACGGCGCCGCCGCTCACCGGCAGCCGCGGATGCAGAATGTCGAGTGCCGCGAGCGCGGTGGCGGCGTTGGCCAATTGATATGCGCCGCGCAACGCGGGAAACGGCAAACCGAAGCGCTCGTTGAAACGACCCCGACGCTCCGCGGCTATCGCCGCTGCGCTGCCCCCAATGGGGGCGAAGTTCGCACCTTGGGACGGCCCGGCGGTGCTCATACGTCCGCGGTAGCGCCACTGCGCCCCTTCGTTGACATAGCCGTAGTCGCGTCCGATGCGGAGCAGATCGGCGCCGATCGCGTTCGCCGTCGCCGCAACGCTCGCGGGCGGATCGGGATCCGCGCACAGCGCAGGACGGCCGGCGCGAAATATCCCGGATTTTTCGCGGCCGATGTCCTCGCGCGTCGGCCCGAGATAGTCGACGTGGTCGATATCGACGCTGGTCAATATGGCCACATCCGCGTCCACGATGTTGACGGCGTCGAGGCGGCCGCCCAATCCGACTTCGAGAATGAGCGCGTCGAGTGCCGCACGCGAGAACAGCCACAACGCGGCCAGCGTGCCGAACTCGAAGTACGTCAGTGTTACCGGCGTGCCCTCCGCGCTGGACGTCGCGAGCCTCGCGTCTTCGACGGCATTGAAGGCTTCGATCAACTCGGCGTCGGTCGCATCGTTTCCCGCGATGCGCACCCGCTCGTTGTAACGGAGCAAATGCGGCGACGTGTAGAGACCGGCGCGATATCCGGCGCAACGCAAGATGGCATCGAGCAGCGCGCACGTCGAGCCCTTCCCGTTCGTGCCGGCGACGGTGACCACCGGACAGCGGATCTCCGCGGCGAGGCGCGCGTGCACGGCGCGCACGCGATCGAGACCCATCGCGATGGATTTCGGATGAAGGGTTTCGAGAAAGTCCAGCCAGGCAGCGAGCGTCGCGGGGCGGCTCATGCGAAAGCAAAGTGAAGAAGCGAGAAGGCGAGGAGTTCAGGCTCGTAGCGCAGACGCCTCGCCGTCAGACTTCCTTACCTCCTCACTTTCTCGCTTCCTTACTGTATTAACTGGTGGGGGCGGGTTGACGGGCCAGCAGCGCCAGCAGGCGCGCGAGCTCGTCGCGCAACTGGCGGCGGTCGACGATGAGGTCGAGCGCGCCTTTTTCCATCAGGAATTCGGCCCGCTGGAAGCCTTCCGGCAACTTCTCGCGCACTGTCTGCTCGATCACGCGCGGACCGGCGAACCCGATCAACGCGCCCGGCTCGGCGATGACCAGGTCGGCCACGAAGGCGAACGATGCGGACACGCCACCCATCGTCGGGTCGGTCAGGATCGACACGAATGGCAGGCGCGCCTTGTTCAATTCCTGCAGCACCGCCGTCGTTTTCGCCATCTGGAACAGCGAGTTGACGCCTTCCTGCATCCGGGCGCCGCCGGAGGCGGAGACGCAGACGAACGGGACCCGGTTTTCGTACGCAACGCGCACGCCGCGCACGAACCGCTCGCCAACCACCGAGCCCATCGAGCCGCCCATGAACCCGAATTCGAACACCGCGATCACCAGCGGCACGCTCTTGACGCTACCCTGCATCACGATCAGCGCATCGGTTTCGCCGGTCTCCTCGAGCGCCGCGGAAAGGCGCTCCGGATATTTCTTCTGGTCCTTGAACTTGAGACTGTCGACCGGCACGACCTCCGAACCGATCTCGAACCGGCCTTCGGGGTCCAGCAGCTGATCGATGCGCTCGCGCGCGGCGACGCGTTGATGATGGCCGCACTTCGGGCATACCTCGAGGTTGTTCTCGAGATCGGTGCGATATAGCACCGCTTCGCACGACGGGCATTTGACCCAGAGGCCTTCCGGGACCGGTGTGCGGCGTTCGCCCGGCGTGCGTTGGATGCGTGGCGGAAGCAGCTTCTGCAACCAGGTCATCGGCGACCCCCAGACTCAAGACGAAGCGACGACATTACGGCCTTCATGCCGCCTTCTTGTCCATCGCATCCAGCGCGTGCCGGATGGTAGCAAGCCAGGCGCCCGCCCGCGATGCGGCCTCGATCGGCGGCCCGGATTCGATTTCCTGAATAATCCGGCTGCCGATCACGATCGCATCGGCATGCGCGGCAATCGCCCGCGCGCTCGCGGCATCACGGATGCCGAAGCCGACGCCCACCGGCAGCGCGACATGGCGGCGGATTTCCTTCAACTTGTGCGCGACGTCGGACGTGTCGAGATGGCCGGCGCCGGTCACGCCCTTGAGCGAGACATAGTAGACATAACCGCGGGCAAGCCGCGCCACCTCGGCAATGCGCGCTTCCGGCGTGGTCGGCGCGAGCAGGAAAATCGGCGCAATCCCGCGCGCGACCATCAGTGCGGCGAAATCGCCTGCTTCCTCGGGCGGATAGTCGACGACGAGCACGCCGTCCACGCCTGCCGCCTGCGCGCGATCGGCGAAAGCGGTGATGCCCATCGCCTCGATCGGATTGGCGTAGCCCATGAGCACGATCGGCGTCGTCGAATTTCCGCTGCGGAACTCGCGAACGATCGCGAGCACGTCCGACAAGCCGACATGCTGCGCCAGCGCGCGTTCGGAAGCGCGCTGGATCACGGGACCATCGGCCATCGGATCGGAGAACGGCACGCCCAGCTCGATGATGTCGGCGCCGGCATGCACCAGCGCGTCCATGATCGAGCGCGTGGCTGACGGCGACGGGTCGCCGGTCGTGACATAAGGGATGAGCGCCGTGCGGCCCTTGGCCTTGAGCTGCGCGAACGTGGCGTCGATGCGGTTCAAGTCAGCGCTTTGACTTCTGGGCGTCGCGTTCGGCCACGGTATTCATGTCCTTGTCACCGCGGCCGGACAGGTTGACGAGCAGGATCTTTTCCTTGGCCAGCGTGGGCGCAAGTTTCATCGCGTACGCGAGCGCGTGTGCCGATTCCAGCGCGGGAATGATGCCTTCGATCCTGCAACACGCATGAAATGCGGCGAGCGCTTCGTCGTCGTCGATGACGACGTATTCGGCGCGGCCCGAGTCCTTGAGCCACGCGTGCTCCGGACCCACGCCCGGATAATCGAGCCCCGCCGACACCGAGTGCGTCTCGGTGATCTGCCCGTTCGCATCCTGCAGCAGGTAAGTGCGGTTGCCGTGCAGCACACCGGGGCGCCCCGCGCTCAGCGACGCCGCATGGCGTCCGCTGGCGATGCCATCGCCCCCTGCCTCGACGCCGATCAGCCTGACGGCCGAATGCGGAATGTATGGATAGAAGATCCCGATTGCATTGCTGCCGCCGCCGACGCATGCGATCACCGCGTCAGGTTGGCGCCCCGCGTATTCCGGCATCTGCACCATGCATTCGTCGCCGATGACGCGCTGGAAATCGCGCACCATCATCGGATAGGGATGGGGGCCCGCGACGGTGCCGATGATGTAGAACGTGCTTTCGACGTTGGTGACCCAGTCGCGCATCGCCTCGTTGAGCGCGTCCTTCAGCGTCTTCGAGCCGGATTCGACCGGCACCACCTTGGCGCCAAGCAGGTTCATCCGGTAGACGTTCTGCGCCTGGCGCTTCACGTCCTCCGAGCCCATGTACACGACGCACTCCATCCCGTAGCGCGCGGCGATGGTCGCCGTCGCCACGCCATGCTGGCCGGCGCCGGTCTCGGCGATGACGCGCGGCTTGCCCAACCGCCTGGCGAGCAGCGCCTGCCCGATCACATTGTTGATCTTGTGCGCACCGGTGTGATTCAGGTCTTCGCGCTTCAACCAGATCTGCGCGCCGCCCAGCTCGCGCGACCAGCGCTCGGCGTAATAGACCGGCGACGGCCGGCCGACATAGTGCAGAAGCTCATGCGCAAACTCGGCGCGAAACGCCGGGTCGTCGCGATACCGCGCGTACGCCCCCTTCAACTCTTCAAGCGCGCGAATCAGCGTTTCGGCGACGAAGACGCCGCCGTAGGGTCCGAAATGTCCGCGCTCGTCGGGAAGCGTGTAGGGAAGGTCAGTCATCCGCATTGCGCACTCCGTCGATGAACGCCGCGATGCGCGCGGCGTCCTTGATGCCTTTGCGTACGTTGCCATCCGGACCGCGCTCCTCGACGCCGCTCGACACGTCGACGGCCCACGGGCGCACGGCGCGGATCGCCTCGCCGACGTTGGCGGGATCGAGACCCCCTGAAAGGATCACCGGCGCAGGGAGCTTACCCTGCACGGCACCCGACAGCCGCGACCAGTCGAACGCGCGACCGGTACCGCCCGGCAGATCGCCCGGCCAGTACGAATCGAACAGCAGCCCCGCCGCGTCGTCGTACAGCGCCGCATATTCTAGCAAATCGACCCCATCCTTCATGTGGATGGCCTTGAGATACGGGCGCCCGAGCGCGCGACAGAGATCGGGCGTTTCGGTGCCGTGGAATTGCAGCAGATCCAGCGGCACCGCGTCCAGGATCGCGCGGACATCGGAGGCTTGCGGATCGACGAAAAGTCCGACGATGGTGACGAAGGGCGGCAACGCATCGGCGATTTCGCGGGCACGTCCGACGTCGACGACGCGCGGCGTGCCGCCCCAGAACACGAGGCCGATCGCGTCGGCGCCGGCGTCGCTGGCGGCAAGGCCGTCGGCCACGCGCGTGATGCCGCAGATCTTGACGCGGGTTCGCTTGTTCTTCAAATCGCACCAATAGCAACAGATCGCACCGTGGGCGGCAGTCCGAAACGCGGGTCGTAATCCGCGCCCGCGAAGTACAGCCCCTCGGCGGCAAACGTCGGCGCGGCGCGCGTGCGATCGCGCGCGGCCAGCAACTCCGCGATCCAGTCGGGAGATTGCCTGCCCGTGCCTACGTAGATCAACGCGCCGACGATGTTGCGGATCATGTGATGGAGAAATGCGTTGGCGGAAAAATCGAGGCGGACGAAAGGACCTTCGCGTGCGATCGCGAGCCTTGAGAGGGCTTTTACCGGAGATTTCGCCTGGCACTCCGCGGCACGAAATGCCGAGAAATCGTGGGTGCCCTCAAGGTGCGCTGCGCCGGCACGCATCGCCTCGATGTCGAGGGGTCGATGGTACCAGCCCACGCGCTTCGCCAGCAGGCCGGGACGTTCGGCGCGCGTTAGCAGCACGTACGTATAGTGGCGCGCCGTCGCTGCGAACCGCGCGTGGAATTCCGCAGCCACTGGGTGCGCCCACAGCACGGCGGCATCATCAGCCAAGTGGGTGTTCACTCCGCGGACCCACGCCGAGCGCGGCCGCGCGGCATCCGTGTCGAAATGCACGATCTGGGATACGGCATGCACGCCGGCATCGGTACGGCCGGCGGCGACCACGCCTAGTGGATGCCCGGCAATTTCGCCGATGGCGTCCTCGAGCGCATCCTGGACCCCGCAGCGCGCCGGTTGCGACTGGAAACCGCAGAACGCGAAGCCGGCGTATTCGATTGCGAGCGCAATACGCATATCGACGTGAATAAATCGCAAGATGAATGCTTTCTTGCGATTTACTCCCGAAGAAGGTTAGCGTGGAAAGCTTCGGGCGGCCGCGCGCTTTCCACGTAGAAACGGCACGAAGCGCGCCGATCGCCGTCGCTTCGCGACTAGCTCAGCAGCGCGCGTATGCACGCTGAATGCCCGCGTATATGGCTGCGCATTGCGCAGGTCCCGAGTACGGTCAGCCGAGCTTCGTCAACAGCGATTTCGCTTCCGCCTTCTGCTGATCGTCGCCCTCGTGCAGGACTTCCTGCAGGATCTCGCGGGCGCCTTCGACGTCACCCATCTCCTGGTAGGCTTTCGCGAGGTCGAGCTTGGTCGCCGCGTCGTGCCATTGTCCATCGAGCACCGACGGCGTCGGATCCTCGAACGTCGTGCGTTCCGGATCGAACGACAGATCGAGCTTGTCGAGCTCCAGCGCCGCGGCGGGACGCGTCAACTGCGCGGGCGCGACGCCCGCGCTTGCAGTGGCGGTTGCGGTTTCGAGCATCGGCTCCCGCGGCTTGCCCATCGTCGGCGCCGGCGTCTCGGCGTCGTCGAGCTTGAAGTCGAGATCGAATTTTTGGGCTTCGATCGCATCTTCCTTGGCCGCCGCGACTTTGTCGGGGGCGCTCATCGTCGGCTCCGACTTCGGCGGACTGGCGTCCATCGCTCCCGCAATGGCGCTGCCCGGAAGAGGAAGCCTCATCGTCTGGTCGGGATCGAAATCACTCATCGAATGCGTGGCTTTGGCGGTCTTCTCGAGCTCGGATTCCGCGCCAGCCAGGATGTCCGCGGGCGTCTTGGGCTGTGCACCGGAGGTCGGCGAGATCGAAATTTCCTCGTCCATCTGGAATTCGAGGCCCTGCTCGGGACTGATCGGCTTCCTCACCGTCGTATCGATGTTGGCCGCGGATGTGAACACGGCCGATT
>Ga0207689_10005514_pt1 | contig 11309 bp, 9 predicted proteins | sample KBSMisM52_FD_184312 | JGI IMG/M metagenome (GOLD analysis project Ga0207689, IMG submission 184312) | Miscanthus rhizosphere microbial communities from Kellogg Biological Station, Michigan, USA - KBS Miscanthus M5-2 (SPAdes) (version 2) | ecosystem: Host-associated > Plants > Roots > Rhizosphere... | reverse complement strand
CGACGAAGACGTGCAGAAGCTTCTGCGTTCCCAGATGAAGCAGCGTCGCGATTCGGTCGAGCAGTTCGAGAAGGCTGGGAGACAGGAATTGGCCGACAAGGAAAGAGCCGAGATCTCAATCATCGAGAGCTATCTTCCGCAAGCGGCTTCTCAAGAAGAGATCGACCAGGCTGTCAGCGCAGCCATTTCCGAAACCGGCGCGTCGTCGATGAAGGACATGGGCGCCGTCATGAAAGCGGTGATGGCAAATCTGGCTGGCAAGAATGCGGATGGGAAAATGGTGAGCGAGACAGTTAAGTCGAAGCTCGCTGCGTCCGCGTAGCGGACGGATTCAGTAGCCGGTGGCAACGCCACCGGATTGGGTCGAACATTGTTCTGGCCCTGAAAGGTCAAATTCCACGACGACCCTTTCAGGGTCGGTTCTCTGTTTCCGGTACCTTCTCCGTGGGGGTTACCCACGGCTCTTGAATTCAACCCTTGCGCGGTGGTCAGAAACGAACAGGCTAGCAGCCTGTTCTACGTTTGCCTCCCTTCGATCCTTTCCGTATAATCGCCCTTCTTGTCGGGTCTGCGGCGTCGTTGTCCGGTGGGTTTTCGCCCACTTTTTCTTTTGGCCGCAGGAAGGTTGAAATCATGGATCAGGGGTCGGTTGCAGAGCGCATTCAGGAACTTGCTGAGCAAACTGCCATCGACCACGGCGTCGAACTGGTTCACACCGAAGTCGCCGGCCCTGAAGGGCACCCGATAGTCCGAGTGTTCATTGATAAGCCGGGAGGCGTCACGCATGACGATTGCTCAGATGTGAGTCATCACCTGGGCACGGTGCTGGACGTGGAAGATTTCATCCACTCGGCATACACGCTGGAGGTTTCCAGTCCCGGAATCGAGCGCGGACTCTACAAACCGGCGGATTACGAACGGTTTGCGGGGCATTCAGCGAAGATTAAAACGCGCTCGCCTATCAAGAACCAGCGGAACTTTCGCGGCCGGATCGTCGGGCTCGCTGACAGTCAGGTCGTTTTCGACGATAAGACAAGTGGTCACGTGCGAATCCCGCTGGCGGACATCGCGAAGGCGAATTTGGAAATCGACGTAGAAGAAGAATTTCGGCTGGCACGTGAACGCGAAGCGACTGATCGGCATTTGATTAGACAGAACAGTTAAGTGGCACGCGCATCTTGCGCGTGAATCACGGGCGAGACGCCCGTGCCACGATGAAGAAAACATGAGTACGAGTATCGCGCAAAATATTGAAGCCCTTTGCCAGGAACAAGGGATTGACCGCGACTTAGTGATCGAAGCGGTGAAGGAGGCCGTGCGCGCCGCCGCCAAGAAGCAGTTCCGCGCCGGCGAAGAAATCCAGGTCGATTGGACGCCTGAGACTGGGTTGGAACTCTCCGCGTCGAAAGTGGTGGTCGAAGAAGTAACGAATCCCGCGGCAGAACTTTCAATCGAAGAAGCGCGCGAACTCGGTGGTGATGATGTGGAAGTCGGCGACGCGTTGCTGCTACCGATGCCGATGGAAGACCTTGGACGCATCGCTGCGCAAACTGCCAAACAAATTCTTTTTCAAAAAGTCCGCGATGCCGTCCGCACGAATGTTTACGATCAGTACATTGATCGCGTGGGCGAACTCGTGAATGGTTTCGTCAAGCGTTTCGAGCGCGGCAACATGATTGTCGATCTCGGAAACCTCGAAGCCATCCTGCCGCGTTCGCAGCAATCGCGCGGCGAGCAGTGGAACCAGGGCGAGCGCATCCGCGTCGTTATCACCAACGTTTCCAAGGAATCAAAAGGTCCGCAGATCGAAGTTTCGCGCACGTCGCCGGAACTCCTCGAGCGCCTCTTCGAAATGGAAGTGCCGGAGATTTACGACGGCACCGTCGTGATCAAGTCTTGCGTCCGCGAACCCGGCGAGCGCGCAAAAATCGCGGTCGTCTCAAACGAACGTGACGTGGATCCCGTCGGCGCTTGCGTCGGCATGAAAGGTTCGCGCGTGCAAGCGATTATTCGCGAACTGCGTGGCGAGAAGATCGACATCATCGAATGGTCGGAAGAGCCTTCGGTTTTCGCGGCCAACGCATTGTCCCCAGCCAAAGTTAATCAGGTGCGCATCACTGATATTGAGAATCGCCAGATGGAAGTGATCGTGAACGAAGATCAGCTCAGCCTGGCGATCGGCAAACGCGGTCAGAACGTCCGTCTGGCTACGAAGCTTGTCGGCTGGAATATCGACATTCGCAGCGAAGAAGAGCTGAAGAAAGAAGTAACTGAGGCCATGGGCGCCATGATTGCTTCCGGCGCTCCCGTTCCGTTGTCTGCAATTGAAGGTGTAACGGCGCAGCAGGCAGACGCTTTAGCCGAACACGACATCACAGATATTGACGGTTTGGCGAACACTTCGGTCGACGACCTCGTTGAGTTCCTCGACGTCAGCCTCGACGAAGCGCAGCATATGCTCGAGGCCGCGCAAGCGGTCGTCGCGGTGCGCGAACAGAAATTAGCTGAACAGACTGCCGAAGAGGCCGGCGAACCGCAAAACGCGGTGTCGGCTGAACTCGACGAAACGCTGCCGCCGGCGGAGGTGGAGCCAAACGAAGAGATGATCGCGCAGGGCTACGACGAAGCAGTCGAACAGGGCGTGCCGTTTCAAGCAGAACAACATATTCTGGCCGAAGATTCAGCCGACCCCGTGGCTCTGTCTGAAGCCGACCCGATGAGTACCGGCGAATTGATTTTGCAGGACGCCGGACGAGATTTGCGACCGGACGTGATTACCCCGTCTCCCGACATCACTTCGACAGCAGTCGCAGACTTGCAAGCAAATATTCGCGACGAGCAGGTCGAACTGGCGCGCGAAGAAGCTGAAGAAGCAGTGACAGCTGAGTTTCCGGCAAAGACTGAAACAGAACCCTCTCTCGCTTCGTCATCTGACGAAGGAGCCGCGAGCGAGAGCGAGACGCAGCAGGATCTCAAATGAGGTCTCAGATGTTTAATCTGAAAGCGATGTCGAATTATGCGGCCAATTAATCGCAGTTTGCGCAAAGGCGCAAGGCTGCTTGCCACCCAACGCTTGCACTAGCAGGCTCTCCTGCCGTGCGCTGCGGAAAGTGGCGAACAGCCACTTTCAAAGAAGGAGCGCATGTCAGTAGCAACTTCCAAAGTTCGTCTTTACGATCTCGCCAAAGAACTGAAGATCGACACCAAGCGTCTCATCGAAGAGGTGCGCCGCGAAGGGGTCGACGTCAGTGTGCCCTCAAACTCTGTTTCGAAAGAACTCGCTGAGAAGATCCGCGAAAAATATTTTCCGAAGCAGACGACCACGGCGAAGCGCGCGATCAAAGTCGTCAAGAAAGCAGCGCGAGTAATCGAGGAACCGCCGGTTGAAGAAGCGCCGATTGAGGTTCCGATTGAGGTCGAGGCACCCGCGCCGGAACCGATTCCCGTGGAAGAGCCGGAAGCGCCCGCGAAGCCACAGGTGACGCGTGTCATCAAGAAGCTGGCACCGACCGTGCGTGCTCCTGAACCGGAATCTGCCGCGCCGCCCGCACAAGTTGCGCAGCCGCCAGCAGATGTGACCGAATTGCCGGCTACGACCGCGCCTGCGCCCCAGCCAGCCCCGCCGCCAGGCCGTCAGGTCCGTGTGCTGCGGCCGACCGCGGCAGCTCTCAGTCAGGGCATTCGTCCTGGCGAACGCGCCCCTGCTCCCCCGCCGTCAGCAACACCTTCCCGCGAACGCAACCTGCGTCGTGTCGAATACACCGGCACGCCGGGCGAAACCGCGACGCCGCAAACGACTTACATTCCACCACCCGACACGGGGCGCCGTCGCTCACGACGCAGCGCGCCACGCGGAGGCAAACGCGCCGGAGACGCTAAGGGCAAACTGGATCGAGATTTTATTGCGCCACCTGAAGTGCGCACGCTCGAAGAGCGCATCGCGGGACGGCTTCAAGTCCCAGGTGATGCCGGCGACCTGAAATCAGTGCGTCTGGTCGAAGGATCAACGGTCAAAGAATTGGCAGAGAAACTTGGCATTAAGCCGAAGGACGTCGTGACCCTGCTGCTGCAACGCGGCGTGTTTGCGACCATTAATCAGGCTTTGAATGACGACGTAGCGGCCGATCTCGGAAAGCGTTTTGGTTACGAGGTGTCGTTCGTTCCGTTTGAAGAGATGGTCGCGGAAGAAGAGTTCGAAGAACTGATCGCCGCCGACGCCGACGATGTCGAAGTGCCGCGCGCCCCGGTTGTGACTGTCATGGGTCACGTCGATCACGGAAAGACTTCGCTGCTTGACGCGATACGTAAAGCCAACGTGGTGGCCGGCGAAGCCGGCGGCATTACTCAGCACATCGGCGCCTACAGTGTCGAGGTCACGAGTGCCGATAACGGTAACGAAAAGCGGCGGGTCGTGTTTCTCGACACGCCTGGCCACGAAGCGTTCACCTTGATGCGCGCGCGCGGCGCGAAAGCGACCGACGTAGTCGTGCTCGTCGTCGCGGCTGACGACGGTGTTATGCCGCAGACGATCGAAGCGATCGAGCACTCTCGGGCAGCCGGTGTGCCGATCGTGGTCGCCATCAACAAAGTCGACAAGCCGGATTCGAATCCCGACCGGGTGCGGCAGGAACTTTCGCAGCAGGGTCTGAACGCGGTTGCCTGGGGCGGCGACACGGAAATGGTTGAAGTCTCAGCCAAACAGCGGAAAAACCTCGACACGCTGTTGGAAACGATTCTGCTCACCGCAGACATCCTGAATCTGCGTGCCAGCACCACTCGCCTGGCGTCCGGTGTAGTGCTTGAGGCGAAGTTGGATCGTGGTCGCGGCTCGGTCGCGACGGTGCTGGTACAGCAAGGCACTCTGCGCCTCGGGGATCCATTCATTATCGGCCAAATCTTCGGCAAGGTCCGTGCGATGTTCAACGATCGTGGCGAGCCGGTCGATGAAGCCGGTCCCGCCACGCCCGTTGAAGTGCTCGGACTGCAGGGCGTGCCGGAAGCGGGCGAAGCGTTCCAGGTCGTCGCCGATGTTTCGCGCGCGCAGCAGATTTCGCATCACCGCCAGTACGTCGAGCGGCAGCGCACGCTCATCAAATCGACGAAGCGCGGTATCGAAGCGCTGGGCGAAACGGAAGTCAAAGAGCTGCTCGTCATCATTAAGGCCGACGTGCAGGGCTCAGTTGAAGTGCTGAAGTCGACGCTCGAAAAGATGTCGACCGAACGCGTGAAGGTGAAAGTGATTCGGTCCGGCGTCGGTGCGATTACCGAATCCGACGTGCTGCTCGCTTCGGCGACGCAAGCCGGCTCAACATCCAGCGCGGTCGTAATTATCGGTTTCAACGTGCGGCCTGAATCGCGCGCGGGCGAGCTGGCCAAGCAGGAAAGCGTCGACATCCGGCTGCACTCGATCATTTACAAGGTCGAAGAAGAGATTAAGGCCGCGATGATCGGCATGCTCGAGAAGATCGAGAAGGAAAAGATTCTCGGCAAAGCCGACGTGCGCGAAGTGTTCCGCGTGCCGAAAATTGGTTCGGTCGCCGGCTGTATGGTCATCGACGGCATCATCACACGCAAAGCGCGCGCGCGTTTGATTCGCGACGGCGTGGTGACGTGGGAAGGCAACATCGGTTCGCTGCGCCGCTTCAGGGACGACGTTGCGGAAGTGCGTGAAGGCTTTGAATGCGGCATCGGTCTGGAGAACTTCAACGACATCAAAGTCAGCGATCAGATCGAGGCGTACATTATCGAGCGAGTGGCCGCGACTGAATTGTAAGGATGCAGACAGCAGGCGGCAGACTGCCGGAGATAACGTCTGCTCACTGCTCACTGCTCGCTGTTGTTATGCATCGGACGGAAAGAATCGCGGAAACGCTGCGTGAAGAGATTGCGCAGATCGTTGGATTTGAACTCGAGGATCCACGTTTGACTATGGTCACGGTGACTGAGGTCCGCGTGGCTGACGATCTTCGCGATGCCAGCGTTTACGTGACGGTTCAAGGTGACGAAGGCGAGCACCAGCAGGCATTGAAGGCCCTGGAACATGCCGCGCCCTACGTGCGGCGGCAGTTAGGTTTTTCGTTGAACTTGCGGCATACTCCCGTGCTTCATTTCGTGCGCGACACGGTCGAAGAGAAAGCCGGACGGGTTGACGCGCTGCTGGAAGAAATTGGAAGTGAGGTGAATCGGAAATCGTGACGCTCACGTCCTATTTACCCTTCACGATTCACCATTCACGGTTTTTATGCTTAGCCAGGTAGTTGAATTAATCGAACAGAAACACCGGTTCGCGATTACGTCCCACGTTCGACCGGATGGGGACAGTCTCGGATCTTCCCTTGGACTCTATTGGTTGCTGCGCGCGCTCGACAAAGACGTCGAGGTCATTATGCGCGATCCCGCACCGCATGCGTATCAGCAACTTCCGGGCGCGGACTTGATTCGCGTCACGCCCGCGGTTGATCGCGAATACGACGGTGTTTTCGTCATCGAATGTTCGGACATCGATCGGCCGGGACTGATCGATCTCGAAAAACAGTTCGTCGTCAACATCGATCATCACACCAGCACCGTTCTGTTCGGCACGATCAACTGGATCGATTCCACGGCTTCAGCGGTCGGCGAGATGATTTACAACCTTTGCAAAGCGACCGGCGTACGCGTCACTGTCGAAACCGCCGAATGCGTCTACACCGCGCTGCTGACTGACACCGGATCATTTCACTATTCGAATACCAGCGAACGAACTTTCAAGATCGCTTCCGAGTTGGTGCGGACCGGTGTGCGTCCCGCAAAGACTGCGGAAGCAATTTACGGCAATTACCAATGGCCGAAGATCGAGTTGCTGGGCCAGGTGCTCTCAACTGCGAAACGCGATGAGAGTGGCCGCATCGCCTGGATGCGTCAAACGCTCGAGATGCAGGAGCGCACATCCGCCTGCGACGAAGACACCGACGGTTTCGTCAACTTGCCGCTGACTGTCGGCGATGTTTATGCCGTTGCGCTGTTCAAAGAATGCTCGCCGGGCATCTATCGCACCAGCCTCCGATCGAAAGGCGAAGTCAACGTCGCCAAAGTTGCGGAGCGTTTCGGCGGCGGCGGCCATCGCAACGCCGCCGGCTGCACTCTGAAAGGCACCTGGGACGAGATCGAGAATCAGGTCGTGCCGCTGTTGCAGGATGCGGTGAAGCGTGCCAACGGCTCGCGATAGCAAGTCACAGAACCACCCGCGATGGACCGCAGGCATCCTGCCTGCGGTTCGCGAGCATCCTGCTCGCACTGCTTTTGCTAACGCCGGCACAGAGCCGGCGCACGGCACGCAAGGATGCGTGCGCTCCTTCATGACCAGGGAAAAACAATACAAGTGGCGCCGCGCTGACTATCAGGAAAACACCCGTGGCCTTTTCATCGTCAACACCGGTCACGGCAAAGGCAAGACGACGTGCGCGCTGGGATTGATGATGCGCGCCGCGGGCCAGGGGTTAAATTGTTGCATGATCCAATTCATGAAGTCCCGCAACGATCGTTACGGCGAACACGTGTCCGCGGAAAAGCTCGGCATCGAAATCCACACCATGGGCGACGGCTTCACCTGGGACACTAAAAATCCCGAACAGGATCGACAAACTGCGCGCGAGACCTGGAACTTATGCGTCGAGAAATTAAAGAGTGGCGATTACGACCTGCTCGTGTTCGATGAGCTGGTTTACGTTCTTAGCTACGGCATGCTGCCAATCGATGAAGTACTTTCAGAAATCAAAGCTGCTCGCGAAACTCAACCGGCGCTTCACGTTGTGGTAACTGGCCGCGACGCGCCGAAGGAGTTGATTGAGGCCGCCGACCTCGTCACCGAAATGACTGAGATCAACACCCTTTCCAGGCGGGCATTCGCGCACAAAGAGGGATTGAGTTCTGAGACAGACGGTCTTTAACCACATATTACTCAGGGAATGCATACGAAAAAAGACCAAAAGTCGTTATTTGGTTTAGTTTTCTCTGTGCCCTCTGTGGTTAAGCTGATGGTTCTGTAACTTTTTCGTTTGTGCTACCCTTCTCCCTTCAAAAAAGGATTCTGAATTCTGACGTCTGACATCTGCTTGTATGCCCTGGTTTCGTAAGAAAAAAGGCAAGATCGAACCGGTCAGCGAAAAGGACCGCGTCGTCCGCACTGAGAACGTCTTTGTGCGCTGCGAAGAATGCGGCGAACACCTCTACAAACGCGAGTTGGAAGAGAACCTGCAGGTCTGTCATCACTGCAACTATCACTTTCGCATCGGCGCGTACGACCGGCTCGAACAGATTTTCGACGACAAGTACTGTGAAGAGCTGGACGCAGAAGTAATCTCGACTGACCCGCTGGAATTCGTCGACAGCAAGCCTTACACCAAACGTCTGGCGCAGGCACGACACGCCACGGGATTGCCGGAAGCGGTTATCAACGCGCGCGGGAAAGTCGGCGGCCATCGTGTGCTCGCGTCGGCGATGGACATGAATTTCATCGGCGGTTCGATGGGCTCGGCTGTGGGCGAAAAAATCACGCGCGTGATAGAGCGCGCGATTAACGAACGGGGTGCGGTGATTATTTTCGCAGCGTCGGGTGGCGCCCGGATGCAGGAAGGCGCGCTGTCGCTGATGCAGATGGCGAAGATCTCTGCAGCACTCGCCGCGCTTGAAGAACGTCACTTGCCCTTCATTTCGGTTTTGACCGATCCGACAACGGGCGGCGTGACGGCAAGCTTCGCGATGCTCGGAGATTTGATTCTCGCCGAACCGAAGGCACTGATCGGTTTTGCCGGTCCACGCGTGATCGAACAAACGATTCGTCAGAAACTGCCGAAGGACTTTCAGCGCTCAGAATTCCTGCTCGACCATGGCATGGTCGACGACATCGTTGATCGGCGCGAGATGCGGAACTTCCTGATTAAATCGCTGGATTTCATGATGAACCCCGATCTCAATGAAAAGTCCCAAGTCGCAGGTCTCAAGTTTCAAGTTTCCGCGTCACCGAGTTAACCCGCAGATTCCGCAGAAAAGAATCAGCAACAAAAAGGCACAAAAGGATTTGGCTAGCGATCGCGGGGAGGCGTTTTCGCTCTTGTGACTTTTCGTGGCTAAATCCTAATCAGCGTAATCTGCGTAATCTGCGTACATGTTCTTCGACGAAGCCCAAAGTTATCTTCTCTCTCTCGGTCACGAGACGCTCACCATAAAACTCGGCTTGAGGAATACTGAGCGATTACTCGCGGCACTCGACAACCCACACACGGCATATCTTTCCGTGCAAATCGCCGGCACTAATGGCAAAGGTTCAACGGCGGTGATGCTGGAATCGATTTGCCGCACGGCCGGAATTCGCGTTGGTCTCTTCACTTCGCCACATCTGATTTCGATTACTGAGCGGATTCGCATCGACGGCAAAGATATCTCAGAGGACGAGTTCGCGCGTCTCACCGAGCGCGTGAAGCAGGTGGCTGAAGCGCTTGTCAGGCAGGGCGAACTGCAAACGCTGCCGACGTTTTTCGAGCACGTGACGGCAATTGCGCTGCTCGCTTTTCAAGAAGCGAACATCGAGCTGGCAATTCTGGAGACGGGGCTGGGTGGACGGCTTGATTCTACGACTGCGGCAGGCGCTAAGATTGTGGCGATCACGCCCGTCAGCATGGATCATGAGGAGTATTTGGGGCACACGTTGGCCGAAATTGCGATGGAGAAAGCCGCGATCATTCGTCCGGGAGTCGCCGCAATCATTGCACCGCAAGCGCCGCAGGCACTCGCCGTAATTGAGCAGCAATGCCGGACCGCCGGCGTGGCGCCGCGTCTCTTAGACGACTCACTTTCGATTCTGACAAGTCGGAATTCGGATCCCAAACTCGGGTTGCGCGGACGTCACCAGGTTGTTAATGCGACGACCGCGGCGGCGATGGCGCAATCACTCCGCGCATTAGGCTTCATCATTCCCGACGAAGCGATAGCCAAGGGTCTTGAAGCCGCAGAGCATCGTGGCCGCCTCGAACTGTGGGACGGCCGGCCGCCAATTCTCTTCGACGGCGCACACAACCCGGCGGCCGCGCGCGCGCTGCGCGATTACCTCGACGAGTTCGTCGATCAACCGATCATAATGATCTTTGGCGCGATGCGAGACAAAGCGTTGCACGAAATGGCTGCAATTCTCTTCCCTGTCGCCGCCAGAATTGTCTTAACGCCCCTCGACAATCCCCGCGCCGCGACTGTTGAAGCCATGGAATCCGCGGCGCCTTCAGATCTGGATCGCAGCAAACTTTCGCGCGCGACGTCAGTTGACGATGCCATGCGCATTGCTCGTGGAATGACCCCGCCCACAGGCCTGATTGTGGTGACAGGATCCTTGTATTTGGTTGGCGCCGTCCAGGAGAGTCACGTTGCTGTTCATCAGCCGGCGAACTAAACTGAATCAACATCAGCAATGGCCGACACGCCTGAATTCATCGACTCAAAGAAAATATTCGAGGGCCGCGTCTTCGATGTGACTGTAGACACGGTGCGCGAACACGGGCAGACCTACGTGCGCGACGTGGTGCATCATCCCGGGAGCGCCGTCATTCTGCCGGTGTTCGACGACGACACGATCGCATTGGTCAAGCAGTATCGTCATCCCGCGGTGAAGTACCTGCTGGAACTTCCGGCTGGAACTCTGAACGATCGAGAGCGTCCGGAAGTGGGCGCCGCCCGCGAACTTGAAGAAGAGTTAGGGCTCGTGGCAGGCCGCATGGAAAAGTTGAGCGAGTTCTTCATTTCGCCCGGATTCCTGAGCGAGAAGATGTGGCTTTATCTCGCCACTGATTTGCGGGAAACCCAGCAGCGCCTGGAAGACGACGAAGCAATTGAAATCGTCAGACTACCGATCGATCGCGCGTTGCAAATGATTACGGAGAACGAAATCGAAGACGCAAAGACGATTATCGGTCTGTTACTTGCGGCGCCGCGATTGGGTTTCTCGCCGTTCGCGCCCGAGTATCCCGCGGTCTGAGGCAGAGTCTTGTTCTCCAATTGGCCTTGTTGTATCTTGACCGCGCCTTTCGCTCCAACCAAATGAAACAATCAATCGCAAGAGTCAGCCTTGCCATCCTCCTGTTCGCGGTTCCGGTCGTCGCTCAACAGTCGTTAGACGCGATGATTGACCGCGAACTGGCGCAACTCGTCAACACTTACAAAATGCTGCATGCCGCGCCGGAGTTGTCGCACTATGAGGTGAAGACGTCCGCTTTTCTCGCTCAACAACTGCGCTCGCTGGGTTACGAAGTGACCGAGAACGTCGGTAAGTACGACAAGCCTGA